>Ga0255780_10002823_pt1 | contig 15391 bp, 10 predicted proteins | sample 071ome_32_FD_179978 | JGI IMG/M metagenome (GOLD analysis project Ga0255780, IMG submission 179978) | Coastal salt marsh microbial communities from the Groves Creek Marsh, Skidaway Island, Georgia - 071405AT metaG (version 2) | ecosystem: Environmental > Aquatic > Marine > Intertidal zone >... | reverse complement strand
TCTAAAATTCATCGGGAGAATCGGTGCTGGATTAGAGAATATTGATCTGGTAGCAGCCGAAAAACAAGGAATCTTTTTAGCAGCTGCACCCGAAGGTAATCGCAACGCAGTAGCTGAGCATACCCTAGGTTTACTACTATCCCTATTCAATAAACTAAATACAGCTGACAAAGAAGTACGCTCAGGACTTTGGAGAAGAGAAGAAAATCGAGGCATTGAACTCGATGGAAAAACCGTTGGTATTATCGGATATGGGAATATGGGTAAGCAATTTGCTAAAAAGCTAAGAGGCTTCGATGTGGAAACGCTGTGCTTTGATTTAAAACCGAATGTTGGAGATGAGAATGCGCGCCAAGTAAGTATGGAACAACTTCGAGAGCAGGCAGATATTTTAAGTCTGCACCTCCCCCAAACGCCTGATACCATTCATCTTATCAATGATGCATTTATTGAACAAATGCAAAAATCATTTTGGCTTCTCAACACAGGAAGAGGAAGTGCAGTGAAAACCGAAGATTTGGTTAGCGCCCTTAAAACCGGGAAAATCAAAGGTGCAGGTTTAGATGTTTTAGAGTATGAAAGCAAGTCATTTACCAATCTTTTTGAACACTCTAATCAACCAGAAGCATTCACTTATCTAATTCATGCAGATAATGTTGTTCTAACCCCTCATGTTGCTGGCTGGAGCATTGAGAGTTATTATCTGTTAGCAAAAGTAGTCTTAGACAAGATCACCTCGATTTACACTAAGAAAGATCAACAAGTATTATGAAAAAGAATATCCTCGTTTTATGTACAGGAAACTCATGTAGAAGCCAAATGGCACATGGATTTCTAAATGCTCTAGCCTCAGACTATGCAACGATTTATAGTGCAGGAATTGAAACACATGGATTAAACCCAGGAGCCGTCTCAATTATGAAAGAAGCTGGTATTGATATTTCTTCACATACTTCAAATCATGTGGATGAATACCAGGGCACCCAATGGGATTTCATACTTACGGTATGTGATCATGCGAAAGAGAACTGTCCATACCTGCCAGCACCAAACGCGAAAAGATTTCATCACAACTTTTTCGATCCCTCTAAGGTTCAGGGAAATAACGAAGAAAAACATGCTGCTTTTTTAAAAACAAGAGAGCAAATAAGAGAATATATAATTACCTTTGTTAACGAAAATTTAACCTAGTTAAGTTTATTGGGTTTAGTTTAACTAGGATTTACAGAAGAGCACTTCGAAGGTCAACATTTAATTGGGTTTGTTTGGTATCATTTAACGATGATATACAGTTGGCCTTCAGCTCTTTTGTTCAGAATAAGTAACTATCTGTAGAGTCTGATCTGTACGCTGTTCTACTAAAATTCGTTCACCTCTCGGTATTATACTCAGTGACTTTTCATCGAAATGACGAATCGTGTATAGCGATACCCCTTTATGACAATTTACCTTGAATTCTGCCTCTAACTCAGGTAAGAGACCGTCAATTCCTTCAAAACGATTATCGAGACAAACCTTAAAACTAATCGCCGAATTTTGAATCAAATCAACTTTCAAACGATACTTGGCAAACAAGTTGAAAAGCTTACCAAAATGCTGCTCAACCATAAAGGAGAAGTCCTGTGTAGCCAATTCTAATAATACCTGATTTTTCTTCACAATAAAACACGGTACTTGAGGCACAAGCGCTGCACCACCAGTTACCGTTGTTCCTTTAGCGCTTAGGTCAACAAATGATCTCACATGCAAAGGAATAGCTCTTCTTTGAAGAGGCTGAAGCGTCTTAGGGTGAATTACTGAAGCACCATAAAAGGCAAGTTCAATCGCTTCTCGATAAGAGATTTGATGCAATAACTGAGTGTCTGTGAAATACCTCGGGTCGGCATTTAAAACTCCGGGGACATCCTTCCAAATACTTACCGATGACGCCTCAAGTACGTAAGCAAGAATAGCAGCGGTATAATCTGATCCTTCCCTACCTAAAGTAGTAGTGAAGTTGTTGGTGTCACTACCCAAAAATCCTTGAGTAACAATCAACTGTTTAGTCTCTCTCAGAGAAGAAACTTTTTCGGCGGTTGCTTCCCAATTTACGGTAGCATCTCTATAAGAATCGTCTGTTTTGATAAGGGTGCGCACATCGTACCAGGTATTATCAATACCTACCTCAGCGAGGTAGGCACTTAATATTCGTGTAGATAATAGTTCACCGTAACCAACAATTTGATCATAAATGAACGATTTATTGAGCGACTTATTCCAGGTAATAAACCCTACAATCTCATCAAACATTCGTTCAATATCTGATCGAACCTGATCGGCTCGGTCTCCAAACAATTCATCAATAATTGCACGATGAAAACCAACCACTGGTGCGATCGATTGATTTACTGCCTCAACAACATCTTTATTGTCGCTTTTAGCCTTGAAATAATCTGCAACTACGACTTCCATGGCATTGGTAGTTTTACCCATGGCAGAAACCACCATACAAACGTCTTTATGGCCTTCTGTTTTTAAAACATGTGCCACGTTGGCGATACTTTGAGCATCTTTAACTGAAGCTCCTCCAAATTTGAAAACTCTTTTACTCATTATTTTCGAGTTGAACGACATACCAATTTTTTAACACCTTCGCACCTTTACTCTCATAGAGGGCAATGGCATTAGCGTTCCAGTCTAATACTTCCCATCCGATTCTTCGCACCTTGATAGACTTTCCGTACGAGATTACGTGATCTAGTAAGGCCGATCCGATACCCTTCCCTCGATGTTCCACTTCAACGATAAGGTCTTCTAGGTGGAGTGCCTTGCCTTTCCAAGTTGAATATCGGAGATAAGTAAGTGCTATTCCTACTACCTTATGGGTTTCTGAATCCTCGGCCACAAAACAATGATATAAGGGCTGATCTCCAAATCCATCGTTGGCTACTTCTTCTAAAGAAAGTACCATTTCATTTTCAGCCTCTTCGAATACAGCTAATTCTTTGATTAATCGATGAATATCCGAAACATCTGAACGTACTGCATCTCTAATGATAAAGCCCATAAATCTCTCATTTTGGTGTGTCAAAGGTATTTGAAATGTCTAGCTACTACAAATACCCCTGAAGCTCTCACAAAAGCCATCAAAATTGTTGTAGTTTAGGTAATTCTAAGAGGTCAAATTGCTATGAAACCAGACCTTCTCAGTTTTACATCTAAAGGAATCTACTGTGCCGCGGCCGATGTCTATCTCGATCCATGGCGACCAGTGGACAAGGCGATTATTTCCCATGCCCATGCAGATCACAGCCGCTTTGGAAACAAAAAATATATCGCACACCACCACAGTGTTCCTGTGATGAAGCACCGTTTAGGGACGATCAATATTCAAGGAGTTTCTTGGAATGACCCCTTCAGTGTAAACGGAGTTGAATTCACTTTATATCCTGCCGGACACATCATAGGGTCTTCCCTTATTAAAGTACAGCATAAAGGAGAAATTGCACTTTTTACTGGAGATTACAAACTCGAAAACGACGGTCTTAGCACTCCACTCGAAATGCAACGCTGTCATACACTGATCACCGAATGTACTTTCGGGCTACCCATTTTTAGGTGGAAGCCTCAACAAGAAGTGTTTTCAGAAATAGAGAACTGGTGGAGCTTCAATCAGCAGAATTCATTTACGAGTGTAATTTATGCCTATAGTTTAGGAAAGGCTCAAAGACTATTACACCAGCTTCAATCTACTCATGGCCCTATCCTAGTCCATCCCGCTATTGCAGCAGTCAATGAGTCATTATCGAATACGGTTTCGTTTAAGAATGTAATAACGCTAACGGCCGATAAAAATCCGATAGACTACCCTGGAGCACTGCTTGTTCTTCCCCCATCAGGCAAAGAAGCAAAATACCTAAAGAAATGGGGAGAATTAAGGACAGCAAGTGCGAGCGGATGGATGGCTACCCGCGGTAACCGAAGAAGAAGAAATGTCGACAGAGGCTTTGTAATCTCAGATCACTGCGACTTTGACGCACTAAATACCTGCATAAAATACAGTGAAGCCGAAAAGGTAATCTGCACCCATGGGTTCACCGATATCTATTCCAAATATCTCAGAGAGATTGGCTTTAACGCAGGAACCGAGCATGCCGAATTTGAAGAAGAGGAAGTTGAAAATAGTACAGACCTAACGGTACAATGAAAGACTTCTCACTACTCATTCAGCGTTTAGATCAACTCACCAAAACCAGTGAAAAAGTAAAGGTGCTCTGTGATTACTTCAAAACTGCGCCACCAAAAGATGTGATTTGGGCAATTGCAATCTGGTCCCATAGAAGACCCAAAAGACCGGTCTCATCGACCCTTTTAAGAGCATGGGCTGCAGAATTAGCTGGGGTGGATCAGTGGCTATTTGAAGACAGTTATCATATCGTTGGTGATTTAGCAGAAACTATTGCTTTACTTACCTGTAAGAAGGAGATCACAATCGATCCCTCAGAAGAATCTCTAAGTACCATTATCGAGGACTTAATCGCGCTGAAAACACAGTCAGACGACCAAAAGAAAGTCTACATCACCAGAAAATGGGCTGAACTTAATTATTTCGGAAGTTTCACTTTTACCAAATTACTCACTGGAGGTTTTCGAATTGGAATCAGTCAAAAGCTGATGACTAAAGCTCTGGAGAGTGCCTTTGATATTCCTTCAGATGAAATTGCCTACAGGCTTATGGGTAAGTGGGACCCCACAGAAGTAACCTTACAGAAACTATTATTTGACAACGACCCAGAAGCGAATCAGTCGAGACCTTATCCTTTCTTTCTAGCCTATCCGGTAGAAAATACGCTCAAAGATCTAGGAGATGTTTCTCAGTGGAGTATTGAACATAAATGGGATGGAATCCGTGCTCAACTCATCAAAAGAAATGAAACGTTCGCAATTTGGTCAAGAGGAGAAGAGCTCATCACTGAACAATTCCCCGAATTACATCGAATCAAAGAACTTCTAACAGAGGATGCAGTTATCGACGGAGAGATCATCCCGATAAAGGATGGTTTACCTGATCACTTCGGTACCCTTCAAAAAAGACTGAATCGAAAAAGAATCACCAATTCATTGTTAGAAGAGGCTCCCGTGGTGTTTCGAGCCTATGATCTACTAGAGTATCAAGGCAAAGACCTTCGAGAGCAAACTTACCTTGAGCGCAGAAATTATCTAGAAAAAATCCCATTTGAGGGTCCTTTACAGTTATCAAAATTTAAAATCTTCAAAAACTGGCAAGAAGTTGAAGAGGAAAGACTTCGTTCTAAAGAAGTAAAAAGCGAAGGCCTCATGCTAAAACACCTAGACAGTACCTATGGAGTAGGCCGCAAAAAAGGGGGTTGGTTCAAATACAAAAATGACCCTCTCAATTGCGATGCAGTGCTTACCTATGTAATGCGAGGTCATGGTCGAAGAAGTAGCCTTTACACTGATTTCACCTTCGCCCTATGGGATAGAGACCCTAATGACCCTGAAGCACAATTGGTAACCTTTGCCAAAGCCTATTCTGGGCTCACTGACCAAGAATTCAAAGAAATTAATCGATGGATTCGATCGAATGCTCTTGAAAAATTCGGACCCGTTAGAGCGGTTAAACCTGAACTCGTTTTTGAAATTGCCTTTGAGGGGGTTGCTCCATCTTCTAGACACAAAAGTGGCTATGCGACAAGATTTCCTAGAATTGTTCGATGGCGAAAGGACAAAAAAATCAATGAAGCCAACCAGCTAGAAGACCTTAAAAATTTGGTACGCTAAAAATGGAAGGGGCTATCGAAAATATTGTTTCATGGTTTGAAGAAAAAAAATGGGAACCCTTTCCATTTCAAATGGATTGCTGGAACGCCTATCTTAATGGTAGTTCGGGCCTATTAATGGCACCCACAGGTTCAGGTAAAACCTTAGCTCTCGGTGCCCCAATTTTACAATCTATTGATCCTAAGAAAAAAGGCTTACAAGCATTGTGGATCACTCCCCTTAGAGCATTGTCTCAAGAAATTTTCGAGGCTTTGGAAAAGGCATCTGTAGCAATGAAACTAGACATCGAAGTAGGGCTTCGCAATGGGGATACTTCAACTAAAGAAAGAACGAAGCAACGAAAATCGCTTCCTTCACTACTTATTACTACACCCGAAAGTCTTCAATTACTTCTTGCCTCTAAAGGTTATGCGGCCCGATTTAAACATTTAAGAAGTATAGTTATCGACGAGTGGCATGATTTATATGCCAGCAAACGAGGAGCACTTTTAGAGTTGGGATTATCTCGACTTCGGGGAATAAACCCAAAACTTCAAGTTTGGGGAATAAGTGCTACCCTAGGCGACCCTCTTCTTGCATTATCCGTATTAAAAGGTAGCGTCATTGAAAATGAGAAAGTACCTGACGAGTGGGTGGTTATTCAATCAAACTTAAACAAAGAGATCTTGATTGAATCGCTCATCTCAGAGAAAGCAGATCGATTCCCTTGGCGCGGACACTTAGGCCTTCATCTTATCGATCAAATCGGCCCACTACTAGAGAGAAGTAAAAGCACTCTCATTTTTACCAATACTCGCAGTCAATGCGAAATTTGGTTTCAGGCACTACTCTCCCACTACCCTGATTTAGCTGGTCAAATGGCCATGCATCATAGTTCAATTGAGAAAAACACACGGCTTTGGGTAGAGAATGCACTTAGAAATGAAAGCCTAAAAGTCGTAGTGTGCACCTCGAGTCTCGACTTAGGCGTTGACTTCGCCCCGGTCGAAACGGTAATTCAAGTTGGAGGACCCAAAAGTATCGCGAGGCTCATGCAGCGCGCAGGCCGAAGTGGACACCAACCTGGTGCTCAAAGCAAGTTATACTTTCTACCGACCCATGCCATGGAAATTATAGAATCGGCAGCACTTAAAATTGCCGTTCAGGAGAAACAAATCGAAGCAAGCGTACCCTACCTTAATTCCTATGATTTACTTATTCAATACTTAACCACCCTTGCTGTTTCTGATGGGTTTTACCCTCACCAAATACTTCCTGAAATTCAGAGTACTTTTTGTTTCCAAACCCTATCGGAGGAAGAATGGAATTGGATCCTTCGATTTATTACTAGCGGTGGAGATAGCCTAGAAAATTATGATGAGTACCATCGCATAACCATTGAAGACGACGGAAAATACCTGGTGACCAAACGTTCGATTGCAATGCGTCACCGATTTCAGATAGGCACCATTGTATCAGATGCTACTCTGGCGGTACACTTTATTAGCGGTGGATTTATCGGCACCCTAGAAGAGTGGTTCGTCTCACAACTGCAGCCCGGCGATCACTTTACATTTGCAGGCCGTGTTTTAGAATTCATTCGAGTTCGTGAAATGAAGGTTCAAGTGCGATTAAGCAAAACTAAATCGAGTAAAGTTCCCGCTTGGATGGGCGGAAGACTTTCATTTAGTTCTGAAATGTCAATGTATTTGCAATCAGCACTTACCAAGCTCGAGAAAAAAAGTAAAGAACTAACCAAAGAAATAAAGGGCCTTGAGGCAGTTTTTGAGGCACAAAAAAAGGAGAGTATTATCCCTGACAAACAAACCTTTTTAGCCGAAACCTTTAAGACAAAAGAAGGCTATCATCACCTGTTCTACACTTTTGAGGGTCGCTTTATCAATGAAGCCTTAGCTAATCTATTAGCCTATCGGTTAAGTCTGTTACATCCAATAAGTTGCTCCCTCGCCTATAATGATTATGGATTTGAGTTACTCTCTGATCAGATGATTGATGTAGAAGAAATTGAAACCCAAGAACTTTGGTCAACAAGAGATTTAATGATCGATCTAAGAGCAAGTATTAATCTCAGCGAACTCTCACGTAGGAGCTTTAGAGATATCGCGGTAATTAGTGGGCTCGTATTTAACGGATATCCTGGAAAGCCAGTTAAAACCAAGCACCTCCAAAGCTCGAGTCAATTGGTCTATGAAGTATTCAGGAGCTATGAGCCCGACAATCTATTAATGCTTCAAGCCGAGAGAGAGGTCTTTGAACACCAACTCGAATTTGATCGCTTAAAAAGAGTACTTGAAAATATCAATCGCAAAAACACCTACATCGCTCGATGCGAGAAACCAACTCCTTTTTCATTTCCCATAATCACCGACCGTTTGAGAGCGCGGCTATCGAGCGAAGATCTCGAAAAACGAATTCAAAAAATGATTCAACAGCTATGACCTTGAACTTTGCCGATCAGTCCTTTGAATTACATCCGTCCGGAGCCTTATTTTGGCCCAATGAGGAGTTGTTAATTATTAGCGATGTTCATTTAGGGAAGATCACTCATTTCAGAAAGCATGGGATGCCCATTCCCAATAATGCAGTTGTAGAAAACTTTGAAAAACTCGATCAAGTAATCGATTATTTCAATCCTGCAGAGTTGATTTTTCTCGGAGACTTATTTCACTCTTCCTTCAATAACGAATTTGATCAATTCAAATTATGGGTTGAAAACCAAAGTATACCTGTAAAATTAGTAAAAGGGAACCACGAAGTTTTAGAGGACAGCACTTATGAATCGTTCGGAATCGAAGTTGAATCTCATATCACGTTCGATACGTTTCGATTACAGCATCATCCAGAAGAGGATGATAGCAGTATACCCGTTATTTGTGGGCACATACACCCCGCTTATCTCTTAAAAGGAAAGGCAAGAGATCAAATAAAACTCAAATGCTTCCACGCTACAGAGACACAGCTTACCCTACCCGCTTTTGGAGTTTTTACAGGAAGTCATCTGATTACCCCTCAACCAAACGATCAAATAGTGTTACTAACAGGCGACCGTCTAATTGCCATTTAGAGCTATCTTTGCACCGCCTTTATGAGTTCGATTTCTGAACAAATCATTCAAAAATTCACCACCTCAAATTCTTTTGAGGCTGCACTCTCGCGTATAGAAAATACTCGTGGAGAGGTTAAAATTACGGGGCTGACACAATCAGGAATTTCCATTTTTATCTCAAGCGGTCATCAAAAAAATCAAAAGAACTGGCTAGTTATCGTTGAAGACAAAGAGGCGGCCGCATACATCCAGAACGACTTAGAGCGATTCCTTGGTAAAGACGAGGCCCTCTTTTATCCAGCTTCTTATCGCCGTCCTTATGAAATTGAAGCAATCGACAATGCGAATGTGCTCATGCGATCCGAAGTGCTTCAACAACTTTCTGAAAGCAAGAAACCGAAAGTAATTGTAACCTATACCGATGCGCTTTTAGAAAAAATCATTACCAAAAAGGATTTTGTAAGTCAACGAATCGACCTTAAAACAGGAGATCAAGTCGGATTAGATTTTATCAACGAAAGCCTATTCGAATTCGGATTTGAACGTACTGATTTTGTTACCGAACCTGGAGAGTTCTCGGTTCGAGGAGGTATCATCGATGTTTACTCCTTTGCCCACGACTTACCTTATCGTATTGAATTTTTTGGCAATGAAGTAGAAAGCATACGAACCTTCGATATCGAAACTCAGCTTTCAAAAGAAGCGGTCAGTAACCTAACCATCGTACCGAACATGGATCGATCGGCAAGTGTTCAAGAACGAATTTCATTCTTAGAATATTTTGATCCAGAGAACACCACGGTTTTTGTTCAGGAAATTGAGGTAATCAAGAAAAAACTAGATGAACTTTACGAAAAAGCTGAGCAACAGTTTGAGAAGTTAGATAGTCCATTAAAGCACGCTCATCCTTCTGCCCTTTTCAGCAGTTCAAAAACCCTAGAGAAAGACCTTATATCTCATTCTTATGCCCGCTTAGAAAAAGAGCGTTCAGAAGACAGTATCGATTTTAAACAAAAAGGTCAACCCGCCTTCAATAAGCGATTTGATCTTCTTTGGAAAGAACTTCAAGCGAAAAAGGAAGACGGATACACTTGTTATTTACACTGCAGTTCAACACAACAAGTAGATCGTTTTAAAGAAATATTTGCCAAGCATGAGACTGATCTTCCCTACAGTCCGGTAATCATGCCGCTAATGGGTGGTTTTGTAGATGAACAGGCAAAACTATGCTGTTATACCGACCATGAAATCTTCGAACGTTATCACAAATTTAGTGTTCGCGGGGCAGCTGCTAAAAAGCAGAAACTCAGCCTGGCAGAACTCAATAAGCTGGAGGTCGGTGACTACGTTACGCATATTGATCACGGAATAGGAACCTTCGGAGGACTTCAGAAAATAGAAGTGGAGGGTAAAATGCAGGAGGCGATCAAGTTGATTTACGGTGATCGAGACATCCTGTATGTGAGTATTCATTCACTCCATAAAATCGCCAAATACAATGGCAAAGATGGAGTACCCCCAAAACTTTACAAGCTTGGATCTGGAGCTTGGCAAAAAGTTAAAGAAAAGACCAAATCGCATGTCAAAAAAGTTGCTTTTGACCTTATTCAAGTCTATGCTAAAAGACGATTAGAAAAAGGCTTTCAGTTTGGTCCCGACTCTTATTTACAGCATGAACTCGAGGCTTCCTTTATCTATGAAGACACTCCCGATCAAGAGAAAGCAACTAGAGAAGTTAAGGCCGACATGGAGCGTGATCGTCCTATGGATCGTCTAGTCTGTGGAGATGTTGGTTTTGGTAAAACCGAAGTTGCGATTAGAGCCGCCTTCAAAGCGGTAGATAATGGAAAGCAAGTAGCGGTGCTTGTACCCACTACTATTCTCGCCTTTCAACATGCAAAGACCTTCGCCAAACGTTTAGAGGACTTACCGGTTCGAGTAGATTTTTTAAATCGTTTCAGAACCGCTAAAGAGAAGAAGGAGGTCTTGGAGGATGTCAAAGCAGGAAAAATTGATATACTCATCGGAACTCATCAGATTGTCAACAAAAATGTCAAGTTCAAAGACCTCGGACTGCTGATCGTCGACGAGGAGCAAAAGTTTGGGGTTTCTGTAAAAGAACGAATCAAATCATTCAAAGCAAGTATTGATGTGCTTACCCTCACGGCAACACCTATACCTAGAACGCTTCAGTTTAGTTTGATGGCAGCAAGAGACTTATCGGTGATCAGTACTCCGCCGCCAAACCGATATCCGATTGAAAGTAGTGTCATACGCTTTGATCTAGAGGCCATTCGCGATGCAGTTAGCTTTGAAATTGAGCGTGGCGGGCAGGTTTATTTCATACACAATCGTATCGAGAATATTAAGGAGGTTGCAGGGATGATTCAACAGCTTGTTCCTGACGCACGAATCAGAACTGGTCATGGTAGAATGGACGGTAAGGATCTCGAAGAACTTATGCTCGATTTTATGAATGGGAATTTCGATGTTCTGGTCTCCACCACCATCGTTGAGAGTGGTCTCGACATACCCAATGCGAATACCATTTTAATCCACAACGCTCACAGCTTTGGTCTCAGCGATCTGCATCAAATGCGCGGTAGGGTCGGACGATCGAATAAAAAAGCATTTTGTTATTTCATCACAGATCCGTTTGAATCATTAACCAGCGAGGCAAGAAAAAGAATGGAGGCTTTAGCTCAATTCACCGAACTCGGAAGCGGATTCCAAATTGCGATGAAAGACCTTGAAATTAGAGGTGCGGGTGATTTGTTGGGAGGCGAACAAAGTGGTTTCATAACAGATATCGGATTTGATACCTACCAGAAAATTGTTTCTGAAGCTATCGAAGAACTAAAGACTAACGAGTTCAAATCGCTCTACGAGGAAGAAAAAGAAAACGAAGAAGTAAAAGAGTACATCAACGAAGTGCAGATAGACACTGATTTAGAATTACTCTTTCCCGATGATTATATCAATGCAAACGCTGAGCGTTTAAGTCTTTACCAAGAATTGAGCGAAATTGAAAGCGCTGAAGCGTTGACTAGTTTTACCAAACGATTAATAGATCGATTTGGGCCGCTTCCACAGGCCGCAAATGATCTCATTCTGTCTATTTCACTGAAGTGGATCGCCAAGTCACTTGGCGTTGAAAAAATCGTATTCAAACGAGAAACACTGATCGGGTACTTCTTATCAGATAGCCAATCAGAATTCTATCAGAGTGCAGCCTTTCAGCATCTAATCAAGACTTCGGCTACCTTGCCTTGCGCCTTGAAAGAAAAACCTTCAAAGAATGGTCCTCGATTACTGATTCGCTTCGATCAAATCAAATCGCTAGAAGAAGCAATAAACGCCCTTAGACGACTACAACTATAAGGCTTTTAGCGCCTTGATTACTGTGAAAGCCTTATCTGCCTCAGGGTCATCTACAATGATGGTAAATTCATTCGTAGTAGAAATCACCTCATGCAGAACAATACCTTCCCAAGCCAAACGCTGAAAGATAAAATAATAGACTCCGGGGACCGTCACGTTCTCATGCGGTAGTTTAACCGTTACTGAAGCGAGATTAGTCACCTTTTGAGTCATGCGCTCGCCACTAAATAGATCTTCGATATACCGCTCTAGTCGATCGCTAACCACAATATTTATTTCGTTGACCCCGCGAGATGAAGTATAGAAAACATCAGGATTTCGATGAATCTCACGCATGAGTTCTGCCTGCTTTTCAAGAATACTCTCTGATGTTAAGAATGTAAAATCAACTAGTGAAGATCGTACCGTTATCTCCCCAATATTCTTCAAAACCTTCACAATCTTATGAGTAGCTCTAAACTCTAGGTGTTCTGAAAGACGCTTAAGAGCCATTACGATGGCCCCTTCACGCACCTCTTTTCCTAAATAAGACTCAATTTCAGGTCGTATCTGACGCGATAAAGAGGTAAGATTAATAATGCCTTCGGCTAGAGCCGACTGAAGAAATGGTTTACGGTGAATGACGCTTTCTACGACTGATGAAATGGTCTTCATATAGTTAATTTATACAGATTGTTTTATTTGTAACAATTCGTCAAATATATAAAGAAATGTCGACAAGGTGCCAAACTTGTGAATTTTTCTGTTTTAAATGGACACCCAACAGATCTATTCGCAGCTCGTCAACTTCAAAAATTCGATTCACGTAAAATGAGCCTATGGCCTGTAATCTTGCAAACTGAGCTTTGGAAACACGTTGAATGATCTGGCTTCTAGTTAAAAACCGTATACTCGACTTAACCTCAACAATCACTAAAAGTCGATCCTTAATTGCAAGAATATCAGCTTCTAGATGACCAAGTCTGATATTTTCATGAACAATACGATATCCTCGTTTTTTAAGGAAGGATACTGCTTCAATTTGGCCAAGGTCCCCTATTCTTTTACTCATTAACCTTAAAAATAGTAGACATGATATTCAAGAATCGTTCAATAAACATCTAGAATCGATTCGATAAAGAATTAACTATTTTTGCCTTCAAATCATCAATGAATGTCAGACTCGAAGAAACGATATACCCTTACCGCCGCACTACCCTACACTAATGGGCCTATTCATATCGGGCATTTAGCCGGAGTATATGTGCCAGCAGACATATTTGCACGTTACAAAAGACTCCAAGGCCATGATGTAGCCTTTATTTGCGGAAGTGACGAACATGGAGTTGCTATATCGATGAAAGCCCGAAAAGAGGGAATTACACCTAAGGAGGTGATTGACACTTACGATGCGATCATTCGAAAATCTTTTGAAGACTTCGGAATCTCTTTCGATAATTACTCCAGAACTTCTAGAGACATTCACCATAAAACTGCTCAAGACTTTTTCACAAAACTCTATGAGCAAAATGATTTCATTGAAGAAACTAGCGAGCAATTATTTGACTCCGAGGCCAATATGTTCTTAGCGGATCGTTTTGTTACGGGTACTTGTCCTAAATGTCAAAACCCAGAAGCTTACGGCGACCAATGCGAAAAGTGCGGATCTAGTTTAAATGCTACCGATCTGATCAATCCTAAAAGCACCTTAAGTGGTGCAACGCCTTCCCTTAAATCCACAACACACTGGTACTTACCCCTAGATAAAAGTGAGGCTTTCTTAAGAAAATGGATTTTAGAAGATCACAAAGAAGACTGGAAATCAAATGTTTACGGTCAGTGTAAATCATGGATTGATGATGGGCTTCGTCCTAGAGCAGTTACCAGAGATCTTGATTGGGGAATCAAAGTCCCCCTTGAATCTGCAGACGGCAAGGTATTATATGTATGGTTCGAGGCGCCTATCGGATACATTTCATCCACCAAAGAATGGGCAGATAAAAAAGGAATTGATTGGGAACCTTATTGGAAAGATGAGAGCACCTCACTTATTCACTTCATAGGAAAGGATAACATCGTATTCCATTGTATTATATTCCCTGCACTATTAAAGGCACATGGAGACTATATACTCCCAGAAAATGTCCCTGCAAATGAGTTTTTAAATTTAGAAGGACAAAAACTTTCGACCTCTAAAAACTGGGCAGTTTGGCTTCACGAATATCTTGAAGACTTCGAAGGAATGCAGGACGCGCTGAGATATGTTTTAACCATCAATGCTCCTGAAACCAAAGACAACGACTTCACTTGGGATGATTTTCAGGCCCGAGTAAATAACGAATTGGTTTCTGTTTATGGAAACTTCATCAATCGAGTGGTTGTTCTAAGTCAGAAATACTATGATGGAATGGTTCCAGAGGCTGGACCCTTAAGCGATGAGGACAAACAAGTACTGCAACAATTAAAAGAAGCTCCTTCTGCAATTGAGAAATCGCTAGACCGATATCGATTTAGAGAGGCTGCTGGTCTTTTAATGGGTGTTGCCAGATTAGGTAATAAATACCTAGCTGACCATGAGCCTTGGAAACTGATTAAATCTGATCCCGAGCGTGTTAAAACTATCATGAATGTAGCGCTTCAATTAACCGCTAGTCTCGCGTATCTCTCTGAGCCATTCTTACCATTCTCAACAGAAAAGTTGAAGAAAATGCTCAATTTAAAGACCATTGAAAACCCTTTTGAGCATCTCAAATCTGCAAGCGTTCTAGTTTCTGCGGGTCAAAACCTAGGAGCTTCTGAATTACTGTTCAGAAAGATTGAAGACACTGAAATACAAAATCAGTTAAATAAACTAAAATCAACAGAAAAAGATTCTACCCACATGCAAGAACCACAAAAATCTGCCATTAATTATGACACCTTCAGTAGTCTTGATTTAAGAGTTGGCACAATACTTTCTGCTGAAAAAATGCCTAAAGCCGATCGATTACTTATTTTGAAAGTGGATACTGGACTTGACCAAAGAACTATTGTATCTGGGATTGCAGAGCATTTCTCACCTGAAGAAGTGGTTGGAAAAAAGGTTTGCGTTCTAATGAATCTTGAGCCTCGCAAACTTAGAGGTGTAGAAAGTCAAGGTATGCTGCTCATGGCAACAGACCCTGAAGGCAAATTAAGTTTCATGAGCCCTGAAGATGCAGTATC
>Ga0255780_10002815_pt1 | contig 15403 bp, 12 predicted proteins | sample 071ome_32_FD_179978 | JGI IMG/M metagenome (GOLD analysis project Ga0255780, IMG submission 179978) | Coastal salt marsh microbial communities from the Groves Creek Marsh, Skidaway Island, Georgia - 071405AT metaG (version 2) | ecosystem: Environmental > Aquatic > Marine > Intertidal zone >... | reverse complement strand
CACTGCAAAAGCGCCTGCGAAAAAAGCACCGGCAAAAAAAGTAACCGCTAAAAAAACGGCCACCGCAAAAGCGCCCGCAAAAAAGGCACCGGCAAAAAAAGTAACCGCCAAGAAGACGGCTGCTTCAAAACCCCGCGCCAAGCGTGACAGTGCATTGAGCCCGACGCTCTCATCAGGTGGAATCACAGGCACCTCGTTCACTCCTTATCAGCCGAAGCGAAACGAGGAGTACATGAGCGAAAATCAGCACGCGCATTTCAGGGCGATCCTCATGGAGTGGCGACGCGAGTTGATGGAAGAAGTCGATCGAACGGTAAGCCATCTCAAAGACGAAGCAGCGAACTATCCCGACCCCTCTGATCGCGCCAGCCAAGAAGAAGAGTTCAGCCTAGAGTTACGCACGCGTGATAGGGAGCGAAAGCTCATTCGCAAAATCGAGAAAACCCTTGAGCTTATCGATCACGATGACTACGGATTTTGTGAAACGTGTGGCATCGAAATCGGTATTCGAAGACTGGAGGCGAGACCCACAGCCACTGAGTGTATCGACTGTAAAACGCTGGCTGAGCTAAAAGAACGCCAATTGCACGGGTAGATCACACAAAGGGGCATGGATACTCGGACCCCCCATTTCGTGGGTCGCTTTGCTCCCTCTCCGACGGGCCCCCTTCACTTTGGTTCGCTCACGTTGGCATTAGCCAGCTACCTCAATGTGAAATCTCAGGGAGGCCAGTGGCTAGTCAGAATGGAGGATCTGGATCCTCCACGCGAGCAACCGGGTGCCAGACAACTCATTCTGGAACAACTAAGCGCCCACGGTTTAAAGAGCGACCTCCCGGTTACCTATCAAAGTGAAAGGATAGCGAACTATCACTCGGCGCTCGATGCACTGCGGCAACAATCACTGGTTTATCCATGCGATTGCCCCCGTAAACGCTTACCCCGCCACTATCCCGGTTTTTGTAGGTCTCGCATCGAATCGGATCCAGCGCTTGGGGGCTATGCACTAAGATTCAGGATCCAACGCGACCAAATCACCCATGCCGATGCTCATCTAGGGCAACGATCATGGAAAATGGGCAAGAGCCTCGGCGACTTTATCGTCCGCAGACGCGACCAGCTCATCGCCTATCAGTTGGCAGTTGTTTATGATGACATCGAGCAAGGGGTTACTGAGGTTGTTCGTGGCTCCGACCTCATCGACTCGACACCCTATCAACTCGAGCTCTATCAAGCGTTCCATCATACTCCGCCTACGTTTTGGCATTTTCCTGTCGTCCTGGGGAGCGATGGGGTGAAGCTGAGCAAGCAAACTGGCGCTCAATCCGTTGATGTAAGTACACCCGCTGACAATTTGAAAAGAGCCTTAAGATTTCTTGGCCAATCAAGCCCTGATTCGAAAGAAACGAGCAAGATCCTCAAGAGCGCAGTCACCGCTTGGCAGCCAGCCCAGGTCCCTAAACTCATGGGCCGCAGCCTGTAGCGCTGCCAACGACCTGACGAGAATCTAGGCAGTTAATGAGGCGACTCCAAGCCCGAGGCCGCCAGCTAGATTCATCTGCTAAACTCGGCCTCAACTTCACTCATTGCGGCGTCCAAAGATTAGTTGTTGTCCATCGAACCAAAGAACATCAGCCCAGCAGCGAGATACGTTGTAGAGGGGCTGCAAAAGGCAGGCTTTACCGCTTATGTGGTGGGTGGCTGTGTCAGAGATTTGCTCCTTGGCCATCAACCCAAGGACTTCGATGTCGCAACCAATGCAACGCCAGAGGAAGTGCACGAGCAATTTCGGGGCTCGCGGCTGATTGGTCGTCGATTCAGGCTCGTGCACGTCCGCAAAGGTCGAGAGGTCATTGAGGTATCAACGTTCCGAGGCAGCCAACCTCACGCCGAACAGAGACCAGCGCACGGCAACAACGAAAACATCTTCGGAACCTTCGAGGAAGACGCTTTTCGCCGAGACTTCACCATCAATGCCCTCTATTACGACCCCACGAAGCAGGAGCTGCTTGACCCAACAGCGCAGGGGTTAACAGACCTGAGCGCGCGAGCGTTAGTCATCATTGGCGACCCGTTGACTCGTTTCACAGAAGATCCTGTCCGAATGATTCGCGCTGCTCGGTTTTTGGCAAAGCTCGATTTTAAGATCGACCCATCGCTTAAGACAGTGATCAAAAAAAATGCCGCACTGCTACAACTGGTCGCGCCAGCTCGACTATTTGAAGAGTTTCTTAAGCTGTCACTCGCGGGGCAATCAGAGTCAACATTTGAAGCGCTGAATGATCTCAATCTGCTCCACCCTATGTTTCCGTTTAAGCATCAAACCCATCAACTGACCGCGTTCGAGAGACACGCACTCGCATCGACTGATGAGCGCATACGATCAGGAAAGTCGGTCACCCCAGCTTTCTTGCTAGCGTCCCTGCTGTGGGATGGCTTCTTAGCCCAAAAACAGAAGTCCTTAGAGCAGGGGCTTGGCCTGCTGGATGCCGCACAAGCGGCATCTGACATCACGGTGCTCGATCAGTTACCTGCGATTGCAATTCCAAAACGCTTTACTCAACCCATGAAAGAAATATGGGAACTTCAAGATCGGCTGGAATTCAAAGTGGGGCGCCGCCCCCTAAGATTGCTCGAGCACAAGCGTTTTAGGGCCGCTTATGATTTCCTGCTACTGCGAGAGAAAGAGGACTCAAAACTAACCGAACCCGCCGATTGGTGGACTCGCGTACAGGGCGAGTCTCCCGACGTCCAGCGAGACATGTTGAAACTACTCGATCGTCATCCCAAGCAGCCGCGGCGAAGGAAGAAACGCCAACGAAAGCCCTCACCTCCATTTGAGAGCCCATCAGAGTAGGCCGAACTAGATTTAACTCTTGCGATCACGGTCGATGGTCATTCGAGTGTGCTTGAACGATTCCGCTGGCCGTGGCGAGATTCTCGGCCACGGCATGACTACAGTTTCCTGGCCCACAAACTTGTGGCAACCTTCAAGCAAATCACAAGGAGTCACGGACAATGTCCGAGGAGAAGCTATACCCCGTCTTTGCGGAGGCAGCCGCCAATACTCACCTTACAGAGGCTCAATACCGAGCCATGTACGATGCTTCGATAGCTGATCCAGAATCGTTCTGGGCAGAACAAGCACGTTCAACTCTCACCTGGTCTACTCCTTTTTCATCGGTTGTTGAATCTAACTTAAGGGAGGGACAAGCCAAGTGGTTCGCCGACGGTTCGTTGAACGTGACAGTCAACTGTATCGACCGACACCTTCCGGACCGCGCCGATCAAGCGGCGATTATCTGGGAAGGGGACGAACCTACTGATTCGTTGACCATCACTTACAGCGAGCTCAGCACCCGCGTCAACGTCATGGCCAATATTTTAAAGTCGCGAGGCGTTAAGAAGGGCGATCGCGTGTGCATTTACATGCCGATGATTCCTGAGGCGGCTTACGCAATGTTAGCTTGCGCTCGAATTGGCGCGATTCACAGCGTGGTATTCGGAGGATTCTCTCCGGGAGCGCTGCGAGACCGGATTTTGGACGCCAACTGCGAGTCAGTGATTACTGCGGACGAAGGCGTCAGGGGGGGCAAGACGATCCCACTCAAGCACAATGTTGATCTAGCTGTTGAAGAGTGCCCGAATGTCCACACGGTTCTCGTGGTCCCTCGAACAGGCGCTGGTATGGCGATGGTACCCGAAAGAGACGTGGACTATGCGGCGGCGGCGATCAATGCCTCAGTCGACTGTGCCCCAGAGGCAATGAATGCCGAGGACCCTCTTTTTATTCTCTACACTTCAGGGAGCACAGGGAAACCGAAAGGAGTCTTGCACACCACCGCCGGCTACTTGCTTGGCGCAGCCATGACCCATCGTTATGTCTTCGACTATAAGGATGGTGACATCTATTGGTGCACTGCGGATGTGGGCTGGGTAACCGGACACTCCTATATCGTTTACGGCCCACTAGCTAATGGCGCAGTCACGCTCATGTTTGAGGGCGTGCCTACCTATCCGGATGCTGGCCGTTTCTGGCAAATCATCGACAAGCATGCAGTCAATATCTTCTACACGGCCCCCACCGCACTGCGATCGCTGATGAGCCTTGGGGACGAATTTGTGACGAAGAGTAGTCGCAGTTCTTTAAGACTGCTGGGGTCAGTTGGTGAGCCCATCAACCCTGAGGCTTGGGAGTGGTACTTCCATATTGTTGGCGATAGCCGTTGCCCTATCGTAGATACCTGGTGGCAAACAGAAACTGGCGCAATCATGATCACGCCGTTACCTGGTGCAATCGCGCTGAAACCTGGTTCAGCCACGCTCCCATTCTTCGGGGTTGAGCCCGTGCTGTTGGATGCCGAGGGACAAGAACTAGAGGGTGAGGCTTCCGGCAACTTAGCGATCCGTTCATCGTGGCCGAGCCAGATCCGAACGGTTTATGGCGACCACAAGCGCTGTGTCGACACGTATTTCACAACCTACCCAGGCTATTACTTTACAGGCGATGGTGCCCGACGTGACGCTGACGGCTATTACTGGATCACGGGTCGTGTGGATGACGTTCTGAATGTCAGCGGCCATAGAATGGGAACAGCAGAGGTCGAGAGCGCATTGGTGTTACACCCCTCGGTCGCCGAGGCAGCAGTGGTTGGGTACCCCCATGACGTCAAAGGTCAGGGTATCTATTGCTTTGTCACACTCATGCAGGGCACTGAAGGGACAGACGAACTAAGACAAGCTCTGGAGCAGATGGTTAGAACGGAGATTGGAGCGATAGCAAAACCCGACATCCTGCAGTGGGCACCAGCCTTACCAAAAACGCGTTCCGGCAAGATCATGCGCCGTATTTTGAGGAAGATTGCGGAGAATGAGCTCGATCAGCTCGGTGATACCAGCACACTGGCCGACCCTAGCGTGGTAGACGATCTAATCCAAAACAGCCCCACAGCGAATCGATAGACGAGGCAAAAAAAAAGGCGCATTGAGCGCCTTTTTTTGATTGCTCGAAAGCAATCGTGTTTCAACCAAAGTGGACCCATATTCTTATGACGGCTGCTCCTCGCTACCGTCATTCTCAGTTGGGTCAGCTGCCTCATCAGCAGGTGCATTAGCGCCCTCAGTCGCTTGCGTCTCTTCGGTTTCAGCCTGACTAGCGTCACTCGTCGCGCTCGCATCGTCCGAATGTTGCGCCGTTTCCTCGGCGTCAGAAGCCTCATCGGCCTGCGCTTCTTCCTCGGGCACCTCTTTCATCGAGAGTTTGATTCGGCCGCGTTCTACGTCGAGAACGATGACTCGAACCTCCTGACCCTCTGATAGGTAATCAGTGACTTTCTCAACGCGCTCTTTGGCGATTTGAGAGATATGAACCAGACCATCTTTTCCAGGCAGAATATTCACGAATGCACCAAAGTCGGCGATTTTGTTCACTTTACCTGTATAGATTTGGCCAACTTCGGCCTCTGCTGTAATCCCTTCGATTAAAGAGACTGCCTTGTCGCGCGACTCAAGTCCCTCACCAAAAATGGTAATGGTGCCATCGTCGTCTATGTCGATAGAGGCACCGGACTCCTCAGTGATTGATCTGATCGTTGCACCGCCCTTACCAATGACGTCACGAATCTTGTCTGAATCCACTTTCATCGTGACCATCGAGGGGGCAGTTTCAGCCACTTCGTCTCGTGATCGACCAATCACTTTATTCATCTCGCCCAAGATATGGAGCCGTGCTTCACGCGCCTGCTCAAGTGCGGAATCCATAATCTGTTCGGTAATGCCCTGAATTTTGATATCCATCTGCAGGGCGGTGACCCCTGTTTCGGTACCCGCGACTTTGAAGTCCATGTCGCCCAGGTGATCTTCATCACCGAGGATATCAGTCAACACTGCAAAACCATCGTCCTCGAGCACGAGGCCCATGGCCACTCCGGCCACAGGCGCCTTCAAAGGCACTCCAGCGTCCATCAAGGACAGGCTTGCGCCGCACACCGATGCCATTGAGGAAGAACCATTAGACTCGGTGATTTCCGACACCACCCGCGTGGTGTAAGGCCAGTCCTCAGCTTTTGGTAAAACTGCAGCAATGCCTCGCCGTGCCAAACGACCATGACCAATCTCACGGCGCTTTGGCCCACCCACAAATCCTGTTTCCCCGACACTGTAGGGAGGGAAGTTGTAATGAAGCATAAAGGGATCTCGGTATGAGCCCTGCAACGCATCAATAATTGCAGCATCTCTCATTGAACCGAGTGTGGTGGTCACCAGCGCTTGAGTTTCGCCGCGGGTAAATAAGGCAGACCCATGCGTTCGCGCCAGCACACCAACCTCGACGCGGATATCACGTACGGTTTTTGTATCTCTTCCATCGATGCGAGGTTGACCATCAATGATGGCCCGACGAACCGTTTTCTTCTCGATTTTGCCGAAAATTTCACTGACCTCATCTCGCGACGGGCCTTCTTCCGACACAAATTGCGCTAATGCTTCTTCTTTGAGCGCGGCGACTGCATCTTGCCGCTTCATTTTCTCACTGATCTGATAAGCCTCAGACAGCTTTTGACCAGAGGCCTCTACCATTGCATCCATCAGCGACTGGTTGACGGGTTCTGGCGTCCAGTCCCAGGACTCAACCCCGACCACTTCGCAGAACTCATTGATTGCACGAATGACCACCTGCATTTCTTGATGCGCATACAAAACTGCGCCGAGCATTTGGTCCTCGGTCAGTTCCTTCGCCTCTGACTCAACCATCAAGACCGCTGACTCGGTACCCGCAACCACCATGTCAAGATAGGAATCCTCTAACTGGGACATCGTTGGATTCAATTGATACCCTTCTCGAGTAAAGCCAACTCTTGCTGCACCAATAGGCCCAGCAAAAGGGATTCCCGATAACGCCAGTGCGGCAGACGTGCCAATCATTGCAGGAATATCGGGGTCAATGTCTTTTTCTGCCGAAACTACCTGGCAAGTCACCTGCACTTCATTCATGAACCCCTTAGGGAATAATGGCCGAATGGGTCGATCAATCAACCTTGAAGTCAGGGTTTCTTTCTCAGAAGGTCTTCCTTCCCGCTTAAAGAATCCCCCAGGGATCTTTCCAGCAGAGTAGGCTCTCTCTTCGTAGTTGACGGTTAAAGGGAAAAAACTCTGCCCAGGGTTCGCTTCTTTGCGGCCAACCACAGACACTAAAACTGCTGTCTGACTCATGGTTACAAGCACAGATGCAGTCGCTTGCCTTGCAATTCGACCCGCTTCCAGGACAACCTCATGGTCGCCGTAATTAAATTTCTTTTGTATTGGATTCACACTTTTCTCCGTTTCAAATCCAGCAATTACCGTCGTAAGCCCAATCGCTTGATAACATCGGCATAGCGGTCAGCGTTCTTTCGCATGAGGTAGTTCAGTAATTTTCGTCGCTGACTAACCATTCTCAACAGTCCGATTCGAGAATGGTGATCGTGTTTATGCGCCTGAAAATGCCCTTGGAGCTTATTGATATTTGCTGTTAACAACGCGATCTGTACCTCTGGGGAGCCTGTGTCTGTCTCAGACGCTCCGTATTCTTTTACGATCGCTACTTTTTCTTCATTGCTTAAAGCCATGTTGCTTTCCTTCTAATATGCCATCGCTCATAGGCGATTCGTTGGTCTTACTTTCCTGTTGTAAGGCATGTCCGCGCATATTTGCAGACACCCTCTCCTATTGCGCTGCGATCAATCGCCGCGGCGCAATCTTTCCATCGTCGAGCACCTCCCCGATTCCTATAAATCGTTCTTCAGTGCCTAACGAGTGAAATAGTTGCACTAATCCAGCCTTCGGAGCGCTAGAAACCTGAACGGGCTGTCCCTGTAGTAGATACGCGCCGGTATGCTCAGATAACTCGACTCTTGGCAAATTCACCACTGCCTCTTGAATGGGCAATAGCAAGGGGTCCATTCCTTCTGGCCCGTCGCCGCTGCGCCCTACCACCGTATCCATCGATACGGCATCCTCAATGCTGAACTGTCCGACACCCGTTCTTCGCAGTTCAGCAACATGCGCGCCGCAGCCAAGCTCCGTTCCTATGTCCTCTGCTAAAGATCGGATGTAAGTGCCTTTAGAGCAGTGGACCCCAAGGTCCAGTGTTTCCGGTCCCATTCCTCGCAAAACTAATTCGAAGATGGTGACGGGCCTTGCTTCCCTCTCAACTTCTATTCCTTGTCTCGCCAACTTATAAAGCGGCTGACCGTCTTTCTTGATGGCCGAATACATCGATGGTGTTTGATGTATTTCCCCTCTAAATCGACCCAAACACCTTTCCACCACTTCCTCGGTCAGTAAAGGTACAGGCGTTTTGGCAACGATCTCGCCCTCTCGATCGCCCGTTGCCGTCTGGGTGCCAAGCGAAATGGTGGTCTCATAGCGCTTGTCTGAATCAAGCAAATATTGCGAAAACTTGGTTGCTTCTCCGAAGCAAATGGGTAAAACCCCTGTTGCGATCGGATCCAAACTCCCTGTATGACCAGCTTTCGCTGCACCATATAAGCGCTTGACTTGTTGGAGCGCGCCATTTGACGTTATTCCCGCGGGTTTGTCCAGCAGCAATATGCCGTCTAGCGGGCGGCCCTTTCCTTTTCTTCTAGCCAATGCCGCTACTCTTGATCGGCTTCGGGCCGCGCTTGTCTCAAGGCCCGATCAATCCGATCGCCCGTCACGAGGCTCTCATCAAAATGAAACTTCAGCTTCGGTGTGACTCGAGTTTTCATCGCTCGACCCAACCACTTACGTAAAAAAGATGCGGAATTACTGAGCAATAACTCCGTTTCTTCTGCTCGTTCCTCTGGAAAGACCGTGAAGAACACGTTCGCATGAGACAGGTCTTTCGAGACCTCTACGTCGCTGATCGTGACCATGCCTAGCCGAGGGTCTTTTAGCTCACGTTGCACAGCTACAGCCAATTCTTTTTGAATCTGATCAGCAACCCGGTCAACACGGCTAAAGCCTGCTTGCATGCCTATCGTCGAGCCTATAGGGCTCGAGCAACCTCTCTCGTGTCGAACACTTCAATCTGATCTTTCACACGGACATCGTTGTAGTTCTTAACGCCAATCCCACACTCTGTGCCACTTCTGACCGATTCAACCTCATCTTTGAAGTGCCTCAAGCTCTCTAATTCGCCTTCATAGATAACGACGTTATCTCTCAGGACACGAATCTTTTTACTTCGGAACACCGAGCCTTCGACGACCATGCATCCTGCAATGGCACCAAATTTCTTGCTATCAAATACGTCGCGGACTTCTGCGATGCCGACAATTTCCTCTCGGATCTCTGGAGCCAACATGCCAGACAATGCAGCTTTGACATCGTCAACTAAATCGTAGATGACCTTGTAGTAGCGAAGGTCAATGCCTTCTTTCTCGACAAGGCGCTTAGCTTGTGTATCGGCGCGAACGTTGAAGCCAAATACCACGGCGTTAGCGGTGACCGCGTAGTTAATATCGGTCTCAGATAGCCCACCCACACCCGAAAAAACTACGTTGACTCTGACTTCGTCGTTTCCTAGTTCATGCAAGGCGGCCACAATCGCTTCGAGTGACCCTCTCACGTCTGCCTTCACAACAATATTGAGTGCTTGCGCCTCTTGCCCACCAAAGCTTGCTAGAAGGTTGTCGAGTGTGACCGCTGGCGAAGCGAGTCTTTCGTTTTTGCTTCTATCCTTTCGGAATTCAGCAACTTCTCTAGCAGACTTTTCGTCTTTTGTGACGACAAACTGATCGCCGGCCGCAGGAGTACCATCCAATCCCAGAATTGAGACGGGTGTAGCGGGCCCAGCAACTTTCAGCGGTTTACCATTCTCATCGCTCATCGCTCGGGTTCTGCCATACTGCTCACCAGCCACCACGATGTCACCCTGCTTTAACGTACCGTTCTGGATCAAAAGTGTTGCAACAGAGCCTTTGCCTTTATCGAGCCTCGACTCGATCACGACACCCTGCGCTGGACCATCTTCAACGGCAGTCAATTCAAGGAGCTCAGCCTGCAGCAGTACCGCTTCTAGCAACTGATCGATACCTTCGCCGGTGATTGCCGAAACGGGTATGAACTGAGTATCGCCACCCCACTCCTCGGGAATGACCTCTTTTGCTGCCAACTCATTTTTCACCCGATCGGGATCCGCGCCTTCTTTATCGATCTTGTTAACCGCCACCACGAGCGGGACACCTGCTCCCTTCGCATGTTGCACCGCCTCCTCAGTTTGCGGCATTACCCCATCATCAGCAGCAACAACGAGAATCACGATATCTGTCGACGTGGCGCCTCTTGCTCGCATGGCTGTAAACGCCGCGTGCCCTGGAGTGTCAATAAAGCAAATTTCACCGTGATCAGTGCCAACGCGGTACGCACCGATGTGCTGGGTGATTCCTCCAGCCTCGCCGCTGGCCACCTGAGTGTTACGAATATAATCAAGCAGCGATGTTTTACCGTGATCGACGTGCCCCATCACTGTCACCACAGGCGCTCTTGGTTCGGGTGTTGCGTCGTATACCAGTGCCTGTTCTAGCTCTGTTTCTACACTGTTGGCGTCGATCAATTTGACCTGGTGACCAAACTCTTCAACCACCAATGCGGCTGTTTCTTGATCGATGGAGGCATTCACATTCGCCATTACCCCGAGCCCCATCAGCGACTTCATCACCTCGGTCGCCTTCACGGACATTTTCTGGGATAACTGCTGCACAGTAATGGTGTCTGCCAACTCAACTTCCCGCACAATCTCTTGAGTTGGCGCATTAAATTCGTGGGTCTTGTTCGCCTTTGGTACTGCTGACGCTCGTCTTGACCTTAGATTTTCGCCAAGACCTAGCGTGCTCGATGAAGTCTCTGTCACATCTTCTTCTAGCAGGTCATCCACTTCTTCGACGAACAGCTCTTCGACTCGTTTCTTTCGGTTTCCGTGCTTGGCTTTCTTTTGCTGGATTTCATCAAGATCAATGTCTTTGCGATCTCGTTTGTCCTTTCGGGAGCTGACCCGTTCATCGCTTTCTTTCCCGCTGTCGCCCGATTTTTCCTGACTAGCTTTCGCCGCTTCTTGCGCTGCTTTCCGGGCTTTTGCCTCTTCTTCCGCCTTCGCTTTAGCCGCTCTTTCCTCGGCTTCTAACCGTTTGGCCTCAGCTTCCTTTTCCGCCGCAATATGCGCAGCCCGGCGAACTGCTTCTGGATCCAGCTGCTCAGGTTTAGTCTCTACCACCTCTTCAATGATTGGCTCCGCGGGTGCAGCTGGCGCCGCATCCTCAGTCTCGACCTCAGGTGGCGCCTGCTCTCTGCGGACATAGGTCCTTTTCTTACGAACTTCTACATTGACCGTCCGACCTCGGCCCGCTGAACCTCCGGCTTTCACAGTGCTGAGTGTTCGACGCTTCAGAGTAATCTTTTTGGGACCGCCCTCGGTTTCTCCGTGTGCGCGCTTCAAAAATGCAAGGAGGGACTCCTTTTGAGCCTCATCAACTGCATCGCCCTCCTCCTTCTGCGGTAATCCAGCCTCCTGCATCTGCTGCAGCAAGCGGTCCACTGGAGTTCCTACGATTTCAGCTAATTGTTTAACCGTTGTATCAGCCATGATTCTTTCCTCTCATATCCGCACTCGTAACGCCGCTCTCACTCAAACCATGGGGCGCGAGCCGTCATGATGATTTCGCCTGCTAATTCCTCGGTCATCGATTCAATATCCATTAAATCGTCGATCGCTTGCTCGGCTAAGTCTTCCATTGAAACGATTCCTATTGCAGCGAGATCGTAGGCCAATTTAGTTGTCATTCCTTCCATTCCGAGGAGGTCCTCATGAGGCTCCTCGGCAATTCGCGTGGCTTCGTCTGCAAGTGCCTGAGTGGTCAAGACGTTACGCGCCCGACTTCGGAGCTCTTCAACGATCTCTTGATCAAACCCTTCAATAGCAAGCATCTCATCCAACGGCACGTAAGCAATTTCTTCCAACGTTGTGAAACCCTCTTCAAGCAGCACCACAGCAACGTCCTCGTCCACATCTAGCTGTTCCATGAAGTTGGTTACGATTTGTCCCGCTTCCTCTTCTTGCTTCTCGCTGGCTTCCTCTTCAGTCATGATGTTGAGCGCCCAGCCAGTGAGCTCACTTGCAAGCCTTACATTTTGACCGCCACGTCCAATTGCTTGAGCGAGATTATCCTCGGACACAGCGATATCCATACTCTGCGTTTCTTCATCGACCACAATTGAAGCGACTTCAGCAGGCGCCATTGCGTTGATGGCGAGCTGAGCCACATTGTCATCCCAAAGGACAATATCGATTCGCTCGTTGCCCAATTCTCCTGAGACCGCTTGGACTCTTGAGCCCCGCATTCCTACGCAGGCTCCAACAGGGTCGATGCGCCCATCATTGGTCTTGACCGCAATCTTTGCTCTTGAACCGGGGTCTCGGGCTGCACCCAATATTTCGATTACACCATCGGCGATTTCTGGAACTTCTATCTTGAACAACTCGATCAGGACGCTCGAGCTCGTGCGTGTCAGCACCAGTTGGGGCCCCCGAGCTTCGGGGCGAATCTCGTGAAGCAGCGCTCTGACGCGATCGCCGACTCGAAACAATTCTCTGGGCACCCAGTCTTCGCGAGGCAGAATCGCTTCTGCATTATTACCGAGATCAACGATCACGGCCTCACGCGTCACTCGCTTAACCTGGCCATTAATCAGCTCACCAACTCGACCTGAGTAAGCCTCGACAACCTGAGCTCGCTCCGCCTCTCTCACCTTTTGAACGATCACTTGCTTCGCTGTTTGCGCTGCAATTCGTCCAAATTCAACTGAATCAACTTCGATTTCATGGTATTGCCCAGGTTCCAAAGAGGCGTTTTGCTCTTTTGCCTCCTCAGGAGTTAATTCAGCCTCTGGGTTCTCTAGCATTTCGTCAGATTCAACCACCAGCCATCTGCGAAAGGTATCGTAATCGCCTGTCTCACGGTCAATCGATACACGAATGTCAGATTCTTCCGAATACCTTTTCTTGGTTGCCGTGGCCAGAGCCGACTCAAGGGCCTCAAAAATGATGCTCTCGGGCACCCCTTTTTCGTTAGAGACCGATTCAACCACCAACAAAATTTCTTTGCTCATTTGCTCTTACTCACTCTCTCGTGACCGGACGGCTCTTTCCGGCATTTGCACATTCGCCCTCTCAATTGCTTGAAAAGGCAATACGATTTCTTCCTCGTCGTTCAACCGCAACACGATGTCCGACGCTTCTGTACCAACAATGACCCCTTTGAAGCGCTTTTGGCCTTCAAATGGCTGACGCAATTGAACGGTGGCAGGCTGCCCAACGCAGCGATCAACCTGTGCATGTTTGAATAGCCGCCGATCAATCCCTGGGGACGATACCTCAAGGGTGTACTCCTCATTGATCGGGTTTTCGACATCAAGGATCCCGGAAACTTGGCGACTAACGGCTGCGCAGTCATCAACGGTAATTCCGTGTTCAGCTTCGATAAAAATTCGAAGCAGCGATTGCTTCCCTCGCCTTACCAATTCAAGACCCCACAACTCGAAGCCCATCACTTCGATCGCAGGTTCGATTAACGCTTCGATATCGTGCTCGCGCATCCTTTTTCAGCCCATAAAAAAAATGGGCACTAGTGCCCACTTTGGTTCTGACTTCGCTGCCAAGGGCACCGCGTCAAATTTGCTAACGCCTTGTTGATATAAGCAAAAAGCCCCATAAAGGGGCTTTCCGTAAAGTGGTAGCGGGGGCAGGATTTGAACCCGCGACCTACGGGTTATGAGCCCGTCGAGCTACCAGACTGCTCCACCCCGCAACAACAAGGGCGCCCATTATAGGGGGGCGAATATGGACGGTCAACCACTACTCTCCAGCAACTCGAATGACTGGTATTCCTTTGATGCAGGGAATACGAAGGAGGAGCGGCAGGAGCGCATGGAAGAAAAGCAGGCAAAAAAAAGCCTCCGTCGTGCGAAGGCTTTCATATGGTGCCGAAGAGAGGACTTGAACCTCCACGGGGTTTCCCCCACTACCCCCTCAAGATAGCGTGTCTACCAATTCCACCACTTCGGCAATTCTTGCGGACCTTACAGCAACTGCGTCTTTCATTCTAGACCAAGTTACTTTGACCGACGTAATCTATTCTATATTTCAGGCACCTCAAGGTCGTCGGCGGCTGGCGTTTCTGAGATTGCCTCAATTTGGGGCATTCCCTCAGTCAACGCTTGAGTTGAGCGCTCTCTGGCCACATAGGCAAGCCCAAAACTCGTTAGGAAAAAAGCGATGGCGATCCAAGTAGTCATTCGAGTCAAAAAGTTGCCCGCACCACCACTGCCAAACACCGTATTAGAAGCACCCCCACCGAAACCAGACCCCATATCCGCGCCCTTTCCGTGTTGGATAAGCACGAGACCAATAATGCCCAGCGCCGCAATCACGTGAAACACCAGGACCAACGATTCAAACAGATCTAAATTCATTGTTGACTCTTCTTACTCTTTCGTTCGTTCGGGCTCGCCTTCAATGGCTTCAACTGGTCGGCCCGCTCTTAATTGTTTTTGTTTATCTCTTGTATTGTTGCTTGTCTTTAATCGTCGCTTTTTTGCATGAGGCGGCTTTCAGCCCCTGCCTCGCTTGTCTCCGTTGTCCTTATCGCTCTCATTGACCTGCTTACCGGCGAGCGCTGGATGAACAAGCGATCATCAGTTCCCGCTAATCAACCTTCTTGACCGACTAACACGACCTCACGACAAATCTCAGTAAAGGCGCCAACATCCAGCGACGCTCCCCCAACCAACACGCCATCAACATGGGGCTGCCTGACAAAAGACCGCACATTATCTGCTTTTACGCTACCTCCATACAAGACCCGAAGCGAAGATGTTAACGCTGGCCATCGCTCAGTTACTCGACCGCGAATAAAAGCATGAACCTCATCTGCCTCTTCTGGCGACGCCTGCTTACCTGTGCCGATAGCCCAAACGGGCTCGTAAGCAATGGTGAATCCGATTTCCGGGCTCGCGTGTTCAATGCTCATACCAATTGATTCCAGCTGCGCTGCAATGACGGATTCGACGATTCCTTGCTCCCGCTCTTCAAGGGTCTCACCCACACATAACACAGGCGCTATTCCGCTCTTCAACACCCTTTTTAACCGCTGACCACACAGATCATCTGTCTCACCAAACAATTGCCGGCGCTCAGAGTGACCTATCAACGCTGCGCTCACACCAAGGTCTTGCAACATTGCACACGACACTTCCCCAGTGAAGGCTCCACTTTCATGCTGAGAAACATGCTGGGCGCCAACGATCATCGTTTGACCTAGCGTGGCAGTCGCCTCCGCCATGTAGGGCGATGGCAGGAACAACCCGATATCCAGCAGATCGCTTTCAA
>Ga0255780_10002812_pt1 | contig 15412 bp, 15 predicted proteins | sample 071ome_32_FD_179978 | JGI IMG/M metagenome (GOLD analysis project Ga0255780, IMG submission 179978) | Coastal salt marsh microbial communities from the Groves Creek Marsh, Skidaway Island, Georgia - 071405AT metaG (version 2) | ecosystem: Environmental > Aquatic > Marine > Intertidal zone >... | reverse complement strand
GGGATGACCTCGATCTGTCTGGCTGCAGATCACCCGCACCTCGTTCGCCGCCTCGGTGTCGTCGATGTCACCCCGGGAACCGATCACGCCAAGGCCGAGCCGATCATCACGTTCGTCGATGGTCCCGAAGTGTTCGCGTCGTTCCAGGCGATGCTCGATCGCACGATCGAGTTCAACCCGGGGCGGAGCGAGTCGAGCTTGCGTCGGGGGATCCTCCACAACGCGAAGCCGCTTCCCGATGGCAGTTGGACGTGGCGGTACGACCGCATGCGCGACTGGAAGGTCGGCGGCGATGCTGCGCCGTCGTTCGAGGACCTGTGGGGCAAGGTCGACCTGGTCCAAGTTCCGATCACCCTGTGGCAGGGCGGGAAGTGGAGTGTGATCGACGACGAAGATGTCGCCGAGTGGATGCGTCGCCGACCCGACACGGTTCACGTCGTAGTCGAGGGTGCCGGGCACTCGATCCAAGGAGACAAACCGCTGGAGATGGCGGCTCTGATCGAGGCGCTGATGGCCCGATGACCTCCACCGACGGCGACACCCGATTCGTCAACCTCATGACGCCGGCCCGGTTCGGCCGACTCGAACTCCGAAATCGCGTCGTGATGGCGCCGATGACCCGCTCACGAGCGACCCCCGACGGAGCGGTCACCGACATCATGGTCGAGTACTACCGCCAGCGAGCCGGTGCCGGGATGATCATCACCGAGGGCGTGTATCCGTCCGAGGCCGGCAAGGGCTATTGCCGGACGCCGGGGTTGGTGAGCAGCGATCACGCCGCCGGGTGGCGACGGGTCACCGATGCGGTTCATGCCGAGGGCGGCACGATCGTGATGCAGATGATGCACGTCGGCCGGGTTGCGGTGGCGGCCAACAAGGCGGCCGGTGCCGAGACCGTTGCGCCTTCGGCGGTCGCTGCTCGTCTGCGGATGTACACCGATGTCGACGGCGGCACCATGCAGCCCTGCGAGCCGCCTCGGGCCCTCGACGCCGATGAGATCGCCGCCGTGATCGCGGACTATGCGCGCAGCACGGAACTCGCGTTCGAGGCCGGCTTCGATGGCGTCGAACTTCACGGCACCAGCGGCTACCTGCCCGCCCAGTTCCTGTCGACCGGCACCAACCATCGCGACGACGACTGGGGCGGGTCGGTCGCCGGCCGGATCCGCTTCTTCGTCGAGGTGGCGAGCGCCATGGCGGACGTCGACGGCGCAGACCGCATCGGCTTTCGGATCTGTCCCGGCAACCCCTACAACGATCTCCACGACGACGATCCGGAGGAGACATTCCGCGCCCTGCTGGCTGCGCTTGATCCGCTCGGACTCGCGTACTGCCACACGATCCGTCTGCCGACAGGGCCGGTCGACAACGAGGCACTGTGTCGGCAGGGGTTCTCGGGCCCGCTGATCATCAACGACAGTTACGAGCCGGCTGAGGCGAACCAGGCCCTCGCCGAGGGACGCGGCGACGCCGTTGCGTTCGGACGGCGTTTCATCACCAACCCGGACCTCGTCGATCGCATCGCCGGCGGGCACGAGTTGGCGTCCACCCGCGCCGACCACATCTACGATCCCGGCCCACAGGGCTACATCGATTTCCCGACCCGATCGGACTGATCCGGTGCCGACAGGCCGGAGGCCCTCGGCCACAGCCGAGTGTCGGCGGGCGAATCAGAGCTCGCCGCGATCCAGGCCGACCAGCACCTCGGCCGCTCGTTCGCGAGTCGCCTCGAGGTCGACGAGTCGGCGCATGCCGGCGAGCTGCTGGCCCAGCCGGGCGTTGCCCTTCAGCTGGTGCTCATTGCGGGCGAGGAAGTCCCAGTAGAGCGAGGTGAACGGGCAGGCGTCATCCCCCGTGCGCTTCTTCGGGTTGAACCGGCAGCCCTTGCAGTGGTCGCTCATCTTGTTGATGTACGCCCCGCCGGCCGCATAGGGCTTGGTGGCCATGCGTCCGCCGTCGGCGTGCAATGCCATGCCGATCACATTGGGCAGCATCACCCATTCGGCGCCGTCGATGAAGTTCGCCCACATCCATTCCGTGAGGGCCCAGGGGTCGACACCGGTGAGCAGTGAGAAGTTGCCGATCACCATCAGCCGTTCGATGTGATGGGCATAGGCCCGGTCGTGGATGCCCTGCACGACCGACGACACGCATGCCATCTCGGTGGGGGCATCGCCGGTGAACGATGGTGGCACCGGGCGGTGGGCCTCCAGTTGGTTCTCGGCGCGGTATTCAGGTCCGAAGAACCAGTAGAGACCCCAGACGTACTCCCGCCAGCCCATCACCTGGCGAATGAAGCCCTCGACACTGTTGATCGGGGCCCGACCCTCTCGATACGCGACCTCGGCCGCCCGGACCACCTCCATCGGATCGAGCAGGCCGATGTTCATCGCGCTGCTGAGCACACTGTGGGCGAGCTTCCATTCGGCCGCGAGCATGGCGTCCTCGTGGGCACCGAAGCCCGGCAGTCCTTCGTCGACGAAGCGCTGCAGTCGTTCGAGCGCCTGTGCCCGGGTGACCGGCCAGCGGCCATCGGGAGCGGCCCCCCAGAGTGCGACCTCGTCGCTCGCTTCCAGCTCGGTCATCACGTCACGGTCGATGGCATCGAGCGGGAAAAGTTCGAGAGTTGGCCACGCCCGCCCGTCCTTGGGTGGCGGCTCGCGGTTCTCGTGGTCGAAGTTCCATGTCCCGCCGGCGGGTTCGTCGCCATCCATCAAGACGTCGAGATCGATGCGCTGCCGGCGGTAGAAATCCTCCATCCGGATGCGTTTCCGGCCCTCGGCCCACTCGCCAAACTCGCGGTAATCGGTGATGAAGAACGTGTTGGTCGAGAGTTCGACTCCGAGCGCTTCGAGCCGGGTGACGGCGTCGTGACTCGACGGCGAGGTCGCCAGCACCCGTTCGACCCCGAACTCGTCGCTGTGGGCTCGCAGCCCCGCAGCGAGCGTCGGTGCCCGCCGGTGGTCGACATCGAACCCCTCCGCTTCGAGTTCGGCCGCGAAGTGCCGCATCGCGGAGATCACCATGTGGGCCCGCTGGCGATGCCACCGGTGGCGGCCGAGAATCGAGTCGCTCTCGACGAGCAGGACTCGACAGGTGTCGGGGGTGTGGTCGGCGAGCACGCCGGCGGTACGACGCAGCTGGTCACCGAGGACCCAGACCGTGGGACGAGCGTCGGTCACGCGACGGCCTCGATCATGAACAGGGCGAGCACTCCTCGGATGGTCCAGCCGATGGTGCGGATCCAGTTCGTGCGCACGAGCCGGTCGGCGACGATGGGATCCCATCCGTGTTCGAGCCGCCCGTGGGCGGGTACTTGGAGGGTGATGGTCGACAGGTGGACGCCTGCGAGCACCAGCCCGGCGATGAGGGGCAGGGTGCGTGTCAGACCGTCGGGCGGGGCGAAAAAGAGCCACAGGGTGGCGACGCCCTCGACGAGCATCGCCGGACCGACGACGAGGGAGATGAGGCGGGTGTGGGCCGCCTCGTACGCAACGAAACCGTCCTCGCCGACGCGGGCGAACAATGGGTAGTGGACGACCTGGATGATCCAGATCAGCCCGACGAGAAACCAGGTCGCCGCGGCGTGGACAAGGGTGACGGTCACCTCTTCATGGTCGACCGGATCGTCGAGCGTCAAACAACCTCAATGTGCACCCACGTGTCGTGAAACGCCGCCGGAGTCGAACCGGACCGGCGAAACGTCTCACTGCGTTCTTTGCGCGACCGGCCGACTCACGACGCCGGGTCCATGAGGCGGAATACCTCGCCGAGTCCGACACCACCAGTTCGCCCGTGGGTGCGGGCCTCGCGTTCGGTTCGCTCACGGAACGCGGCTGCCTGGGTGCCATCGTCGTCGGCGGCGATCACCATCGTCGTCTCGAACTGGCTCTCGTGAGCGAGCAGCGCATTCACCTTGGCGTCGACATGTCGCTGCTCGATGCGCTCGACATGATCGGGCTCCTCACACTCGAACAGAAGAAGCGCTCGTGGACGGTGGTGGGTCAGACCGTCGGCCATGTGCTCGCGGTGGTAGTGCGGATCACGGGCGGCAACCACGGCATCGACGGTGAGGAAACCGGCGTTGCGATGGTCGGGGTGCATGCGCCACCGGCGCCAGGGGTCATGGCCGAGCACGATGTCGGGGGCGGTCTCACGGATCACCCGGGCGACCCGGCCCCGCAGCTCGACCGTGTTGGCGAGTTCGCCGTCGACTTCGCCGAGGAAGTGCACCTGGGCGTCGGGGTGGATACGACGGGCGGCCTCTCGTTGTTCGGCCTGCCGGCGAGCGATGAGGACGTCGGCGTCGGCATCGACGTCCCACGTTCCTTTGGACCCGTCGGTGCAGATCAGGAGATGGATCGCAGCGCCGGCGGCGCCCCACTTGGCAAGGGTGCCGCCGCACTCGAACTCGATGTCGTCGGGATGGGCACCAACCGCAAGCGCGCTGGACGGCACGGGTAGATCGACACGCATCGTCAGGATCCTTCCACCTGGAGGCGGGCAAGGTCGCCGGGATCGTCGACGTCGAGTGCAAGCGAGGGGTCGTCGACGACGGTGATCTCAAGTCCGAGGCGCTCAGCCTCGGCACAGTGGGCGGCGAACGAACCGGGCCCATAGTGGAATTCGAAGCCCAACCCGAGCGGGATCGACAACACATTGCTGCCGTCGCGCGCGTGGTCGGGCGCAATGGCGAGGCCGGGTCCGTCGACCACTCGAAGGTCGTCGGCGAGCGGCAGGTCGGCGTGGGCGACGATCACCCGGCTCGGCGGATCGTCCTCGGTGGCGACGAGAGCGATGGCCGCGTCGATGCTTTCGTTGAGTCCGGTGACGGCGGGTGCGAGCCCGTTGGCGCCCAGACGCTGGGCCCAGCGCAGCACGTCGGCGTCGTCGCTCACGACGTGCACCGGAAGATCTCGTGCCGCTCGGACGACCCGTTCCGCCATCGCCATCGTAAGGCGCCGACGATCGGCGGGGGACAACACGCCGGCGAGGCGAGTCTTGGCGTCGTCGAACGACCGGAGCGGGATCAGCACGGCGGCGTCGGTGGCGACCACGGCGCGAGTCTAGGGTGGGGCCATGTCCATGCGTGTGGCCGTCGTTGGCGCCGGATCATGGGGTACAACGGTCGCCCATCTTTGCGCCCACAACGCACCCACCACGATCTATGCCCGCAGGGCCGAGACCGCCGAGGCGATCAACGACCGTAACGAGAACCCGACCTATCTCGCCGGGTACCAGCTCCATCCCGAACTGCGGGCCTCCGACGACCTCTCAGCGGTGGTGGCACAGGCCGACCTCTTGGTCATGGGTGTGCCGTCGGGCAGTTTCCGCGACACCCTCCCTGCACTTCGACCGCACCTGCGGCCGTGGGTGCCGGTCGTGTCGCTCGCCAAGGGGTTCGAGCTCGGCACCGGGAAACGCATGACCGAACTTGTCGATGAAGAACTGCCCGGTCACCCCGTCGGCGTGCTCACCGGCCCGAACCTCGCCAAGGAGATCCTTGCGGGTAGCGCTGCCGCTGCGGTGATCGCCTTCACCGACGACACGATCGCTGAACGGCTCCAGATCCTCTTCTCGAGCCAGCTGTTCCGGGTGTACACGAGCACCGACGTGGTCGGCTGTGAGCTCGGCGGCGCCCTCAAGAACGTGATCGCGCTTGCTGCCGGGATGGCCGACGGCCTCGGCACCGGCGACAACACCCGCGCCGCAGTGATGACTCGCGGACTCGCCGAACTCACCCGGCTGGGTGTCGCCCTCGGAGGCGAGCCGGCCACGTTCGCCGGGCTTGCCGGCATGGGTGATCTGCTCGCCACCTGCATGAGCCCGCAGAGCCGCAATCGCCATGTCGGCGAACAACTCGGCAAGGGTCGGACGCTCGAGGAGATCCAGGCCGAGATGAACCAGGTCGCCGAGGGCGTGAAATCCGCCCCGATCGTATGCAAGCTGGCCGAGGCCAACGGTGTGTACACGCCGATCGCCGACCAGATGCGGGCATGCGTCGAAGAGGGCCGCACCGCCCTCGAGGCCTATGCCGGTCTTGTCAACACCCCTGCCGCCAGAGAGATCGATCCCCGCTAGGGCGCTCGAAAGGACGACGAACGAACCCATGGGACTCCTCGATCGGCTCCGGCGCCGGAACCTCACGCCACTCGACCCGTCGTTCGGCGCCCTGATCGGCGACCTCGCCGGGCCGATCGCCCGCATCGCTCCCGACGGCGCCGTCGCCACCCTCGACGGATCCTGGCGTCTCGAATGGGGTGTCCGCACCGGTCGTGAGTGGAAGCGCTCGTCGATGTCGGCGGCCGTGCGCCAGAACCGTCTCGACGACACACCCGTGTACGAGACATGGATGCGGGTCCCGGGCGGTGATGTCATCCAGCGGTCGGCGGTCGTCACCGATGGCGACGGCCGCACCCTGGTGTGGCAGTTCGAGAACGCCTCGCCCGACGCCGTCGTGGTCGCCGTCGTCGGGCTCACACAGGGCCGCGTCCACGCCGAATTGTCGTGCACCGAACTCGATGGCGTGCCCTGGATCCGGCCGTGTGTCGATGCCGGTGCGGTCGTCGCCGGGCCGGAAATCTGGTCCCTGGTAGAAGCCGATCCCACTGCCGCGTCGGCCGATGGCGAGAACGAAGCTGCCGTGCTCGTCCCGCTCCCACACCGTCAGACCATCACGGTGCTCGTGTCGATCACCGGTGACCTGCCGGCCCGCCCCACTGCCCCCGAGGACGTCGCGGCGGGGTGGAAGGCGATCACCGCCGACGCCATGACGGTCGATGTGCCCGACGTCGATTTGTCTGCCGCCTGGCGCCGAGTGCTGGGCGATCTCGTGCTCGCCGTCGGTGACGACGACCCGCTCGCCGCCGGCGAAGCCGCCTGGTGGCTCGACCTGGCCGGCATGCACGACGAAGCCGACCGGGGCCGCGAGGCGGTCCTCGCCGCCGCCGACCGTCACCGACTCGGCTCCGACGCTGCCGTCGTGGCCCTGCGAGCGCTTGCGTCGAAGGAGCTACGTCAGGGCGCATCGTCGGCGCTCGCCGAGGTCGCCGGTCCGCTTGCCAAGCTCGCCCGCGATCGACTCGACCGTCAGACCGTGTCGCTCGTCGCCCGAGCGCTCGATGGCTCTCATCCCGGAGCCGCCGCCGATGCCCGTGCCCTGCTCGACACGCTGACCCTCGCAGATCGGGCCATGAGCTCCGCCGTGGCCCGTGGTGCCGAGCGAGTGCTCGGTCATCTCTTCCGCGACATCGATCTCGTCGAACGGATCGACATGTTGCCCGAGGTGCCGACGGCCTGGTTCGGTCAGCCGATCGACGTTCGTGGCATGGTGACCGGCCTCGGTTCGCTCTCGTTCAGTATCCGATGGCACCGCGAACGCCCTGCGGTCCTGTGGCAACGCGACGGTGGCCCCGACGGCGCCGTACTCCGCTGCCCCGGCCTTGATCCGGACTGGTCGAGCTCCGAACGGTCCGGCGAGGCGCTGCTCGCGGCACCGGCTGGGTCCGAGACGATGCTCGTCGCTGATGTGGACGAGGCGCCTGCCGCACCGCCGGCCTCCGAGGTGCAGCGGGAAGGTGTCCGGCTCGACCCGAACGATCCGCCACCGTCGCTGTCGTGAGCTCGAGAGCACCGCAGCTGCGCGGAGCGTTGAAGGCGAAGGCGCCCGGCCTACGGGTCGAACGCGCACGTTGGGATGCCGGCGATGAGATCGTCGTGGGCATCGACGAGGTCGGTCGCGGGGCCTGGGCTGGGCCACTGACGCTGGCTGCCGTCGTCGTGCCGCGTGACAAGCGGCTCTACAAGGTGCGTGACTCCAAGATGCTCACTGCCGGAGAGCGCGAGGTCATGTTCGACCGGGTAAACGAATGGGCCGACCATGTCAGCGTCGCCCATGCAAGCCAGGCCGAGTGCGACGAACTCGGCATGTCGGCAGCCCAGAAGCTTGCGGCGCAGCGGGCCATCAGCGGGCTCGGTATCGCCGTGGATCATGTCCTCGTCGACGGCAACTGGGACTTCGTCGAAACCCATCCCACCACGATGCTGGTGAAGGGCGACACCGTCTCGTTGTCGATCGCTGCGGCATCGATCGTCGCCAAGGTCACCCGCGACCGCATGATGGAGCGCTGGCACCGCATCTATCCGGCGTACGCCTTTGCCGGAAACAAGGGGTACCCGTGCCCCCGCCACAAGGCGGCGCTCGCCGGGTTCGGCCCCTCGGCGATCCATCGTCGACGATGGGCGTTCATGGACGACCTCCGCTGGACCGGCCAGGCCCGCACCGTCGACGACACCCAGCTCGGTCTTTTCTGATCGTGCTCGACCGTCTCCGCGCCTGGCCGGCGTTCACCGTCTTGATCGGTTGGACGCTCTTCCTGTGGGCGTCGCGCACCCGAAACGTCGTGTCGAACGATGCGCTGTCGGCCTGGGGGACTGCCTGGCGCCTCGGGGTGGTCGTCGTCTTTGTCGGGTTGGCCGTGGGCGCGCTTCGTCGATCCGCTCGCAATCGGGTCCTGCCGATACTCGTCTGGTGGACGATCGGCTACTGGCTCGTCCGCGGTGGCGGGATCGTGCTCGACGCCAACCACGATGCCTCGTTCAAGGTGGTCCACTCGGTGCTGATGGTCATCTCGATCGGTGCGGCGATGTGGGTCTGGCGGACGCGGAGTCGCTAGTCTTCGAGGCGCTATGGGACAGCCGGTCACCCTCATCACGACATCGTCGCCCCGTCCGGGCATCCTGCGTTTCGAGCTGAATCGCAGCCTCACCGGGATGGGTCACGTCCGCTACGAGATGGGCGACCAGATCCGAGCCGATGATCCGGCCTCCGAGCTGGCCAAGCGGCTCTTCGATGCCGGTGGCGTCTCGGCAGTGCACGTCTATGGCTCCATGGTCACGGTCACGCTCGCCTCATCAGACTTCGGCGATCTCGAGACCGTGATCGGTGGGCTGTACACGTACTACCTCCCGGGCGTGGAGATCCCGTCCGACGAGGAACTCATCGCGATGGTCGAGTAGCCGGCGGCGTCTCGCCTCCGGCAGACGCGTCAGTCGGCCCAGCGGCGCACCCAGGCGTGCATCGCGATGCCAGCGGCGACGCCGGCGTTGATGCTGCGGGTCGAGCCGAACTGGGCGATGGAACACACCTGCTCGGCGGCGGCATGGGCGGCGGCCGACAGGCCGGGTCCCTCCTGGCCGAAGAGTAGGAGGCATCGCTGGGGCAGTTCGGTCGACTCGATCGGCACGGATCCCGGCAGATTGTCGACCCCGATCACCGAAAGCGGGCCGTCGTCGTGGGCAGCAGCCCAGTCGAGTAACGACTCGATCGATTCGTGGTGGCGGACGTGCTGGTAGACGTCGGTCATCATCGCGCCGCGCCGGTTCCACTTCCGTTTCCCGACGATGTGCACCTCGGCGGCCAGAAACGCGTTCGCGGTCCGCACCACCGTGCCGATGTTGCGATCGTGTTCCCAGTTCTCAATCGCAACGTGAAACGGATGCCGACGGGTGTCGAGGTCGGCGACGATCGCCTCGACCGACCAGTACCGGTAGACGTCGAGCACATTGCGGCGATCACCCTCGGCCAACAGCGCCGGATCGAGGCGTGGGTCGTCGGGCCACGGCTCGGGATGAGGCCCGACGCCGACGGTCGGCTCTGGCTCGCTCACGATGCGCGGCGTGCGTCTGCGTCGCAGAGATCGTTGCCGCCGGGAATCGTGTGGACGTGTTCGGTCCAGTCCGAGCCGTTCCAGTAGCGCAGGGTTGCGGGTTCACCCGATGGGTCGGCGTACCAACCGGCCCGGGCGTGATCGGGATCGTCGTCCTCGTCGGCGACCTCACCGGCACCGGCGAAGATCGAGTCGAGATCGACGGAACGGGCGGCTGCGCCCTCGAAGAGCGCCGAACGGCCCGGAGTCTCGACCATGGCGGCCACCGACTCGGGGTGGTTGCGGTCGTCCTGCATGGTGCGCAGCGCCTCGGACACGTCCGGGTCGGGGCCCTCGTACGGTGGCATGCCCTCCATCTTGCGAAGGATGTTGATCCGCTCGGCGAGGGGTGGATGGGTCGAGAAGCGGTCGTTGAATTTGCGGCCGCGGTCGTCGGTCTCATGGTCGTCGGGCGACTCGATCCACAGGTGCGAGGTCGCGTGGGAGGTGCGCTTCACGATGGTGATGTCGGCGTCGAGCTTTTCGAGTGCGCTGCGGAGGCCGCCCGGGTAGCGGGTGATCTCGACAGCGGTGGCATCAGCGAGCGACTCTCGGCTGCGCGATACCGCGGCCTTGAGCAGGGTTGCTGCGAGTGGGGCGAGAACCGCAACGAAGACGATCGCGGCGAGCACGATCAGCAACATGGCGCCGTTGTTGTCGTTGTTGTTGCTGCGGCTTCGGTGTGAGGCACCTCCGCCGGTGACGCCACCCCAGTAGAGCATCCGGAAAAAGATGTCGGAGATCATCGCAATGGCACCGACGGTGGCGACGGCGACGGTCATCACCAAGATGTCGCCATTGCGGATGTGCGCAACCTCGTGGGCGATCACCCCTTCGAGTTCCGCCCGGTTCATCTTGTCCATCAAGCCCGTGGTGACGGCGACCGCTGCGTTGTCGGCGTTGCGGCCGGTGGCGAAGGCGTTGGGGGAGGGGTCGTGGACGACGTAGACACCCGGCTTGGGGACGCCGGCAGCGATCGAGACCTCCTCGACCAGGTTGTGCAGGCGCCCGAATTCCTCTCGGGCGGCCGGTTTCGCCCGTGTGGCGGTGAGGGCGATGGACGCCGAGGAGAAGTACGAACTGAACGAGATGCCGAACGAGAGCGTGACGGCGAACATCACGCCGATGAGTCCACCGCCCACGATGATGCTGACGGCGATACCGACCAGCGCAAGCAGGACGAAGAACGAGGACATCAGCACCCAGGTTCGACGCCGGTTCTGGACAATCAGGTCGTAGAAGTCGGGCCGCTCAGCCATGCGGTCACCGTACCGGTGCCGGGTTCGTTGCGGTATCGCCGGCCATGGTTAGGGTTGCGTACGACATGGACGCCATCACCGCCTTGTATGCGTCGGCAGCGGTCGTGCTGGTGATCGCCGGGGCAGCGAAGGCGGTCCGTCCGGCGACCACCGCTGCGTTAATGGAGATGCTCGGCGCAGTCCTACGCACGTCGGTCCCCGGCACCCTCCTTGCGCGTGCGCTCGGGCTTGCCGAGATCACGCTCGGAATCGCCACCCTGTTGACCGACGTGGCGGCGTTTCGTGTTGTCGTCGGTGTCCTCTACGTCGTGTTCGCCATGGCGGTGTGGCGGGCGATATCGGTCGGTGCCACGTCGTGCGGCTGTTTCGGCCGTGTCGACGCGCCGCCGACATGGCTGCATGTCTTCGGCAACCTCGCCCTCGCGGCGTGCTCGTTCGGTGCGGTCGCCGGCCGTTCTCCGCTCGAGGTCATGGAGGACCAGCCCGCCGCCGGTGTCGGCTTCGTCGCTGCGGTCGGTGTGCTTGCCGGGCTCGAACTCGTCGCGTTCACGGCCGTGCCCGGAGCCCGCAAGTCCGCTCGGGTGACGCGTTCCTGAGCACCCCCGATCCCGCACCGGCTGACCCCGATTACCGCGCTTGGCAGGCCGGGCACCAGGTGGTCGTGCGAGCGTCGATGACCCGGGTACGAAGCTCCTCGCCACAGCGCAGGCACGGTTCGCCTCCACGTCCGTAGCAGGCGAGTTCGTGCTGATTGCCGCCCTGCGCGCCGTCGGAGTCGACATAGTCCCGAAGGGTCGTGCCGCCATGCGCAAGTCCGGATTCGAGTGCCCGCCGGATGGCGACGACGAGCTCATCGGCTCGTTGGCGTGAGAGCCGCCGGGTTGCGGGGTTGATGCGGGCATCCCACAGCGCCTCGTCGGCGTAGATGTTGCCGACACCGGCGACCGCCCGCTGCGCTAGCAGGATGGTCTTGAGGTGCCGGTCGCTGCGCTTTACGAAGGCAGCGAGGTGCTTGCCGTTGAAGTCGGGATCCCATGGCTCGGGCCCCAAGGCGTGAAGTGTCGGGATGTTGCGGTAGTCGCCTGCGTTGACGACATGGATGCGGCCGAAGCGGCGGATGTCGTGGAACGTCAACACCCGGTCGTCATCGAGGCGCCACCAGGCCCGCAGGTGCGGCTCGGTGTCCGGGTCGTCGAGTGCAAGCGCACTGTCGGGTTCGGAGACGGTGAGGCGACCGGTCATCCCGAGATGGACGACGAGTTCGCGCGGTGGTCCACCGTCGGCGCCCGGGTCGAGGTCGAACAGCAGATACTTGCCGCGTCGGCGGGCGCTGACGATCTCCGTCCCGATGGCGTCGAGTGCCGGTGTGAACTTTGCCGACCAATGGGCACCCGCGTCGACGATCGCTGCGTCGATCAGCTTTGGTTCGAGTTGTCGACGGATCGTCTCGACCTCGGGCAGTTCGGGCACAAATGCACCCTACGTCCGCCGCGTCCTCCCCGAGACGCCACCGGTAGGCTCGCGCACCCGTGCCCGACCGTCACCCCGACTCCCTGGACCCCGCCCTCGCCTCCCTGATCGCAGATGCGATCAAGCAGGCCGACGAGCTCCCAGACCTCGACGCTGTTCGTGCCGAGGTCTGGGCTGCTGACCTCGTCGCGCTCGCAGCCGAGATCGACCCCGAGGGGCCTGCAGCGGTGGTCGAGGCACTCGCCGTCGCCGGTGGCCCGGGTCCTGCCGCCGGACTCTGGGCGATCGACGCCGTGTCAGATCTCGTTGACCTCGGCGACCCTGCGCTCGAACCGGCACCGACCTGGGCCGATCAGTTGCTGACGTCGATCTGCGAGGCGGCGTGGATCGTCGGTGACTGGCGGGGCGATTCGGCAGCGTTCCGCTTCGTCGATGCCGCCGACGAACGCCACGTGCTCGTCCTTGACCTGGTCCCCGGCGCTGGTGACAACGGTGAGACGATTGGCGAGGCCACGGTCGGCCCCGCCGAACTCCTCGACGCCACGGCAGACGAGTCCGCAGGTCTGAAGAGCCGTTCGGTTCCGGCGCCCGAACTGGCAGAGCGGGTCGCCGGGGCGATGCGGTCGACGTCCGAACCGTCGGCGTCGTTCGTCGCAGTCGGTCGGGTGGTGCTGGCCCGACTCTCGTCCTTCGGCATCGACGACCTCGAACCGCCTGTCTGGATCGAACCCGATGTGCCCGATCTTCCGGAGCGGGATCCCGACGACGACGCGTGGGCTGCGGACGTGGTGCGCCGCGCCCTCGGTGAGCCTCTGACACCGGACGCACTCGATCCGGCTGCCGTCGCCGCTGCCGCCGCGACACTACGCGCTGCGGCCGACACCGATGACGAACTTGCCCAGTGGCTAGCCGCTTCGGTCGGGCCGATCGACCTCGACGAACCCGACGCCGATGTCGTGCTCGCCGTGCTTGCTGCCGCAGTCGCGCCGGCATCGCTCATGCCGTTGACCGGCGATGCCCGGCAGGCCGTGCTGGAACTCGAGTTTGCCGACTGGCTCGGCGCTGTGCTCGGAGTCGTGCGGGCCGGCGCCGGGACTCATGTCGACCCCGCCGTCCTGGTCGATCACGTGAATCGGTGTCCGGAGGTCACGTCGACGATCCCGAAGGCCGATCGGGCCCGGGTCGCCTGGGCGTTCGCCGTGGCGGTCGAGGCCTGGGGCCCGCTCGGCGTAGTCGACCCCGACAACCGCCTGACCGACTTCGGCGCCGCGGTGCTGCCGACCGCGCTGGTGCGGGCATGGCAACCGAACTGAGCCGGGCACGATCGCTGGTCTAGCCTCGCCGTCATGCAGATCGCTCCGTTCGGTGTCGAGCAGTGGATGAACGAATATGAGACCCGCTGCCGACACAACCTGGCCGAGACCTGCTGTGACTCGATCACCGTCGAGGAGCTCCTGCAGTTGTCAGGTCAGAGCCCCGAGCATCTCCACGAACTCCTCGACATGAAGCTGACCTACGGCGCCATCGAGGGATCCGATCGTCTGCGCTCGGCCATCGCCGCCCTGTACGAGCACCAGACCGGCGAGAACACGCTGGTCACCCACGGTGCCATCGGGGCGAATCAGCTCGTGTACCTGGCCCTGGTCGAGCCGGGCGACCATGTCGTATCGGTCGTGCCGAGCTATCAGCAGCACACGTCAATCCCCGAGTCGCTCGGCGCGAAGGTCACCCGGGTGCCCCTGCGCGAGGAGCGCGGTTGGCAGCTCGATGTCGACGAGTTCGTCGGCGCGATCACGCCAGGAACGAAGGTCGTCTCGCTCACCAACCCGAACAATCCGACCGGAGCACTGCTCGAGCGGTCGACGCTGCAGACGATCGCCGATGCGTGTGAGCGAGCCGGCGCCTGGCTGCTCTGCGATGAGGTCTACCGGGGTATCGATCAGCGGGGGAGCGGGACGACGGTGTCGGTGGTCGATCTCTCCGATCGGGCGATCGCCGTCGGGTCGATGTCGAAAGCGTTCTCGCTCGCCGGGCTTCGCCTCGGTTGGATTACCGGCCCAGCCGGGCTTTTGCACGACGTCACAATCCACCGCGACTACAACACGATCAGTGTCGGCATGATCGACGACCATCTTGCGTCGCTCGCGCTGGAGAACGCCGAGGCGATCCTCGATCGCAACCGGGCGCTCGTGCGAGCCAACCTCGCCACGCTCGCTGCGTGGGTCGAGACGGAGTCGCGTGTCTCCTGGACCCGTCCTCAGGGTGGCACGGTCACCTTGCTGCGCTACGACGCCGACCTGACCTCCCGCGAGTTCTGTGTCGGTCTCGTGGAGGGTGCCGGCAGTGTGATGTTCACGCCGGGCAGCGCCTTGGGCATGGAGGGCTTTGTCCGGGTCGGTTTCGGGAACAACACCGCGGCCTTCGACGCCGGCCTGCCGCTCGTCACCGAGTACCTCGACACGTTGAGCTGAGCGCACGACGAGCTGAGGCATCCGCCCCTCCACCTGAGAGTCACAGCCCCTGACTACGGTCGGCGCCATGTCTCGACAGCTCGAATTCGACGGCGGGTTCGCTCGCGAAGTCGTGGAGGTCCCCGTTGCCGAGGAGATGAGCGAGAGTTTCCTCGCCTACTCCCTCTCGGTCATCACGTCTCGTGCCATTCCCGATGTGCGCGACGGCCTCAAGCCAGTGCAGCGCCGCATTCTCTGGTCGATGTTGCAGATGGGTATCCGTCCCGGCACGCCGTATCGCAAGTCGGCTCGCATCGTGGGCGACACGATGGGCCGCTACCACCCGCACGGTGATGCCGCCATCTACGACACCTTGACCCGCATGGGTCAGGACTTCTCACGGATGGTTCCGTTCATCGATCCGCAGGGCAATTTCGGATCGCTCGACGATCCGCCCGCTGCTGCGCGTTACACCGAGTGCCGGCTGGCCGAGCCGGCGATGGACATGGTCCGCGAACTCGACGAG
>Ga0255780_10002811_pt1 | contig 15416 bp, 10 predicted proteins | sample 071ome_32_FD_179978 | JGI IMG/M metagenome (GOLD analysis project Ga0255780, IMG submission 179978) | Coastal salt marsh microbial communities from the Groves Creek Marsh, Skidaway Island, Georgia - 071405AT metaG (version 2) | ecosystem: Environmental > Aquatic > Marine > Intertidal zone >... | reverse complement strand
GATCTTCTGGATCCACCAACTGGCTATGGGCATCCAAAGGACTCAGATCAGAGGTCACATCCCTTAAGGTCACCCAAGGTAAAAGACCCTGACTTCCATGGGTCCGTGGTGCGTGCAGAGGACTGAGATCTTTAGAAAATACCGCGTGCAAGTTAGGATATGAATCAACCACTTCAGGCAAACGGCAGCCAATGGTAATCAACCGTTCACGATGATGTGGAACTCCATAATCCCTAAAATCCAAGATACACGAGCGAATGGTGTAGCCCAAGGGGTGCATTCTGCGAGCGACACAATCCAGAATATTTTCCGGTAAATCTGATTCGTTTCGAATGACTGTATTTTCCATTCGCTTTACATTTTCGAGCAAGAACCAATCGGGTAACAGACTCTCCAATACATCTAAACCCGGAAGGATTAATCGGTTACGCTCATCATCTTTGGGACGTTTTGCGGCTCGGATGGAAGAAGCAATTCTCCCAGCTCCATTGGAAGACATTCCTTGGCAAGGTGGAGAAAGGGTGATCAACCAAGGATGCTGACCCTGTAGCTGCTTTTGAAAAAAATTAATGTACGCATCTTTTAATTTCCAGATATCTCCCTCAAAAACTTTGGTGTTAGTGAAATTTTGTCGGATCAAAGAGGCACGCGATGGCACAATTTCACAAGCACCAAGAACAGGAATACCGCAACCCCACTCAATACCCACATCTCCCAGACCACCTCCAGAAAAAATGGATCCAGCAATCCGTTCTGGTAGATGTTTATACTCTGTTTTGCTCAAGCCCTAGTTCTCCCAATTCTTTAAACAAGTGTCACGTCAAAAAGTGTTCATTGAGCCGACTTCATCCATTTAAATTCTAAATTAGATCGGCTTTTGCTTGGCTCGACCAGTGATCACATTAAAAAATTGAATAGATCATGTTTTATCGCTCATCCAACTACCTGAGATCACTGGCCTGCATTGCTCTCATTTTCTGTTTCGGGAATTTTATGTGGGCGAAGATCAATTTTAACCGGCAGATACGGCCGATTCTATCTGACAAATGTTACAAGTGCCACGGACCTGATGCCAAAAATCAAAAATCCGACTTCCGGCTCGATACCTTCGAGCATGCAATCCAGGAACATAACGGATTTGTTGGTCTTACTCCAGGAAGTTTGGAGGATTCTGAGATCCACTGGCGAATTCATACCGATGATGAAATTGAATTGATGCCCCCACCTGAAAGTAAGCACCCCCTCACAGAAGAGGAAAAAAAACTTTTGGACCAATGGATTTTGGAAGGTGGCGAATATGAGAAACATTGGTCCTTTCAAAATCTACCCTCATCCATCGAAGTCCCCCAAAGCAATCACCCAAAACCTGTAAACTCTATCGACCACTTTATTGCCGAAGGCCTTAAAGACAGTGGCCTTTCCCCGAGTCCTGAAGTTGATCGAGCACTGTGGTTACGCCGAGTTACCTTCGATCTTACCGGACTCCCCCCTACCCTTGGGGAACTCGATTCATTCCTGACCGATCCAGCACCTGATGCTTATGAGAAGGTGGTGATACATTTACTCAAATCTGAGGAGTATGCAGAGCGTATGTCCGCAGAGTGGATGGATGTGGCCCGCTACTCAGATACTTTTGGATACCAAATCGACAAGGGTCGTCAGGTTTGGCAATGGAGGGACTGGGTTATTCGATCTTTCAGAAACAACACGCCTTACGATCAATTTGTGACTGAACAAATTGCGGGTGATCTTTTACCCAATGCATCCAGAGACCAAATTCTCGCCACCTGCTTTAACCGTTTACATTCACAAAAAGTTGAAGGCGGTAGTGTGGAGGAGGAATTCCGGATCGAATATGTTTCAGACCGGGTCCACACCTTTGGCACCGCCTTCCTTGGTCTAACCATGGAGTGTACCAAATGCCATGATCACAAGTATGACCCCTTAACGCAAAAGGACTATTTCTCTCTTTCTGCCTTTTTTAACAATATCGATGAAGCTGGTCTACAAGCTTACATGGGAAACCCGACTCCTACCCCTTCTCTTGAACTAGCCGATTTACCCAGTGATCAAAAAATTAAAGATGCTGAAAAAAAACTCCAGCAATACTTTAAGTCCGATGAACTTCGCGTAGCTTTTAATAATTGGAAAAAAACAACCATTAATAAGCAATTGGGCACCTATTCATATTTTAGTCAGTCGAAGGATCAAAATATCACCACTTATGGTTTGCCACTCGCCTTCCTCTCCTTTGATAACCGTAAAGGTAACCAATACCCAAACGCCGTTGATTCCAACCTATCTGCCAATACCAATCACCATAACAAAGTTTGCGAAGGTAAGATTGGGCAAGGCATTCAATTTTCCGGTGATGATGCCCTGAATTTCCCCAAAGAATTTGCCAACTTTGACCGCCATCAACCCTTCAGCGTGGCGTTTTGGATTAAACCTACCATGAACCATGAGAGGGCGGTTGTGCTTCGAAAATCGCAGGCATGGACAGATGCTGCCAGTCGTGGTTTTGAAATTTTAATCGAAGAAGGAAAAATATCTGCCGCCCTCATTCATTTCTGGCCAGGTGACGCGATTCGAATTCGCTCAGCCAATCAACTAGCCTTGAATGAATGGACGCATGTTTCCCTTACCTATGACGGTTCAAGTAAAGCCGGAGGACTCAAACTTTCAGAAAACGGAAAATTAATTGAACCTGAAGTTGTAAGGGACTCCCTCACCCGAGCCATCACCTCACCCACTCCCTTTGGATTTGCGGAACGTTTGAGAGACAAGGGTTTCAAAAATGGGATGTTGGATGAATTCTACATCTATGACCGCATTCTCACTTCTGCAGAAATCAAAATCTTAGCCGGACAAACCAAGGCGGATCAAGGCATCGAACTGGATGATCAGTCCTTATTTTCCATTTATTCTCAGGCGGTGGATCCAAACGCCTTGGAACTGCAAAAGAAGTTGTACGATGAACGGCTTTCCTACGGGAAACAAAGGGAAAGAATTGGGCAGATCATGGTAATGAAAGAAATGCCAGTACCCCGCAAAACATATATTTTGGATCGTGGTTTGTACTCAGAACCAACGGAAGAAGTATTTCGGGAGACCCCGGCAGCTCTTCCTCCATTCAATGAAAATTACCCCAAAGACCGACTTGGTTTGGCGAAATGGTTGACTGAAAAAGATCACCCTCTGTTCGCCCGGGTGACTGTAAACCGCTACTGGCAAATGATTTTTGGCCGCGGATTAGTATCCACTAGTGAAGATTTTGGCAGCCAGGGTAAGCCACCCAGTCATCCTGAACTTTTGGATTGGTTGGCCCGCGATTTTATTTCCTCGGGTTGGAACCTTCATCATCTTCTCACCCAGATGGTGCTTAGTTCTACCTATCGGCAAAGCAGCAAAATTACCAAAAATGCATTGGAGAAAGATCCCCAAAACATTCTCCTTGCCCGATCTTCTTCTTACCGATGGCCTGCGGAAATGATCCGGGATTCTGCTCTCGCTTACGGAGACCTGCTTCACCAGAAAGTCGGTGGACCAAGTGTACGACCCTATGATCTGCAAGCCTCATTCAAACCAAGCAGGCCAGACACTCCCCCTAACATTCATCGAAGAAGCTTGTACACCTATTGGCAAAGAACTGCACCTTCGCCTGTGATGATGGCTCTCGATTCCTCCAAGAAGGATATATGTATGGTGAAGCGGGAAAGAACCGATTCTGCGGCCCAAAGCCTGGTATTGTTAAATGGACCGCAATTTGTGGAAGCTGCCCGGGCAACCGCGGAAAAACTGATTCAAAAGCATGGAGTGGATAATGGTGAAGCTCTCAGCACAGATGCATTCCGTATGCTTACCAGTAGAAAACCTACAGTAAAGGAAGCTGGAATCCTGAATCGTTTACTTAGTGAACAGATCGAAGCCTACCAGGACCAAAATCAATCCAAAGCGTTTCTAGGGGTTGGGCAGGTCAAAACCCAGACTGAAAACCCTTCCTATACTGCTGCTGTGACCTCACTGGTATCGACTCTGATGAATTTTGACGAAAGTACCTCCAAGCGATAACCATTAATAATGACCCAATGAAAACTCCTTCAGATTATTGCACCGGATATGATTCTCCCTTGGGTATGAACCGTAGGAGCTTCCTGCAAAGATTTGGCGGAGGCTTAGGAGGAGTAGCTCTAGCCAGTATTCTTCATGCGGACAGTGGAGTTGGCCTTCATCACATTCCCAAAGCGAAACGAATCATTTATCTTTTCCAGTCAGGAGCGCCTTCCCAAATTGATTTATTTGACCACAAACCAAGATTAATTAAGGAAACCGGACAGGAACTACCCGATTCCGTCCGTCAGGGACAACGGCTCACCGGAATGTCCGGAAACCAGTCCAGTCTACCCCTCGTTGGTTCTCCCTTCTCTTTTGCCCAAAATGGGCAAAGCGGACACTGGATGAGTGATTTGCTCCCCTACACCCGCAAGGTGGCGGATGATCTTTGTGTGATCAACTCGATGCACACCGAAGCGATCAACCATGGACCCGGTGTTACCTTTATGCAGACAGGTTCGATGTTTCCAGGAAGACCGACCATCGGTTCCTGGCTATCGTATGGATTAGGATCCATGAATGACAACCTGCCTAATTTTGTAACCCTGGTCACCAAAGGTGGTAAGGGCCAGCCCTTGGTATCGAGGTACTGGGGAAATGGATTCCTTCCTGGTAAACATGCAGGAATCCGCTTTCGTTCTGAAAAGGATGCCATTCTCTACCTCAACCGTCCCGAAGGTGTATCTGCAAATGGCCGCAGACTGATGCTTGACCGCCTAAAAGAACTCCACGAAATTCAGCTGGAGAAAACGGGAGATCCTGCCCTGGAAACCCGCATTGCCCAGTACGAAATGGGCTACCGCATGCAGGCATCCATTCCCGATGTTACTGATTTTTCCAAGGAACCAGAATCAACTTACAAACTTTATGGCGAAGATGCCCGCACGCCCGGTACTTTTGCAGCCAACTGTTTACTCGCGAGAAGATTAGTTGAAAAAGATGTAAGGTTTGTACAACTCTACCACCAGGGATGGGACCACCATGGAGCCCTGCCTAGTAAAATTAAGGATATGTGCAAGCAGACCGATCAGGCATCGGCTGCTCTGATTACGGATTTAAAACAAAGGGGTTTGCTCAAGGATACCCTGGTGGTATGGGGCGGGGAATTTGGAAGAACCAATTATTGCCAGGGAAAATTTAACGAAAAGAATTTTGGCCGTGACCACCACCCTAGGTGTTTTTCCCTGTGGATGGCAGGAGGTGGAGTAAAACCTGGATATGCCCACGGACAAACCGATGAATACAGCTATAATGTGGTCAATGATGGAGTCCATGTACATGATTTCCATGCAACTCTCCTTCATTTGCTCGGCATCGACCACGAGCGTCTGACCTATAAATTTCAGGGTCGCTACTTCCGACTGACCGATGTTCATGGACATGTGGTAAAGCCGGTTATCGCTTAGGTATTGGCTCATATTTCAGGCTTTCACCAAGGCTCGGTTTCGCTAGGGTTTAGAAATGCCCTGCCCTTTAAAACACTGCTTCTTTTTAGTTATTTATCTGTACACATTTTTTTGGACACGAGGAGAAACTGAATGGACACAATGGCGTGGGCCAAATGGGGATGGACATGCTCCGGAAGGCAGCTATCCCATTCGCTGGGGTGAACATCAAAATATTACCTGGAGAACTTTTCTCTTCCCAAGCAAAGGTCATTCCTCCCCCGTAGTTCAAAACGGAAAAATCTGGCTAACCAGTGCAGTGGAAACTCCCGCCACTGAAGAGGAAAAGTCAGCCAGGGTAAAAGAAAGCAAATTTCCTGGTGCAGCCAGTTTGCATTATTTATCCAAAGTGGCTTTCTTTGCCATCCAGTTAGACCTTAGTAACGGGGATATTCTGAAGGAGGTGAAGGTTTTTGAACAAAGGAACCCTCAGGCGATTCACCGGCTTAATAGTTACGCATCTCCCTCACCCGTCTTAAGCGAAAGGAGACTGTTTGTTCACTTTGGAACCTTTGGTACTGCTTGCTTGGACGCGGAATCGGGTAGTGTTTTATGGAAAAACCAGGATTCAAATCTTCAGATTCATCATGAAAATGGACCTGGAAGTACTCCTATTATTTGGAATGAATTATTAATTTTTCATTTGGATGGAACAGATAAGCAGAGCGTGGTAGCCCTCGACCAGCAAACAGGGAAGCTCATCTGGCAGACTCCAAGGAGCGGGAAATTAAAAGAAAACCCACAGACGAAAAAGGCGTATTCCACACCAGTGATTGCCGAGACTGAAAAAGGCCCCGTTCTTATCTCCACCGGTGCAGACTGGGTATATGGCTATGATCCTAAAAGTGGAAAAGAACTATGGAAAATAAACTACGGCATTTTAGGTTTTTCCAATGTGGCCAAGCCCATCCTCCATGAGGATTTATTCATTATTTCGACCGGTTTTATGAAAGGCGAACTCCACGCCTATCAATTAAATGGTCTTAACCGGCCCGAATTAGTCTGGAAATTATCCAAGGGAGCACCCAAAAAACCTTCTCCTATCTTAGTGGATGGGATTGTCTATGTGATCAACGACGGCGGCATCCTGACCGTGGTAAGGGCAAGGGACGGAGATTTGGTTTGGAGGGAAAGACTGCAAGGAGAATATAGTGCATCCCCAACCTACGCTGGTGGACATATCTATTTTTCCAATCAGTCAGGATTGACCACCGTGATCAAGCCGGGCAACCAATTGGAAATTGTGGAGCAAAATCAGCTCAGAACCGGTCACATGGCCAGTTTCGTGGCAATCCCTAAGGGACTATTGGTCCGAACCAACGAAGCCTTTTATCGGATCGAATAGCAAATCCTTTAAAACTATTTCAGGACATTCTCTGCACGAAGAGCCGAAAACACAGGACCGGAAGGAGTCGCTGGTAATGTTTTTTGCCATTCCACAATTAAAGTTTTGAGTTCCTCGACCACCTCCGGCTGAGTAGAGGATAATTCTTTTGATTCCAGAGGATCCGCGACCAAATCATACAGCTCGCACTTAGAAAAATCTTTATTAGCCACGAGCTTCCAATTCTCATCAACGATGGCATAGGAGAGACGACTCTGAGTCATCCTCCAAAACAATGGTTTTTTTCGGGTCTCTAGTTTCTCACCCTTTAAGGCAGCGACCTGACTGAAACCGTCTGGGCGGTAGTCTGAAGGAAGGTCGATTTCAGCCAATTCACAAAATGTGGGAACAAGGTCTACTGCAGAAATAATATTGGTTTGATCAACTTTTCCTGCCGGTATCTTACCCGGCCACCTCGCGATAAAAGGAACACCAATTCCACCTTCCATGAGAGATCCCTTATACTCTTTTCTTCCTCCAGTTATGCCCTTGGCTGCACCCAGTCCATATCCAAGACCCGTAGCCGTATCATAGGTAAGCGAAAGGGGGGTATTCGGTGCACCGCGGGCAGGACCGTTATCAGAGGAAAAAATAACCAAGGTATCATCCGTGATTCCAATTTCGTCTAATCCATTTAAAAGTTCTCCAATGCGCGTATCTGCATGTAGAAGCGTTGCTGCATAAATTGCATCCGCTTCATCTAATTCAGAAAATTCGGCTTGAAGCTTGGGATCTACATGAAAGGGGGTGTGAGGTTCATGCATCCATAAATTGATAAAGAAAGGCTTACCCAGTTCACGACTTCTTTCAATAAAAGGAAGAGCCATTTTAACATCATCATGGACAAACATTTGCGGGCCCGCACAATTAAAAGCACCGTACTCATCGATCCCATAGGCAGTAGGTAGAGGAGAATCAGGAATCATATCATTGGCCAAATGCCACTTCCCATAATGAGCGGTAGCATATCCTGCTTCTTGCAAAAAACGCGTAAGCAGAGGTGCCTGTGGATTTAACCAATCTGGCATATTCCTCTTTTGGTTCGAAGGAACCCATGCAAAATGACCATCAATTGAATATCGAGCTGGAAAGTGACCAGTCATCACCGCGGTTCGGCTTGGAGAACAAACACCGCTAGCAACGGAAAAACGATGGAAATCTGTCCCTTCGCTGGCTAACCGGTCGATATTAGGAGTCTTCAAATAGGGATGCCCATGACAGCCCAAATCTCCCCACCCCCAATCGTCCGCAAAAATAAAAATTATATTGGGGCGTTTATCACCCCAAAGCCCGCTGTATAAGCTGATCAAAAAAGAAAAAAAGACAGAAAACTTCATAGCAAACCTTAGAGAATCAAGTTTCTCCCTCCGTTCGTAAAGTCTAATTGATGATGAGAATCTTTAAGTGCATAGAGTACACTAATGGATGCCTTGGTCGATCGGACTCCAAACCTGCCAGTTTGATCGAGAGAAATTAGCCCGAATTCGTGATTTCGGGAGGCACCCTCCTTTGAGAGTTCCGTAAGTATTTTCTTTAAAGGCACGCCATCCCTTAATCTGTAGATCACTTGAGCGGCGACGGCTTGGTTTATGATATGCTCCCCTTTGCCCGTGCAGGAAACTCCTCCCACACTATCAGCAAAGGTTCCTGCAACGCTGGCACTATCACTTACGCGACCGGGAGTTTCGTTGCCAATTCCACCTGTTGAGGTTCCAGCACAAATAATACCTTCGTCATCGAGAGCAACGGCTCCCACTGTTCCAAATTTATCCCGGTTCCTTAATGCTTTTCGGTACTCAATAAAGCGGGACATAGTAATTGGGTCATGAAAAGGAAAACCTTTTCTTCGGGCATATTCCGTCGCCTCATTTCCGGAAAGCAAATGATGTACCTCTGCCCGCAAAGAGTCAGCGACGGATATGGGATGCTCCACATCATAAATGTTAATAACACCAGAAAAAATTCCATCCATAGAGTCCATCAATCCAGCAGACATTCTTACCCGTCCATCCTTTTGCAGCTTAGACCCTGTCCCTGCGTTAAAAATAGGATCATTTTCCAGCAAACGAATTGCATGAAGCACAGCGGCACGAGATCCTTGTTCCAACAAGGTCTCATAAGCAGGATGAATGGCTTCCTGCAAACCGATGCGATATTGCTCCTTGGTGGCTACTTTACCTTCGAGTCTGCCAGCACCACCATGAATAATTAATTTACAATTTCCCTTTCCCACGCATCAGTTCAACAGAATTTCTGCCATTTGGTCGAGCTTAAGGTCTGCCCCATTAAATACAGGAGCATCCGTGAAGGTATTTAATTCACGAATATGGAGAGGAGAGCTTGAGCAAACACCAGAAATTGCGTCAGGTACTAAATTAAACTTTGTTTTGAGAACATGGATTCCTCCCACGGCTCCGAGTGCATCTGCTGCACAGAAAATGAGTTTATGAATCCTGGAAACAATCTCTGGTGATTCCAAGAGCATCGCCGTTTCACGCTGGTTAATTCCATCCGCAAATTCGACTACCAAGTAGTTTTTACTATTACTACCTAACTTACTATCCAAAGTATGGAAAACATCGAGCATTTCATCTAAGGTTAGCTTGTAGGTGGAAGGATGGCCAAGGTAAGTGAAATCAGCAAATTCTTTGGCACCTGCGTCATTCATATGCAGGATATCCTTCAGGCTAGCTGTTCCAGTCATTTTACACCCATTTACAGCATATCCCATTTGATGAAGAGCCCGACAACATGCTGCTGCGGCGAGACTTTTTCCTGAATTCATAGCGGTACCCACAACAAGGACCAATTTGGATTTTCCTTTCTTTGCTGGGGATTTCTTAAATTTAGGAAAGTCTCGGGTGTTTAACACTTTACCCTGCTTATCAACCAAGTACCCATGGATGCGAATCCTCGTAGGATCCTTAAGCATCGCATTTTTAGTAACAACTGTACCAATCATTCCCGAACGAGCCAAAAGATCGACATCCTTTATTAAGTCTTCCTGAATGATCCCTTCGTAATGATCCGGAGCATAACGGTTTCCAAAAACGAAAACCGCTTTGGATCCATTGTGCACAGCATGTATTCGACCCGACACATTCTCCAAAGATGAATGTTGCCCAATCCGACGAATGGAGCCAAATACGAGATCTCCAGGCTCAGGAGACTTATCCAACATTTGATAACCAGCAATGGATGATTTTTGTAAACAAAAAGCAGCACTAGGAACAATGAGCCCAGCAGGGATTTTTTTCATGGGGTAGAGGGTAAAGGGTTAGGTAAGGCAAAAGCCTAAAACACCCAATTCTCTATCGTTGAAAATGAAGATGTAAAGCCGAATTGGTCGATGATTTACCGACCCCAAACGAGGCACGAATCAAATGGTTTACATAGACCAAGATGCCCTCCCCCCAACTTTTCAAATTTGCGACAGATTTGCCAAGAGATACTTGGTTGAAAAAATGCTTAATCTCCTTTTTTTCTCCGGGCTTTTTCGATCTGTTTTTCCTGAAGAAACATGACAATGTCTCTCTTGTTTTTTTCGGATATTTTTTGAAACTGTAAAGATACGCGGTTGCGGGTGCCGCCCGTGGATACAACTTTTACCACATCACATCGAAGAATAACAATGGGCATGGTTGCATCCAAACGGTAGAGAATATCCACTTTATCTGAGGTGGATAAATCCACATTGGCAAAAAACCCAATCCCAGTGGCACTAAGGTTGATCCATCGCAAAGGAACTTCCTCGTTTTGGATGATCGCATCCAATCGTTCCCGGTTGACTTCTACCTTCTGTTCTAGGAGTCGAAAAACTTCAGCAATCTGAGGATATTCCTTATTTAGTTCTGAGACTTTATGAGAAAGGATTTTATCCAAGTCCTCCAACTCACTGGCAATGTAGTCTTTGAAATACGAATAGTCAGGAAAGTTTGGACAATTAATTTGGCTAGCCTGCTCCTGTGAGAGCACTCTGTAGAGAAAGGGAATTTGTACATCCATGCGGACGAACTCACGATTATCTTCAGTATTCATAAGAAATTATTTGTTTAAATTAGTAGATAACTTTCTAAAGAAGCAACCTATAAGAAAGACGAGTTTACCAAGGTTGCCTAGTCGTGCTTTTTCTGTAACCGGGCCGAAAATTGTCCGAAAGCAAGACATGCGTCTTCTCCACCGCTTCAGCAATTTTCAATTGATTTCTTCCCGCCTGCTTTGCTTCATACAATGCGTTATCTGCGGCCTTAAGCAAATCAGTCAGACTATCTCCAGTTTGTGGCACAATGGTTGCCAAACCAATACTGATGGAAACATAATCACCCGCAGTTGAGGATTTGTGTGGTATATGAAGATCGGCCACTTTATCGAGGCAATCTTTAGCTACAGATTCAGGTTCACTGGTATTGGGTAAAATTAAACAAAATTCTTCTCCTCCATATCTGCCCACCATATCAACAGATCTGGAAGCTGCTGTTTGCAGGGCTTCTGCCACTTCTTGTAGGCAACGATCTCCGGCTACATGCCCATAAGTATCATTGAATTTCTTGAAGTCATCCAAATCAATCATACAAATAGACAAGCTTTGCTTTTCACGAATACTGCGCTCCCACTCGTGATTCAGGTAATCGATGATTCCTCTCTTGTTGGCAACCTTAGTCAGGCTGTCGAGCAAACTGAGTTGCTCCAGTTTCTGTTGCACCGCCAACATCCGAAAGAGATAACCAAAGATCGAAATAGAAAGCATTCCTCCAAGGGCAACGACCAGAAAAGGTGCATAACTCCGCCTTTGGCTGACATAATCTTCAAAGGGAGCTCCCTTAATGCCCCAGACACGGTTGGCAAATTGGATGCGTTCAAATTCCTCAAAAAAGGTCAACTCAGGGAAGGATCCTAGCCCCTCACTATGGGAATTATAAAATGATTTAGAAAAATCCTTCTCGGAAAAGGGAAGAAATGAAGCCTGCTGGGTAACTGTCTTCGATTCCTTCTTGTCCATGTGAAGATTCCCTTCGAATACCTCGATCTTTATATTTTGAACCGAGGTGCTGTCCATTGCCTTATCAATCAATTGGCCTACTTTGAAGACACCTGATACCAATCCTTTAATTTGGGCTTCCCGGCTCTGCACGGTCTTGGGCCTGCCCTTGTAGACGGGAGCCAGGATAAGAATACCACGCTCACCTTTCCTGTCCTGCACCAAAGAAATTGTAGGAGTGGCCACAACTTCCCCGGATTGAATCGCAAAATCGATAGTGTTTCGCCTGTCTTCACTGGAAGCAATATCGTAACCAATTGCCTTTTCATTCCCAACCATTGGCTCGATGTAAGTCACAGGGTAATAAACCTCACGATCTCGGGAAACTGCCACCATGAGGTTATCCGAATTTCTCTCAGAAATCTCAAATCCCGCAAACTGTGGTTCAATATCCTTCATGCCCTGCAATTCAGCTATATGGGCGTCGAGATCATCTTTATTAATTTTCGGTACCCAGGAAAGCCCGTGTATTGTACTATGCCTTGACAAAGAAGATAAAACAAGAGTCTTAAATTCATCGTAAGTAACATTATCCGAAGAGTCATAAAGGTCTTTTGTTCCATGAATCACCTCCACCACTACAAAGAGCTCCCTTCTTAGAGCTTTTACCTTGTCACTAAAATCACGCTTAAAGGACAATTGAATAGCATCGGTCTCGCGATCATAAACTAGTTTACCCGCATAAACTGAAAGCAATAGACCGATAAGCAACAAAACCAACAGGGTTGATTTGTTGCGCACCAAATCTATGAGATCAGAAACCATATTTTGAGGGCATTAATGAAGAAAGAAAAATTCTAATAACAGCGAGTTCAGTTAATTCTTAACTGTAAAGGACAATTGAATCAAATCATAACCTTTCACTTCAAATCAAGGAAAGCCCCTAATCAAGTCTATTCAACTTGCCTTAACAAAGGGCCAATCACTAAAATCTAGAATACTCTGATATATGAAAATTTTTTCAACTATCTTACAAGCTGTTATCCTCGTTTTTGTAAATTCTTTGGAGGCTAATGATAAATCTAATACCTATCTCACTTCCTCCAAATTTGTTCCTCTTTTGACTGGAAAAGATTTATCCGGATGGAAGACAAATGGGAACTGGGTGGTTCAAAAGGATGGGTCCTTGATGATCGATCCTAAGCCAGGTCAAGAAGGATGGAATAGGTTCGATGATTACTTAATTTCCGAAAAAACTTATGGAGATTTCATTTTGGAAATGGAATATAGATACCCCCCCAAGGGCAACAGCGGTCTTTTCTTCCGCATTGGAAACCCTCAAAACCCCGTAGGCACAGGTACGGAGATCCAAATCCTTGATTGCTTTGGCCAAAAGGATGAATCCATGACCCATCATGACCACGGAGGAATTATCATGCTCAAAAGGCCATCTAAGAATGCTTCTAAAAAACCCGGTGAATGGAACCATCTTATTGTCTCCTGCGAAGGACATCATATCCGAGTGGGATTGAATGGCGTGGAAGTGCAAAATGTATACTTAGATAGCGAACCGGATAAGGGACTGCCTCCCTACAACTTAGCCAACCGTCCAATGCGTGGACACATTGGTCTGCAGGACCATGGCGTTCCTCACCGGGTGGAGTTCAGGAATATTAAAATTCTCGAGTTGTAAGTTTGAAAGTTCACCTCGTCCAATTTGCACCCGAATGGGAAAATAAAGAGGTCAACTTTTTTAAAGTTCAAAACCTGCTCAGGCAAAATAAACCTGAGCCCAATTCTCTCATTATTCTCCCCGAGGCATTTGCCACTGGTTTTTCCCTAAACTTGAGCAAAACACTCCACGACGAACCTTGTGAAACAAGTACTTTTTTATCCAAGCTCTCTTCTGAATATAAGACCTGGGTATTAGCAGGAACGATTGCACCGAATAAGGACCAAGAATTAGGTAAAAACCTATCCGTACTTTTTAACCCCAGTGGGGAATGTGTTGGGGAATATCAAAAAATGCACCCATTTACTTTGCTGGGTGAAGAAAAGGCTCATTTACCAGGAAAGAAATACGAATTATTTAAAATAGGAGATTTTATGCTTTGTCCAATCCTGTGCTATGACCTTCGTTTTCCTGAATTATTTCGTCACGGTGCGCAACAAGGAGCCAACCTCTTTGCCGTACTGGCAAGCTGGCCGAATGCCCGTATGAACCATTGGCATACCTTATTACAAGCCAGAGCCATAGAAAACCAGGCTTATGTCATAGGGATCAACCGAACGGGAAGAGATCCAAATTATAAGTATGCAGGAGGGTCCAAAATAATTGGCCCCAAAGGCTTGACCATAGCCCAAGCAAATGAAGAAGAGCAAGTTCTGCAAGCTACGCTTACCTATGGAGATGTTGTAAACTGGCGTTCTTCATTCCCCGCCTTATCAGACATCCGTGAGGATTTAATTCAGTCTCCCAAGAACTAATCCGTTGCCCAAAGGGATTTAGGTAAATTGATTTTTGCCACCGTTCGGTTAATTAAGCTTTCTTCTTCACTTGAAAATTCTATGTTTTGGACCGCTTTCATATTTTCAAGAATTTGTTCTTTGCTACTTGCACCCATCAAAGCACTCGTCACCTGCTCTTTTCTTAACACCCACGCTAAGGACATTTGAGCGAGGGATTGTCCTCTTTTTTCCGCCATGGCATTAAGTTCACGGATTACCCGAAGGTTCTGCTCACTAACCTCATTCTTGCGCAAGGGGGACAAGGGCTGATTCAAGCGGCTTTTTTGAGGAATTCCATCCAAGTATTTTTGAGTCAAAAGCCCTTGGAAAAGCGGACAGAATGCAATCACTCCCAACCCACTGTCCGAACAAAAGGCGAGTAATTCATGCTCCACCCAGCGATTCAGCATCGAATAGTTGGGCTGATGAATGATGGGCAAAGTCAGGTGTGATTTCTTGCAGACATCCAAAACTCTTTCAGTTTGCCGAGTGTCATAACTGCTAATTCCAACATAGAGTGCTTTTCCTTGGCGGACTGCCGAATCCAATGCCCCTATGGTTTCTTCAAGCGGAACTTCCGGGTCGAAACAATGGGAATAAAAGATGTCAAAATATTCCAATCCCATACGCAGAAGGGACTGATCTAGGCTCGCCAAAATATGTTTTCGTGATCCACCTTTACCATAAGGTCCTGCCCACATGTCATAACCTGCTTTGCTGGAAATGATGATTTCATCACGGGGTAAATCCCTCAGGATGGATCCTACATTTTGCTCTGCGGAACCATAAGGCGGGCCATAGTTATTGGCTAAATCAAAATGGGTAATTCCACCATCAAATGCACAGCCAATCATATCACGCTGCTCATTTGTGGGTGAATCTCCCCCAAAATTATGCCAACAACCAAGACTTAATGCTGGGAGTACTAATCCTGACTGCCCACATTTCCGGTACAACATACGACCATCATATCTTGATGGTGGGAGAT
>Ga0255780_10002797_pt1 | contig 15467 bp, 9 predicted proteins | sample 071ome_32_FD_179978 | JGI IMG/M metagenome (GOLD analysis project Ga0255780, IMG submission 179978) | Coastal salt marsh microbial communities from the Groves Creek Marsh, Skidaway Island, Georgia - 071405AT metaG (version 2) | ecosystem: Environmental > Aquatic > Marine > Intertidal zone > Salt... | reverse complement strand
TTATCCGAGAGAACGTCGTAGGCACGTTGAATCAACGCGAACGTTTTCGCATCGCCGCCTTTATCCGGGTGCGCTTTAGTGATTAAGTTCCTGTACGCTCGACGAATCTGTGTTTGTTTGTTTGTTTCAATTCGATAGGGTAAGTGTGAAGAGAAGAAGAGGCGAGAGAGCGCATCGTAATCGCGATTCGGTAAAAAAAACGCTCATTCCCAAAACAAGAAAACGAGAAGAATGAAAACATCATTCTTTCATCTCGTCTCTTCCCGCTCAGCTTCACTCGGCGTTACTTTTGAGTAAGCGTCGTCCACACGACGCGCAGGACTCGTCGAGAATCACAACAAAAAGGCACGCGCGCGTTTCAAAGAGAAGAGAAAGAGAAGAGAAGAGAGATGCGCAACATTCGATCGCAAAAACGGAAAAAAAAAATAAGAAGAGAGATGCGCACCTCGATCGACGTCGCCGTGTTCTCCACGTTCAGCGCGCCGTACAAATCCGGACACTCGTTCTCCTCTTCTTCCCTTCTCTCGTTCTCTTTCATTTCTTTCGTTGTTCGTTATTTTCGTGTGCGTTTGTGAGCGTGCTGCGTTTGGGTGAGTGCGCGCACGGGGGGCGTTTGTGTTCTTTTTATGTAAGATTATTTTTATTTAAAAGTAAAAATGAAGCGTTTCAAGCGTTTCTTTTCGTTTTTTTCCCCAAAAATCAAAGCGACGACACGTGTTTCGTTCGTCTTTCTTCTCGGGGAAGTTTCTCGTGTCGTCGCAAAAATAATAATATTCCAATTTGCGCACCCCCAACAAAGTCTCTTCAAAGAGAGAGAACGCAAACTTCTTCTCGTTCAGACCGCCTCAAAATTGCACCACCGAGGAGAGACGGGGTGAAACGTTCTTCGCGTCTTTTCGTATTTCTGCGCGTCGTCGTCGTCGCTCGATAAAAACGAGAGGCGCGCGAACGAACACACAAAAACGGGGGAAAAGAGTAAAACCAACATGGCAACAGCAACGTCCAAAGGAGAAGACGACGGCAACGACGACGTGGAGAAGAAACTCGGAAGAAATGATGACGATAAACTCGTCGACTCCGCGGCATCGCACGGAGACATTTTTCGAGCGTTCGTGTTGATGGGGTGGACCGCGTTCGGCGGACCCGCCGCACACATCGGCATTTTTCAAAAAGTCTTCGTCGATGGCAAGAGATGGATTTCGAGCACCATTTTCGCGGAGTTGTTGAGTTTGGGGCAGTGTTTGCCGGGACCGACGTCGACGCAAGTCAGTTTCGCGTTGGGTGTGACGCAGAGAGGCGTTTCTGGTGGGCTCTTATCGGGAGGTTTGTTTCAATATCCCGGGTTGATTTTGATGACGCTGGCGGGAGCGGGAGCGGCGGAGGCGCTGACGAACCCGTCGAGCTTTTTGAAAGGGTTAGTCAGCGGTCTCTCGGTCGCTGGCGTGGCGTTAGTAGTCGATGCTGCGGTCAACTTGTCCAACGGACAGTGTAATAAGAATAACATGACGAGACTGTTGGGATTGACGAGCGCGTGTTTCGCGTATTACTACAAGACGGCGTGGTTGTTTCCGTTGTTAATTGTTTTTGGTGGTTTGGTGAGTTATTTCTTCGGACCGAACAAAGATATCGCGGAGAAAAACGAACGCGACGACGAAGTGGCGAGTTACGGGGCGACGAAAATCGTCGGAGGTTTTTTGATTCTCTCGTGGGCGGTCGTGTTGGTGCTCATGGTCACCGTCGCGAGTCAAACGGAGTACGATTCGAATCAGTACTCGCACTGGTTTGCAGCATTTTTTAGAACTGGAAGTATAATCTTCGGTGGTGGACAGGTTGTCTTGCCTTTACTGTTGGACGATGTTGTTTCTTACGATTCGAGTCAGCCGGATAACATCGCGACGAACAGTTGGGTCACCGAGGACCAGTTTTTCGCGGGATTGGCTCTCGTGCAAGCTTCGCCTGGACCGATGTTCAACTTTGCCGCGTATTTAGGTGCTGTTATGGCGCAAAGAGCTGGTAAAAGCGTCGTAGCAGGAGCTCTGACGTGTTGGACCGGCTTATTCGCTCCGGGAGTGACGCTCATTTTTGGCGTCTTGCCGTTTTGGGGTTACGTTCGAACGTTTCAAGCGTACCAAAAAATGCTCCCGGGTTTGAATGCGAGCGCGGTAGGTTTAGTTGTCGCCGCGGCGGTACAAATGTTTTTAAAAGTCAGAGAAAACTCGCCGTTTCCAAAATTTGCCGTTGTTATCGGTATGCTGACCTTATTTGGAACGAGGTACGTGAAAATGCCGAATCCAAAGTTGGTCGTTTTGCAAGCGCCCATCGTCGTCGCTTTCGGAGGTCTTCTCGGGATCATCGCCTGGGCGACTGGATGCGACTGAAGTAGTCGCAGTAAAATTCGTAATAATTTAGTAATAATGTCAGCGCAATGATCATAATACTGGTATAGTAATCGTCGTAACAACATCGATATTATTATTTAATATCATTTTTTTCTATTTCTTCTATTATAAGCTAACAACGGCGTCGTAATGTTCCCCTAGCGTGTACGACTCTTTCATGAACGCCACGCGCAACGGCTTCAACGATCCGTCTTCTGCCCTTCCATCTCCGCTACCACCAACACCCTCAACGACCATCTTTTCCACCTCTCCACCTGGTCTGACCTCAAAAACTTCCACGTTCCTCCCCAACGCCCTCGCTATGGCTAACATCTCCACGTGACCGCCCCACTCGGCGGTCGATTCCACCTTTTCGCAATACGCTTCGTACGACCCGGCTTCCTCCACCTCAACGAACGCCTCGTACTCTTCTCTGTTCTTCAACATCTCCTCCTTGCACACCATCCTCACTTCACCGTACCTGCTCTCCGCTCTCATCTCCTCCACTTGCTCCGCCACCGCGCGATACAAACAGTGCCCGTCCGCTTTCACCTCCCTCAACTTCAAATCCATCGCCTTCAACGCCGCGCGCATCGCCTCTTCCTCCACCTCCTTCTTACTCGGTCCAGACTCGCGAAGCCGCGCGCGCTCCATCTCGATCGCTAACTCTCTCGCCTTCTCTTCCGCGTCTTTCTTCTCCCGTCTTCTCTGCGCCTTTGTCGGTCCTCCCGCCGCTCGATTCTTCGACGTCGTCTCGCTTTCCTCTTCATCCTCCTTCTTGACATCTTTCTCTTCCTCCTCTTCTTCTTCTTCCTCGCTCACCGCGTCTGGGCTCCCGTACAACCTCCTCTCCAACCGCTCCTCCTCCAAAAAATGCCTGTCCGTCACCTTCCCTTCCTCCACCATCGCTTTCGTCTTTGCCTGCTTCCCGGTGAACGTTTTGCAGTGCTCTCTGACGCGTTCCATCTCGCGCTTGTGGCGACTGCGCAAATCCGCCAACGTTTCCGTCTCTAAATCGACCGGATTGCCGTTCACATCGACCGGTTCGATCGTAAATTCTCCGTTTCCGTTTCCGTTTCCGTTTCCTCCGGACTTCTTTTTGCCCATTCTTCTTCTTCTTCTTCTTCTTCTTCTTCTTCTTCTTCTTCTTCTTGTATATCCAAAAACGCGCTTTTTTTATGAATACTTTTCCCCAAAAGTACCACACAAACGCACTTCTCATGAACGTTTTATTCGAACCAGTCGACGTCGGCGAATCGATACCCGTTCCACCACCCTCCACTTCTTCTCGTCGAGAAGACGTCGTCGTCTCGGACGCGAAGTTTCGTCGCTGTTCTCCTTCTTCTTCTTCCGTTATTAAAAGCGCGGACGACGACGACGAAGAAGAAGCAGAAGAAGAACGAAACGACGAGAAAAAATTCAAAATTCAAGAGGAGGAACAAAAAGAAGCGGAATTGTACGCGATGAAAGCGAGAAACGAATGCCTCGAGCGCGCTTTAGTAGACGCGACAGGGAAGGAGAACGAGTTGTTGATCGAACTGGCGCATTTTGAGCGCGCGTGCGAGGAGAAGGATGCGATTATTGCGCGGTTGAAAGTAGATTTGGAGGAGGCTCTCGATGCCAAGAAGAGAGAAGAGACAAAGAGGAGGAAGAGGGAGAAAAAAATGGTACTTGGCGAGAAGACGGAAGAAGAGAGACGGAGGAGAAGAAGCGCGGGAGGACGACTGTGCGAAGAAAGCGTGAGTTTGCTGGAGAAAGCGACGAGCGCGTTAGAACTGGCGAGGAAAGAGAGCGAGGTGTTACGTTTGAAGCTGAAAGAGGAGAAGAAGAAAAATAACAAAGAAGAGGAGACGAAGAAGACGAAAGCGCCGGCGCGCGGCGAGAGGGAGCGAAGGAGGACCGCAACGCCTTTGCCCGAGACGCCACCGTTCGCGAGGCAATTTTGGAGCTACCGGAACGATGAAAGAAGACGGTTGGCCGCGGAGGAACGAACTCACACGCTTCAGTTTTCTGACGAGGACGAGGACGAGGACGAGGAAGAAGATGAAGAGGACGACTTCTACTCGGATGAGGATGAAGATGAGGAGCACGACGAAGATACTTTTACAGAGGTTGAATCAGAATCACATTCGTCGTCGTCTTCGTCATCCTCGTCGTCTTCAGAAGAAGAAGAAAAAGAAGAAAAAAACTACCGACGCGACTTCACCAACGACACCACGTACTCCTCCATCGACGAACTGCTCGACCGATCCGTCGTTCTCAACTCGCGCTTGGAAGCTTTAGAACAACGAGCGAGGCACTTATATACCGCCGCGAAACCGGCGACATAGAGCACTATTATCGTTATTATCATTACCACTAGCATAGTTTTGGCGTTGTAGATATAGAAGAAATGGCTGCCGCTGCTGCGCGATGAAAAAAATTCTTCATACTCCTCTCTCGGACCTTTCGAACACCTTCCGCACTTTTAACGCATTCCCGCACGCGCGAACATCACGCGATATAACTTAACACGATGATGAAGGATAACAATCAACCGAACGGCGACCGAAAGCAAATCTTGCTGCGCACCGAGACGCTGTCGAAAGTCAAACACTCCTCGAAGTTCATCGACATGTTCGCCAGACAGCCGAGGAGCGGAAGCGCGTTGGGTGCTTTTTTCTCGTTAGGTTGGTCACGCATTTTGTGTTAGTGTGTAAATTGTTGCATTTACAAAGACAGAATGTGTCAGCGTTTTTGTCTCTCTTTCTCTTCTCTCTCTTCGCGCGAACCAAAATATTTTGCGAGTCTTTCTGAACAATGCGCGCTGACGCGAATTGATCTCTCTCTGTCTCGTCTTCTTCTCCGAGCAGGAACGGTCGCGTGCATCATCGCGTACGTCGTCATCCTCGTCAAGGTGAGTTGTTCCCTTTTTTTTCCCCTCTGTGCAAAGATATTTTTTTGTTTTGTGTGTTGTGGCTAATTAAAATCATCGTATAGGAAACGAACGATTCTCCTGCGGTGTACGTCACCAACACGTTGTGGTCGGCGTTTCAAGATCCGGTTCCGGTGACCGTCCGATGCGACTCCGCGACGACGTGCTACGCGAGCAATCGGTTCACCGCGGATCCGGCGGACGACGCCGGGCCGTTCGCGACAGAGTCTGCGCAAATAGCTAAAATACCGAGCGAGGAGGCGGAGTGCGCGGCCATCGCGCCGGGAGAGGAAAGGGTCTTTCATATGTGGTATTCGAAATCTCAAGGGCCGAGAGACGGTTTGTCTATTTTGGCGAAGAACGATGCGACTTTGGACGTGCAGCCGATCGCTTCGTTATTGTCGGATATGGAATGCGGCGTCGAAGTGTTCCCGTTTTGGACGCAAGGGTACAAAGGCACTTCGCAAGTCACAGTCGTTCGATCGCACAACACCACGGTGAAAGACACGCCCGGCGAGGACCGAACGGAGTTTTTCATCCAACACCTCACCTCCGACGGCACCATCTTAACTGGTTCGACGCCGTGCTCGGAAGCCGCGCACCCGGAAGCCGGCGAAAGCTGGGCCGACTACGCGCAGTTCCGTCCGCGCATGGCGCCCGCGATGCACCAAGTAAACGTAGAACAACCGTACTTTCGCGTCTGGTCGCTCACCGGCGATTCCGGAGGCGGAATCACCATCATCTTTTGGCTCGGTTTCGTCTCGCTCATGCTCGCAGAGATGATGTGGAACCGAGTTTCCAATCATCACTGAAGATAAACATGTGTATATAAACATGTGTATATATGTCATCAACGCGCCTCCTCCGTGTGCTCTCGTAAGAAAAGGGACAAAAAACAAATGAAAACCCTAAACACGTTTGTCCTCACTGTTTTTCTCTTTTGTTTTATTCTTCAGTCCTGTTGTAACGATCTTAGAAAAATGAGTGAACTCACGGAGCGATCGAAGTGCGTGTTCCAAGCCAAATTGGCGGAACAGGCGGAAAGATACGACGGTGCGTCGGTTCATTCTTCTCTTCTTTTTTATTTCGAGCGTATTTCTATGCGCACACACACGCACGTTGAGAGAGAACATTCGGTGAAAATGGACCCGATCTCTCCTCCCTTTTTTTGTTCCAATTCGTTTACTCTCTCTCTTTTCTCTCTCGCGCGCGTTCGTTGTGATCTCCCACCGACGACGCGTGCATTTCTCTCTCTCTCTCTCTCTCGCTTACCTTTTTGTTGTGTAAATCTTCCATTCTCGTGCAGAGATGATCGTGGCGTTGAAGAAGCTTTGCGGGATAGCGGACATCGAGTTGACGGTGCGTTTTATAGTTGTTTTGTTGTTTTGGTCCAGAGAGAGTAAAAATGAAAGATGGATGCTTTTTAGCGTCGAAACGCTCTCCCTGAGACACACACGTATCTTCAATTTTTAGTCTCCTTTTGCGTTTGCGTTTTCGCTCTCCGCACGCGTCTCTCTTTCTCTCGCTTCGCGATCTCGTCTCTGATTCCTTCTCTCTCTCTCTCACTCTGTTTTGTTTGTGTATTTCGCTACAGGTGGAAGAGCGCAACTTACTCTCGGTGGGGTACAAAAATTTCGTCGGTTCTCGTCGGGCGTCCTGGCGCATCCTTTCGGCGTTGGAAGATAAAGAGAAGACGAAAGGACGCGATGAAAACGCGGCAAAGATTACCGATTACCGCTCGAAAGTCGAGGAGGAGTTGGAAAAGATATGCGCGGAGATTATCGATATGTTGAAGGAGAATTTGATTCCGAGAATGGAGAAGTCGGAGAGCGCGGACGCGGCGGAGACTTCGGTGTTTTACCATAAAATGTCTGGCGATTACTACCGATATTTGAGCGAGTTTCGAGCGTCGCCGGGGAGAGAGGAAGCGGGGGAGAAAGCGTGCGAGAGTTACGAGAAAGCGACGGAGATTGCGAGCGGGAAGAATGGGTTACACCCGACCCATCCGACCAGATTGGGGTTAGCTTTGAACTATTCCGTGTTCCATTACGAGATTTCAAACGATCCGACGAAAGCGTGCGCTTTAGCACGAACGGCGTTTGACGAAGCGATCACAGATTTGGACACTTTGGACGACGAATCGTACAAAGATTCGACATTGATTATGCAATTGTTGAGAGATAATTTGACGTTGTGGACGAGCGAGTTAGCGGACGAGGAAGGTGAATGATAATAACGATAATATACATGAATAAGAGAGAGGGAGTGAGAAAACGCTCGAGCGAGAAGTCAAAAAGAATCCTCGCGAGCGCGAATTAAATAATTGTTTTGTATTAGAAGAAGAAATAAGAAGAAGAAGGAACAGGCAGGAAGTAGAAAGAAGATCCGGTCTGAACAATAAGTATATAAATGTCTTAGCATGTGTAAGTAAACCTAAATCGCACATATATTGATACGCTACTGTACTGTACATGTCTAAAAAATACAACTCGTTTTTTCTAAATAACATTTAACTGCCTACTTTTTCGATTTGAAGAACTGCGCGACGAGTCTCACTGCCTCGCCGAAATTTCCATCCACAACTTTTAACTCTCTCGAAATCCACCCAGGAAGAGTTCTTTGGTATTTTCCTAGCGCTGCGCCTGGTGTCGTTGAATTTCTCTTATCCTTCTCGCACCATCTTTGATCCAAGAAAATCATAGTAGCGTAATCGTTCTTGTGACGAATGGCACGACCAACGCTTTGGTTCACGCCTCTGGCGCACAAGGCTTCGTAATAAAGTCGACCAGCCGACAATGAGGAAGTAGAACCATCGACTACTTGCTTTTGTTGTAGATCCAAGTACTGCATCCTAGCGCTCAACTCTTCGTCCATCACGTTGGCGAACGGTAAACCAACCACAACTACCATGCGTCCGAGATTGTCTTTAAAGTTGATCCCTTCCGAGAGCTTCCCGTTGACAACGCACAATAAAATAGCACCAGTCTTTGAGGCGAGCTCGTACGTTGGACTTTCTCCTCCGCATGCGTTCGAAAATTGAAATAACGTGCGTTCAAGTTGAGTGTTATCGCGAGGTTCTTTCAAAACCGTTTTCCCAGCTTTGCGCATCATTTGCAACATTGAGGAAGGGTCGGCAGTAGTAGCGTTATTGCTGCTATTCTGCCATCTCTGAAAACACCGGTCCATCAACGAGAAACTAGGAAAAAACACGATTATACCACCAGTTTTCACGCACACTTTCGATAGGTTCAAAACACATCGACCGAGATCGTCGAGTAAATCGTTTTCACAAAGCTTCAAATTTTTCGAGGTGAAATCGAACGTCTTCCCGGACGGTCCCTTAGCTATGGCAATGGGGAGCACGTTCGACTTATCCACCACGTGATCGCACGAGAATAATATTGGTTTCGGAGGAGAGGGGGTAGGATGAGGAGACCTTGTCAAAGAAGAAGATGTAATCCCCGCATCATTCGATGAAAATACGCCACTTTCTTTATACCCGACGAGTTGCGTCAATAACTCTTCAAACGGCGCTAACGTACCGCCGACGAGAAGCGTTGCTCGGCACTTCTTCACGATATCCTCCCGAAACCGCGACGCGACGTCTAGTAATACAAATTTGACGCTACTCTCTTCCTCATCGCTTCCGTACATTTTTTCTACCAATATACGTCCGTCCGCATCTTCTGATCCTAGCGCGTGGACAAAATTTGCCATCGCATGAACAGAAGCTACATTCGCACTGTGTTGATTCTTCTTCGCAGTAACAACTCGTGCTTCTAAACCTGAGTCAGTATCGAGCATTTCCATCCGCGAATCCGAAACGACTGTTTTTGCGCCTTCCCAATCACCACTCCAATCGCGATCTTCGGAACCATTCGTACCGTAGGGGTCGAGGCCGTTTTCCTTCATTTGCTCGACGTATTCGCCGTAGCCAGCAATTTTCTGCGCTATTTTCGTTTGCTTCAAGAAACGAACGAGTTCAAACACGTTCACGTCGTCTAACTTCGCGTCGAACAAGAAGTCGTTCAAAGACGAGAGTTTTTTACTATTCATCATCTTCTCTTTCTCTGACAAACTCATCGTGAGTACAGACACTAACCTTTTTGCCACACTCAAAAGAACCTTCAAAACGCGTAAATTATCAGCCGTTAAACGCTCTTTGAAACGCTCGATATAGTTTTCAATCATACTAATCGCACGATTCACGTCTCGTCTGGTGACCGAAGCGCTAGATGAGCTTCGCACGGCGTCTGCGACGTTGTGTGCCTCGTCAAAAATGATCACGGTGTTCTTCGGATCCAACTCAATACCTAAAGCATCTCGAGTGTCCGGTGCGAGAAGACTCGCGTATGGCATGAAGGTGATATCCGCGTATTTCGACGCTTGTCTTGCGGCATAATACGCGCACGACTTTGTTTTCGTTGCTATGGAAGATAATTCCTCGATATCGAGCGGATGGACCAATGCGCGATCCGCCAAAGCCCGCGTAGCTTTCGATCGCGACACCAAGTAAGGACAACCTTTCTCCTTCTTTTTCTTCTTCTTCTCTTTGTCTTTCATCGTCGGCGCCGAAGAAGAACCACCTATCGATGATTTCCGTAAATCCAAGCACGTCTCGTTGATCCTCTGCGCAGACATTGATCCGTTGTTCACTTTTGGATTTACGCACAACTGTTTTCTCGACGCGATTGCAGCGGACGAAACGCTCTCTTGAAATCGCGTTCTCTTCAACTCTGACACGCACTGCGACAGCTGCGAATGCGTTCTCGAGCAGAATATAATCTTAGTTATCGGCAAGATGCTCTCAGAATCCGAATCTGAATCCTTATCATTCTCATCGTCCGATGAAAACACGTCCAAATCGTCCTTCTCCGCTTCCTCGTTCTCCACGTCGGAAGGTAGAAACTCCAACTCTTCGTATAATTTATACTGCTCGGGATCTTTATACCGCTCTTCCTCCACTTCTCCTTTACCGATGCTATTTTTGCCGTCGTTATTCCCGACATCGCTAAACAAATGCTCTCTCAAATGGTCCCTCTTCAGCTTCTTCTCGCTCCTGTACCTTGTCGTCTTCTCTTCGTCCTCGTCGTCCATCCCTCTCCCTTCCCCGGATAATTTGGTCAACTTTCTCTGCTCTCTCAACTTGATTCGTTTCATAGTCTCCTCTCGTTTCTTCATCCGCTTCTCGAACGTGCTCATCGCCACTTTCGATTCTTTCGCATCCTCGAAATTTTTCATCCAATCCGGTTCTTCATCATCACCTAAAACTGGATTCTCCTCGCCTTCTTCTTCTACTTCTCTCAGTCTCTCGTTCACTCTCCCGTCCGCCTCCTCTACTTTCCCTTCCCTCAAGAGTTTATTTCGATCTTCCATCCACGTCAACACCGAGCATAATATCGACAGCGTTTTCCCGGTCCCGGTGGGCGACTCGAACGCGCCGATTGGAATTCCATTTTTGCAGCACTCGTACGCTTTGGACATGAATTGAAGTTGTTGTTCGTACGGCGGGGAATACGGGAAGGAATACGCGGATGCAGCAGCAGGAGGAGGAGGGGAAGAGGACGTCATGCGTTTTTAATGCGCTCCGTGCGATGTCTAGAGAGAGCAAGAGAGATGGGTTTTTTTCAGGCGCGCATGTTTACTTTCGTTCGGGTGTAAGTTTGTTTGTTTTTGTTTGTTCGCGTGCGCACTTTTGTGTTGTTGTTGACAAGCAAAGAGATATTTTAGTATTGATTTCTTCTCGCCTACTCGCCATCTCGCTTCTCTTTTTCATATCCTCCTTCCACGCGTACCGTTCGTTTACCACTGCGCCGCCATGCTCCTTTGTCCTCTCAACATGGGCGAAGAACCGCCCTGAAAAACTAACGCGCCAGTTCTCCAGGCGTTGTTGATGGCGTTGAATCGCTCCTCGACGAGAAAGAGTTGGACGCCTCTCTTACCGTTTTCGTCCTCTTCGCCGCGCGAGTCGACGTATAGGGACGGACAGAGTCGCGCGTATTGCTCGTCTAAGATCAACGTTTTTGTGAGGTGGGGGAGGATGAAGACGCACGTGCGTTGGCCACAGCTTCGCGCGTGCTTGTAGAGGCCCCAATCGAGTGGGCTGAGCGCGCCGTTGTAGTGGTTGCGCGCCTCTACGTCGAATGGAGTGAGGTCGCGTTCGCCGGTGTTTGGGTCGTGCGCATCTTCTGTATATGCATCCTCATAGTCCTGGCTCATCCGCTTGCGATGACTACTCTTTAAAGGACTGCAAAACTCATCGGCAGCGCAGAAGATATCGCCACAGAGTAAGCACATGGCCGCAACCTCTGGGACACGCTGACAACATTTGCACGGCGTTTTCGAGGCGAGAAGGAGGTCTTCGTGACGTTTCGGGGGTTTGATCAGCGATGGCGTTTTCAAGGTGTTCGGGTCGGGGGAGTGCCGGGAATGGTCGCCTGGCCTCTTGAGTATTTGTATCCCCCGTTCCTTTAGCTGCTGTTCCACGTTGCTCACGTTGTTTTTCATTTCCTTCTCTTTTGATTCCCGCGTTTTCTTCCATATTTGATCAATTTCTTCGCAAGACACGAGGGTGAGTTCTGGGTGCGTTTTGGAACCAAAAACATCGTCTAACGCCCAAGAAAGTATACGATTGATATCATCAATGTCGTATTTTCTCGGCATTTTGATCCTACCCGACGAAAGCTCGTCGCTAGCACCACCACTCTTTGTCGAAATTTTCACCGCTTCAATCAATGCGCCCATTCGAAAGTGAATTGAAGATAAATATTCCAAATCTTCGCGCGACATGAAGACGTTTTCCTTTTTCTCATCTACGACAACGATCGTTTTGACGTGAGATTTCAATAAATCCACTCTCAAACGCGTCAAAAATTCTCGGATGTCGTCCTCTTCTAGAAATTTCGTGGGGGGCCAAGACTCGCGCCGTCGGTAATCCGTGTCATCAAGCAGATCGTCTTCTTCACTTTTTGAAAATTCGGTGCGAATCGTTTCAAAACACCACAACATCGTGTGTACAAATTTCAGAAAAAGATCTATTCCGTGTCGGTTAAACTTCTCATGCTCTGGTACATAGCTTCCTTCTTGGTCTGGGTATTTTTTTTTAAGCATCCAGACACTTTCTCCGCCGAGGTACGAATAGACGATGGATGAATATATACGTTTCTGATACCTCATCGTCTGACGGGACGAGGGAAAATGCATGACTTCCATAGCCCCCGATGCGCGAAGATCATTATGGTTATCTATACTCCACCACCGATTCAAATTAAGTGAATAACCGCTTTCTTCCTCAACTCTTTCCAACCACTCAACGTCGCAAATCTTTTCTTCAAACGCAGCATATCCTTCGGAAAAAAGCCAAGAAAAACCAGATACTTCATGAAGATCTAAACGCCGAAGAATGCGGTATAATTTAAATCTATGCCAGTCATCAGTGGTAAAGTTAGTGGGAAAGTCGATATGCTCATCATAATCTTCTTCTTCTTCTTCATCGTGATGATGTAGTATCATGCAAGAAGCTCGCGATGAGAAATTTGTAAATGCAAACGCCAGGTTCGCAAGTGACATTGACGCCCACCACGTGGCATCGATGGACATGGTATTCACTTCATCTGCGTCATCGTGAAATATTTCCCTCGCAAAGCCCGTCGCAGTGAGAGAAAGATTCGGTCGCATGGCTAATTCGGCAAAACAAATGCCAGCGATTGCACATTTCCATAACGCGTTGTAATCTCTTCTCGTCGCCAAGAGGGTGTCACTTTCGCGCCCGTCGTATCGCGCGTCTCCTTCGTATTCCAAATCTCGGACCGAGACTTCCATGAGATCATTGATGTCCAAACTGCGCAAGTGATGCCTCCGTGAGGGGTGCAGAAAAACAAAGTCCTCCGCATGCGTTTTGAAGAATGATTTGAAACGTGTTGTGCCTCCGTAATCGACCGAGGCTAGGTTGCAAAATATTGATTCAACCAGTTCACGTTCTAACAACGCGCGTTCAATATTGCAGACATCGCTTAGGTCCACTGCTTCCCTTGATGATTTTGATTGTTCGAGAATCGGAATCGCACAATCCGAGACACGACGACACGCGGGACAGTGAAATTGTCCATCGACTAAACCGCCTTCGCGCCTGATAAGGACTTGTCTCCTACGATCTTCGCCATTTGCCCGAAGAGTATTTTCTTCGAGAAGAAGTTGATCGCGTTCCTGTTCATCGTCATCGGAATTCTCCAAAGTATCATCTTCCAAAGTAGCGACGTTCGTGCGATTATTGGCATCATTTTGCGCTCCGCTTTCCCCGAATATGTTCGCACCTTCCACAAATACTCTCGCTTGCATTTTCTTTAATATCATAGCTTTTCCTGTTTCCTGCGCTCCAGTCGCGATTTTGTATTTTCGAAGACATTTTAGATGCATTTTATGTCCACAAGTTTGAGCGATGAGGCCTCCAGTTTCGACTGATAAACACGTGTCCAGCATGATGTCATGCGCAATATCGGCAAATTCGCCATCAAATCGAGACATCCTTTCCTTCAAAGCGACACGGTCGTACTCCACACCACTCTGCTTTATGCGGCGATCGAATTCATTTCGTTTCAAAACGTCTGCGTGATTTACCAGCATGAACTTTGCGATGATGCACGCATCCGAATCGTCCTTGTTTATCGCATTGCCGCAACCGACGCAATTCGCAGGATTGTCCTCCTCGGAGTTATTGTCATCTTCGCTTATACCAAGCGCCTGAGATGCTTTTTGTTGTTGTTCGTGCATTTCTCTCATCACTTGCTCCTGTCGTGCTTTCAATCGCGCCTTCCTTTCTAGTTTCAATTTTTCTTCTTCATCGTTGTTTCCGTCCCGTCCTCTTTCATTGGAGGAAGAAATATTCGGCCCATCGCCGGCAAACGCACCCGTTTGACGCGCGATGTCGTTATATGTTTGCGCGTCAAGAAGGCACAAATGATCATTCTTTCGCATACGGTTCGCAACTTTTATTGCAGTACGCCTTAAAATGTCTTCGTTAGAATTTTTTCTCTCATGTCTCGTCGCGAGAAGGTACATGGCTTCGCAGAACGATGAATGCCCGTCTCTCAGTTCACGGTCTCTGTTTTCTTCTTTCCAAATAGCGATATTTTCTTCTAATTCCCGAATCAAATGTTTTAAACTGTCTGAACCTAGCTCACTGCAGCATGGTAGTCTCACACTTTTGTCGTAAGTGAGGTACTTGATAAACTCAACGCACTCTTTCTTAGCTGAAGCATAGTCGTACCACAGCTTCGACCAATTCTGAATGACCTCTATTTCGCTCGCTCGAATTTCATCTGGGATTTTGGGCGCATTCATGGCTAGAAAGAGTTCTCTCCTGGTGTTTAAGTTACTGTCTACGGGTAAATCACTGTGACTGGAAAACGCAGGTTCGGCTTCCTCAAGCTTTGAAAAAAGCTCAATCGTGCTGGAATTGAAGCCATCTTTCAAAATTTCGAGATCTTTGTTGAAATACTCATCGCAAGCTTTCGCATAAACTTTGAGTTTATTTACGCAGTCTCCATCTTCTTCACTCGAATCTTCTTCGCTTTTGATGTAAGTATCGATAGCTTCGTCAAAGTTCTTCAAAAGCTCTGATCTTGACGACGTCTTCAGCTGCGAAGAAATATTACGCATGGCATCGTCCAAAACTACAAACGCCGCAACCGCTAAGTCATCATAAATTGGATTTCGATCTTTGTTGAATGCGGCTAATCGTATACACAACGAGCAAATATACGCCACAACGGGACTAACGCTAAATCGAAACTTGAAAGGAGAATCATTGAACTCGCACGGTGGTGCGGATGATTCACTTATAGGAGTCCAGTCAGAATTTCTTCGAATCGCGTTTGATTTGGCCGTCTCGCGTTCTTCATCCGTGTAATCGATGTGGAACGCGTTGAATTTCGACCAAAGCTCTTCTTTCAGTTCATATGTGACCTGCATTGAAAATGCGGCAGCTTCGGACTGTTGATCCAATGATGGTGGTTTTCTGACGACACATAAATGTTCGAGATAATCGTCTAAACTTTTCTCTTCTAAACTTTTCTCTTGTGACAGTGACAATCTCGATTGAATATTTGAGTACGTTGGCCCGGTTCTCGGTGATTCTTTCAATGCGACGGTATGAATGATTGAATTTTCCAAGCGTT
>Ga0255780_10002791_pt1 | contig 15486 bp, 13 predicted proteins | sample 071ome_32_FD_179978 | JGI IMG/M metagenome (GOLD analysis project Ga0255780, IMG submission 179978) | Coastal salt marsh microbial communities from the Groves Creek Marsh, Skidaway Island, Georgia - 071405AT metaG (version 2) | ecosystem: Environmental > Aquatic > Marine > Intertidal zone >... | reverse complement strand
TAAGCCTCACAGAAGGACTGGATGCAAACTGGCCATTTGGTAACAGCATACTGGAAAACATCTTCAAAGTGTTCAAACAAAAAGAACTGCTAGAAGATGCTATCATTATCTACCGTATCCAACGTGCGCCTGAGCGTAGAGTATTTTATGTAGACGTTGGTAACATGCCAGCACACATGGCAATGGCATTTGTTGAGCGTGTTAAAAACGAAATTCATCAGCGTCGTATACCTAGTCAAACAGGTGGCGGTAGTAACATACTTGATACCACTTACAATCCATTGAGTATCAACGAAGATTACTTCTTTCCACAAACTGCAGAAGGACGTGGATCAAAAGTTGAAACACTGCCAGGTGGTACTAACCTAGGCGAAATTGACGATCTCAAATACTTTACTAATAAACTTTTCCGTGGGCTGCGTATTCCTAGTTCATACTTGCCAACAGGTCCTGAAGAATCACCTGCAGGTTATGCTGATGGCAGAGTAGGTACTGCACTGATTCAAGAGTTTAGATTCAACGAATATTGCAAACGTCTACAACGCATGGTAGGCGAAGTTGTTGATAGAGAGTTTAAAATGTTCCTCAAGTGGAGAGGACTTGAACTAGACAACAGTAGTTTTGAAATACGTTTTAACGAACCACAGAACTTCAGCAAGTACAGAGAAACAGAACTTGATACTTCACGCATCAGCACATTTACACAGTTAGAAGGTTTCCCATATTTGAGCAAACGTTTCTTACTACAGCGTTACTTGGGTCTCACAGAAGCAGAGATGACAGAGAACGAAGCAATGTGGATGGAAGAAAACGAAGAGCAGGTCAGTGCAGAAGCACCAGGCATGCGCAGTGTGGGTATCACACCCGGAGGCATTGAAGGCGATATTGAAGCATTTGATGTTGAGGAAGAACCAGCAGCAGATGAAGCACCCGAAGAAGGTGGCGAAGTAGCAGCAGACGCAGCACCTGGCGAAGACGCAGCACCAGTAACACCCCCTCCGGTATAAATAACACTGGAGACGCAAATGTTTTTAAAACAATTAGTTGAAAATGACAATCCTGTTCAAGATCAGCAAGACGATAACAGTGTTGCTAAACTGTCTGATACCCGTAAAACACGACTTACACTAGAACAAATTAATAAATTGCGTATGTTAGCAGACACAAAACTTGCAGAATATCACGAAAAAATTGCAAATATTAAAAAGCAATACAGCCCTCCAAAAGAAGAATCTACCGGTATTTGACCGTATATCATCTTTTTTCCTCTAAAATATAGCCATTTAATGGTAAATATTCTTACATCTAGTAAATAATATACTAGACAAATGCCTTATGAAGAAAGGAATACTCTTATGAGCAATAAATTTAATGAACTTATTGAGCTTTTCATTGCAGAAGAGCAAGATAAGGCAAAAGAACTGTTCCACGAAATTGTGGTTGAAAAGAGCCGTGACATCTATGAGTCACTTCTAAACGACGAAGAGCAAGTTGAAGAAGAAGCAATTGACGAAACAACTGAAGAAGAAGTTTCAGAAGAAACAGCAGAAGTTGAAGAGTCAGACATGGATGAAGAGCTAGGCGGCGATGCTGCAGATGACATGATTGATGACATCGAAGCAGACGAAGAAGGTCTAGACGTTGCAGAAGAAGATGATGCAGACGAAGACATAGAAGACCGTGTAGTTGATCTAGAAGATGCTCTAGATGAACTCAAAGCAGAATTTGAAAAGCTAATGGGCGACGAAGAAGGCGACGACGAAGGCGAAATGGACATGGATATGGACATGGACGCTGAAATGGGCGACGAAGAAGAAGGCGAAGAAATGGAAGCAATGGAAGCTGACATGGTTCGCGAATACGCAGAAAAAGCTCCAGCACCAGTCACAAGCGAGCAAGGCGACGGCGCAAGCGGTCCAGTTGCAAGCAAAAATGACATGGGCGGCAAAGCAGTTGACCCAACTGGCGAAGAAAAAGGTGCACCAGCACCAAAAGCACAAGACATGGGCGGCACAACCAAGCCAGACATGAAAAAAGTCTAAGGTAACCTTTTATGAACTACCTAAGAGAAAACCTTACATTTGATCAAGCTCAAGTAGTACTTGAGAGTGCCAATGACGGTAAGGATCTCTACATGAAAGGCATTTGTATACAGGGCGGGGTTAAAAACGCAAACCAACGTGTTTACCCTGTCTCTGAGATTTCCGATGCCGTAAATGATCTTAATGAACAAATAAGCAACGGCAATAGTGTCTTAGGCGAAGTTGATCATCCGGATGATTTAAAAATTAACCTTGATCGTGTGAGTCACATGATTGAGAGCATGTGGATGGATGGTCCAAACGGTTATGGAAAACTAAAAATTCTTCCAACTCCAATGGGTAACCTAGTTAAAACCATGTTGGATAGTGGAGTAAAGTTAGGTGTCAGCAGTAGAGGCAGCGGTAACGTTGCAGAATCAACTGGTCATGTATCTGATTTTGAAATTGTCACAGTAGATGTTGTGGCACAACCAAGTGCGCCAAATGCATATCCTACAGCCATTTATGAAGGCTTGTTGAATATGCGTCATGGCCATTCAGTGCTTGAGATGGCCCGCGAATCAAGCGGCAATGCTCGAGTGCAAAAATACTTGAAGGACGAAGTACTTCGTCTTATCAAGGATCTAAAGATCTAGGAGATCATAATGCTAGATGCTCTAAAACCTTTACTGGATAGTGATCTTGTCAACGAGTCAACTCGCAACGAAATTCAAGAAGCATGGGACGCAAAGATGAACGAAACTCGTGAATCTGTAACTGCTGAACTTCGTGAAGAGTTTGCACGTAGATACGAACATGATAAGTCCACAATGGTTGAGGCTTTAGATCGTATGGTAACTGAAAGTCTAAGCGAAGAACTAGCACAAATTGCTGAAGAGAAGAAAGCTCTTGCAGAAGACCGTGCTCGTTTTGTTGCTAAGATGTCAGAATCAACAGGCACTTTTGACCAGTTTATGGTTAAAACACTGTCTGAAGAAATTAAAGAACTACACAAAGATCGTGCAACACAAGCAGATACAATTGCAAAATTGGAGCAGTTTGTAGTTGGTCAACTCGCAGAAGAAATTCAAGAGTTCCAAGCAGATCGTCAAGACGTTGTTGAAACAAAAGTTCGTTTAGTCAAAGAAGCACGTGAGCGTTTCGCAGACCTAAAGAAGAACTTTGTTGAGAAGTCTAGTGCAGTACTAGAAGAAGCAGTAACCAAACATCTTAAGTCAGAAATCGGTCAATTAAAAGAGGACATCGAAGTTGCTAAACAAAACAACTTCGGTAGAAAGATTTTTGAAGCATTTTCTACAGAGTTTAGTTCAAGCATGCTAAATGAAAATCAGGAAATCAAAGACCTACAGTCTAAGATTGCTGAAGTTGAAAAGCAGTTGGACGAAGCAAAAGTAGAAGTTGCTGAAAAGAATCAAATTGTTGAGAGCAAAGAAAAAGAAATCCGTGCAATCACTGAGAGCGCAGCTCGCAAGGATGCAATGGAATCACTTCTAAAGCCACTTAACAAAGAGAAAAGCGCAATTATGCGTGATCTATTAGAAAGTGTACAAACTGCAAAGTTAAAAGGCGCTTTCGAACGTTATCTACCAGCAGTACTTGATGGAAAGCAAATTGTCAAAGAATCAAAGACAGAAGATAAGCCTGTCATCAACGAAAGCATCAAAGAAGTAACTGGTGATAAACAAACTAAAAAACCTGCAGCAGAAAGTAGAGATGATGGTAACATTATCCAACTTCGTGCGTTAGCAGGGCTTAAATGAGTACAACAAGGGGACTATAAATGTCAGACGTACTATTAGAAAGCCGTTGGGACGAAACCAAAGACGCACTACTTGAGGGTCTAGAAGGTAACCGTCGTTCTTCAATGGGCGTGATTCTAGAGAATACACGCAAGTACTTGAAAGAGGCCGCATCAACAGGCGCTTCTGCATCAGGTAACATCGCAACACTTAACCGTGTGATCCTTCCAGTGATCAGACGTGTTATGCCAACTGTTATCGCTAACGAAATCGTTGGTGTGCAGCCAATGCAAGGTCCAGTGGGTCAGATCCACACACTTCGCGTTCGCTATGCAGACAGTGTAACTTCAAGTGCAAGTGCACCATTTGACACAAGCACAACAGCTGGTGACGAAGCACTTTCACCATTCAAAATTGCTACAGCATATTCAGGTTCAACCTCAACAGGTCGTGCTGATACAACTGCAGCAAAAGAAGGTACTGGCGGATCACAGATCAGCATCCAGATCCTAAAGCAGCCTGTAGAAGCAAAAACACGCAAGCTACAAGCTCGCTGGACATTTGAAGCTGCACAAGATGCAGAATCAATGCACGGTATTGATGTTGAAGCTGAAATCATGGCAGCTCTAGCACAAGAAATTACTGCAGAAATTGATCAGGAAGTTCTAGGTTCACTACGTTCACTAGCAGCAACTGAAGAAACTTTCAACCAAGCAGCAGTAAGTGGTACAGCTACATACGTTGGTGATGAGCATGCAGCTCTTGCAGTTCTAATCAACCGTACAGCAAACAAAATTGCACAACGTACACGTCGTGGCGCAGGTAACTATGCAGTTGTTAGCCCAGAAGCACTAACAGTTCTTCAGAGCGCAAGCACAAGTGCATTTGCTCGCACTACAGAAGGTGCATTTGAAGCTCCAACAAACACTAAGTTCGTTGGTACACTAAACGGCGCAATGCGCATTTATGTAGATTCATATGCAGCAGACAGTACTGCAGTACTAGTTGGCTACAAAGGTTCTAGTGAAACAGACGCAGCAGCATTCTACTGCCCATACGTTCCACTAATGAGCAGTGGCACAGTACTAGACCCATCAACATTTGAACCAGTAGTGTCATTCATGACACGTTATGGCTATGTTGAACTTTCAAACACTGCAAGTTCACTAGGCAACGCTGGCGACTATGTAGGTGAGGTTGCAATGAGCAACATTAGCTTCAGCTAATAACTTACTCATAAGTTGAGAAAGGGAGGCTTCGTGCCTCCCTTTTTTATGACCATCCGTTGGTGTAATCTTCTGCTTGTATAATTGATATACGTCTATGTTGCTCACTAGTAAGTTTGGGTTTAGGTTTTGATTCTCGTAAATTTACCACAGTATGAGCGCCTAACAACTTAGCAATCATGTTATTGTCTTTGTAGTTGTAAACATCTGTGTAAAAACTAGGATCAGGTCCTAGTCTTGCACTGTTGGTGCTACAATGATCTCTTACATTTTCAGATTCTGCATAATAATAATTAAAGTTTTCTATAAATTCATCCAGTGTATGAGGGCCTTGCCACAGTCCATCTTGAGCTTTTGACGGACTAAACATTGTATGATAAAAACCACTTACAAACTTTTCAACTGGATCTCGCCAAATTGCAATGCGTGTATCACATTCAGCAAGTTCTGTTTTATAATCTTCAAAATTAGGTGACTTGATGTATACGCCTGGTGCATTTTTGTTAAATGTGTTGTAGGCTTGTAATTCATTAGGATCTGCATCCCATAACACTTGTGCGATGTAACTTAGTATACTGGTACTAGCACACTTTTGGTTGCGTACAATACCCCAAACATGATTTTTGTAATTGAATTTTAACAATGACATTGAATAAATACTTAGCACTATAAATTAGTGTTTATGGGGAAAACCAACCCCGTAGCCCTAGAACGGCCCAACAAGGAGAAACAAAATGGGTAGACCAATGAAACTTGCCGAAACAGTAGACGGCAATTTAAAAGTAGCAGCAGCAAATACAAGTGGTACAATTGGTGATACAGCCCTTAGCGGTAGTACACAGATCCAATTCTCAGCAAACACCAATACCAGTGGTGGTAGTGCTAAATCAGGCTATGCTACAGCTCAAAAGGGTTCAACAACATTTAAGATTACAAATGCTGATGGAACAGCTGATTGCTTGCTAGTTGCGGCAGCTATAGCAGGCAATCTACAGTGCCAACTTACAGCAACTGACAGTGATGCAGGTACTTACTATGTAAGTAAGATTACTTCACGTTATGTTACACTAGTACCAAACGATGGCGTACAGTTCACAAGTGGACAACGTGCATTATGGGTTGCCAGTGGTAGCGAAGTAAGCGGCGTATCAGTCAGCATTCCTCTAGCATAATAGTCATTGACTTTTAATAAAGGCTACAGTATAATTTACTGTAGCCTTTTTTATTGACATGAAACAATTTGGATTTGTATTAGGAAACGGAAAAACACGCAAACAAGTAGATCCTGTGCATTTGAAAAACATAGGTGGTTTGTATGTGTGCAACCGTGCGGCCGAAGACATGTCATATGATGTGTGTGTTGCAGTTGACAAAGAAATAAGTTTGGAACTACAAAACAAAGGACACACTGTACACACAAGAAGCAATGCGTTACTCACCAAAAATGCAATGCTAATACAAAAAAATGCAGGATGGAGCAGCGGACCTGTTGCTGCTACAATAGCAGCAATGAACGGGCATGCTTATATTTTTTTAATAGGTATGGATCTAATCAGTGACAATAAACAGTTAAACAACATATACGCTGACACAAAACACTACAAAACCAGCGACAGTGCAGCAACTCCTCACACTAACTGGGTCAGTCAAATAGATCAAATCATACTAGAATATAGCAGTCAACGTTTTATACATGTTAATCCGTTGTGTGGATATACTCCAGAGCAGTGGACTAGACACAAAAACTTTGAAACAATGACATTAGCACAGTTTGAGACTATGATAAATAATACAACAGAATGATGGATCTCTAATGGCAAAAACTGAAAGAATCACTGGTGCATATAACATAAGCGCAACTGGCGGTATAACACTTGCAAGTGATACTACCATTAGTGCAAATTTAACTGTAACTGGTACAACAACAACTATCAGTGCTACTAATACTGAAATCAAAGACAGAGTAATTGTACTCAACGATGGCGAAAGTGGCGCAGGTGTAACAGGGCAGTACAGCGGACTTGAAATAGACCGTGGCAGTGCAGACAACGCATTTATTGTTTTTGACGAAGTTACAGACACCTTCCAAGTAAGCACAGACAACGGCAGCACATATGCTAGTATTCTAACAGGTGTTGGTGCAGGATTAACTGCAGTTGTACAAGACACATCACCACAACTTGGTGGCGACCTTGACCTAAACAGTTTTAACATTGTTAGTGCGCAAAGCAACGAAGACATTCAGTTGGTACCAAATGGTACAGGCAGAGTAACAATAGCAAGTGCGCTAAAACTAAATGATCTAGCAAGTGCACCAGCAAGTGCAACAGGTGCAACACTGTTGTATGCAGACACTGCAGCAGGAGGTGGAACTGGTGTGTATTTTGTTGACGGCAGTACCAGTGACGAATTAGTAAGCAAATCAAAAGCTATCGTGTATGGATTAATTTTTTAAAGGAAGTAACAAATGGCTATTACCCAAGCAGGCGCTATAGGAACAGGTGCAACAACAGTTTACACAAGCAGCGGTACAACTGCTATCACTTGTATGTTCTTTATGAACGACAATGTTGCATCAAGAACATTGAACGTACATGTTGTGCAAAGTGGCGATAGTATTGCTAACACAAATCAGATTGTAAAAACAATCACAATTGATCCTGCTGACTCTTATGTTATTAACACTGAAAAACTTGTACTCAGCAACGGTGACACAATACAGTGTACAGCAAGTGCAGGCAGTAGCATTTTCCCTACAATCAGTTCGGTAGATATCTAATGGCAGGTTTTGTAAAAAACAAAAGTAGTTTTGATGGCGGCAATACACTAAAACTAGAAGAAATTGGTGCAACAGGTACACCGTCCGGCGGAACTGCAGATCGTCCAAGTGATCCAGACACAGGTGATATTCGTTTTAACACAGATGAAGGTAAACTAGAAGTTTACAATGGTACTGCATTTCAGCAACTATCAACTACAGGTGTTGTTACTGTAACACAGGATAGTTTCACAGGTGATGGATCAACTATAGCATATACCATGAGCACCAGCGTTGAAAGTGATCAAACACAGCGTATTGTTGTTGCAGTTGGTAACGTTTACCAGAATCCAGCAAGTGCTTACACACTAAGTGGCACTACTATCACATTTACAAGTCCTCCGGGCGATAGCGAAACAATTACTATCATTCACGGATACGACAGTAACTAACACTCATAAATAACTTTAACAAACCTTGTCACCTCAGACGTTAGTAGGTGAGCGCAAAATAGCGGAGTGTACTGGTATGGCTATTAGTCGTATTGGGGGTAAAGCCCTAAAATCAAATCTAGAACGTGATAGCGACTTAGCCTTTAACACCAACACACTTGCGATAGATTATGCCAATGGTCGTATTGGCATTGGAACTACAACTCCTTCGGTGCAATTAGAAACAACCGGCGATGCAATTATTGGCGGTAACCTGCAAGTCCTTAATAGTAGTATTACTATTGATGATATTCGTATGTACGACAATAAAATCACTACATTTGAAACAAATACAAATGTTGTTGTTGAACCAAATGGTTCCGGGGTCCTAGAAGTAAGAGCTGCTGGTGATTTTGGTAGTAATCAAATACACAATGTACAAGACCCATCATCAGCTCAAGATGCAGCAACTAAAGCATATGTAGATAGTCAAGTAAGCGGTAGTGTTGGTGCTATAAATGGCATGAGTGTTGAACTAGGAACACCAACAGATTCTAGTCTAGTCTCGCCAGGAGCATACACTGGCTGGACCAGTACTACATATGTAACAAACGCCATTGACGATCTTAACGAAATGATGGAAAACGTTCGTGCTGATACATTTGTAAAAAGTGTAGATTTTACAGCAGATAGTACCACTGGTGGCGCTGGTTTAGTAGTGACACTTACTATTACCACTGTGGGTAACCCTAATAGGTACGACATTACCTGGGGCGATGGTACCACAACAACAGGTACAACAGACAGCACACCAACTCACACATACAGTACAAATGTTGGTTCACCTTTTGATGTTACAGTGAGAGCTTATAATAACGGCGGCAGTGGTACCGGTAGTGAAGCAAGTAAAACCAGAGAAGATTATATTACAATTTATACAGCAGATCCTGTTGTAAGTTTTGCAGCATATGCAGCCGCAAGTGGCGGTTCGGCTATTACACAGTGGGACGATGGCGACACTGTATACTTTGAAAACACCACAACAAATATTGGCGGTGCTACAATACAGTTTACTTGGGATTGGGGTGATAGCGAAAGTGATGATGTAATCACAGATGACACCGCCGCAGGTGGTACAGCAGGTGCAAGACTTGCTCATACATTTACAGCAAGTACAGAGCAAGAAGTAACAAGAACTGTTCAGCTGACATTAGATAGTCACAGTACAGCAACGCCAGGTGTAGCACCGACCAGTGATAGCAACAGTTATAAGATATACGATACTCATACACCTAGTGTAACACTCAGTAGTACAAGTGGTATTAATCAGGAAGGCACAAGTGGTCATCCTGTCACATTTACAAATACAACAGAAGCAACCATAGGCAGTTATGCTACATATGGACTTCAATATCAATATCAGTGGGGCGACGGTACAAGTGACACAACTGTTAATGTTGGTGCCGGCGGTAGTGGTGACACAGGAAATACTATTAGTCATACATTTGCTCTTAGCAGTGGAAATCAAGCAAGTGGTACTGCAGTAGATTATACTGGTAATGTAAGAGTTATTAGCAATCATACCAGTTCACCTTTTATCAGCAGCACATTTACTGTCCATGTTGAACCCGATGTTAGGGCAAACATTGCTGGTACTGCGGTAACTACTAGTGATGCTAGTGGCGATAATACTAGAACGATTTACGACTTTACAGATTTAAGTGGAAACAATCGTGCCCTAGTAACCACAACTAATACTTCTCAAAATGCAGATGATTATGAATATGATTGGGGAGATGGTAGTGCTAACGATACTCCAGCTGAAGATGGGTCAGCAGCCGGTTCTGTTGGCAATGCACTAACACACGACTATGCAGGTGAAAGTGTAGGAACTTATACACTAACATTTGATGCTAATGGTACTCCTGATATTACAGCACAAACAGATCAAGAAACAGTTTCGTTTACACTAAAGGCAGTGCCAAGCGCACCTGCTGACCTTAGCACAAAGAGTATTACATTAAGTGATAGCGCACAAGGCACCTTGCCTCTATTGTGTGCAGGGTTTGATGATAACACAGGTGCAGCAAGTACACTCAGTGCTGGTGCAAATTTAAATACTACTACAGCAAGACGCTATACCAGCGGCACTATTGATACAAGCACAGTTAACGATGCTTACAATGGTGCAAGTGGTACACTTGCAGCAGAAATAAATGCAGCCAACGACGGAACAAAAACATTCAGTACAACAACAGGTGAAACAGGAACATTTACTAGCCTTGTAGTTTCGCAGCAAGTAGACTATCATAGTATTAATAGTAGTTACCCAAGCGATTTTTACCAAACATTTGATGCTAGGATTGCAAAAGCACTAACTGGTTATAGCGTAGGCGTAAACGCACAACGATTAACACACGATGCAACCGGCAATACAAACTATGTTCATGTTGTAAGAGATGATATTACATCTAGTCCAAGCATAACAAGTGCTGGCACACTAACAGAAAGTAGTGGTGGTACAAAGCGTTATATTTCTGGTATTCCTTACTACAACACAGGAAGTCCAACACTACAACTTGCAAGTACAACTATCAGTAACTTAACCGGACAAGCATACACTAACCAGTCAAACATTGTTGAAATTGACAGTGGTACAAATGCAGAAGGTACAAGCAGTGCAGCAATTAGTGGACAAGACTATACATATGCTGATATTGATGGTGCAAGTAGTATGCTTACTGGCGGTATTCCAAATGCAGATACTGGTGTAAGCAGTGCATATGGTATTGGTAATTTAAGTATCCCAGTAACAAGTTCAAGTGTACGCACAATTGAACAACTTAGAATTCGTGCAAGAAACGCAAACGGTATTGGCAGTTATGCAGATATTACAGGCAAGGTGCAAGTGCATACCGCAGCACAAAGTGGAATAAGCGAAATTGCTATTGCAGTAAGCGACAGTTTAGGTGCAGGATTTGATGATGATGGTGTTCGTATATTTGACTTTAATGCAGACACAACAGATACGCCAAGTTTCAATGGCGCAACAAACTTCTACACCAATAGCCCTTATACAGAAGCAAGCGATCCAGGTGTTGAAGGAACCAAAGAGGCAACCATTAGATTGGGTGTTCTAAAATATGATGTAACAGATTACAGTTCAGGCTTCTTGCCATCTGGTCCAGATCGCAGCAGCGATACAGGAACACAATACTTTACATTTGCATTCCGTAGAACCACAATGAGTAACTTTGATATTAATATTACAAGTAGTGGCATTGCAGGACTTTGGATTGCAGCACCAGGCACTGCTATTGACAGTGCAAGTGGACTAAACGGTTGGCTAGATGCTAGCACAACATACGGTGGTAGTGGTGTGCCAGGAAGTAACACAGGAAGCGGCGGCAATGGTAGTAACGGTTGTGCATTTACATCAGGTGATAGAATAGCAACAAGTACTTCACTTAGTGGTGGATACACAATGACATTGGGTAGTGAAAATGGCACAAACGCAACAGGCAATGTAGTGCTGGTGCGTATTGCCCTAACAAGCGGGCAGAGTGTAACAGCCCTTAGTGTAGGAGTTGCAAGCTAATGGCTATTACAGATACCCAAAAAGTTGACTTCTTATGGAAAAAGCTAGGTTTTGGTGCAACCAAATCAGATACAAATGCCAACAAAAAGGCACCTAACGAAGCTATCTCAAGTCCACTGTTACTGCGTGGTGACAAGGTTTGGAAGCAAGCAGGCAGTATTCCAGCAGTGCAGCCAGGATCAAGCACAGGTGTTGTTACAGTATATCCTACAAGCAGTCCTATTGAATGTACACTTGACGGTACAGCAACAGCAAACAGAACCTGGAAAACAGGACAAACAGACTGGATTCCACCAGAAATTGCCTCAACATATCAGGTTAAAGTTTACATTCATACTTCAAGTGATGCAGCAGGAGCAACTGGTGGTGATCAGGTTTTTGCTACTGGTAGTGGTAATGATGATGAATGGTATTTTGATTATCAGTCAGGTGTTTTACATTTTATCGGCACAAACCTACCCAACGGTGTAAGTTTCACAGGCAAGAGCGTTTACATAGCAGGTGCAAGATACACAGGAACATTTGGTGTTGGTGCCGATGCAAGCGAACTTGGTGCGTTTACTTTTACAGACAACAGAATACAAACTACAATTAGCAACGAAGAGATTATACTTGAACCAGCTGGCACAGGTTATGTTGCTATTGATACAACCAGTGGACTTATTATTCCAGTAGGTACAACAGGTCAACGACCAAGTGCTCAAACTGGTATGATACGTTTTAACAGCACCGACGGACAAGTTGAAGTATACAACGGATCTAGTTGGCAAGGTGTTGGCAGCACTAATACTGTAACACTTGATGAGTTTGACGGTGACAACAGCACTACAGATTTTACACTGAGTAGAACAGGCACTGCTGGTAGCGTTTGGGTTGCTATAAATGGTGTTGTTCAAGAATTTACAAACACATACACAGTAAGCGGAACAACTCTTACATTTAACGAAGCACCTGCAAGTGGCGACAAAATTCAAGTAAGAAACTTTTATAGTTCTAATAGTGTCACTATAGACACAGTAGTAATCAAAGACACTGACAACGATACAAAAATACAAGTAGAAGAAAGTGCAGACGAAGACACCATACGTCTTGATACTGCTGGTACCGAAAGGCTTACTATAAGTTCTGCAGGACAAATTGTTGCTGCAACAGGCTATACACCAGGTAGTGATTATGCACTAGCAACTAAAAAATATGTTGACGATAATGCAGGCGGCGGCAGTCTTTCTAACATTGTGGAAGACACAACACCACAACTTGGTGGCAACCTAGATGCACAATCTAACAATATAACAAGTTTAGGAACAGTAAACACACATACAATTCCAGGAGGAACAGGAACTTTTGCACTAACCAGTGATATCACTTTAAGTACTTTGAGTGTTACAGCAACAGCAAGTGAACTAAACATACTTGATGGAGTAACTTCAACTACTACTGAACTAAACTTATTGGATGGTGTAACTGCAACGACCGCAGAACTTAATTATGTAGATGGCGTAACAAGCAATATCCAAACACAGTTAGATGCCAAAGCAAGTTTAAGCGGAGCAACATTTACTGGGGATGTTATTTTTGATTCTGGTGTAGAAGAAGCATTTGACACACTAACCAGTGCTACTGGTACAGTAACCCATAATTGTGATAATGGACATATATTTTATCATACAACTCCTAGCGCAAATTGGACAGCAAATTTTACCAACCTAGGACTCACAGCAGAATATGCTACCACACTTACTATAATAATAAATCAAGGTGCTACAGCATATATTCCAACAGCGGTTCAAATAGGAGGATCAGCACAAACTATCAACTGGCAAGGCGGCTCACAGCCCACTGGTACAAACAATGGTATAGATGCAGTACAATTTAGTGTTTTAAATGATGGCGGTACCTATATAGTACTAGGACAGTTGACTGACTTCTGATGTTTAGTAGTTTTAGTGGATCATTTGATTTTGGTAGACACAAGCCAGTGTTTGGTTTGGATCCACAAGTTCGTCCTATATTTTATTTAGACGCCGGACTCACAGCCAGTTATTCAGGTTCAGGATCTACTTGGACTGACATCCGCGGTAGTAACAATGGTACACTAACAAACAGTCCTACATTTAACACAGATAGATTTACATTTGATGGCACAAATGATTTTGTGGATATGCCTTCGGGTTTTGCTGATTTCACCTCAGGTATAACAGTATTCTTTGTAGCAAACTTTGGATCTGCTGCTAATTGGGAACGCTTACTCGACTTTGGCAATGGTCCATCTAGTAACAATATATTATTTGCTCGTAGCGGCACAACAAACAATTTAGCATTTCAAATCTACAATGGAATTAGCCAATCTGTAAGTTTAAATCTTACAGTGACTGATGGAGTTCTAAATAATGAATTAGCTACCTACGCTGTGACAGTTGATGGATCTAATGCTTACATGTATCGCAATGGTGTCCAGATTGGAACGACAGCATCAGCAGTGTTGCCAAATAACATTGAGAGGACTATCAACTACATAGGCAGATCAAACTGGGTTGCAGACGCATATTTTAGTAGCGAAATGGCAGTAGCAATGCTGTTTAATGAAGCATTAACAGCAGAACAGATTGCTACTAATCACAACTATTTTGCTTATCGTTATAATATAGGCTCTACATATATCGTTGAACAGTTTACCACCACAGGTACACACAAATGGCGACCACCCAAAAACGTATATGAAGTTGAGTATTTGGTAGTTGGCGGTGGCGGCGGTGGCGGTACTGGTTACGACAATGCCGGTGGCGGTGGTGGTGCTGGCGGAATGGTTAGAGCAGGTGTAGTTCCTGTTAACAGAAATGGTTATTACTCTATAGTTGTAGGCGCAGGCGGCGCAGGCGGGCCTGATACAAGAACAAATACAAGTGGATCATCCGGCAGTGACAGTTCATTATCAGATCAAAATGCTGGCACGTTTGATATTATTACCAGTTTAGGTGGCGGGTTTGGAAAAGGTTCTAGAACAAATTCAGGCACTGGAGAAGCAGCACAGGTAGGTATTACTACAGCGCCAACTGGAGGTGATGGTAACGGCGGCGGTACTGATGGCGGTGGTGGTGGCGGAGCCACTGGAGCAGGTGGTGCTGGTGGCGGTTCGCCTGGTGCTGGCGGTGCTGGATTTACATCAAGTATCACAGGGTCTAGTGTAACATATGGTGGTGGCGGTGCTGGTGGATATAATGGCGGTCCAGTAAACGGTGCTAACGGTGGCGCTAACACTGGCACAGGTGGCGGCGCCGGAAGCTCGCCTAGTTCAAATAGTGCCAGTGGCGGAGCAGGCGGAAGTGGTATAGTTGTTATTAGATATGCTCCTGTAGAAAGTTATGTTACTAGTGGACTAGTATACCATCTAGATGCAAGTCAATCAGAAAGTTATCCAACAACAGGTACAGCAATAAGTGATTTGACCAGTACTGGAGGAGATTCTACAATAAGTGGTGCTACCTTTGTAAACAGTGGCAGTGCAAGTTATTGGAGTTACGATGGTATTAACGATTACATACTAAGTCCTAATCTGGAAACTCCAGTGGGAGGCGAAACTCATTCAACTGAATTATGGATATATCCGACCGGTAATGGTATAGTTACAAGTTATCTTGGTCAAGCGTCAATTAATACAAGTTATCATCATTCAGCAATAGAAATAGTATCTG
>Ga0255780_10002782_pt1 | contig 15528 bp, 14 predicted proteins | sample 071ome_32_FD_179978 | JGI IMG/M metagenome (GOLD analysis project Ga0255780, IMG submission 179978) | Coastal salt marsh microbial communities from the Groves Creek Marsh, Skidaway Island, Georgia - 071405AT metaG (version 2) | ecosystem: Environmental > Aquatic > Marine > Intertidal zone >... | reverse complement strand
TATGGTGTTGGCGTGTATCACGGACTCCACACCCGCGAGGTCCTTGCTGTCGTAGGTGTCTATGGTGCTGTAGTTCTCCTCTTGCCAACGGTACTTCTTCTGCTTGGTGAATCCCACTATGTTGTCAGCGGTGCCGATGTAGAACACCATGAACTGGTCACGCTTGTGGTAGTGTCCGAAAGGGTCGTAGTCCGCGCCAAAATTTTTACGCTTCATGTACTGTTTGTATATCGAGGGCAGGCTCAACAGTTTCACCATCTCGGATGCGTCGATTATCTTGTAGCCGATCTCCTCGCCATTGTAGGTGTGTTCCTTGTAGCGTGATCGATAGAGGTCCAGGTTTATACGTGTGCTACGGCTCTGGTAGAACACTTCACGTCCCAGCACGGGGTGATCCAGTGCCAGCCAACCCTTCTCCAGCGCCTCCGCCTCTTCGTCCTGATCCACTATGGCCATTGGACGGCATATCACCAGGTCCTGTTGTTCCTGTTTGCCCAGTGAGTGATCAAAGAGTAGTTCCATTGTGCAGTACTTAACGGATCGTCAGAGACGGCTTACGCCATCTGAAACTTCGCTTACGCTCGTTTCTTTTTTAACTTACGCAGTTGTAAAACTAAATGACGCATATATGCGTCGCCTGTGGTAGATGAGCAGTCACAATTCGGCTATTTCTAGCCGAACCGACTTGAACCCTGTGGTGAGTTCGCAGTCACTATACATCGCTACCGTAGTCGGGCGGTTGTGCTGTACCCGTTAGCTCATTCATTACAACGCGAGCCCGTCAAACCCTTGCATAATAGTTTTTGTCGGACCTGGGGATTAACTTTTTCTAAGAGCCCCATCATTTTTTGCTGTGTGCATCTAAGGATTCACCTGTCGCTTGTTAGCCGCATTTCCTTGCTCACTGGTTGCGATGCTATGTTTGCCTATGATATTTTTTTGAGAAATTATAGTTTGCCTATCGCACTTGTTTATACTAGTTTTATTTCAAGGTCAATCTTTTTGGCTTTAAATACCTTATTCATATGAATTCACGTAATATTAACTGTTTGTCTTTACCAAAATGGGTTGAGGATCTTTTAGTGGGATTTGGTGGACTCAAAGGGCTAGACGTCATTGAGGTTGGTGATATAGGCAAAACACAAATAACAGACTGCTTGGTGGTATATGAGGATCATTACATCAAACACAGGCAGGAACTGATAGATGCCCTCACAAATGGTAAACTCAAAACATTGTTGATATTCAACACCCACGCTTTCCTTTTTGATGACAGTATTTTGAAAGAAATAGACTTGTTGTCCAAGTCCCATGACATACATATTCTTTGCCAAGGATATTTCGCCGAACATTATGATAACATTAAAATTCATAATTTTGAACTAGAGGAACACTTCATAAGTCACCACTTTAATCTTTTGCTTTCTACTACACTTCAAGCAAAAAAGAAAGCCACAAAGACTTTTCTTTTGCAAGTTGTGGAAAAGGATGATTTCAGGAAAACAGTAGTGAGGGGAATCATGGATTCTGCACTATCCAACGATGTTGTAACAACCAACAGGAAAGGAAAGATAGCCACACACGACCTTCAAAAACTCCATGCTGATCTATTGGATTTCGTTAAAAATGAATACAAGGATAATAAAGATGTGGTCCCCGCCCTCGATGGATTGTGCATGGCTCCTAATTTCACATTATATGAAAAAACTTTCTGTGAAATTGTTGTTGAAACCAAAAACATGGGTGCTTATCATTTTACAGAAAAAACATTCAGGCCAATATCATATCGTGTACCTGTCATTTTCTTGGGATCCAAAAGGATGTATGATGTGTTGCTCGGTTATGGATATAAATTTTACGATAATAACTTCTACAAACACTGGCATGACAAAAACATGTCGTTGGAAGACAAAGTTCAAAAACTTCTTAAGTTTATGCAATACATCAAGGACGAAAGTAACGCTCAAACACAAATGATAGACACAGCAGAAAACAACTACCAGATTTTTTGGAACCAGCGTAAGTTAAATTACTATCAAAATTGGAACAGTATTTTCAATGAAATATGTAAAGGTAAAAACATAGATCGTGTGGTCGATAGAGTATACTCGAGGTGTAATTTCTAATGGATTGGAAATATAAAAATCAATATATCACAGACTTGCCAGATGATGTAGTTGGTTTTGTTTATGAAATAACAAACACAACAAATGGCAGGAAATACATTGGAAAGAAACTGGCAAGATTCAAGCGTAGCCGTCCTCCTCTGAAGGGAAGGAAGAACAAGCGTAGGTTCAAAGTGGATTCAGACTGGAAGGATTATTATGGTTCCAGCGACGATCTAACGTTAGACGTGAAAAGATTAGGTAAAGACAAGTTTACCAGGGAGATACTTTTTTATTGCTACTCCAAAGCGGAGTTAAGTTACATCGAAGCAAGGGAACAGTTTGCCAGGAAAGTTTTAGAAAGCAACGACTACTACAATGGACACATAAGGGTGAGGGTCCATGGCAAAGGTATCCTCAAGAAATAAAAAACCCCCAACTCGTTAAAGCCGGGGGTCCTATGGTTTTGCAAAATCCAATGATCGATTATGCTGACTGTTTGGCCGCGTTCTTGACTTCTTGAATCTCTTTTCTTCTTGCTTTGATCAATTTAGCGAGATTGGCTAGAGCCTTTCTGGCTCTTGTGGCAGAGGCTTTTACGCCCTTGTCTACGAACTTACCGTTCTCTTCTGAGTAAGTCTGTATCTCTGTCATGATCTGTTCGTGTGTTTCGTTTGACATATGTTTTTCCTTCCTTCGTTATCGTACGATATAATTAATTAACATATGTTTAATTTAAGCACACAAGAAGTGGTTTCGTCAATAGAAAAAACACCAATAGTCAAAAAAGCCAACTTTGTTTACCAACATTACCACAATTTTTTTGGTAATTGTGATTCAATGCTTTCGGAAATACAGGAAGTTTCATTTGCAAGATTACACAATCAAGAAAAACTTCCGAGAAGACGCATGTCGTATAGTGAAGAAAACTCAAAACAGTTGACAGTGTTTTTCATGAACAGTAAAATTACCAATGCCCTGCAGGATAGGTTTTGCACAAAGTTGAAATTTTCAAGTGTGGACTATTGGATTGATGACAAGGACTACTTTTTACCTCCACATGTGGATGACAGCACAATCAAACTGTCTATTCAAATTTACATAGGAAAAGATCAACCAGGCACCGTGTTGTTTGATAACAATGAAAGATTACATACTTTTACTTTTGAAAATAACTGTGGGTATGCCATGCTACTTAATGATAAAACATTTCATGGATTAGAGTATCCAGTTAAGATCAATGGTAGGAAAAGTGTTTACGTAAGATATCAGTAACCAATATAACGATTGTTATATAGATCATACACCATGTTTTTATCAAACTTCCATGTTTGAATAAGTTCACTTGTTTTTTTTGCGATGTGATCATATTGTGAATCTGTTTCCATGTGTCCTGGTTCAAATATTTGAGCATTATGGATTTTTAAATTGTGTCTGTACACAATGAAATTTAATGATAATTTTTCTAGTCCGTAGTCAATGGGTCCTTGCCTTTTCCAATTCATGAAAGTGCCTTGTTTGCTTGTGAAAACAAATATTTTTTTCGCTTTTGAAAACAACAGGTTTAAATGATCGTTTATATTACGGTGACCGGTTGCGGTGTGTATCAACAGATCGTACGTGGGTAAATTCCGCACACAGTTTCTGTTGGTCAGGTCCAGTCTGTCCTTGCCAAAATAATCACCGTCTATGTATTTTTTAAGATTGTTTGCTAGGTTACCGTGTCCACCAGTTATCAGTGTCGTCATACTATTATGTCAACATCGTTGGCGTAGTTGGTGAATCCGTTCTCCTTGACCACTTTCAGTACGCTGTTGACCCTGCTTACCAATTCGTCTTTGTGTGAGATCAGGAATATGTTCTTCTTCTGCGTCCTGCTCATGTCTTTCAACACTGCCATGGAACTCTCAACACCTGATATGTCCATACCGGCATCAACTAGTTCATCTATGAACAGCAAGTTGATCTGTTGATAAAGGCTTTCCCACACGTCCCTGAACGCCCAACTCAGACTCAAAATTAATCTGTTTCTTTCACCCCTGCTGAGATTGTCAAAATCCAACTCCCTGCCCAATTCCTCGATACGCACAGAAAGATCCGATTGGAACGTGACTGTGTGTGGCAGTTTCACTTTGCCCAAGAAATAGGCCAACCTCTGGTTTAGGTAAGTCAAGTTCTGTTCTATGATCCTTGTCCTTATGAATGAATCTTTCGCTGTCAAAAGTTTGTACAAGAAATCTTGGTGCCTGTGCAGGTCTTCTAGTTCGTTTGCTTTTTTATAGTCAATTTTTTGTATCGCGGATTTCTGCATTTCCTCTATCTGTTCTGCGTATGTGTCTTCCTGCTTTTCCGTTCTTTCTAGTTGTCTCTTAAGGTCCTGCAATGAACTTTTGTGATTGTACGCTTCGTCGATGGTATCATAATAGGTATCGGGTACTTGTCCCAAGTCACCAACTTCGTCGATTCCCTGTTGTATTTTTGCAAGATCTGTTTTCAATTTTGTCACGTAATCGGTTGATTCTGTCAACTGCGCTTTCAGTTTATCCACTAGGTGTGTGTGCTTGTCGTCGTGTAATTCCTGTTCGCAAGTAGGACATTTCTGTTGTTCTGCGAATTCTAAATCTGCTATGGTTTTAGTCACAGTGCTTTCTGCCTTGGTCAAGGAATCCTCGTGGTATGCTTTTTCTTTTTGTAGACTCCTGAGTGCGGTCTGCATTTCGTTGTGTCTCTGTAACTTCTTGTGTTTCTGAATTTCAATTTCACTATCGACTTTTTCAAGTTCTGTGATTGCTTCTTTGAAACTCTCGATATCTTCTTTTTTCTGTTTCGCCCATGCATTTGATCTGATCTGTAGGCTTTCGATGGATTCTTGTATTTTTTCATTACTGGCCACTTTGGCATCTATACGCATTTTCTCTTCGGTGAGCATCTGTTTCGTGGCTTTCTGTTTTTCTTTCAACAGGTCTGCTTTCTGTGAAAGCAGTGTGATTCCTAAAAGTTGTTCGATGATTTCTCTTTGTTCTGCCTGTTTGGTTGACAGGAAAGGTTGCGTATATGTGTTCAACGCAATGATGTTTTTGAACATCGAGTGAGTCATTCCAAGCAGTTTGTTGATCTCCACTTGTGTTTCTCTGTTCTCGCCCTGTGCTTCGTTGCTTTCTGTGTTTTGTTCAATGTCATTCGCGTAGAACCTGAATATCTGTGGTTTACGTCCTCGTTCTATGGTGTAGGTCACACCGTTCTTGATGAATTTCACGCTGACCACCATTGCCTTTTCATTGGTCTTGTTCACGAGATTGTCTCGCCTGATGTTTGTCAGTGCTTCACCAAAGAACACATATGACAGTGCATTTATTATTGTTGTCTTGCCCGTGCCATTTCTCGCACCCGCATCATCACCTCCGAGGTCCATATTCTCACCTATCACTAGAACTAGGCTTTTGTTTGAGAAATCAATCGCCTGTGCTTGATTCCCCACACTCATGAAGTTCTTGACTGTGAGTTCTTTGATTGTCAGCATTTAAAATCCGCCCTCTTCCTGCTGTTTCTTCCAACGCTTGTAACCCTTCAACCATTCTTTCTGAGATACTGGTTTCTCAAACATGTCCATTACTTGTTGTCGTGTCATGTTTACCGAAGCATTGTATTCGTACTCGCCTTTCAGTGCTTTTATCAATTTCTTTTTACTAATTCGTGACATCTAAATCGTTGTAAATTGCTGTTAATATGTTCTTGTCATACACCTCAGAATCAACTCCTTGTAACTGTTTGATAACGATCTGGTCAACGCTGTCAAACTTCTGCACCTCCACAAGAGGTTGCTGTGCATTATCCACCTGTTCTGGGATCAGTTGTAATTCCCTGAGTTGATACTTGTCTATGAATGTCTCCCTCACGAAGTTTGCTTCTTCGTATGAAATCTTTATGTCTAATGTTACCCTCACATACATTTTTGGTTTTAGATACTTGTCTGGATCTTCCAATAGTTCAGATACTTTTATTGTGATGTATCTCGGCATCTCGGGCCAGTTTATGAACTTTGGTTCATCACCGTACTCCAGTATCATCATGCCCCTGTCGTCATCCCATGCATCTGCGTAGTTGTGTGGAAAAGCGTTGCCCATGTATGTCACGTTCTTCATGTACTGTCTCTTGTGGAAGTGTCCTGAGAACACTTTGCCACAACCTGCGAAGTGGTCAGTCTGTATTCCTCCCACGTCCGGCATCTCTACCATTGCGTTCATCTTGAAGTAAGGCAGTTCGAAATGTCCGAACACGTACTTCTGAGTCATTTTTTCAATCTTCTTCCATTCGTCCTGTACCACCCACGGAATTATCGCGACATCATCTTCCACCAACCATTCGTTCACTATGTGTATGTTGGGTATGTTCCTAATGTACTCCATTGAATTGATTTCTCTCTTGTCCCTGTAATACAGGTCGTGGTTGCCCATGATCACGTACACTTTCTCAAACGCCTTGCCCAGTCTCTCCATGTTCGATACCGTGTAGTTCATTGTGGAAACGTTTGTGGCTGATCTGTGATGGTGCCAGTCACCGAGGAATATGCAGGTCTCACATCCGTGCAGTCGGGCCTGTTCTATGAACCATATCACGAATGCCTCGCAGTCGTCGTTGTGTACACGACTGTTGCCCTTGAGGCCAAAGTGTATGTCCGTGAAACAGGCTACCTTCTTGAAAAACATATTTTTACCATTTCTTCTTTACGATTGGTTTGTGTTTGGTCATGTCCACTTTTTTGTAATTGACCTCATCGAAATCCGACGAATCTATTTTTCCTGTCTTCTTTAATTTTTTGTTTAGTTTGGCGATACCCGTCTTATTCACGATCTTTGCCTCACCGTGTGCGGTTTTCATTCTCTTTTGATAAGAAGGCCCTGCCGTCTCGTTTTCGTTCTGTCTAGTGAATGAAGGCATCATGCCATTGAACTCCAGCAGGTCGTCCCTGATGGCCTGGTTCTTCTTCTCTATGTTCAAGATCCTTGTGAAACTGTTCGTGATTGCCGCCGTGTAGTAGGCGAAAGGATTGTCAGACTTTGATTCGTCGAACTGTAGTCCAATCTGTGACAGTTGCATCAATGCCTGCGACTGCATCTCGTCGTTGTAGGTGTAACCTCGCCAGTTGGCTCTCGTTCCGTATCTCTCGCATAACTTCATGTACATTAGTGCCAGTTGGTTGGTCATCTTGCCATGGTCCGCGGAGAAGTGACCGTTGCTCATTCCGCCCACCCAGTGGCTCTTGCCCACGCATTTTGGCTTGCCCTTGTTGTCCAGTCTGTAGTGTTGGAACGGTGGGAAGTTGACCTTGCTGTGGTGATCCGCTGTTGTCTTTGGATTCTTTTTTCTTTCATCATCCATGGGCACGTGATCGAACATCATGACCCTGAACACAAGATCCGTCTTGTCTATCTTCCTGGGAGATACTGTGTAGTCTGCTAATTTTATTTTCTTCATACCGGCGGCCTTGGCCTGCTCCCATGCTTCCTGCGTCAATCTCTTGGCCTTGTTCTTCTTGGCCTCCGCTATGGTCCTCACATTTATTTTTTTTAGGTTGGGCACAATGATGTCATAGGTAGAATCGTCCGGCGACACGTAGGAACAGTAGGTGTTCTTGCTGGCGTGTATCTGTGCCAACAGATCTCGGTTGTTTAGGTATTTTACTCTTTTCATAAATTTTTCTCTCTAGTGTTACTGGTAAAATGACCACAAACAGGTCTGTTGAATCGTGCCGTATGGGGAATTAAGTGCGCCTAAAATTATGCCTATAAATATAGTTAAAGTATACAAAATTTTACAAAGGAAAGCAACCTATAATATATGGCAACACTGGGCGGAACAATCAAGAATCTAGCATCGGGTTTCTTCAACCGGACCTTGAGCAGGCTGAAGGGAGCCAACATATCTACGGATCTACGTATCGTGCAGGCCAGGGCCAAGTGGTCGGGCAGGAACAGTCAAACAGACTGGCGTGTGAGGCTTCAGGTACCTGAAAATTCATCTTTGCAGAAGTTCTTTGACTTTGACAACAATCCATTGCTGTCCCCATTGGCGGAATCACGAGGCATTTTTTGGCCATTGACACCTGCCGTGGTAATACAACATTCTGCCAATTACAATGCTTTATCACAGACACACAGCAATTACCCATTCCAGGCATACCAAAATTCACAGGTTGATCAGATGAACATAATTGGAGAGTTTCCTGTGCAAAATTCTGAGGACGCCAAGCACTGGGTGGCAACGGTGAACTTCCTGAGGACCGCCACTAAAATGTTTTTTGGAAATGATGACGGTGACGGATTGAAGGGAAATCCTCCACCGATCATGCATCTGTTTGGTTATGGTGATCACATGTTCCACAAGGTGCCTGTTGTTATAAACACCTTCAACGTTGAATTGAGACCGGGGATCGACTACATCTCAACTAAACAGGACAACACGAATTTCAGAGACCTGAACGGGCCAGATGCTGGTTTTCAGGACGCTGTCATAGCCGGAGAGTCTCAGACTTGGGCACCGACCTTGTCAAACATATCGGTGCTGGTGACACCAATCTACAGCAGAGATTCAATTAAAAATTTCTCAATGAAGAAATTCGTGAGGGGCGAACTTAACGGTAAAGGAAGCAACGAAGTAGGATTCATCTAATGGCCAAATACTCATCCACTTCTCCGTACTTCAGTACACCTCAGAATGCAATCAATCTAGAAACTTTTATTCCGAGGCCTATTACGGCGGAGGACGACGACCAAACATACACAATAGAGAGGACATACGCATACAGGCCCGACCTTCTTGCCTATGACTTATATGGCTCGCCAAGATTGTGGTGGGTGTTCGCCCAGCGTAACCCAGATCAGATAGAGGATCCGATATACGATTTCAGACCAGGAGTGACTATACAGTTGCCTAAACCGGCCAATGTCAAAAGTGATCTAGGGGTATAAGATGTCGAGGACAGATAATAGCAATAAGCAACCAGAGGTAAACTCGACCCAACGTACACCAAGGAGACAAGGCGATGAGTTTATTGCCAAAAAAAATCCCTTGCATAGTTTTGCAACATACAACTGCCTGTTTACACTGTCAGGAATAAGTGAAAGGGATCTTCAAAGCCAAAGGCAACTGTTCAACGCTCCAATAATGAACATCATTGCTAGGAGTTCGGGCATAGGTGATGTGCCAAGGGGCGGTGTTGTTGATCCAGATGCAACCGATAAGATCAAGCAAGAGCAAATGCAAAAATTATTCAATGATCCAAATTACGCCGGTAGTGGCAGTATACTGGACAGGAACCATGACATCTTTTTCGAGAACGTGAACATCACGTCAGTGGTGGGACCAAACGTGGAACGTAACCTAGCCAACTTCACTAAAATGGAGTTCGAGTTACACGAACCTTACGCCGTGACTTTCATAGAGAAGATACGTGCCTGTGCTTTCAGAATGGGATACGAGGACTATCAGGCCGCGCCGTTTCTGTTGACCATACAGTGGAAAGGTTTTGACGAAAACGGTAGACCATTAGAGGACACACAAAAATCATTAGAGAGGCGTGTTCCCATATTCATCACTAAGGTTGATTTCGACGTGGACCAAGGAGGCGCCAGGTACAACGTGACCGCTGTGCCATATCCCGACATGGCGTTCGACGACAGTTACAAGTTTAGCAGGACACAAATTCCTATAAATGTAAATTCCGTTGATGATTGGATATCAAAGGTCAAAGAAGGATTACAGAAGCAGATGCAGGACGAGAGGGAAGAAGGAGCCAGAGAATTTGATGACGAGTATGAGTTCGACATATCAAGGATCAAATCAACAATGCAGACTACCGAGATAAGTTCTGTTGAAAACACAAGTATCTTCAATACCGCTACCTTGGCAGACTCATTGAGGGACGTAGAACAAGTGACCCTCAACGGAACGAGACCGGTGGTGACCGCGAATGAGCCAAAATCAGACACACAAATCAAGACAAAGACCAAAGGCATGCATATTGAACCAAACACAAGCATAGTCAAGGCGTTTGAGGACATGATAAGGTCAACCAAGTATTATCAGGAACTTATAGAAGATTTCTGGGGAACATATGCTCCTGGGGAAACTCGAGAGAGTCTGTTTAAAAAATTCCAAGATTCAAAAGAACTGGCAAAATTTATCGAGTCTAATCAATACGTTGATTGGTTTCTCATCAAACCCAAGGTAGAGAATTTGTTAAGCAAGGGTCTAGACTCAGTGACCAAGATGTATCCCAAAAGGATAACATATCAGGCCATACCGTACAAGGTGCACATAGGTAAATTGGTGCTTCCCGGGCTTTCATTGGGAGATATAGATTGGTCTCGGTATTCTCGTAGGAACTACAACTACATCTACACCGGAGAAAACATTGACATACAAAATCTCAGAATCAATTACAAAACCGCATACTACTACCGAAATGTACGTACAGACCCAAAGGCCACAGGAACATCAGGTGCTTTTTACAACTTCAAAGAAGGTATAAGGAAATGGTTGGGAGGCAAGAAACAGCCTGAACCAACTCTTCCATTGCGACAGTATCCTTCTATCCTTAAGCAAAGAAACTTGGTACAGGAGATCAATCCAAAAAGTCTCCGTGCCAACGAGTTCTTCGACTATCTAACCAATCCAGAGGCCGACATGGTTAAAGTAGAAATGGACATACTGGGAGATCCTGCATATGTGGCGCAGGACGCCTTTGCTCCGATTGATGATAAGGTGTTAACAACAGGAGAATACGATACTCAGTTCAACGCTTTCAACATGGAATCACACATGCCCATTATCACACTCTCATATCGTATGCCTGCTGATATTGACGACAAACGTGGTACAATGTTTTCTGATACCTACTTAGACGAAAACTTATTTTTTTCAGGTGCTTATCAGGTCACTAAGATTGAATCACAGATGAACCAAGGGCAGTTTACACAGACACTTACCCTGGTCCGAATAAACAATCAATCAGGCACTACAGCACCTGCGGCGCTGATAAGTGCCGCGCAGGATGGGACGAAAGATATCATTAAGCAAGGACAAAATCCTTCGTTTTATAGAAAGGAGTTTGGTAAGTTCTTTAGGAACTAAATTAGTGTATGTCATACCGTGATGCAAGAGGGTTCACAGATACTCAAGACAATCAGAAAAGTTACAACGAGAAATACGTAGACAATGATCCAGGCCCATACGTCGGTGTGGTAAAGGCCGTTGTGGATCCACTCAAGATGGGCAGGCTTGGAGTAAACATTCCTGCACTTTCAAATACCAACACGCCGGCACCTTCCCAAGTAATATGGTGTCATTACCTTTCGCCATTCTATGGGTCCAAACCGTTATCGACAGTGAGCACTACAGATCCAAATTCTTACAAGGAGAATCAGACCAGTTATGGATTTTGGGCAGTACCGCCTGACATAGACACAGAGGTGTTGGTTATCTTTGCAAAGGGAGAGAACAACGAGAATAGTGCATATTGGATCGGTTGTATACAAAAACCAAAAATAAATCAGCAGATACCCGGACTGGCCAGCACCAAGAGATCTGTTAATGCCAGAGATCTTGCTAGGGCAGGACAAACCAATTATGGCACGGATTTCTTGCCGTCGGGAGACCTCAACAGGAACTTCAATAAGCCAGGAAATACACTATCAAATTCAGACACATGGGACCTTCCACTAAATGACATCCTTGCAGACCAATTGCTTTCCGAAGGATTGATACAAGATGATGTAAGGGGGACTACAAGCAGTGCCGCCAACAGGGAGACACCAAGTCAGGTGTTTGGAATAAACACACCAGGCCCGATCAGATCTGATTCGCGTAAGCAGAACGTAGGAATCTCAGGAACCACCGTAAGGCCTGACAGAGATCTAGGACACAGTTTCGTTATGGACGACGGAGATGTCAACGGCCATAATCAATTAACAAGGATAAGGACATCTACAGGACATCAGATTCTGTTACATGACACAGAGGGCACAGTGTATATTGCAAACGGCTCAGGAAACGCTTGGGTTGAAATGGACAAGTCGGGTAGAATCAGTCTTTATTCTAACAGGGGAATAAGCATGAGGACAGAAGGAGATTTCAATCTACATGCTGACAAGAATATCAATTTCCATGCAAAGGAAAATATAAAGTTTACATCAGAGAAAGATCTCGTTCTCAATTCACAGAAATACATCTATGCCATGGGAGATTCTGGAATATTGAATGCATCACAAAAAGGAAGTGTTCGTAATTTTGCTAGGGACGGTATAACGTCCTTCACAAACGGAACACAGTTACATGGTGCGTCCGGTAGGATTGACCTAGCAGGTTCACAAGTTCATTTTAACTCAACAAGGGCTAAGTCGAATTGGGGTCCTGGATGGTTGAAACCATCACACAAAAAAATTGATCTACAACCGGTCAAAGTGACTGACATCAAGTCAGAACAGCCAATCAACAATCGAGGGGTTGTACAAACAAAACAAACTGAAACCACAGTAAGAGATTATAAAACTAAAAAACATTCGGATGCTTTTATTACACACGAACCATATGAACGACCCGTGGGTGGCAGAGAAAAGGACGATATTGCATAGAGTAAATATAGTATATGGCTGAGAACAATCGAGATTTATCTAACAGGCAACCAACTTTCAAAGGTTTCAGTTCACGTGCTGACAGGCAAAATTTCAAGTTGTATGACTTCGAAGTAGCCAAGCAGGATCTTATAAACAGATTGTCAATCAGGAAGGGCGAACGTGTTGAGAATCCAGAATTTGGAACAATAATCTATGATGCAATATTTGAACCATTCACAGAACAGTTAAAAGATGCAATAGTAGATGACATCACTGCAAATTTAAACTCAGATCCTAGGATATCGACGGAAGAAATATTAGTTACCGAAGCAGACAAAGGCATAGCCGTACAGGCCACAATAACATACGTGCCACTCAATATCACAGAGAAATTACGATTCAACTTCGATGAAAATTCTCTGTTACGCCTATCTTAATATACGCACTTAATTTAATATATAAATATCCATACAAACAGTATGGCCACAACAGATAGACAGAACAGATTATTAGTAGCAGAGGATTGGAGGAAGATCTACCAGGCTTTCCAGCAGGCAGATTTCAAAAGTTATGATTTCGAGACGCTACGTAGGACCATGGTGGCGTACCTACAAGAAAATTATCCAGATGATTTCAATGATTTCGTAGAGAGTTCAGAATACGTTGCCTTAATAGATCTTATCGCCTACATCGCACAGGCACTTTCTTTCAGGGTAGACCTAAACGCAAGGGAAAACTTCTTAGAAACAGCAGAGAGAAGGAATTCAATCCTGAGATTGGCGCGGTTGATAAACTACAACGCGAAAAGGAATAAACCCGCGACAGGTCTTTTAAAAATTGATGCCATATCTACAACACAAGATGTTAACGACAGCACAGGAACAAATTTAGCAAACAGCACAATCATCTGGAACGACAGTGCAAATTCTAATTACAGGGAACAATTTACAGCAGTTCTAAATGCCGCAAATCAGACCGGACAACTATTTGGCAATCCAAGAGAATCTGATTCGGTCGGTGGAATAAAAACCGAAATTTACACATTAAGTTCAAATCAGTTAGATCTACCAATATTCCAATTTGCAAAAACCATTGGAGGAATATCGAGGTCGTTTGAAATTGTGCCAAGCACTATCAATGACTCGGACAGCGTGTATGAATCAAGTCCTGTGCCTGGAACAGGTTTTACTTACTCATACAGGACAGACGGTTCGGGTGATAGTTCAAACAACACAGGTTTCTTTTTCCTTTTCAAACAGGGAACAATGCAGAACTTGGATTTCTCTGTTGATTCTGCTATCACAAATTATGTAAAAAGCATTGATACAAACAATATAAATGACACGGACGTTTGGTTGTACAAGTTAGACCAGTTTGGACAAATATCCGAGAGTTGGACGAAGGTACCATCACTTACAGGCAATAATGCTATCTACAATTCTTTGGCGAAAAGTATTAGAAACATTTACAACGTAGTAACAAAAAATAATGATGCGATAGATTTAGTGTTCGGTGATGGAAATTTTTCTAACCTTCCTTTAGGATCTTTCAGAACATACTACAGGATCAGTGATAACGCCAAGTATTCGATTCAGCCATCTGACATGCAGAATATTCAGGTCGCAGTGCCATACATTGATGCCAATGGATCACAACAAACATTGACTGTGACTATGAGCTTGAAAGCAAGTATCTATAACTCAGCGGCCACCGAATCCAATGATTCTATCAAGGAGAAAGCGGCACAAGTTTACTATTCTCAGAACAGGATGATCACAGCGGAGGACTACCAAGTGGTTCCACTGTCTGCATCACAAGAGATTGTCAAGGTTAGATCCGTAAACAGATCAGCATCAGGCATATCAAGGGCAAAGGAGATACTAGACCCAACAGGGGCATATTCAAACGTGTCTGTGTTTGCGGAGGACGGAATACTCTACAGAGAAGAGACCAATCCAACTTTTACGTTCACTTTCAACAACAGGAGTGAGATCAAGTCTGTGATAGATCTCTCAGTCGAGGCCAAATTGAAGCAGGCCTATTCCAGACATTTCTACTATCTCAAGTATGACACCAAGAGTTTGTCTTCTCTGACAGCAACATGGAATTCATCGACAACGAGCACGAACACCAACACCGGCTATTTCACTTCAGGCGGTGCGCTGGCGATAGGTGACAGTGCAACTTCTAATTTGAAATACGCCAAGGAAGGAGCATTGATTAAGTTCACATCTCCTGACACAAGAGAGTTCAAGAACGGCGCACTGGTAACGGCAGGAACAGAGAACGCCGAGGACAGGGCGTGGGCAAAGATCACCGACGTGGTCGGGGATGGATCAAACAGTGGACAGGGAAACCTTTCAAGTGGCCTAGGTCCCATCACACTGAATGACATTGTACCAAACGGGGCGGTGCTCGATGCAGTGATACCTACATTCACTACTTCGTTTTCGTCAAGCCTTGAGACAGATATAATAGATAGGACCGAAAAATACGAAAATTTCGGATTGAGATATGATGTAGAAAATCAAGAGTGGCGTGTGATCACCACAACCAATCTAAGCACAAGTTCTGTGTTTAGTCTGACAAACACCGGTGATACCACTGGTGCTAATCTCGATGCTAGTTGGTGGTTCAAATTTACAAATGACGGAAACACATACACTGTGACCTACAGGAAATTGGATTACATTTTTGAGTCAGAGGCCCAAAACAAATTCCATTATGACACAGAAGAAAGGATTTACGATTACAAGACAGGAAAAGTTGTCAAAGACACAGTGAAAATTCTAAGGACAAATTCAGTACTT
>Ga0255780_10002764_pt1 | contig 15572 bp, 17 predicted proteins | sample 071ome_32_FD_179978 | JGI IMG/M metagenome (GOLD analysis project Ga0255780, IMG submission 179978) | Coastal salt marsh microbial communities from the Groves Creek Marsh, Skidaway Island, Georgia - 071405AT metaG (version 2) | ecosystem: Environmental > Aquatic > Marine > Intertidal zone >... | reverse complement strand
AACTAATTGAGGAAGCCTTAAAAGGATCTGATATGGTTTTTATAACTGCTGGTGAAGGTGGCGGTACTGGAACCGGAGCATCACCAATTATTGCTGAGATAGCTCACGATCTAGGTGCATTAACAGTCGGTGTTGTTACAAGACCATTTGGCTTTGAAGGTAGAAGAAGATCTGTACAAGCTGAGGAAGGTGTTCAAGCTTTACGTGATGTGCTTGATACATTGATAGTTATTCCAAACGACCGTCTTTTACAAATAAGTGATAAAGACATAAAAGCTAGTGAAGCATACATTAAGTCTGATGAAATTTTATCTAATGGAGTAAAAGGTATTTCTGGATTAATTACTCAACCAGGCGTTATAAATGTTGACTTTGCAGACGTAAGAACAATATTAAAAGATGCAGGTAATGCTGTACTAGGAATTGGTCGTTCAACTGGAGAACAAAGAGCTCCAAACGCTGCACAAGCTGCAATATCTTCACCATTACTTGAAGCTACTATGGACGGTGCAGAAGGAGTTCTAATTACCGTTTCTGCTTCTGATGATTTAAAACTACAAGAGATAAATGAAGCAGCAAGAGTCATTACTGAAAAAGCTGATGACAATGCTGAAATCATTTTTGGTCATACAGTTGACGAAACTCTTGGTGATGCAGTAGAAGTTACAGTAGTTGCAGCAGGTTTTGGTCCAAGACCAAATAGAAGACCTAAAAATAACATAAATTATGAAAATAGTAATGGAGATGATTTACCTGACTTTATAAAAGGATGATCAAATCACTCTCAATTAGTAATGCGATATTTACTGATTCTAAAGATGGAAGCATCTCAGAAGTATTAAAAAAATTAAATTTTAAAAAATTTTCTGAGATGCACCAGACACATTCTGATCATTATTTAAAGATTAATTCAGAAGGTACTTATAAAGCAGATGCAATAGTTACTTCAAAAAGAAACTTACCACTTGTTGTAAAAACAGCAGATTGCTTACCAATTTTAGTAACTGACACTAAATTTGTTGCAGCCATTCATGCTGGTTGGCGTGGGTTAGAAAATAAAATTATTGAAAAAACATTGTCTAATTTTAATAAAGAAAAACTAAGAGTAAATGTAGGACCGCATGCACAGAGCTGTTGTTATGAAGTTAAAGATGATGTTGCAGTTTTTTTTGAGAAATTTATTGATATTAGGAGTGGTAAAAAATATTTAAATATGAGTGAAATTATTAAAGATTATTTTGAAACTAACAAAATAGAAAATGAAATTTCTGAAATTTGTACGATTTGCGATCCAAATTATTTTTCTTTCAGAGAAAATGGTACTAAAAATAGGCAATTCGGATTTATATGGATTTAAAATCTTTAAAAAAGTTATTTCTAAAAATTTCATCTTATTCTGCGAAATTGTTACCAGTTGTAAAAAATAGAAGTAATGATGAAATCAAATTTTTATACGATTTTGGAATTAGAGATTTTGGTGAAAATAGGATAGATGATTATGAAAAACATAAAAATTTTTTCTCAGATGTAAATTATCATTTTATTGCTCCTATTCAATCTAGGAAATTAAGATTTATATCTGAGAATTTTGGTGCTATCCATACTTTACAAAGAAAAAAAGAGATTGATTTATTATCAAAACTTCAACCAAAAAATACTTTTTTTTTGCAAATTAATATTGATAATGATATTAATAAAAGTGGATTAAGTGTTGATAACTTATTTCATATGTTTGAATATTGCCTTGAAAGCTCAATCCTACCTTCTGGGTTAATGACAATTCCGAATATTAATTCAGATCCAAGGAAAGTATTTTCAAAATTATCAAAATTAAATGAAACTCTAAAAAAAAATTACCCTCAATATAAAGGCGAACTTTCAATGGGAATGTCTGATGACTACCAAATTGCATTAGATTACGGTGCTACAATAGTTCGTATAGGAACTAAACTATTTAAATAATGTTAGAAAAATTTCTCGTTTCAATTGGATTAAAGCAACCTGATAGGGTAGATGAATTTGTTAGAAGTCAACCAACTACAGTAAGACCATCTGATGAAAATAGATTTACAGATAATGATATTGTTGGAGATGTGCGTGTGCACTCACCAAAAGACGAAGTTGAAATTAAAGCTTTAAGATCTTTTTCAGAAATTCATAATTTAGGGTTAGCAATAAAGGATGAATTTATTGTTGCTATGGATATTAGAGATATTTCTGATCAAAACGAGAGGAGACGAATTGTAGATTTTGTCACAGGTATGGCTTTTATGAGTAACTCAAAAATCCGCTCAATAAATAAAGACGGTGTTTTCTTAATCCTACCTTCGAACTCTTCATTGAGCTCTCAAGAAAGACAAAGATTACAAGAACTTGGACTATATAAAATAAATGTGTAGTCTTACATATCTTGTTTTTAGATTATTTTATTACTCACTTTTTGCCTGGATTATTTTGAGCTGGGTACAGATTCCTTACGATCATCCAATTGGTCAGATTAAAAGTTTTTTAAACAAATATTTTGAAAAAATATTGTACCCAATTCGATCACGAGTTCCAGTACTTAGACTTGGTGTTGCTGGAATTGATTTATCGCCATTAATTTTGATTATAGGATTTCAGTTTTTACAACCCTATGTTCTAAGAATTGTTTGCTAGTGTATCAAATTTAAAATCAATTTTATAATTATAAATTTCATTTTTTGCTTCAATATCTTCTATATTAAGTTCAACTGATAGTGTTTCATTTTTTATATAATTAGAAAACCTAATAATTGTATCTTTTGCAAACTTGTCAGTAGATTTAAAATCTAAACTGATTCTGTCTGAAACATTTAAATTCTTATTTTTCCTTTCTTTTTGAATAACAGAAACAATTTCTCGAGAGAGTCTTTCCATTATTAGTTCGTCACTCAACTCAGTATTTAAAAAAATACTAAAATCATCAATTATTTCTAATGCTTCACTATTAACTTTGTTTAGTAATACAATTTCAATATCGTTTTTTTGAATTTCAATTCCATCAATATTTACATTTGACTCACTTAAAATTGATTTTTTTAAACTTTCAGATGGATTTTCTAATATTTTTAAAATTTTATTGATGTCGGAACCTAATTTTGGACCTAAAGTTTTAAAATTAGGTTTAAATTTATATTCAACCCAGTTATCTACTTCTTTGTCAATTAAAATATTTTTTACATTAATTTCATTAGTTATTAAATTTTTAATCAACTCAATTTTGTCTTGTATTTCTTTATCATTAGAAATTATTGTAAGTGAATCTAATGGTTGCTTATTAGGCAATTTAAGCTTAACTCTTAAATTTCTTACACTTTTAATAATTTTTTTTGCAAATTCTACACTTTCTTCAAGTTCAGTATCAATTAACATTTCATTAACTTCAGGATAAGAACAAAAGTGAACACTATCATTTTCATTAAAAATTAAGCCTTGATAAATTTTTTCACTTATAAATGGTAAAACTGGTGCAATACACTTCGAGAATTCAATTAAAACTTCATGTAATGTTTTAAATGCATTTATTTTGTCTAGGTCGTTCCCATCTTTTTCTTTCCAAAATCTTTTTCTATTAGATCTGACATACCAATTAGTAAGTTCGTCTACAAAATTAAGTAAAGGGGGAATGACTTCATATAGATAATAATTTTCCATCTTTTCGTTAACTATTTTGATTAAAGACTGAAGGGAAGATATTATCCATTGATCCATTAAAGATCTTTCATGGATTGGTGATGCTTTTTCAAGCTCTTCAGGAGTAATTTGATCAGCATTTGCATAGGTAGAAAAGAAAGAAAAGCTATTCCACAAAGGTAAGATGATGTTTCTTGTAACTAGCTTAACTCCTTCTTCAGAAAATTTTAGCGGTTCACCCCGAACAACTGGGGAATCTATCAAATATGCTCTTAAGCTATCACCACCATAATTGTTTAATAGTTCTTCAGGATCAGGATAGTTTTTTAAACTTTTACTCATTTTTCTACCATCTTCAGCAAGAATCATTCCTGTGGTTATACAATTTTTAAAAGCCACTGAATCAAATAAAGCAACAGCAAGAACTGTCAAAGTATAGAACCAACCTCTAGTTTGATCTAAGCCTTCTGCAATAAAATCAGCTGGAAATCCTTGAAAAAATTCTTCACTATTTTCAAAAGGGTAATGTTGTTGGCCATATGGCATAGAACCAGATTCAAACCAGCAATCTAGTACTTCAGATGTTCTTTTATAAGTTTTTTCACCAATCTTAATTTCAAGATCATCTAAGAAATGCCTGTGTAAGTCTGAAATTTTTGAACCAGTCAAATCTTCCAACTCTTTCACTGAACCGATACAAATTAAATCATTTGAATCATCTATGTTTATCCAAATAGGGATACAGCTTCCCCAGTATCTGTTCCTACTTATTGCCCAGTCTCTTGCATTGGCTAACCAATTTGAAAATCTTTTTTCTCCAATAAAACCTGGAACCCAGTGTGTTGATTTATTTAACTCAACCATTCTTTCCTTGATTTTTTCTACATTTACGAACCAAGTAGGAATTGCCTTATAAATTAATGGTGTGCCTGTTCTCCAGCAATAAGGATAAGAATGAAATTCTGTTGTCTTAGAAAATAATCGTCCTTTGTTATTAAGTTGATCAATAATAATTTTGTCAGCATCTTTAACATTGATATCTTTCAATTCTTCAAAAGTTGAATCAAATCTACCACTTAAAGTAACCGGGTCAGCAATTACATCGATGTTTGAATTTTTCAAAGCATAAAAATCACTTTCACCATATGCTGGTGCCTGAGAAACTAATCCAGATCCAGACTCTGTATTGGTGTCGTTACTATGAATAATTCTAAAAGCACCATCATTATACAAATGTTCATATTCTGAATAAGCAGGAAAATATGTCGATCCTATAAGGTCTTTTCCAACACAGCTATCTATAATTTCATAATCGTGCTTTTCAAGCTCAATCAATCTTTCTCTAGCTATCCAATAAAAGTTTTTTTCAATTTTGACTCGTGTATATTCAATATTTTCACCGACTGCGATAGCTAGATTCCCAGGAATACACCAGGGTGTTGTAGTCCAAACTAGAAATTGATCACCTTTTTTAACATTATGGAAATCATCCCTAGCTTCTAATGTAAAAAAAATTGATGGATCTTCTACATCCCTATAATCCATATTTGCTTCAAAATTAGATAGTGGAGTGGAAGCTGCCCATGAGTAAGGTAGAACTTTATAATCTTGATAAATTAAACCTTTTGACCAAAGTTCCTTAAATACCCACCAGACACTTTCCATAAAGTCAATATCCATAGTTTTATAATCATTTTCAAAGTCGACCCATCTACCAATTTTTCTAGTAATTTTTTCCCAATTTTCAGTATTTGTTTGAACTTGTGATCTGCAAGCTTCGTTAAATTTATCGATGCCAAACTCATCAATTTGCTGAGGATCTTCAAGGTTCAAATTTTTTTGAACTTCCATTTCAATAGGTAAGCCATGCACATCCCATCCGAATCTTCTTTCAACGTAATAACCACGCATAGTCCAATATCTTGGAACAATATCTTTAATAACTCCAGCTAATAGATTTCCATAATGTGGACTTCCAGTCGGGAACGGAGGTCCATCGTAAAACCTAAAAACTTTTTGATTTTTACGATTTTCTAAAGATGTCTTAAATGCACTGATACTGTCCCAATATTCAGAAACTTCATTTTCTATTTTTGGTAAATTTACATTTGAGTCAACACTTTTAAACATATGAAAAGATTATAAAAAGGTTTTGTATCAACATAAGTAAATTTTTTTTGTTTTAAATTTTGAAATTTGTGAACTTTAATTAGAAAATGTGTAATATACAGTATTAAATAAACAGCTATGGTTAGAAAATTATCAACAAATACAATTAATAAGCTCAAGAAAAAACTTCTTGAGGAAAAAGAACATCTATCTAAAACTCTTGAACACCATCAAATAGAACGTGAAAAAGTAAGACTTTCGGAGGCATCAGCTGAGAGAAGTCCTGATCCTACATCTGCTGATGGGGGCTCTATGGCATTTGAATTGGAAAAAGAATTAACTTTAGACGAAAACACTAGACACCTACTAAATCAAGTTGAGCATGCTCTAGTTTTAATTCAAAAAAAGAAATATGGTAATTGTGAAAATTGTAGTGATCCAATTCCGTTAGCTAGATTAGATGCATTACCTTACTCTACTCTTTGCAAGAGTTGTGCAGTTTTAATTGAATCTTAAAAATTTAGCTTCTAAATTAACTTTTATAATTTTTTTAGTGTTTCTAGATTTATTATCAAAATTTTATATCAGATATTTTAATATTCAAGAAATTGAAATTATTAATGGAATACTAACAATTGACCTTACTTATAACACTGGAATAGCATTTGGATTCTTAAGTGATCATACTGAAATTACATACTTTTTTTCATTGTTGGTGTTTATTTGGTTAATTATTCAATTTAAAAATTCTGCAACTTCAAATATCGAATTAATCGGACTTTTATTAATAGTTTCTGGAGCAATTGGAAACTTATCTGAACGTGGATGGAATTTAATATTTAATAATAATGGAAAAGTAACCGATTTTATTGAACTGTTATTTATACCTAGTTTTAATTTTGCTGACATGTACATTAGTTTTGGAATTACAATATTTTTGTTTATGGAGTTTAAAAATAAATAGTATTGAAGTTGTTTTTGAAAATAAAGATTTTGTAATTTTTAATAAGCCATATGGTTTATTAACTCATAAAAATGATTCTTCAAATGAAAGTACTTTACAAGATTTTTTAATTGAAAATTATAAATTATTAGGTTACGAAGAAAATTTTCGTAAAGGGATTGTTCACAGACTAGACAGAGTAACAAGCGGTTTAATCTTGTGTCCTTTAAATTACGAAGTACACTCTGAGTTTGAAAAGAAGTTTAAAAATAGAGAGATATCTAAACAATATAAAGCAATTGTTGAAGGTATTATTTTTCCAAAAAAAGGCGAAATTGACTTACCTCTTAGACATTCTTTAAAAAATAGAAAAAAAAGAGAAGTCCATCATGAAGGTAGAAAAGCTCTGACACAGTTTGAATTGATAGATAAAAATGAAAGATTTTCATTAATTGATATAAATTTGATAACTGGGAGGAATCACCAAATAAGAGCTCATTTTGAATATTTAAAATTTCCAATAGTTAACGATGAATTATATGGAGGAAAGAGAAATTCACTTGTACCCAGTAATGCAATTTGCTTACAATCTTATAAGCTAAAATTTACTTTTAATAAAGAAAACTATTTATTTGAATTAGATATTCCAGGATATTTTACTTCAATAATGAATGTGTAATTCATATAATTTTCTTTAATATGTTTTTATGAATAAATCTTTTGTACATTTACATGCTCATACAGAATATTCTATGCTTGATGGTGCAGCAAAAATTAAAGATTATTTAAAAAAAGTTTCAGAACTAAATCAACCAGCGGCTGCAATTACTGATCACGGGAACCTATATGGTGCTTTAGAATTTTACAATGAAGCAACTAAAATTGGGGTTAAACCAATTATTGGATATGAAGCATATTTAACTCCAACTTCTAGGTTTGAAAGACCAGAAAGAGATAAAAACAAAAGATATCACCTAACTCTTCTTGCTGAAAATAATGAAGGCTATCAAAATCTCGTTGAACTTGCCAGTAAAGCCTATTTAGAAGGATATTATTACAAACCAAGAATAGATTATGAATTATTGCAAGAGTATTCAAGCGGTTTAATTGCATTATCAGGTTGTTTAGGTGGTGAGATAGCTCAGTTTCTAGCTCCTGATGGATCTAAAGAAGAAGGGAATAATGATGCAGTTAGAAGTTATGAAGATGCACTTTTAGTTGCCAAGAAGTATCAACAAATATTCGGCAAAGATAACTTTTTTATAGAACTTCATAATCACGGAATTCCTCAACAGATTGAAATACTCTCAGATTTAGTTAAAATTTCAAAAGAAATTGGCGCACCGCTTGTAGCAACAAATGATTCACATTATGTTGAGCAGATAAATTCTTCAGCACACGATGCTTTATTGTGTGTTCAAACTAACGCAACTCTTGATGATGAAAACAGATTTAAATTTGAAGGATCTGGGTATTATGTTAAGTCCTCAGAAGAAATGAGAGAACTATTTCCAGAGGATAAATACTTAGATGCATGTGATAATACATTAAAAATTGCAGAAAGAATTGAATACAATTTTGAATTCGACAAAACATATCTTCCTGATTTTCCTGTTAACCAAAATCAAACTACTGAAGAATTATTGAAGACAAAAGTTATTGAGGGTGCTAGCGAGCGCTATAAAAATATTGATGATGAAATTATATCAAGAATAAATTATGAGTTAGATGTTATTAATACTATGGGTTTCGCCTCATATTTTTTAATTGTTGGAGACCTAATTGAATTTGCGAAAAAAAATAATATCCGAACAGGTGCTGGTAGAGGTTCAGCCGCTGGTTCTATAGTCTCATATTGTCTTGGAATAACTGGTATTGACCCAATTAAATATGGACTAATTTTTGAAAGGTTTTTAAACAAAGGAAGAAAATCATTACCAGATATTGATATGGATTTTGATGAAAGATATAGAACCGATGTAATTAATTATGCTATCGAAAAATATGGTCAAGATAAAGTTGCTCATATAGTAACTTTTGCAACCATTAAAGCAAAGCAGGCGATAAGAGACGCAGCTAGAGTATTAGGTTTACCATTTTCTAGTGGTGATAAAGTTGCAAAGTTAATGCCTCCAATGATACTAGGCAATACAGCAACTATTTCAGAGTGTCTAGAGTTAGATCAAGACAATACTAGTGGTTATAGCAAGGAGTTTTATTCTGCTTCTGAAGAACTTCGAAAAGAGTATGGTTCAGATATTGAAGTAAAAAAAATAATTGATATAGCTTTAGGGTTAGAAGGTTTAAGAAGACAAGATGGTATTCATGCAGCAGCTATAGTAATTTCTCCTGAAAATATTACTAATTATTTACCAATACAAAGAAAAGGTGAAAATGCTGAAATAGTCACTCAATATGAAATGCACACAGTTGAACAATTAGGTCTGCTTAAAATGGACTTTTTAGGTTTAAGAAATTTATCAATTCTAGATAGAACTATAGAATTAATTGGTGACCCTCAGTTTGACATTGATAATGTGTCGCTTGATGATGCTAAAACTTATAAATTATTTTCTGAAGGAAGAATGACGGGTGTTTTTCAATTAGAAAGTAGAGTAGCCCAAACGGTTTCCAAAAACTTAAATCCAAAAAGATTTGAGGATATTGTTGCACTAGTAGCTTTAATAAGACCAGGTCCTTTAGGTGCAGGTATGCATAATGAATTTGCAGATCGAGCAAATTCCAGAAGAGAAATAGAATACTTACATAATGATTTAGAGCCAATATTATCTGAAACTTACGGAATTATTTTATATCAAGAACAGGTAATGCAGATTGCTGAAAAAATAGCTGGTTTTAACCTTCAAGAAGCTGATAATTTAAGAGTTGCTATGGGTAAAAAGATTCCAAAAGTAATGGAAGAACAAAGAATAAAATTTACAGAAGGTGCGGCAAAAAAAGGATACTCAGAACAATTTGCTATTGAGCTTTTTGATCAAATTGCATATTTTGCAGGCTATGGGTTTAACAAAAGTCACTCAGTGCCTTATGCATTATTAGCTTATCAAACAGCATATTTGAAAGCTAATTATCCCGCAGAATATTTAGCAGCTTGTTTAACAGCTGTGAAAAGAGATAAAGACAGAACAGCAATATTTTTATCAGAAGCCCGAGAGCTTGGAGTTTCAGTAAAGACTCCTGATATCAATGTTAGTTTTGAAGATTTTACAGTTAGAGATAATGAAATATTGTTTGGACTCTCTGCAGTAAGAAACGTAGGAGATATTACAGCACAAAAAATTGTTCAAGAAAGAAAAGTAAACGGAGAGTTTACTACAGTTGAAGATTTTCTTTCAAGAATTGATTCAAGAGCTTTAAATAAGAGAGGTGTTGAAGCTTTAATTCAAGGTGGTGGTCTAGATAAATTTGGATATACAAGGTACGGTATGTTTGATTCCGCTGTCGATCTCATCGAAGAAGCTAGAAGAAATAAATCTAGTTTTAAAAATATCCAATCATCACTTTTTGAAATTGAAGATAGTACGAATAATTTGATCCAAATCAGTAATAAAGAGTGGCCAAAAAAAGAATTTCTCGAAAGAGAAAGAGAAATGCTAGGTTTTTTTGTTAGTGAAGATCCTTTAGAAGGATATGGAAAAGTTCTTAGAGCTGAGTCATCTCATACTGTAATTGAATTACATGATATTGATGAAGATGAAGAAATTACTGTTACGATTTCAGGACTTGTTTCAAATGTCCAGAAAAGAGTTTCAAGAAGAGGTAACCCTTGGATCCAATTTGACCTCCAGGACGTAACCGGGTCTTTAGGAGTTTTACTATTTAATAAATTGGTAGAGAAATATAACAATTTGTTTGATGGAGAAATTTATTTAAAAATTACTGGAACTTATATTGGAGGGAGTGAAAACTCTATAAGAGCAAGAGATATAGAACTAATTGAGCCTTCTAAATTGTTAGAAAATATAGACACAACACCTCTTAGAATTTCCGTTAATGAAAAGAAACTTGAAAAGAATAATTTAATTTTACTTAAAGAATTATTAAGTAAGTACCCAGGTCAATCGATTGTAGAATTAGAAGTTGACAGTAATGGAGTTATTAAATTGTTAGAACTAAAAGATATAAAAGTAAGAAAAACTATACAACTAAAAAATGAAATAACAACCTTATTTTCAAGTTAATTATTATTAGTTTATGTCATTTAATTTAGAAGAGTTTATTTTAAGATTTAAAAAAAGAGCCGAAGCAGTCAAAAGTAGAGCTATTCCTCCAATTGGTGGGGATGAAAGAGCTGCTTTCATAAAACAAGCTGAAGTAGATTATCAAGACTTTATGATTATTTCAGATTCTGAAATAGAAATTAATGAAGATTATTTAATTTTAAAATATAAGTTAGATAAGTAATTACAAATTTTCATTCATTGGAAAAATTTTATTAATAACTTCAGCACAAGCTTTTGCAATATCCATATGTTCTTTTTGCGTTCCATTTGCTGATCTAAGCTGTATGTAATGTATCCAACTTCTCAATGTACCGTTCATATATAATCTGCTAACAGTATTTCCTTCTGGTAAAACTGATCTAGCTTGTTCTTTAGCGATACCATTTTCAATAGCCCAATTATAAGTTTCAATAGCTAAATCGATAACATTCTGCTGTTTATTAGCCCAAATCTCGTTAATTTGTTTATTATCTGAAGGTATTGAGTTTTGTCTGTTTTTTAAATCCTGTAATCGAGCTTCTCTAATAACAAATTCTAAATCTTTGACTGGATTTGCGTACCTCTGACTAAACTCTTGAAAGCTAAATGATCTATGTCTTAACATTTGTCTAGCAATATCTCTAGTTGTTTCAATCTCGAGACAAGCGCTTACCATTTCTAATGGTGACCAATGTGAATTGTTAATGAGATAATTAATTAATTTTTCAGAAGTTTCAGTGTTTAGTTGATTTGATGGATTTGAAACTCTTGCACAAAACGCTACAAGCTCTTGAGCATTATCAATACCATCAACTGCAATCTCTTCAGTTGGAGTAGAATAACTTATTAATTTAACTTTCATTTATGTAACTATATTAAAATATTAAAAATATGTTTTTACTAAGAATAATTGTTTTTTTAATTATCACGGCATTGTTGTTAATACTAAGTTATCCACTCTTAATTGTATTTGATATTTCTAGAGGAGGTAATGGTTTTGGAATATGTGATGATTTAGTTAAATGCTCTATCCCAATAACAGAAGGGCCAAGATTATTAGTTTTATTAATATCTTTATTTTTTGTATTAGTTTTAATGTTAAGAGGAGTTATGAAGTTTATTAATTCAATTAATAAAGAAAAATCTATTCTTTGATAACATAAAATATAGATAATAAAACTAACAAAACTCCAAACCAATTTAAAATATCTAGAATTTCATTCGCTATCAATATACCAATTAGTAGTGCAAAAATTGCTTCTAAACTTAAAATCAAAGCAGATGTTGATGCAGTAATAACTTTTTGTCCATATAATTGCAAATAGAACGCAGCAACATTTACGACTAATCCCAGGAATAAGATTGGTAATAATAATTCATTTGAAAAAATAAAATTTTTAAAGTTTAGAAATGGTAAACATAGGATTGATCCAGCTAGAGATTGTACAAACATTAATTGTGAAATTTTAAAGTTATTAACGTACCTTTCAACTAAGACAATATGGATAGCATATGAAAGTGCACATAATAAAGTAAATAAATTTCCTGATATTTGTGATAAATTATTAATAGAAATGAGCACTATTCCAAAAAATCCAACAATTGAAAAGATATAATTTCTTTTTGGAATATTCTGTTTATTTAAAATTTTAGAAATATATGGAGTCAAAACTATATAAAATCCGGTTACTACACCAGAATTGACTGTACTAGTGGTAATAAGACCTTGAGTTTGAGTTATGTAACCTAGCCACAGGAAGAACCCCATTAACACTCCAGGATAAAATGCTTGCTTTTTTGGAAAACCACCAATGATTAAAAATAATATAGAAGCAATAAAAAAACGAGCAAAAACAATTAAAACAGGGGATACATTAATTAATAAGTTTTTAACGACTAAGAAAGTTGAACCAAAAAAAAGAGCAGATACAATTAATGAAAAATATGCTTTGAGCTTTTGATTGGTACCCATAGGATTGAACATTAATATATAACTTAAATTAAATATATGAGTACTAAGAAACAAATAAAGGCTGATAAAATTCTAAACATTTTAGAAGAAATTTACCCTTCAGTCCCAATACCTCTAGATCACATAGACCCTTTTACTTTATTAGTAGCAGTGGTATTGTCAGCACAATGTACAGATATCCGTGTTAATCAAGTCACCCCTGATTTATTTAAAGTAGGAGGAACACCCAAAAAAATGTCTCAACTACCTGTGCAGAAAATTGAGAAATTAATACGACCGTGTGGTTTATCACCACAAAAATCAAAAGCTATAAAAAAATTATCAAAAATAATATATGAACAATATAACTCAAAAGTACCAGAAAGTTTTAGCGAATTAGAAGAATTACCTGGAGTAGGACATAAAACAGCTTCAGTGGTTATGAGCCAGGCATTCAACGTTCCAGCATTTCCAGTAGATACACATATTCATAGACTTGCATATAGATGGGGATTGTCATCGGGTAAGAATGTTGTACAAACTGAAAAAGATTTAAAAAAAGTCTTTCCTAAAAATAAATGGAATAAGCTTCATCTTCAAATTATCTTTTATGGAAGAGAGTATTGTCCTGCAAGAGGTCATGACATATCAAACTGTACTATTTGCAGTCTATATGGAAGAAAAGTTAATTTTAAATAATTGCTCTTGAGAATTTATTTTTAAACCCTGTCTATATTTGGATAGTGGATATTAATTTTAGTATCGCTTTTATATTTGGATTTCTATCTTTTTTCTCTCCTTGTGTTTTACCTTTAGTTCCAGGCTATTTAGCAATATTTTCTTTACAAAGAAATAACAGCTATGAGAAATTAATTGGTGCTATTCAATTTGTATTTGGATTCTCGGTAGTGTTCATTTCTTTAGCTGCTATAACAACTTCAATTGGTTCATTCTTCACAAGAAATGCTAGTTTACTGTCAAAAGCTAGTGGGATAATAATAATTATTTTTGGATTGATTTTATTAATACCAAAATTAAATTCAAAATATTTCTTTAGTTCGAATTTTATTAATATTGACAATTTTAAAAAAACTAAAAATTTTATTATGGGTTTTACTTTTGGTTTCGGTTTTACACCATGTATAGGGCCAGTTTTAGGTGCACTTTTGACTTTGTCTTCAAATGCAGAAACTGCTCAATCTGGAATATTTTATTTAGTATTTTTTTCTCTTGGCTTAGGAATTCCATTTTTAACAATTTCTGTAATTTCCAATAAAGTTAATTTTAAAAATAGAACTTTTATTGGAATTCAAAAAATTTCCTCGAAGCTTTCAGGAATAACTTTATTGGTTATTGGAACATTAATTTATATGGATAAAATGTATTTGTTAGCTTCTTTTTTTCAAAATTTATTGATATTTTTAAATTTAGAATGGTTAAGTACAATCTAAAATGACAAAATTATATTCGGATTATGTATTAAAAATTGCAGGTAAAGATGCAACTACCTTTATAGATTCTTTGATTTCAAATAAAGCTGAACCTGAAAAGTATAAGGGATCATATTTATTAAAACCTGATGGAAAAATTGATTACTGGTTTTTAGTAACTTTGCAGAATGATGTAATTTATATACTTCAGCAAAAAGAAATTCTTTTATTAATAAAGAATTCTTTAGAAAAATACAAAATTCGAATAAATTGCGACTTAGAAATTAATGAAGAGTTAAACGTATTCGAACTTTCTAATGTAGATAATGCATTTACAATTAAAAAAACAAATGACAAATATGAAAATGAAAATTGGAATTCAGTCTGCTTAGCCCTGTCTTTACCGACTTTTGAAATTATAACAAGAGGAATTATGCCAAATGAAGTTAATATGCTTGAAAGCTTTGTTGATTATTACAAAGGTTGTTTTTTAGGTCAAGAACAAACTTCTAGAGTAAGGTTTAGAGGCAAACCAAGAAGAATCCTAAAAACTAATGAAAATAATACCCAAGAAATTATAAAACTTTTAAATTAAAAATATGGAACCCAGATGTAACTACTGTGGTAGAAAAGTTTTTAAAAATAGATCTCAAAAATATCAACTATGTTCCAATAATTGTAAAAAATTATATTCAAAAAAAGATGATATTTTTTCTTTTGAAAACAGAATCAAAGAAATTGTAAAGCAGAAGCCAATACAAATTTTACAAATACAAAAAGAATTTAATAAAAATGAAAAATTTATGGTAATCTCTGCTATTCGTAGACTTATTTACTTTCATAATTTCTACACAAGTCAATCAAATAAGGAAATAACGCAAAAAAGCATTATCTTCAGAGTGAAAAAATAGCTCCTTTATCAAATTTTTTTAATGAATATTGAACTATTGGTCCGACAGTTAAAACCATAAAAATAGTTCCAACTCCATAGGACCCTCCTAAAAACACCCCAACAATAAATGCTGAAAAATCTATTACAACTCTAGTAGCTCTTATACTTGGGCCAAGTTTTGAAATACCTACCATAATTCCATCCCTTGGACCAGGACCAAGACCTGCTCCAACATATATACCAACTCCAACTGCAAAACAAATTGTTCCAAAAACTAAATAAAATATTTTTAAAAACAAATTACTTGGAGTTGGTAAAAAAAACATAACTATATCGATAACATTTCCAATAATTAATATATTTAAAATCG
>Ga0255780_10002760_pt1 | contig 15582 bp, 16 predicted proteins | sample 071ome_32_FD_179978 | JGI IMG/M metagenome (GOLD analysis project Ga0255780, IMG submission 179978) | Coastal salt marsh microbial communities from the Groves Creek Marsh, Skidaway Island, Georgia - 071405AT metaG (version 2) | ecosystem: Environmental > Aquatic > Marine > Intertidal zone >... | reverse complement strand
CTGCCGGCCATCCGGCTTCTAGGGCGGCCTTGCAAGATGAGGCCTGGCAAATCTTCACCGGGGCCCCAATGCCGGTTGGTCATGATACGGTCATAATGCAAGAGGATTGTCGATATGATGGGCACCAGGTATTTCTGCCAAAGGGGATCAGGAGGGGTATAAACTGTCGGCGAGCGGGAGAAGACGTGTGCAAGGGCGCTGTAATACTTCGATCTGGTCAAAGAATTAAAGCGCAACATATTGGGCATGCTGCATCCATTTCAAAGTCAGAATTGAATGTGTTTGAGAGATTGCGTGTTGCAATATTTTCTACCGGTGACGAGGTTCGTGATATCGGAGATACACTCGATAGCGGATGTATCTATGATTCCAATCGATATGCAATCTCAGCGCTTTTAACAGGCCTGGGTTGCACAGTCGGTGACTTAGGGATAGTTCCGGATTGCCCAAAAATTCTTGAGAAAGCACTTGCTAATGCTGAACCTAATTTTGATGTCATAATTACCTCTGCAGGTATTTCGATGGGAGAAGAGGATCACGTGCGTTCTGCCGTTCAAGCGCTTGGAAATCTCTATTTTTGGCGGTTAGCCATCAGACCTGGTCGGCCTCTGGCTTTAGGTCAAGTTGGCAAGAAACCGTTTATAGGATTGCCAGGTAATCCCGTCGCAGCGATTGTAACATTTATGATATTTGCCAGACCTGCGCTTTTGACATTAGCCGGCTGCGCTGATTCGGCGCCCTTAACTTTCAGGGTTCCCGCACTTTTTTCATACAATAAGAAAGCTGGGCGGAAAGAGTGGATACGGGCATCGATTACGTCCGGCACCGATGGTCAATTAGGAGCAGAAAAATATCACAAGGATGGGGCAGGTGTACTCTCATCCATGGCAAACACGTCCGGCCTTTTGGAGTTACCGGAAGAGTTGACAGATATAAGGGCCGGGACCATCTTGAATTTTATACCCTTTTCTGAGATGAGCTAATGCGTATCCTTTATTTTGGTTGGGTTCGAACTAATATTGGACTGGGAACGGAGGAAATCAGTTTACCTCCCGACGTCGAGAATGTTGAAGATTTGATTGAATTTTTAAGGGGCCAAGGGGGTGGTTATCGGGCGGCTTTTGAGAATATAAAGGCTATTCGCGTCGCAGTAGATCAAGAAATGGCTGACATGGCGACCCCCTTGAACGGATCAAAAGAAGTCGCACTCTTCCCCCCAATGACTGGGGGTTAGTCTTTTGATCCGAGTTCAGAAAGAAGATTTCGATGCTGGCCAAGAAATAAGGGGGATAAGCGCAAAAAATGTCGAAGTAGGAGGGGTTGCAAGCTTTATTGGCTTGGTAAGGGGGGCCAATGAAGAGTCACAGATTACTGCGATGACCTTAGAACACTATCCCGGCATGACCGAGAAAATTCTTTTTGGTTTAGAATCAGAGGCACGAACGCGTTGGCGGTTAGAGGATGTATTGGTAATCCATAGATACGGAGAATTGGCCCCGGGTGAACAAATCGTGCTCGTAGTTACAGCATCAGCACATCGTGAAGACGCCCTTCAAAGCTGCCAGTTCTTAATCGACCGATTAAAGACCGGTGCTCCATTTTGGAAAAAGGAAGATACACCTGCTGGAAGCCACTGGGTAGAGTCAAAAGCCGAAGATGACAGAGCTTCAGAACGCTGGCTAAAATAATAACTTATAACAACTTCTAAGAAATAGCTGATCTCACAAGCCGGTCATAATCTTCTAATAGTTCTTTGGTTACCGGACCCACAATAAAGTCTTGATTACCTATGCAACCAACAGGAGTAACTTCGGCAGCAGTTCCGGTAACAAAAATTTCGTCTGCTTTCGCAAGCTCCTCCGGCATGATTGACCGCTCTATTATTTCATAACCTCTGTTTTTAGCCAACTCAATCACAGAGCGGCGGGTGATCCCATCCAAAAAACAATCTGGTTTAGGGGTATGAAGAGCGCCATCCATAACTAGAAAAATATTAGCGCCTGTTGTCTCCGCTACTTGGCCTCTCCAATCCAGCATAAGCGCATCGTCATAGCCTTTAGACTCTGCTTCATGTTTTGACAATGTACAGATCATGTATAATCCAGCCGCTTTAGCATGGACTGGGGCACTTTCAGGCGAGGGACGTTTCCATTTAGACCAGTCTAGTCTGATACCCTTCATTCGAGCTTCGGGGGAAAAATAGGACGGCCATTCCCAAACTGCGATAGCCAAATGAATTTTTGAGTCTTGGGCAGAAACTCCCATCATTTCACTGCCTCTCCAAGCTACAGGGCGTACATATGCATCTGAATAGCCCTGGGCTTTTACTGTTTGGATAGTGAAATCCGCAACCTCTTGAAGGGACCAAGGAATTTCAAAACCTAGGTAATTGGCAGATTGTAGTAGCCTTTCCGTATGCTCCAGCAGCTTGAAGACCCTGTCGTTATAAACTCTTTCTCCTTCAAAGACGCAACTACCATAGTGGAGCCCGTGTGTGAGAACATGTAAATTGGCACTGCGCCAAGGGATCAATTCCCCGTCATACCAAATTTGACCATCCTGATCATCGAAATTTAACATCTACCTGATGCCTCCACAGAAAAGCCTAGAAAAAAGTGCCGCCTGGTAAAAAAACTGTTGCCTTCGCTAGCATTGCACTGCAAATATGTCAATATGACTGACATAAAGGGCGGGGCGAATCCACTATTTCTTCGCGATGATGAATTGCGTCAGGGAATAGAGCTCATCTTTTACGCATACCGTGACTTCACCTCCGAACCCGATGCAATCTTATCGCAATACGGTCTCGGTCGAGCTCACCATAGGGTCATCTACTTCGTGGGTCGCAACCCAGGAATTAATGTATCTGAATTATTGTCCATCTTAAGAATTACCAAGCAAAGTTTATCTCGGGTCCTGAGCAAACTCATACAAGAGGGCTTCATAACTCAAAAATCAGGAGTACAGGATCGGAGGAAAAGACTCTTATCTCTTACCATCAAGGGGGAAGAACTAGAGAGGCGTTTGACCTTAAATCAACGCGAAAGAGTAGCTAGGGCATACAGGGAAGCCGGAGCCGATGCGGTTGAAGGGTACAAGAAGGTCCTTTTAGGCATAATAAACACGGTTGATCATAGGAAATTTCTTAATCGGGTCAAAAGCCCTAACGGTATGAAAGAGGAATAGGCAAACTAATTCCGCACCGTATGTGTATGATCGATTGGTCCGTGACCTAATCCAAAGCCTGGAGCTCCTAAAATAGCTTTATGCAAATAAATCTCAGCCCTATTAACCGCTTCTGAAATACTCAAACCATCAGAAATGCCTGCTGCTGCCGCAGAAGCAAGAGTACACCCAGTTCCGTGAGTGTGTTTGGTGTATATTCGTGGATTCTCAAAAAGTTCTACTCCAGATGAACTAAAGAGCCTATCGACAATAGTTGATCCGTTTAAATGTCCGCCTTTGAGCAGGACGGATTGTGCTCCTTTCTCTAATAAAGTCTCTCCAATATGACTCAACGCTGACTCATCTAAGGCCTTAATACCCGTGAGCGCCTCCGCCTCAGGAATATTGGGGGTCAGCAGAGTTGCCCTCGGAATCAAATATTCGTTGAGAGCGACCACCGCATCTTCTAGGAGGAGCCTCGCGCCACCTTTGGCAACCATTACTGGATCAGCTACCAATGGTATCCCCGCCCCATCCCTGTCAATAGCGCGAACTACGCACTTGATTGTTTCCGCATCATGCAACATCCCTGTCTTAATGCAATCGGCACCAATATCTGTCATCACTACGTTTATTTGTTTATCAATAAATTCCGCGTGGACTGGATAAACATCATGGACCCCCAGAGTATTTTGAGCAGTAAGCGCGGTTATCGCCGTAGCAGCAAAACAGTCTAATGCACTTACAGCTTTAATATCAGCTTGGATGCCAGCTCCTCCCCCCGAGTCAGAACCGGCTACTATTAAAACACGTCCAACCACAGACCCTCCTCGAAATAACTTAGCAATTTAAGTATCAAACCAGTTAGATAGTTACCCCGTCGCGCCACTGATAACGTCGACTAATTCGTCCATCACCTCATCCAACAACTCGGGATTATCACTTTCACACATAATTCTTATTATACGTTCAGTTCCAGACTCTCTAATAAGCAAACGCCCGCTGCCAGAAAGTCGTTCTTTTTGCTTCAATATTTTTTCTTGAAGTGCCGTATCCTTGAGTGGGTTTTCGCCATAGAAGGGAATATTTTCGAGCTTTTGTGGACAGGCCTCAAACTTAGAACACAATTGGCTAGCTGGCGTTTTAGCTTTCAACAAAGTTGACAATACTCTGAGACTAGCGACCAGTCCATCTCCGGTCGAATTGTAATCACTCAAAATTATGTGCCCAGATTGCTCACCTCCTAAGTTCATGCCATCGCGCAACATTGCTTGGATTACATAACGATCACCTATGTCGGTTCGGATAAATTTAAGACCCAATCCTTTGATATAGCTCTCTAAGCCAAAATTTGACATCAAGGTGGCAACCACACCACCACCCCGCAATTGATCATCCTCCAGCAAAGACTGAGCAATTACTCCGATTATCTGATCTCCATCAACAAGATTACCTTTCTCATCTGATAATAAAACCCTGTCTGCATCGCCATCCAGCGAAATACCTAGATCCGCCCCTGACTCAACAACGGTTTTTTGCATTAACGAAGTGTTAGTACTCCCACACCCCAAATTTATATTGAATCCATCGGGCAAATTACCGATGGGGATTATTTCTGCACCGAGTTCCCATAAAACTTGCGGAGCAGCTTTATAGGCTGCCCCGTTCGCACAATCTATAACAACTTTCAATCCATCAAGCCTAAGTTCTTTTGGAAAGGTATTCTTAACGAACTCTATATACCGCCCGCTAGCATCCTCCAGTCTCCTCGCCCTACCAATGTGTTTAGGTTCCGCTAAAGAATTTTCCAAATCAGAAATTACTAGTGATTCTATTTTTTGTTCGTTGTCATCAGACAGTTTATAACCGTCAGGACCGAACAACTTAATTCCATTGTCCTCATGAGGGTTATGCGAAGCAGAGATCATTACGCCGAGATCCGCTCGGAGGCTGCTAGTAAGCATAGCCAAAGCCGGCGAAGGCATCGGACCGACCAATGTCACGTCCATACCTATCGAAATAAAGCCTGCGGTAAGCGCAGGCTCAAACATATATCCGGAAATTCTTGTATCTTTGCCGATGACAACCGTGTGACGGTGTGATCCTCTCATTAATACCCGTCCAGCCGCTATAGCGATCCGCATCGCTATAGCGGGTGTCATAGGGTATTTATTAACTTCACCACGAACGCCGTCTGTACCAAATAATCCTGCTACCATTCCAAAACTCCCGATTGACGTCTATTCACTCAACTTTGGTAATTTGTCCGCAACCAAAGATTCCATGCTAGCGATTCAATCGGCATTGACGCGATCGTAAACCGCAAAGGCCTCCCTGACTTCTTTGACATCATGGACCCTATGAATTTGAGCGCCTTGCGACAAAGCCGCGATAGACGCGGCGATAGACGCTGACAATCTGCCTTCTGCTTCAGTTTGGTTTGTAATAGCACCCAAAAAAGACTTGCGCGAGATACCTGCCAATATAACGCAACCAGTACAGTGAAGCATGGCAAGTTCCCTCAACATTTGAACATTTTGGTCAAAAGTCTTGCCAAAACCAAAACCTGGATCAACAGCTATCCTGCTACGTTCGATACCGGCGGCTTTACATTTAAGGACTTGATGGAGAAGAAAACATAAAACGTCATAAGTGACGTGGTTATATCGGGGATTATTTTGCATGGTCCTCGGGATACCCTGAGCGTGCATTAAAACCACTGATACGTGCGGATTTTCTTTAAGCACTTTAATCGCCCCCTCGTCTGATAGCGCAGTTACATCGTTTACGATCGACACACCTGCAGAGATAGCCTCTCGCATGACAGCCGAGCGCCTTGTGTCAATCGACAATGGAACGCCACAGCGTTGCAGCTTCTCTATTACTGGTAACACGCGATCCATTTCTTGTTCCTTGGGAGTAGGATTACTACCGGGACGAGAAGACTCTCCGCCTATATCGATGATATCTGCTCCATCCTCAATCATACGGTAAGCTTTATCCACAGCTTCTACAGGGTCAAACCTGCTACCAGCATAAAAACTGTCCGGGGTGACGTTTATTATTCCCATTATGTTTGGTTTTTGTGTGTTCAGACCCACAAAAGGAGAGCGCTTTTTTGTCAAGTTGGACAAAGCCGATCTAAATCGATCCCCACCTCCCATAGTGTCCGCCCATCGGGTCGCCTGTCGATGATCAACTTCAATAATAGCTAGATGTTGTCGGATCTTCAGAAAGATCTCAAGATTGCTAAAAACATGCGCCCCCCCTAGAAAAGGGAGTTGCTGACCCTCCGTAACCGCTGATTTCCGAAGTCCCCTCGGACGGAGCCCAATTGGGGCATCCTTAGTGCCGCCAAAATCGAATTTACTCGGCAATTCTGATAGCGAGATGGGGTCCATAACAAAACTGACGACGACACCCGAGTTATTTATGTCCCCTGCGGTTCGGGCTCCAAATCCGAAGCACCGCCGTCTTCATTGCTCTTTCTCCTTCCTGCTGAGGGAACAGAAGACCTACCCCTAGGATCAGAGGGAGGGTCATCGATCGTTGGACGATTAATGCCATCACCTTTCAGAATCGAGTCGACCTCGTCACCAGATAAAGTTTCATACTCCAAAAGCGCCTTTGCCAGGCTTTCTAACTGATCTTTAAATTCAGCCAATACACTTCTTGCCGTGGCCTCACCTTCCTCGACTATGCGCCGAACCTCCAGGTCGATTATTTCAGCGGTAGCGTCTGAATTATTTTTCTGCTGAGTGACGGAATGTCCCAGGAAAACCTCTTCTTGATTTTCACTGTATCGCAAAGGTCCCAATTTCTCGCTAAACCCAAACTCAGTAACCATTCTCCTTGCCAATCCTGTCGCTTGCATGATGTCGTTGCTAGCACCTGTAGTTACGTTTTCTTTACCGAAGATCATTTCCTCGGCCACACGTCCCCCAAACATTGAGGCAATCCGCGACGTCAATTGAGTTTTTGACATTGATAACTGATCTTTTTCAGGCAAATTCATGGTGACCCCGAGTGCTCTGCCCCGCGGAATAATCGTCACTTTATGCAAGGGATCATGCTTAGGGACATGAAGTCCAACGATTGCATGCCCGGCTTCATGATAAGCTGTAAGCTCTTTTTCCTCCTCACTCATCACCATCGAGCGCCGTTCCGACCCCATCAGAACTTTGTCTTTCGCTTCCTCAAACTCCTCCATTGTAACGAGCCGCTTATTCCGTCTCGCTGCTAAAAGAGCCGCTTCATTAACCAAATTGGCCAAATCTGCTCCAGAAAAGCCGGGCGTCCCACGCGCGATGACGCGAGCATCAACATTTGGTGCTGTCGGAACATTGCGCATATGGACTTTAAGAATTTTCTCCCTGCCCAATATATCAGGATTGGGTACCACGACCTGACGATCAAACCTTCCCGGCCTCAGCAACGCAGGGTCTAGGACATCGGGCCGATTGGTGGCCGCGATCAGGATGACACCCTCGTTTGCCTCAAAACCATCCATCTCTACCAAAAGCTGGTTTAGGGTTTGCTCGCGCTCATCGTTTCCACCACCGAGCCCCGCTCCGCGATGTCGCCCCACCGCATCTATCTCGTCAATAAATATCAAGCAGGGTGCATTTTTCTTTCCCTGCTCAAACATGTCGCGAACCCTACTCGCACCAACACCAACGAACATCTCTACAAAATCAGAACCGGAGATGGTAAAAAACGGCACATTTGCTTCCCCTGCGATGGCTCTAGCAAGGAGCGTTTTCCCGGTCCCAGGCGGCCCTACAAGAAGCACGCCTTTGGGTATTTTCCCCCCGAGCCTCTGAAACTTTTGAGGATCCCTAAGAAATTCGACAACTTCTTCAAGCTCGGTTTTTGCCTCATCTATGCCCGCAACGTCCTCAAAAGTAACGCGACCGGCTTTTTCGGTGAGAAGCTTTGCTTTTGATTTTCCAAAACCCATCGCCTTGCCGCCACCAGACTGCATCTGGCGCATAAAGAAAATCCAAACCGCGATAAGTAGCAACATTGGGAACCAAGAAATAAGGATCTGCACTAAACTCGGTGAGCCGTCCTCAATGGGCTTAGCCCTTATCACCACCCCCTTGCTCGTCAATCTCTCTACAAGATTAGGGTCGTCGGGCGCATACGTCCGGAAAGCTCTCCCATCCGTGTAAAAGCCTTCAATACTTTTGCCCGTTATCATTACCTCTCTAACTTGCCCATTTCCAACCTCAGCAACGAAGTCTGAAAAAGGGATCCCAATTTTACTATTTCGTCCATCTGATTGTTGAAACATATTGAACAGCAGAACCAGCAGAGCGCCAATAACGAGCCATAAAATTAGATTTTTTCCTAAATTTCCCACTTCCACATCCTCTTGTTCGGGCAAAGAGCTTTCACCCAAACATGTTGAAACCTCCCCATTAGATGGTGCCTAAAATGAATTAAGCAATAGAAAATGGGGCGCAAGTAACAGGCCTAAGAGGTCTAAAGTTTATACCCAACTGCCTAAGGCTATCATATTCGGTTGAACGTCCAAAGCCCAAATGAGGCACCGCTAAAAGTGTTTTCCCCCGAAAAAATCCTGGTAAAGCCATAATTGCTAGTCTCGGCATTGAAATATCTCTGAACTTTTTGCTTTTGATTACTGGGTAAAAGTCTCCCAAAGGGCCTACCGAAACGCCAGTCATGGGCGGCAGACGGAAACTGAAACGATTATCCCATGTAGAAAAAGAGTTTCCAGAAATTTTCTGAGTCCGACAACGTCTCCACTCGCGAAAAATCACTAATTCACCATTTTTTTCTATTAAGTGGCACCCGTGCAAAGTCCTTCCATGAAATTTTCCAGCGTGCAAATAGTTCAATAGGGTCAAAGATTTGGCCTGACGAGGCAAATAAGAAGCCCCCCCTATCGTCGCACATAAATGTCCTAAGATCCTCTGACCCAAACAAGCCGGTAATTTTAGTAAAGCTGCCAGATCAATACGAGCGTACCCTGCATTGGAAATCATCGCAGCGCCAGCCAAGAATTCCGCTGTTTTATAATCTATTTCCATTCTGGTAGCGGCTAAAAACGGTGCTTCCAAATCTACATGCTCTAAACCACCGTTTAATTCGTTTCTAACTCTTACTCGCTCAAATTTTGTATCAAGATTAGAGGGATCTTCAATCCAAGCCACACCCATTTTTCGTAAATATTCACGTAGTGAAGACCGAGAAAAAATAAGGCAAGGCCTGATAAGTCTCCCCCAGCCCATTTGACGCTGGGCCGCGATGCCGGCGAGACCAAATTCTCCTGACCCATGCTTTAAACGCATAAGGACCGTTTCATTTTGATCATCATTGTTGTGCGCTACCGCTAAATGCAGCACCCCATGGCTCAAACACCAATTACCCAGAAGTTTGTATCTGGCCTCCCGAGCAGCGGCCTGAAGGCCGCCGCTCGGTTTACTATCGTTCCACGTCAAAATATAACATCTAATACCTAAGTCCTGTGACCTTTTCTGGACGAGCAGAGCCTCAGAAGTTGAATTTGAGCGTAATTTATGGTCTACAACTAAAGCCGTAATTTTGGCCCCATAAGCCTTTGACCAATCTTTTAGCAGATAGAGCATAGCGGTGCTGTCAGCGCCTCCGGAAAGCGCAACAGCAATATGTGGATAGTTCTCGAAAGGGCCTAAGGAGGCCATCTTGCGATTGAATTCAAATTGCAAGGACGAAGAAACTTTTGTCTGCAAAACGCCAGGCTTTAAAGACACTTGGCTTTTTTGCGCTCGCGTTCTACTCGCCGTTTGATTGCGTCAGGCGCTTTAGGATAAGCCACTGATAGTTGCCCCCAGGTTGTGCAAGCATCTCGCCTTTTACCTAGCCTCAGGAAAGCCATACCCAAATTTAAAAGGTTGGCAGATGCTTTTGGCGACTTTGGAAACTTTTGTAGTCCTTCAGCAAAGGAGAATGAAGCTTTTCGAAATTCTTGACGAACAAAATATGCTCGTCCCAACCAGTAGTGAGCATTCGGGGCCAGTTTATGTTTGGGATATCTGCCTACAAATATCTGCAGAAGCTCGACTGCTTTTTCAAACTCTCTTCCCTTGGTTAAAAAACCTTGTGCCTTTTCATAGAGCTGTTTGGGTGAGAGGCCTGCGGAGGGATCAACTGGCTTAGCGCTTGAACCCTGACCGACCCTAAGAACTCCCAGAGCTTTTGCCCCTTTCTCTGCGCCCGGGACACGCATCGCCGATTCGAACGAAGTTGATTTTCCTGACGAAATCGGACTTTTATCAAACGTGCCGTTTGGCAACGATTGGGCGGAAGACCTGAACTCCTGGAGACGCTGGATTTGTAACGTCGCAGAGCTCAAACTATCTTTGAGATTTTTAATTTGTTTCTCTAATTGACCAATTTTGAAGCTTATATTTTCGTTTTGGCCCGTCAGACTTCTAATTTCAGTCTCCAGTTGATCAATGCGAACCGCCTGGCGCGCAAATGACGCCACGTCGGCCTCCTGCGACTGCGCGACTGCCACTTCATTGACCAACACGCAACCAACAAAGGTTAGACAAAATCCTAATCTCCGAGAGATCAACAAAATCCCACTCGCTGGTCGTTAAAGACACCTCATGTCAATGACCTACTATTTTACTACGGATACGCCGCGCCTGTTCTTAGACCAAGCCTCTGCAACTGATCTGGGGTCAACCGGCCTTTCCTTTCCATAGCTGATTGTCTGGATACGATTTGGATTAACTCCAAGTGCGACCAAATAATCTCTTACAGCTGATGCCCTGCGCTCTCCCAAAGCGAGATTGTATTCTCTGGTTCCTCGTTCGTCTGCATGTCCCTCAACACTAAAGGTCGTTCCTAAATTTTGTTTAAGCCATTTCGCCTGTTTCTCGAGAACGGCGCGGGACTCAGCAGAAAGTTGGAAACTATCAGTAGAAAAGAAAACCCTATCGCCAACATTGACAACAAGATCCTCCTGCGTCCCAGGAGGAATAACGGGTTCCGAAGGACGAGCTGTTATATCGGTTGTATTAATATCCGCCGATTTCAATACAGAGACCTTGGTTGAACCAGACCCAGAGGCAGCACCGGTATCAAGGGTCCCACTTCCATCTGATGCGGTCTCGCATCCCGATAGGGCAAAGCCAAGAATTATTATACTAATCAACTTCAAGCGCATGAGGCCATCCTTTCGCACTGTTTCAAACCAATAAAGCGCGTCCTCCCCTACACTAACGCGGACGCACTCAACTTCAAGGAAGTTTTTCGAGAATCCTTTTATTTAATCATGAAATTGTTCTATCTCATCAATTTAAAGGTGACCAGGCTGGATCCGAGGATGATGTAGGAGTTGGAATCAGCCTCTCGTTATAGCCAGTGAGATCTATCGAAAAAAGCTTTGGTTGTCCGCTTTGTTTTCCCAAACGATCCTTACGAAAAAACATTAAAACTCGTCCATTTGGTGCCCAAGTAGGGCTTTCTACTAAAAAGCCTTTGGTCAACAGTCTTTCTCCAGACCCATCTGGACGCATTACGCCAATCGCAAACTCCCCTTTGAACATTTTAGTAAAAGCGATTAAGTCACCTCTTGGAGACCAAACCGGAGTCGCATAACGACCGGTCCCATAGCTTATTCGGCGTGCCCTACGATCTCTTAAGGTCATGACATAGAGTTGTTGTTGACCACCTCTATCCGAATTAAAGACAATTCGACGCCCATCCGGGGCAAAAGAAGGAGACGTATCTATAGCAGGGTGTTTGGTCAATCTTTTTGTCCGACGGGTAGGCAAATCCATTGTATATATGTCTGAGTTTCCATTCTTTGCTATCGACATAATCACCCTATTGCCGTCCGGGGAAAAACGGGGAGCAAAGCTCATCCCCGGAAAATCTCCCAGTGCTTCCCTTTGACCTGTATCTATGTTGTAGATATAAACGCGAGGGCGATTGTTTACATAAGCCAAATAGGTAATTTCCTGGGCGGTTGGCGAAAACCTGGGAGTAAGAACCAAATTTGAACCGTCGGTTAGGTAACGTAAATTGGCTCCATCTTGATCCATAATCGCGAGGCGCTTTACCCTTTTTTTTGCCGGCCCTGTTTCAGCAACATAAACCACCCTCGTATCGAAATAACCATCCTCTCCGGTAATTCTCTTGTATATTGAATCGGAAATAATATGCGCCACTCTTCGCCAATTACTAGGTTCAGTCTCAAGCCTTCGACCGATTAATTGCTTGGATGAAAACACATCCCAAAGACGAAAATCCACTCTCAGTTTTCCGGTTTCAAGGGTTTGAGCAGTCCCAACAACCAGGGCTTGAGCATTAATTTGGCGCCAAGCGGGAAACTGAGGAAGCCGACGCAAAGACTCTCGGCTTTGTATGAATGCCCTGCGATCGATTAACTTGAAAAGCCCAGACCGCTCAAGGTCGTTTGAAATAACGCGGACAATGGAATTTCCTAACTTAGAAGCGTTCGGGTCAGCGCCAAAAAATTCTGTTACGGCGATAGGCAATGGCTTCGGATTCCCATCCGTTATATCTACCCTGAGCTGCGCAGAACTTCTTCCGGGATCAAGACAAATGCCGAAGGACAGAAGGACTACCGAGATGCCATTTATGAAAATTTTCAACATGTTTCTCTCTTATTGGCTTAAAGCGGCTCTTGGATCAAAGTTAAAGGCGATATCTTTCCAGTCTTGATATTTTTCAAGAGGTAATTTTAGAGGCATACAATCCGGGTTATTCAAAGCCCTCACTGCACTTTCCGCGAGCACTTGGTATGCTGGGTGCTTCCCTTTTATTGATGAATCACCGATTTTGGCTGGCGACCTGAGGGACCCATCCGGGTTTAACTTAATACGGACCTCAACATTTAACCTCTCCAAATTCTTCGCCCCCGCGGGCGGGTTCCAACAACGGCTCAATTGGTTTCGGATCTTTGCGACTAGCTGGGAAATCTCTTTCCGCCGATCCAAGGAGGAAATTGGTCTCTGCTCGAGGGAGTTAGTTCTAATTTCTTGTTTAGTTTCATTTGTTTCCTTCAATTGTCGTTCTTCCGTTTCCAAGCCTTTTAAGATTTTAGTGAATTTCGTTTGATCATCCTTTTTTTGCTCCGCCTTAAGATCTCTCAGTAGTGAGTTAAAAGCGGCGGTATTGGACTTCTGTGGTTTTATTTTGGGCTTGGACTTACGAATTGGCTTTCTCTTCGGCGCCGGGATCAGAGCGGAAAGTTTCTTTTTTTCTATTTTCTTAACCTTCTTGGGTTGTGGCTTTTTTTTCGGGATTGGCGGCAGTGAATCTGATTTTACAGGCTTTTTCATTTTTTTTGGTGATAACTCTGACAGAGGTTCCCTAGAACTCGTCTCAATTTTGGGGGTGACAGACTTTTTCAAAATCGGCGTGGCCTTAGACTTCTTAGGGGCATTTTTATCTTTAACCGGTTTTGTATCTTTTTGTTCGACCGAAGGGACAAGTTCAACCTGGATATTAGCCGACACGACTGGGGGAGGTGAAAAGAGTGCTGGAATCCCAATCCAGGCAGCACAAAAAACTGAGAGATGAAGAAGGATCGAAAAAAGTAGCGCCTTCGGCATTTCTCACCTACTCCGCCGGGCACGCCTAGCCGCCGAAGGAAGCGACTCAGTAATCAAAGCAACTTTTTTAAAGCCAGATCCATTTAGTTTACCCATGACCAACATTATCGTTCCATATGAAATTGTTTGGTCACCTCGAAGAAAAATTCTTGCGTCCTGCCTATTTTTGGATATCGCCAAAAGCCTAGGGGCTAGCTGATCAAGCTCTAGTTTGGAGTCCTGAAGAAAGATATCGCCATTTTTATTGATGGTAACAACCAGCGGTTCGTCCTGACCACCGATTTGATTTGCAGCCGTTTTGGGCAAATCGACCGGAACACCAACGGTCAAAAGAGGCGCCGTGACCATGAAAACAATAAGCAGCACCAACATCACATCGACCATTGGAGTAACATTAATCTCACTCATAGGACGACGCCTAATACGACCTCCTCCGGAACGGCTTCCTCCTGATGACGGCGACATCATCACCATATCTAACTTTCACCCTCCAATTGCCGAGAGATTATCGCTCCGAACTCACTGGAAAAAGCTTCCAACCTTGTTACGTAACGGCCAAAATCGGAGCTTAATTTATTATATGCAAGTACCGCCGGTATGGCTGCGACCAAGCCAAGAGCTGTCGCAAATAAAGCCTCAGCAATACCAGGGGCCACTACTGCAAGCGACGTATCTTTTGACATAGCGATGGCCTGAAAACTATTCATAATTCCCCAAACCGTGCCAAATAATCCTATAAAAGGCGCCGTGGATCCCACCGATGCTAAGAAGGTCATATGTCTCTCAGCTTTATCCATTTCCCTACCGAGGGTTACATACATTACGCGCTCTATCCTCTGCGCCAATCCAGCTACATCGCCAACATTCCGGGTGCCCGACCTGCGCCACTCTCGCATTGCAGAGGTAAAAATAGAAGACATAGGATGGGGACGCCCCTTCTCGGCTCGGTAGAACAAATCCTCAAGTGATCCACCTGACCAAAAAGCCTCTTCAAAGGCATCTGCTCGAGCCCACATAGTCCGAAGACGAAACCATTTTTCAAATATTATCGCCCAACTCCAAAGCGACGCCAAAAGCAAGACAATCATGACGACTTTGACCACGACATCAGCTTGCAGGAACAGACCCCAAACCGACATATCTTGACCCAGTGATCCAGCTAGTGCGGCTGCTGCAACCTCTGCTTGTTCCATTTCCAGCTCTTTCCCTCTTTTTCGAACTTAACTCTGAAATATCTCGAATTTTTCTCGTATCCGCAAAGGCAACCTCACTGGCTTACCTCTCTCATTGACACAAACGAGCCTCACACCTACCGAAACCAAAATTTCTTTTCCACGTCTGATCGTTTGGCTTAACCTAAGTCCGGTCGCCTCAGGTATTATACTTTCAGAGGTTATCTCAAGTACGTCATCCAGTTTTGCGGGCTTTATATACTCCGCATTGCAACTCCGAACAGCAATGATAATTCCCTCTTTTTCCTTTAAACTTTGGTGAGAAATACCAAAAGAACGAAGCAACTCTGTTCGAGCCCTCTCTGCAAAACGAAGAAAGCTTGTATGATAGACTACTCCACCTGCGTCGGTGTCTTCGAAATAAACTCGCACAGAAATATTGTGAGCAAATTGATCTTTCGGATCAGTCATCGAATTTTTCAGCACTCGAAAGGGGTTCGAATAACGGTCCACTCTCAGGCAACGCAGCACCGACATAATTCAGACCAGTCTTAGTGAGAACGCGCCCCTTAGGTGTACGTTGAAGAAGCCCTCTTTGAATGAGATATGGTTCTATTACCTCTTCGATGGCATCTCGCTGTTCTGAT
>Ga0255780_10002743_pt1 | contig 15628 bp, 14 predicted proteins | sample 071ome_32_FD_179978 | JGI IMG/M metagenome (GOLD analysis project Ga0255780, IMG submission 179978) | Coastal salt marsh microbial communities from the Groves Creek Marsh, Skidaway Island, Georgia - 071405AT metaG (version 2) | ecosystem: Environmental > Aquatic > Marine > Intertidal zone >... | reverse complement strand
ACCTGATGCAGCCGAGGCCTGGGGGATTGAGGAAGGTCAACTGGTGGCCATGATTCATTCTGGGAGTCGAGGTCTTGGCCACCAAGTGTGCACCGATCACGTCCGGCACCTTGAGCGTCAGTATGTGGAAAAGGACGGCGGGTGGTGGAGCGAGGCGCACGGCTGGTGGATCCCGGACCGGCAACTCGCTGCGGCTCCACGCCACCACCCGGACGGTGAAGCCTACCTCGGCGCCATGGGTGCAGCGGCCAACTATGCCTTTGCCAACCGGGCCGTCTTGGCACAGCGGCTTCTCGACGGTCTTGAAGCACACCTCGGGACGCCGATTGACGCCGCCTCTGTGTACGACGTCGCACACAACATTGCCAAAGACGAACAACACGTGGTCGATGGACGACGGTGCACCTGCTGCGTGCACAGAAAGGGAGCGACCCGAGCGTTTCCTGCTGGACACGATGAATTGACCGCGCGCTACGCCCCAACCGGACAGCCGGTGCTCGTGCCCGGTGACATGGGCACTGGATCGTGGCTCCTTGCAGGTCCAGGTCAGATGAACAGAGCGTTTGGCTCCTCGTGCCACGGAGCAGGCCGGACGCTGTCGCGCCATGCTGCGCGTGAACGTGTCGATGTTGCCGCGCTCAAGGAAGCACTTCTCGCGACGGGCGTGCACCTCAAACATGGTTCCGACCGAAGCCTTGGCGAAGAGGCCCCGGAAGCCTACAAAGCCGTGGATGACGTCGTCGACGTCACCGTCGCTGCCGGACTGGCACGTCCCGTGGCCCGGCTGACGCCGAAGGTGGTCGTGAAAGGCTGACTCACATGCAGTACGCGGTTTGAGGGCCGCCAACGAGGGCTGGGGCTGCTCCGGTGTGTTCACCGTCGGGCTCCTCACAGATCACGCTGAGGAGCGTGTTCACCAGTTCCCTCAAGTCGTCGACCTGCCCTTGGAGGTCCCGAACTCTGCGTTTCAAATCGTAGTCCTGCTCTCGCTCTTGCATCGTGCATCCCATCTGGAGGCGAACCTCCAACTTCTTTTCACCGGAAACGAGGCTTATACTTTGAGCAAGCACGCTGGCAACGGTGGTGCTTTCGGCAGGAGGAGCCACCGGCGAGAATCGAACTCGCGACCTTCTCATTACCAATGAGATGCTATACCGCTAAGCCACGGTGGCAGTGGCCGGTCCACCTGACCTCCGGATATAACCGCTTCGCGACGACCCCTTGCATCGGTACGATGGTTGAAGAGCGGCAAGGCAACCTACGAGACGTGAACGAACCATCCGAGGGCCAGGACGAGACGCTCATCGGCGTCGACGGCCTCGTAGCGCTTGCAGCAGGGTTGCTTGTTGCCCTTGGGCCAACGCTCGCACGGCTCCTTAGCGGCGCGTCGCTTGTGGACGCGTTCTGGCCTGCAGCGGTTCGAACCCTACGGGACGAATTTGCCCTTCGCGAACACCCTTCCTTCGTTCTTGGTGTGCTCATCATCGGCCTGCTGGTCGGGGTGATGGTGCGACGGACCAAAGGAAGGCTTCGTCGATGCGGCGCATGGGGATTGACCGGCGTCGGGGGAGGGATGCTCCTCACCCACCTCCTTCTCGATGTGGCCTATTTTCGTGGCGCCTTCCTGCTCGCCCCGGCCGCGTACGTCGGTTGGTTGATGCCCGCATTGGTTCACGCCGGAGACGGCGTTTCCCAACGCCATAAGGACGCGATCGTCGCGTCTGTGTGCGTCTTCGCGGTTGGGCTCATGGCCGTCTCACCCGCACTGCCCGCGATGCTTGGCGTGGCCCCTTCGCCACCAGCGGTACCGGCCTACGGGTATGGTGCCTCCCCAGGGCCGTTTGAGACGACGGAGGCCGTGTTCGACTATCCGCTGCCGCAACAGGTGCTTGACGCCATGACGGGCGATGAGGAAACGGCGACGGTCAGCACGCTGACGGTTCGGATTCCAGAGCTTCCTTCGAACGTTACGGAAGCCCCGTTGGCCTTGCTTCTGCATGGCTTTGGATACCCACTCGCCGATGAATACCGAGATTGGTCACGCCAACTGTCAGCCAAGGGGATGGTGGTGGTTCAGATCGCGTATCCCTCGGCCCTTGACGCCGTCGGCATGCCCACCGATTGGGAGCCGACCGAAGGCCCGGGCACCTCCGACCATCCACAACATCGGCTTCGGATGTTGGCCATGAGCAGCGCTCTCGATGTCGTGGACACCGACGTCTTGCCAACGCTCCCACTTGACGTACGGCGAGATGTGTTGTGGGTCGGTGGTCATAGCCTCGGAGCAGGCATTGCGATGATGCTCTTGCCGACCTTGGAGGCGTGGAATTGGGGCACAACGGCGGTCGTCGTTGACCTCGAACAACCGTACGCGCACAGCATCGACCCAAGCGTCGCGCTACCTTTGCACGTCTTCGATGGTGCAACGGTGGCGCACGTCGTCGTGGCCGAAGACGACACCTCCGTGGGCTGGTGCCACGGTGTTGGCCATGCAGAGCGCCTGTTCACTGAGGCCCAAGTTGACGACGTGATGCTGGTAAAGGTCCGCTCGGACCGCCATGGATTTCCTCCGCTCGTGGCGTCGCACTACCTCGCTGCAAGCGCCGTCCACGATGCACTGGCCGATCAGGCGATCTACCGGAGGGCCGACATGCAAGCGGATTGGTTGGTGGCCATGATGCGAAACGACACCTCAACGGCGTCGTTTGCTCATGCCCATTTGGTGGATGTGGACCTGCTTTCGCCAATGGGAACATGGTCCGACGGAACCCCTGTGAATTCGCTTGAAGTGGTGCCAAGGGCCTTGGATTCTTCGCCACGATGGGTGACGGACTGCACCGCACCTACGGGAGAGTAAAAGGCGCCGAGAGGGAGATTTGAACTCCCGCGGGACGGACCCACGTGATTTCCAGTCACGCGCACTACCGGGCTATGCGATCTCGGCTTGAGCCGACGTGAGGCCTCCATGGTTTAACGCTCACCCTCCGAGAGGCGTGGAGGGGAAAGCCCTCAAAGGGACAGCACCGAGGAGAATCCATGGTGAGCGAGGTGGCCGGCCTGACCAGCCCCGAAGCCGAGCACACCGACCTTCGACTGCGCCTCTCCGACATCGCCCTGAATCCCTTGGTGAAGGCCCCCGTTCCCTTTGCAGACCGCTTCGAGCGGGTGCGCAAGGAATGGACCTTCATCGCCCGTTTGTCGACGCTCGACGAGCGCAAGGACGGGAGCGTCACGGCCCTCATCGGTACTGTTGCCTTCCTGCTTGGCGCGCTGAGCCCAGAGGTGCTCGGGGGGGGGCGGCCTGACCTCGTCGGAATGACGACGGTTTCGGGAGCAGCCTACGTCCAAACCTTGCTAAGCATGGCGATGTGGGGCTGGTTCGTGGTTCGTTTGTGGACGTCGTTTCCCGTCATGCGTGTCCACGTGCTCACGATGTTCGTCTGCTGGGGCCTGATGATGGGGGCACAACTCCTGTTTCACATCGAGAACGCGAACTTCCCGCTCGACGTGGCGTTGTCTCAACTCTCGACGGGGTCCTTGTTGACCATCGTGGCTGTGTTCATGCTGTACATGCTCGGTACGGCCGTGCGCGAGACACGGGACATGCACGTGGAGGAATTTCACGTGCATGAAGACGTGCGACGGATGTCCGCCGAGATGGAAGAGCACTCACTGTATGGATGGGGCGCGCTCTTTGTGGTGTGGTTCGCGCTCGTGACCCTCAACGCCTGGAGCGGTGCTCATTTTGTGGCGGAGCGACATGCAGAGCGCTGGGGTGTGCTGACGCTGCATGTGATCACTGCACCACTCATTGTTGGCTCCTTGCTCGTTGTGGCTTGGTTCCCTCAACGCATGCTCGGCACGGGCGCCACTGTTCGCACCCGAGCAGCACGCTTTGCTGATGCAGACCTCCTCAACAGCAACGAGCCTTCCAACGATGCGGTTCGCCTCGACTGCCCATCGTGCGGGTTACGCAGCGAAGACCTCCGCACGAGCGCGGAAGGGAGCGTCGAACAGCGGTGCCTGGCATCGGGTTGCAAGGGATGGGGGCCGACAGGCACGTCGTGCACCTTCTGCGAGCGGCCGTTGCCGTCGCGGTTGACCTGTGTTGGCTGTGGCATCAACACGCCCATCGCCGAATTCTTGAGCGGACCCGAGGTGTGGTGAACCATGCAGCACCTCCGGGACGATTTCCCACTCCTTCGTGGAGACAACGCGCCGGCGTACCTGGACAACGCATGCGTGACGCTGAAACCGCAATCTGTCATCGACGCGGTGACGGCCTACTACACCGAACGACCTGCTTGCGGCGGACGAAGCGTGCACCGGTTGGGGACGGCGGTCTCGCAGACCATCGCACGGGCGCGGCGTGGCCTCGCTGCCCATTTGGGTGCGCGGGATGTGGCAGAGGTGGCGTTCGTTCGCAACGCGACGCACGCCCTCAACCAGGTGGCCCATGGCCTTTCGTGGGAAGCGGGAGATGTGGTCTTGACCAGCGACAAGGAGCACAACTCCAACCTCGTACCTTGGCTTGAACTTGAGCGATTGCACGGCGTGGACCACCGTGTCGTACCATCAAACGACGACAACACCGTGAACATGGAAGCCTTTGAGGAGGCGTGCGACGAGGCAGGATCGAACCTTCGGCTCATCAGCATCGGCCAGGTCAGCAACCTCGACGGCGTTGAAGCTCCGGTGAAGGAACTGGCGGCGTTAGCGCATGACCACAACGCCTTGATGTGCGTTGATGGTGCGCAATCGGCCCCTCACATGCATGTTGATGTTGCCGACCTCGATGTCGACTTTTTCGCGTGCTCGCTTCACAAAATGATGGGGCCGTCGGGCATGGGGGCGCTCTGGGGGCGCCTGGAGTTGCTCGAACACCTCCATCCCTTGCTCACAGGTGGGCACACCGTGGACACGTCCACGTACGAAGGGGTGCGTTGGGCAGCACCCCCTTCGCGCTTTGAAGCTGGCCTCGGGCACTATGCGGGCATCGCAGGGACAGAAGCCGCGATCGAGTACCTCAGTGCCCTCGACCTGAACGCCGTTCATGACCACGAAGTCAGAATGAACCGAATCATGACGGACGGGGTCAAGGACCTTCCAGGCGTCCACATCATCGGCCCGGAAGACGCAGCGAAGCGAGGCGGCATCTGCTCCCTGTTGCTTGACGAACAGCTCCCTTCGCACGATATCGCCGTCCTCCTCGACGAAGCGGCCTCGGTGATGGTGCGGTCTGGACGGCATTGTGTTCACAGTTGGTTTGAGGACCGCGCCGTCGAGGGCGACTCTTTGCGCGCGAGCGCGTATTTCTACACCAGCGAAGACGATGTGAAACGCTTCGTCGACGTGTTTTCAGAAGCCGTGAACGCCATGAGCGCGTGAGGTGGTGCCATGCAGCAGGTCCCAGCGGAGGTGCCCCTCCCCGAGGAGGTGGCTGCGCCGCCGGGCCGGGACCTCACCCTTGCCTCCGTGGTGCTCCTCTTGCTCTGTGTGGCTGCATTGAGCGCGGTCGTCCTGTTTCCGGAGAAGGTCCTCGTGGTGCGCCCGTCCGCCATCGCCTTGGACGCTGAAGAAGGTGCTGCAGCATTGATTGGCGCAAAGGTCGAAGGCACAGGTGCTGGTGTTCGGGTGTGCGTGGTCGATTCGGGCATTGATCTTGAGCATCCTGACCTCGCAGCGGTTGAGTTGGCGGGATGGAACGACCTCGTCAACGACCTTGTTGAACCGTACGACGACCACGGCCATGGGACGGCCATGGCGGGTCTGTTGGTGGCCGATGGAGGATTGACCGGATTGGCTCGAGATGTGGAGTTGCTCGTCGCCAAAGCGCTCGCATCGACGGGTGAAGGCGACGACGAAGCCGTGGCCGAAGCCATCGAGTGGTGCCAGCAGAACGAAGCGCACATCATTTCACTGTCCCTTGGCGGAGCCCCGGGGGCGCTGTCGTTCCTACCGGGGAGCGACCGGGCCTCCGAAGGAGCGGCCGAGCAGGCGATTTCTCAGGGGATTTTCGTGGTGGCTGCCGCCGGCAACGATGGCGGCAGCGATGACGATGGCGACGTCGCGTCCCCGGGCTCGGTCCAGCGCGTCATCTCGGTCGGGGCCGTTCATGTGGACGGCACGCTATGGTCGGGTTCGTCCATCGGCGACAACGACGGTCGTGTTTGGCCGTTGCCTGTGCTGTTCCCACGGCAAGATCCGGACAAAAAACCTGAACTCATGGCACCGGGAGCAGGGGTAGCGGTGCTTCACGCCGAATCCGGTGGCTGGAGCCTGGTGGATGGAACAAGCGCCGCCACCGTGCACGTCACCGCCGCCCTCGCCCTACTGCTTGAACAACGTCCAGACCTTCGCTCGGGCGGGTTGAACAACAGCGCAGAGCAAACCATCGACAGCGTCAAACAGACCCTGATGGAAACGGCCAAACCTCAACCAGGCCAAGAAGACCACGACGACTCGTACGGGTATGGGATCGTGCGTGTTGACCGCCTTTTGGCAGCGTACGCATGAGGGGATTCTACCCGCGCACGCCCACGATGGTACCGCCTGTTACAGGCAGAAACGCCACATCATGGGACGACGACAACGAATGAACGAGAGCAATCCAGCCATTGAAGGACGAAATGATGGCCGCACCCTCTGGCGTGTCCGGAGAGACGTCTTCGCCCGGCACCTCTGGTTCGACGGTCAGGAGGGTCCCGCCCTCCCGTAGAATGTCCAATGCTGCCCGAACGTCATCGGCGATGGTCGACGAGGGATGAACAACGATGAGGTCGGCGCAGTCGTCGACGGAACTGGGACGTTCCGACGAACCGAGGTTCGCGAGGCGCCAGGCCTTGGTGCGGCCCCGTTGCTCTTCAACGGAGCCCACCAGAACCCTCCCCCACTCCGTTGCTTGGTACCGTTCAAGCACCCGTTGGAGGATCACCGCAAACCGGGCACCTGGTTCCAGGACATCGTATCGCTCAGGCGCAACGGCCTGCTCTGTGGACCACAGGTCGAGCAACCACGCGCTCAAATGCCCGATCGATGCCCCAGATTCCACGAGGCGACGTGGGGCGAGTGTCGCCACAATGTCACGAAGCCGACGGACCACGGAGAGGCTGAGTGGACTCATCCCCATGTGCCGCATCTGAACGGCGATGCCGTGCGCGACCTCCGGCTCGTCCCGTGGCAAATCGTGTCGCGGCCCGAGGGCCGCCCGGAAGGCTGTGCCCTCGTCCACGGACTGGTCCATGGTCCGGCGTGGAGGGGGGATGCTTCAAGCCTCGCGTGCAGGCACTGCCTCCGATGGATTCAAACACACAGGCACGGGGCCCGGGTCATGGAGGAGGATGTTGAGTTCTTGGACGAACTCGATGACGACGATGACGTCGTTGAGAACGTCACTGTGTGCCCGTCGTGCGACGAATATGAAGGCCACGACATCCTGACTTCAAAGCCAAAGGGAACGGGCCACGACCATCGTGTTCGCTGCCAAGGCTGCGGGCACGTGCACACCGTGCACCTTCGCCCCCCACGTGCCGTTTCGGTCCCGTTCATGCTCACCGATGGACCTCACAGCCACATGCTGGACCTCGAACTCGACGAGGACGAAGTCATTGACCTCGGCGATGTGTTCGAAGACAGCGGCATGCTTTGGAGGATCAGCCATCTCGAAGACCCGGATGGGAAATCCACGGCGTCGTCCGTCGCCTCCTCCTTACGCCGTGTCGTGGCCATGCGCGAAGACTTGATCCGTGTTCGAGTGACCTTAACCATCGGTGAGCGCTCGCGTCCCGATCATCTGATTTGCCCTCCGGACACCATGTTCACCGCCGACACCATGCTCGATCATGGCGGGCGAACGTGGTTGCTACGGGCCATCCATACAGGTTCTGGACGTACGCTGCGAGGAACGGTTCCTGCGAATCGGATTGTACGGATGTACCTCCATCAGCCCAAGGCCCCAGAACGGACGCATGCGCTCTCCGGTCGCGAGCGACGGCAAGCTTGGAAGGAGGGACGACTCGGCTTCAATCCCAACCCGGTGCTACCCCGGGAGTCCCACCCAGCACGCCGTCGATGATCACGGTCGGTTGGTCCACGGCATCAGGAAGGCTTTGACCACCTGCGTTGCGACGGTCGGGTTTTCCTTCAGCCGCCGAATGCTGTATTCGTACCATTTTTCACCGTACGGGACGTACACACGGGTGCGGTGCCCGTCGGAACGAAGTCGTCGCCGCATGTCACCTCGAACACCGAGCAGCATCTGAAATTCGTAGCCAGGGCCCTTTCCAGGACGAACGGGAGGACAAGGTTGACGACCGTCTTCGCTCGGAGAGATGCCGAGCGAGCCGAGGTGCTCGAGGCTGGCTGACACGATGTTGTCGTCGTGTGTGGCAATGCCGACGTACGCACCACGGTCCAAGGCCGTTCGTACACACGCGATGGTCGCGTCGGTGATGGCCGAGCGAGCGGTGTGGGCAATCGCGTCAGGTTCGAGGTAGATGCCTTTGCAGATGCGGTGATCGGCGTTGGAGCCCAAGGCGACCGCGAGGTCCTCGATGTCGTTTCCCGTTCGGTGAAGCCGTCCTTGAAGCACGGTCCCGACGTTGGTCAAGCCCTCGCCATGCAAGGTCGTGACCACCTGAATTGTGTCGTCGGTCACGCGATGATCTTCCATGTCCAATCGGACAAACATGCCGTGCTCCGCAGCCTCCGTCACCAGAAGTCGGATGTTCTGGAGGCCCACCTCGGGGTCCAGCAAAAGACCGAACGCAGTTGGTTTGATCGAGAGGTTCGCGTCGAGTCCGCGCTCTACGATGGCCGCCATCACCCTGCGGTATTCATCCAGGAAGAACGTCGCTTCATCGAGGGACTGAATTTCTTCCCCGAGGACGTCGACCGTGGCGCATGCGCCTTCGCTTTGCAGGCGTTGCATGACGCGCACCGCGTCCTCAAGGTGGGGCCCTGCGACGTAACGACGGGAGATCCAGCGCACGAACCAACGTGGCATCACGCCTGTCATGCCGACGATGGCGCGCGAGAATGGTCCAGCCTGCGCCATGTCGAGAGGTTGAAGCGGAGATTCTTGACCGTTGCTCGTCCGCTTCATTCCGTGGAAAGCATCGCTCGGTGTTCATCGGCGCTCACAACCTGGACCTTGAGCGAAGCGAGGTGTTCCAACAACGGAGCGCGCTCCCATCCTCGAAAGGATTTCTTGTCCATGCTGACCACGACCGTCCTCCCCGGATGCGCACGACGCGTTGATGCAAGTGATTCATTGATGGCGTGCTTCCAGGCACCACCAACGCCCGTACCCTCGTCCGAGGGTTCGAACGGCAGGCTGTGTCGGGCGAGCATGTGCCCCAGGAGAGCCCCCTGTTCAGCAGCCATCATGTTGGCGCGGGGCGCGTAATGCCCTCCACCGAGCGTGATCAAGACGGGATGATGCGGAGGCTGGTTCGGTGCATCTCGCCCTTGGAGTTCTTCGCTCAGCACATCAAGCAGGAGGTCCGCCCACACCTGACCCGCTCCACCATGGGACCACGTGGTGGATGTCGAGCCGATCTCGAGGAAAGCAGAAGGTGCCGTCAGCCAAGGTCCATGATGCGTGACCTCCAAACTCACCTCAAATTCGGGGATCCTTGGGTCGTTTCTGACGGCGAGCAAGGCGCGCCAAATGGCCGCCATGCGAACGCTCGGCGGCGGCGATTGACCTGCGCGTCCACCGAACGGTGGCGTTTCGCCTTCGGAAAGGTGCGGGACGCCAATGGGATGGACGGTCAAGCAAGGTCGCTCGCTGCTGGCCACGTGCTTGGACAGGAACAGCACTTCCTGCACGCTTTCTCCAAGCGCTTCCGTGTACCGAAGGTCGAGGTTGTCTTCGTGCAAATGCGTGCCCGTCCTGCACCACAAACGGACCCGCCCCGCTGCCAGAACGTCCGCCCCTTCCGCCATCCCATACGGGACAAACACCCCACGAGACCGCAGAGCATCGGCCATCACCGAGGAGGCTTCGTCCGCATCGCACGCGACCAGCAGGACGACGCCCTCCCCCATGCACCCCGATGGTGGGTCCCCTTGACGTGTGTTGTGGCGAAGGTTCACAACAATGCGACCTGAGCAGGCCATGTGCCTCCCGACGCGTGCCCGTTTTCACCCAAACGCGTCCTTGTGTCCAAGGACGTCGTCGTGGTGCTCGGAACCGACGGCGAAGTCCAGCAGTTGCGTGATGACGGGACGCCGTTGAACCTTCATCGTCCGTATCCCATCCCCATCGTTGCGGCAGGGCTGATGGAGGGCGACTTGGTTGCAGCATGGATGGACCACGAACTCCGCGTGGCACGACTTGCACGGGTTGACCTCGCAGAACCACGAAGGGGCGTTGACCGGGCCGCCGTGCGTAGGGATGGAGCCATGACCACGCATCCTGCTGGTCATCGTTGGTCGCACGCCTTGGACGCAGAGCCGATGGCGATGTGTGTGAACGGCGATCACGTGGCTCTGTCGCTGTGGCCGGACGGGTTCTACGTGATCGACAGCGAAGGACGCGAGCAATGGCGAGCCGCCGTCCCGCGAGGCAAGGACGGCACACCTCGTGCGGTGGTGGACCTGCAGCACGATGGCGACCGTTGGGTCTTGACCATGCGAGACGGGAGCCGCGTGGCCATGGCTGAGGACGCGGTGACCGAACTGAAACCCGAGCAGGTGGACGACCCCGTTGTCCTTGTGCACCATGGCAAGGGTGGCAGGCTGGTGGTGACCAGCGACCACGTCGCATCCTGGGTGGAGAACGATCAACTGGTGCTGCAGGCCACGCTCAGCGGCCCGGTCGGAGGGGTGCTTTGGAGCAACGATCAGGACGCGTGGTTGATCGCTGGATGGCGCGAACGCGTTGTCCTGCGACGGGACGGATTCAATCGCTGGTCAGGGGACGAAGTGCACGCAGATGTCGCGTGCATTGATGGCGTTGCCTATTCGATTGACAACCGCGGCCAATGGGCCGCTTATCCCACCTGACGTTCACGCGTTGGCTTCGGTGTGGCCGCAACGGCCACAGGACTTCCTGTTCGCGTGGTTGGCCAGGAAAATCCCGGGGCCACAGTTGGGGCAAAACTCGCCTTCGATGCTCAAGCCGTCGTCACCGACCTTGAACTTCGACACCTTCGCCTTCTGCCACTTGTCACCCATCAGGCCTCACCTCCGTCGTCGTCTGCAGCCGCGTCATCCCCGTGAAGGCTCGCGTGGCGCGTGACGATGTACGCGGGCTCGACCGCCATGGCCTCCTTGGTGTTGTACACGTACGCTCGACCGGTGGTCATCGCCATCCCAAATCGGGTGTTGCAGTCCTTGATCACGACAAGGCTGGGGTCCGCACCGGGTTCAAGGGCACGGACTTGGGTGATGACTTCCATTCGGGACGGGGTGCTCTTTCCAGGATGCTTCCAACGGAAGTCAATCTCCACGCGGTGGAGCAGTTTGTTTTCGGTTCGGTTGATGATTTCCATGTTGTTCACCTCACGTGTAGATGTTCACTTTCAGGGCATACTGCCCGGGGACGGTGACGTTGAGCCGCTTCGCGATTTCAGATCGATCGGGCTGCATGATGATGACAAATCCTTGCCAATCGGTGGAGACCCGCGCGGCGGGGTGGTGCGGGCACTGATCGACCTTGTCGGCCAAAATCATGTGGCAATCGCCACACGCGAAATTCTGCGTCGCCATGTTCTCACCTCAGTCGTTGGATTCCCAGTCCGAGCTGCCCAAGCCGGGCTGTTTGCAGGTCAACCCGATCTTCGACCGACGTGGATCGGTGGTGTCGGGTGAAAGGGACACAATGCGGGCGCGGACTTGGGAGCCCACCTTGAGCGAGCGACCGCTGCCACGCCCGTGGATGGACCCTGCACCGACGTTGACGTCGACTTGCTCTTCGAGGATCTGGGACTTGTGAAGCAGTGCTTCCATCGGGCCGATACGGACGAAGGCACCGAATTCGTTGATTTCGGTGACGGCGCCGTCAACGACTTCGTAGTCTTCCATGCAGAAAACGATGGCGTCAAAGCGAACCTTCTGGTAAATGGCACCGTCCCCGTGAATGATGCGGCCGCGGCCGAGCGGTTCGTGGTTGGAGGTCACCAGGACGAAGCGATTCTGCTCGTCGAATCGGCCTTCGAAGGCCGTCATCGCAAGGCGGTCGATGTGCTGATCGAGGGAAGCACCACGGCGCATGTATTCAGCAGGAATACGAATCGTGTCTTCCTTCTTGACAATCTTGTACATCGCAGTCCCCCCCGGGTCGCTCCACGGGCCGAAACCGGCTCCGTCCGTCATCGGCTGGGCCTCTGGAAGGAGTGACCGAAGTCATTCGGCGGTCCTACACCCCGTATATGAAGCGCACGGTCGCGGAAGCTGCTGACGTCCCCGCAGGTTGGCGTTCTCCACCCACCGCTGCACCAAAGCCATAACAACCTCGCCGGGCAGACTTGGAGTGATGGAGCAACAGCGGTCGCTCCGTCGACCAAAACAAGGGGCCGCACTGCTTCTGTTGCTGCTCTTGTTGCAACCCTACGCCGCCCTCCTCACCGCAGGTCATGCACCACCCGCCACGCCCACCTTCGCGACAAACGCTCGGAGCCAGATGTTGGAGCAGCCTTGGCCGCAGTTCATGGGAGTGTCCACACGCAACGGAACGATGCCAGCCCACGGCCCGGATGGGGGGCCTGGCCTTGGCGCGGTCGCCGACGTCACCGAACTGGCAAGCATCGACGACCCGGTCCTGAACTGGGTCGGGCTTGACGGCGACGGAACGTCCACGTACGGCAGCCTGATCCTCAACCTCGACTTCAACATTCAACGGGATGCGGACGCGGCCGAGCGTTGCGCTTCCAATCAACGCTTCATCGCTGTCGTCGAAACCGGCGCCGACGGCATCAGCCACACCTTGATGCTCTTGACAGGCGATGATGCGAAAGTGGCATGGGAGGTTGATCTGGGTGACGCAGACCCCATTCGTTCGACGCCGGTGGCCACCGACGTCGACGGCGACGGCGATGTCGACATTATCGTGGTGTCCGATGGTCCAAACGGACTTGAGGTCGAAGCATGGGGTCCTGAACTTGAGTGTGACGCGTCCGGGTGGGCACGAACTGGACACAGCAACGAACGCCTGTGGTCATGGTCGGACGCCGACCTGAGCATCGGTTCTGACCTTCCGCATTGGCCGACGGACCAAAGCGGGCACCGGGCCGTGACCCAACCGCTTCTGGTGGACGCCGATGCGGATGGACAGCAAGATCTCGTGCTCGCCGTCGTCGATACGACAACCGACGACCCTGTCGTCCTCGCCCTTCCACTCACAGGGAGTGCGCCGTCCGACCCGTCCTGGAGCACGACCCTCGACCGCGGGACCCATCCATCGGATCCGACCGCGGTCCAGATGGACGCGAACTCGGTCGCGGTGCTCTTGACCACAATCGATGCATCCTCCGGAGCCATGTGGATTTGGAAGGTCGACGGCAGCAACGGAGCCTTGGATTGGGAACGAACACCCGTCCCAGATACGGATTCAGATTCCGATGCCCCACGGCTCCGGCTTCCGGGTCCCGTCGTCGCACAACTCGATGACGATGAGGAGCCTGAAGTTGTGCTCACCGTGCCAACCGATGCGAACGGACGTACGTCAGGCCTTGGCGCACGGTTCATCGGGATGGACCTCACGTCCACGAACGAAGTCTTCTCCTTCCGGGCGCCGAACGGGTATGCCGATGCACCCCCATTGCCCATTGATACAGACGACGACGGGGTGCACGACCGCCTTTGCTGGGTCACATGGTACTCCGCAAGCCCAAGCAGTTTCGACCGTGAAGGGATGGCAGGATGTCACGACGTGAGCGTGGACCCAGCACAGAAAGATTGGTCCCGGACCATGAACCGAGCGGGAGGGAACGACAACGACGAGATTGCGGTCGCCCCACCGCTTTGGATGGACATTGACGGTGACGGTCCGCAGGAACTCCTCGTCGTCTTTGGTCGGCGCTTGCACGCTTTTGACGGGGCCAGCGGCGCGCCCGCAGACGTCTCAACGCCGTGGGAAGACCCCGTCTCCCTCCCCCATCGAACGTGGGCGGCGCCCGCTGCTGCCGACGTCGACAACGACGGATCCATCGACCTTGTGATCGGTGACATGGTCGTATCGCAGCGGGCTCCTGACATTGCTCCGATGTCCGACGGACGTGCCATCCAATTCACACCTGCATCACCAGACCCCGGAGAGTCGGTGACGGTCTCTGTACGCTTCGAGAACGTCGGAACCGAAGCCGCAAACGACGAAGTTGATGCTTGGCTTTACCTTGGCAACTCCATCATCGCCCGTCACCGCGTGGACGACCTTGAGCCGGTCGATCCATCCGGTGATGGGACGACCGTGTCCTTCGCCGTTCCTGTGACGGCCGTGCTCGGCACCTCCACCTTCCGGCTGGTGCTCGATCCGAACAACAACATCAGCGAAGCGCGTGAAGACAACAACGTCATCACCGCAGAGTTATCCGTTCGACAACCCTACGCAGTCTCGCTCCTCGGGCCAACCGACACGGTGACGGCACTACCGGGTGGAACCGCGAGCGTTGAGGTCAACGTCCTTGCCATCGGCTCAAGGGAAACCTCCTGGACCGTGGACGTCGACGACGCTGGGCTTCCGGCAACCTGGGGCTTGACCGAGTCCACCGCCTTCAGTTCGCAGTTCACGCTATCCGAGGGACAGGCGATGACCTTGGCGTGGAATTTGACGGTACCTTCAACGGCCCTCGGGGACGAAGAAGGCTGGTTCGATGTCGAAGTGTACCGTTCCGATGACCCGTCCGTGAACGCGACGTTGCGGGTGCCTGTGGACGTCCTCCGGACGCGAGGATTGGATCTCGAAGGACCGGACGGTACCGGAAGCACGTGGGGGGCTGGTCGACCCGGTACGCCTGCTGTCGCGTGGTTTAGTGTCGAAAACCTCGGCAACGCCGAAGAAACCACAACATCCCTTGACTGGTCAACAAGCGGTTGGGGCTCACCACGTGTCGAAACAACGGCCGGAACAGAAGCCTTCACCCTCACCCTTGCTCCAGGAGAACTTCGCCTGCTCCGTGCTGTGATCGACGTCCCTGCAACGGCGTCGTTCGGTTCGGAGGATGACGTGACGCTGACGGTGTGCATCGGCGAAGGTGACGCTGCCCTCTGCAGGGACCTGGATGTCGCGTTCTCAGCGGCGCACGCGAGCGTCGCTCCACCGCACCATCGCACCTTCCCAGAGGTTGTGGTGAACTACTCCTTCACGGTCGACCTCCCAGCATCGGGGGAACTGACATGGAACACGTCGGCCATCAGCAACCTCGAGGGTGGCTGGGGGGTCGAAACGACAGGGGCGGTGTTGAACGGAACGGGACTCCACGTCACCGGTCTGTCGAACAGCCTTCAAACCTTCAGCATGGCCATCACGGTACCTGCAAACGCGGCACCTCAACGGCTCCTTTGGGTGCTGCACACCGAGGATGCTGGTCACAGCGACCTTCAGTTTAGCCTCCATGTGCTGCAGCGCCACCTGTCCGCACTGGAGTTGATCGCCCCAACCCCTCAGCAGAACGCGACGGTGTTC
>Ga0255780_10002736_pt1 | contig 15657 bp, 11 predicted proteins | sample 071ome_32_FD_179978 | JGI IMG/M metagenome (GOLD analysis project Ga0255780, IMG submission 179978) | Coastal salt marsh microbial communities from the Groves Creek Marsh, Skidaway Island, Georgia - 071405AT metaG (version 2) | ecosystem: Environmental > Aquatic > Marine > Intertidal zone >... | reverse complement strand
GCTTGAGATCGCCCTTGATCGTAACCAGGTTAGACAAACCGTCGACTTGCGTGATGGTGTTACCGTCAATCGTCAGTCCATAGGGCGTCGTGTCGCAGGTCCCGTATGTCGTGACAAAAGCGTCGACTTCTGCTTGAGACTTTAAGGTGATAGTGCTCGAAGCAGAACAATAGCTCGGCCGCGTAAGTTCCTGGCCGCTATAAGAGTTAAGGACTTCTTCAACTGAGTTACACCCCTCTCTGTTCGACTCAATCTGGATAGAGCCCGCAACACCATCTTCGGTTCGCTCATAACCCAGAAGCGGCGCCAACCCTTCACACGCACCTAATGCTTCGTTACCTATGATCGCAAGGCCGCTTCCCACGGACCCCAGGGTTAACAAACTGTTCAAATCCGCCAAGGCACTGTTATAGGCAATATAAAGATCACCTCCGACCGTTTTCAGCCCAGACAGCCCGTCTAATTGAAGCAATCGATCATTCGCCCAAGAGGGCGTGTCACGATCACCAATGCGGATATCTCCTGCAACACTCGTTACCTTGGACAAACCATCAATGTCCTCAAGCTGATCGTTACCATAGAGGTACAAGCCTCCCAGCGTGGTGACATTAACCAGGGCATCTAAATTCTTGAGCGCCGTGCCTTCAGACCCATCACCAATCCGCAGAGCACCTTCAATCGCAGTCACATTCGATAGCCCGCTGATGTCAACTAACTGCGAAGCATAGAGCTTGAGATCACCCTTGATCGTCACCAGGTTGGACAAGCCATTCACCTGAGTGATGCTATTACTATCGACCGTCAGCCCGTAGGGAGTCGTATCGCAAGGCCCATAGGCCTCGTTAAAGTCATCCACTTCTGATTGAGACGCCAGCACAATCGTGCTCGAGGCTGCGCAATAACTGGGTCGCGTGAGTTCCTGCCCTGAGTAGGAATCTAATATTTCTTGAACCGAGTTACAGCCAGTCCTGTTCGACTCAATCTGGATAGAGCCCGCAACGCCATCTTCGGTTCGCTCATAGCCCAAGAGCGGCGCCAGCCCCTCGCAGGCGCCCAACGCTTCGTTCGCCTCAACAAGAAGGCGACCGCCAACGGAAACCAAGGCCAACAGGCCATTCACATCCGTTAATGCGCCGTTATCCGAAATAAAGAAATCACCTCCAATTACCGTGAGACCAGACAAGCCATCGAGATGGGCCAACCGATCATTCGCATAAGCAGACGATGTGGCATCACCAAGACGGACATCTCCAGCAATACTGGTCACCTTGGACAATCCATCAATGTCCTCAAGCTGATCGTTACCGTAAAGATACAAACCACCTAGCGTGGTGACATTACCCAAGGCATCTAAATTCTTGAGCGTCGTACCTTCAGAACCATCACCAATACGCAAGTCGCCCTCAATCGTCATTAGATTCGAGAGCCCGCTGATGTCAGCTAACTGTGAAGAATAAAGCTTGAGATCGCCCTTGATCGTAACCAGGTTAGACAAACCGTCGACTTGCGTGATGGTGTTACCGTCAATCGTCAGTCCATAGGGCGTCGTGTCGCAGGTCCCGTATGTCGTGACAAAAGCGTCGACAGCATCCTGCGTTGTAAGCTTAATCTCGTCACCGGCGGCGCAATCTACTGCTCGGGCATTAAGGGGGTGGAGTGCAAGAAAAACGAGGAAAGAAAAGACAGCGTAGCGCATGGTTTGGACCTTAATCTCATGAAATTGAAAGCATGCATTCATGCAAGAGCGCTTTGCCGCCCAACGATTTGCTCTTGCTTTGCCCGATAGCAATGTGGATAAAACTAACGCTTTTCAATAACCTAGGTCAAAAATTTAGGCCCAGGTTCATGCGCGACTTCATGCGTCGGTTTTACAACTCAAAACTTTCTAAGCGACTAGTTGTTCGCCTCAAGTCACAGCGAGTTTTTTGTCTGAGTTTGTTTGCTGCATCGCTTGGGGTCATGACCGCCTTTGCCGAACCATCGCATCCGCTCGATCTCTCGGCTCGGGGCGACCTGATCGATCGCATCCTCAGTGAGCGTATCGAGACCGTCCTGCCAGGGTTAATGCGAAGAACGGGAATTGATAGCTGGATCCTGGTATCACGCGAATACAACGAGGATCCTGTATTAAAAACTTTCCTACCCTCGAGTTGGTTTTCCGCCCGTCGACGCACCATTTTGATGATCTTTGATCACGGGCCTGATCAGCCGCTCGAGACCCTTGCGGTTGCTCGGTACGCGGTCGGCAAGCAATTCGAGAGCGCCTGGGACCCAGAGTCGATGCCGGATCAATGGCAGCGCGTGAGACAAATCATCGACGAGCGCGGGCCAGAAGCCATTGGCATAAACGTTTCGGAGGCCTTCGCTTTAGCCGATGGCCTTACGAAAACAGACTACGATGCACTCGCGGAGGCCCTTGGGCCCCACGCAGCAAAGCTCAAGTCAGCCGAGGCACTTGCGGTGGGTTGGCTAGAGACTCGGTCCCAAACGGAAGTCGAGCTCTACCCCAAGATCGTTGGTCTTGCGCACGGCTTAATTGCACGCGCTTTTTCGCTCGAGGCTATCACTCCGGGCAAGACCTCCACCGAGGAACTCGAGTGGTGGTTACGTGAAGCCACCGCGAACCAAAACTTGGACTTATGGTTTCATCCCTCCATCTCCAAACAATCTCGACAACAAGAGGACCCAACTGCACAGGCGGGTTCAACGAGCGGTCTTCCAGATACAATCCAACCGGGCGACCTTCTCCATGTCGACTTTGGGATCACCTACCTCAGGCTCAACACGGATACTCAGCAACATGCCTACCTATTGCGAGAGGGCGAGACCGCATTACCCATCGAACTCCAAGTCGCGTTTGATCGAGGCAACCAGCTGCAAGATATTCTTATGGGTCAGTTTAAGACTGGGCGCTCGGGTAACGAGGTATTGCTGGCAAGCCTTGCACAAATGCGGGCGGAAGGCATCGACGGGAAGATCTACACTCACCCGCTCGGCTACCATGGTCACGGGGCGGGACCAACCATCGGCTTATGGGATCAACAGCGGGCCATACCCGGCGGGGGTGACTATCCCCTCTACCCCAACACTGCGTTTTCCATCGAGCTGTCCGCAACGTCAGATCTGGCCAATTGGGAGCAAGCCGTACGAATCATGCTGGAGGAAGACGCGTTATTTGATGGCGACCGCACGACTTTCATTAACGGTCGACAGACCTCGCCCATACTCATCCCAACGGCTCCAGATTAGTATGGGTTCTCTCAGCGTTTAAGCCCTCCGGCAACCAAATAGTGATGTTGGCCATCACTGGGGGCCGCATGTGGAACGCCTGAGTTCTGAGGGGCCTGGGTGACGTTCTCGAGCGCAATGACACAAGGCTCGGCCAAAGAACTCGAGCTGAGCGGGATCATCCCCGTTAGTAATTGAGGAGCAGATGGCACCTCGCTAACAGCAAAATACACTGCGAATGAAATGAAGAAACCTTCCGGCTTTCTTCATTTCAGGTTGTTAAGCTCCATAATCACTATCTGCGCGTCGATGGCGAGGTCGAGATGCAACATGGCAAACAAGTCGAAATTCTAAAAGTGTTGATGGCCCAGCTAGATGAAGGCAGGAGCTTCGATGCCGGCGTTCAATACCGGCACCAAACCAAGGCCTACGTCTGCCCTGAGCGAGCAGCGAAAGAGGAGCATCTTCTTTTCAAAGCACATCCCCAGCTCATTGGTTTGTCCGGCGACTTACCCAATGCAGGCAGCTACCTTACCCTGGATGATTTCGGCGTGCCCATTCTGGCCACGAGGGACAAAGACGGCCGATTCCGTGCCTTCATCAATGCCTGCCGGCACCGCGCCGCCCGCGTCGCAGGCGAACCCCGCGGGCAGTCGACTGTCTTCATGTGCCCCTTCCATCAGTGGAGCTATGCACCATCTGGCGAACTCATCAATATTCCGAATGAAGATCACTTCGGCGCCATCGACAAATCCTGCCGAGGGCTCATTGAGCTTCCGGCTGCTGAGCATTGCGGGCTGTTATTTGTTCACCCAGAGCAAAACGGACGCCTCGAACCCGTTCAGCTTCTTGGCGCTGACCTCGCTGAAGAACTCAGCACCTTCCCCACAGCGCGCCATCAGTTTGCGGGCGAAACCACCATCGCCAAGCGACTCAATTGGAAACTGGCTAACGATACCTTCGGAGAAACCTATCACTTCGGCAAGCTTCATAAAGATACTCTTGGGCGGCTTTTCCACGGGAATAATCTTCATTTTGAGTGCTTTGGTCGCCACCATCGGTTTGTCACTGCCAGCCGCGGGATTGATCAGATGCGGGCGCAACCCGAGACCGAATGGAAGATATCGAATGGCACCTTTGTGATGTACCACCTCTTTCCTAACATTCAGTTTTTGATTGGCGAGCAAACAGCGACCTTGATTCGTATCTACCCAAAACTGGGCGACCCCTCATCCTCGGTGACTCGCATCAGCTTTTACTATTCACCCGAACTCATGGCCTACGCTCAGAATCGAGATGCAGCAGCCAAGTCGCTAGGCGATGTCTACGACCCCAACAATGATCGAAGCGGCAACGTCGAAGGCAATCTCGAAGTCTTCAAGTCCACCATCGAAGACGAGGATTATGTGATGGGTGAGATGCAGCAGCGCGCTGCAGAAGATGGCACGCTCGACGAAATTATCTTCGGGCGCAATGAGCCTGCGCTGCACCACTTTCACACAAGCTTTAATGAGGTGTTGGGCGAGCCGCCGCTAGAACGGCTCTGAAAGAGTCAGCGGAAATAGATCTGGGACCGGATGGTCACACGTACGCGCACTCCAGTCGTGCAGTTCTGCGGACTCAACCCACCCTCCACGACTCGAGGCATCACGGGTGGCAGCGTAGCCCCCACCCGCCGCGCAGTGATCCCCCCTGCATCCTGCACCTGAGGCATCAAATGCAGCACACCCAAACAGGTAGTGATCGCAACATTCGGCGCTGAGACCCGTTCGTAATTTCCTCCCGCCTCCCTACTTGCCTGCTAGTGGATATCGATCACCCAGAAGAGGCTAGACAATAAGTCTTCGTTAATGGCGGGAGTCTCTGCCGTGAGTATCCTACCCAGCACTCGATGCAGCATGGGCCGTCAACAGACCCGAGCTCTGCCAAACACGCTGGCCTGAGCTCAAACCCTCAATTAATCTTGCTCAGGAATAACTAAGCGTAGTGGGTTGGCGATAAGTAATGATCGAGGCCATCGAGGTCTTGCTCACTCGCTTCTAGGCGGCTGATCGTTTGGAGATGTACTTCATCTGGACCGTCATAAATCCTGAAGGCCCGTGCGCGGGTAAAGGCCCTTGCGGCCGGCGTATCGTCCGTCACGCCTCGTGCACCAAAAAGCTGAATCGCCCGGTCCGCAATCGCTTGATAAGTTCTCGCAACCGCTACCTTGATCATTGAAATTTGCTTTCTGGCGACCTTATTACCCACCGTATCTAACAGATGAGCTGTTTGCTGCACAATCAAGCGCGCCTGGTCTAATTCAATGCGCGAAAGCGCAATCGCCTCACGCGTTGATGAGTAGCTATCGATTCGCGCGCCAAACGTACTGCGCTCTTGTGAACGCTTCACCATCAAACTGATCAGCACCTCGCATTCACCAATGGCTCGCATGCAGTGATGCAAACGCGCTGGCCCGAGTCGCGCCTGGCCGATGGCAAAACCTGCGCCCTCTTCACCGAGCAGGTTATCTACCGGCACACGCACATCTTCCAGGACCAATTCAGGATGCGTGTTATGAGGCGACACATGGGAAAAGACGGGCAAATTACGAACGAATCGAACCCCAGCGGTGTCGACGGGGACGATTACCAGGCTCTGCCTCTGACTCTTCGGGCCAGTCGGGTCCGTCACCCCAACAAGAATGAGAAATTTGCAATTCGCGTGAGAGCCGTTGGAGGCAAACCACTTGCGGCCGTTAATGACCCACTCGTCACCATCGCGTTCGATCCGGGTACCAAGGTTGGTGGGGTCCGATGAAGCAACGTCAGGCTCCGTCATCGCAAACGCTGAGCCCAACTCGCCCTCGAGGAGCGGCTTAAGCCAAGCCTCCTTCTGAGCATCAGAGCCAAAAATCTGCAACAACTCCATATTCGGCACATCGGGCGCATGGCAATTAAACACGCGACTCGCCCACTCAAGGCGCCCTAACACCTCGGCAACCCCGGTGAACTCTAAATTGGTGAGCCGAGTCCCGGGCTCGTCTTCGGCGAGACGTGGCAAGGCCATGTTCCAAAGGCCTAGTTCCCTTGCCTCTTGCTGCAGCGTTTTTTCAATCTCTGGCACGGCCTGCCCAGCCGCCGCTTGTTCCTGCCAAAGCGCGTGATTGGGCAGCACTCGATGATCAAAGAAGTCACGGACCTGATCCCGAATGGCAAGTGCTTTAGGCGGCAATTCAAACATGGCTGAGCTCACAAAAAAAAGAGCAATCAGCATATCAACAAAAGGGATTTAAATTTGGGGGACCGTATTCAGTGCCGCTTGCTATGAATGCTAGATGGCAGTCTCTAGCGGATCAACCTGGACCATTGTCCTCGAGCCGCGCGAGTTAGACTGGCGCTTTTAGCAAATAAAAATAAGGTTTAATCAAGCCATCTGAAAGACGATGATCAAAATCGCGAGAGCGCCAGCGCCAGCCAGCATCAAGACGACATCTCGGTCGGCTCCAAACAATTTCACTGCCATGTTTTTTCTTTTTCTATTTCGACGAACAGCTTTTCTTGCCATAGTCCAATTTTTTCTCATTTGATCCTAAAAAAAACGCGCGCGGCAAATAACCACGATCGCCAATGACGACGAATTTAGGCGGAACCAGGGTACCAATCAACTAAAAAGGGAAGGTCTCATCGAATATTGATTTAGGTTAGGTAAAGCGCCACCCTGTTTTGTAGTGAGCAATCAATGAAAATCAAACTGGTTCGGCAATTCAAACTCTCACCGACCACAAGCAGGAACAGTATTGAGGAGAGGTCCGAGAACCAACGAACACAACCATTATTGTTCTCACCTTTGGGACCCGTTTTTATAGACTACATTGTCTACTGCTCCAGCTCGTTCACGAAAGTTCTGAAGCTGGACAAGTACTTCAGAGATCTTTAGAGATTAGATTGGTGGAGCTAGGCGGGGTCAACTAATTTTTCTACCCCTTCTAGCCCTTTAATTTACGTAGCCTAAAGCGATAACGCGCCATAGAAAATCCAAAATGTGTTACCAAGAATTAGAAGAGCCCCCCGGGCAGGTGGCCACCCCACCGCCTGCCTAGATATAGGTGGTGTCGGAGATTTTGAGGGACCTTGGAGTGTCAACTTAAAGACTGGATTTGCAGGATACCAGCCCACAGAAGGAAGAAGTAGAGCCCCGAATACAGTGAGACATAAACACCAGTGACTATTCCAAACTCCAAAGGATTATCAAGAGCGACCTTTGGCCTCAGGGTAGCTATCACCATCATTGCGAGCAACGAGTAGATGAACGGCAGCAAAGCGATATTCAAGGCACCACTTAGATCCTGAGTAGAGGATCCCAAGAAAATGATTAACCCCAGTAGATTTAGAACGAAAGATAACAACGGTAAACTGCGATACAACGCCACAACAAGATCACTAGAACCTCGCATTTTTTCGCAGAGAAGTACAACAAGGCACAGGCTGAACCAAAAAATTAGCGTATTCAAATCAATGAATGCACTAACGCCTATTGCTGAGTCCATTGCCCAAACTTGAATTAAAACCAGAGCAATCAAGACTGAAACTCTGTGGGGAACTCCTCGTATTGAGCTATCTGCGAGAGATGAGCTGCTTTGCCTGAAGATTAATAGAATTGTTAGTCCATAGAGAAAAGTTAGATACAGTATTGCCGAGGCCGGTGCGATCGTAGCGATATCGGTGAGGTTTTCGATCATTCCGACCGCACCAATCAAGACTCCCAAAGTACCGAAATTGACCGCCCAGGTTGCAGCTAGAGCAAGTTGGTCTTTTCGTTGACTCAACGCTCCAAGACTCAATACTAAAAGACTTCCAATAACCAAAATTACTGAAGCAGGATCAAATAATTGAAAAAAATATCCCATAAAGAAGGCTCGCTTTTGACTGACTTACTTTACCGAAAACATAATTTCCTTACAGCATGAATCGGTTGCAAAAGTACTCGCTAGACTGAAAGCTTCTGTGATTGAAATATCAACTCTTCAAGAGCGCACCTAAGGGTAGGTACTTTGGAATTCATTCCTATGCATACACAGAGGAACCTGAGGAGGTTCTTAGAGTATCTTAGGATGTTAGGTTAACGAATGAGCGAAAGGATCATCTGAGGCTGAGCGTTTGCCTGAGCGAGCATTGCTGTGCCCGTTTGCTGAAGCACTTGCGACTTGGCAAGTTTAGCTGCCTCAACAGCGAAATCTGCATCTTGGATACGTGATTTAGCGGCCATAGTGTTTTCAGCGACATTCATTAGATTTGAGATGGTGTAATTAAATCGATTTATCTGAGCCCCTATTTCCGCTCTTTGTTGAACAATCTCATTCATCGCAGCCCTGCTCACGAAATTGGCTACCCACGCTGTATGTTCCACGTTCGCATCATCCAAAGACTGGATGATTCCAAACTGAGAATCATAGTAGGAAGTTAAAGAGTCCAATTCAGCCAGGGTAGCGTTTGTTGCACTTGGATGCCCCTCTAGAGTTCTTGGATTCGAGTCAAAGATTGTGGGTACACTGTCCCCAATTTTATCTACCGTAAACTCTGATGCGGACATAAACCTCACGGATCCAGAGAAAGTCAGGGAATCATCTGCTCCTCCTAATAGGGTAACTCCGTCCGCCCAATTCCAAGGGGCATACGCATAAAGAGAGCTGCTCGCCCCCATCTCTAGTTCAATATCCTCTCCCTTTGCATTCCCCAGTTGCACCCCCCAGTCGTATGCATACGCTTCCACTCCTGTTTTTTCACGAATTTCGTTCAAAGCATGGGCAAGGCCTTCATAACTAAAACTATCCACTCCGATGTCATACCCATTGACCGATAATGCTAGTGGTTGGCCCAGCGAACCGTCTACTGCCTCCAAGAATCCCCAGGTGTATGCTCTCGCAAAAACACCCGTTTCAAGGGCTTTTGCATTTACCGCCAACTCAATCTCTTCCGCCGTCTGATTAGCCTCGATCGCTATTGTCGTTACGCCTATGGAATTACTTATCGTGAAGCTGCTCGCTGAAAGACCATTAAGTGGCGGATCTGTATTGGCGTCAGTTCTAAAAGGAGCATCAGACCACAATGCATAGCCCTCCTTCGCGGCTAGAAAATCGACCGCCGCCATAGGAGTTAGAGAAAAATCAATTTGATCACCATCATTTACCCCAACTTGAATCGCAGTTGATTCATTCCAACCAGAAGGCAATGCCTGACTTCCATTAAATTCGGTATCGAAGTAGATTCTATCGACCTCGTCTATAAGCCCCCTAATCTCTGTCTGAATATTGCTCTTGTCTGAACGCGATAAGGTTCCATTTGACGCTTGGATAGATAGCTCGTTTATTCTCTGAACTAACCTGAGGCTAGTCGCCAGCGTGCCGTCTACAGTCTGCAAATAGCTCAAACCATCATTGACATTTTTGACCGCAGCCTGCAAACCTCTTACTTGCGCGGTCATACGCTCAGCGATTGCAAAACCAGCAGCATCATCTGCCGCGGAATTAATCTTCTTACCAGAGGACAATCGCTCCATAGCTGTTTGAAGCTCTTTTGCACTGCTCACAAGAGAACGCTGAGAATTCATTGAGGCAATATTGGTGTTAACGATCAAGCTCATACTTTTCTAAAACTATCGAATGAGCGAAAGGATCATCTGAGGTTGAGCATTAGCTTGAGCGAGCATAGCTGTACCTGATTGCTGAAGCACTTGGGCCTTCGCCAAGCGAGCAGCTTCAACCGCAAAATCTGCATCCTGGATTCTAGATCTCGCAGCGGTAGTGAACTCAACGACATTCAATAAGTTAGAAATCGTATACTGCAGCCTATTTTGCGAAGCCCCATAATCCGCTTTCATGGCACTGACCATATCAATAGCGCCGCTTACAATGTTCAACGCATCGGACGCGCTATTGACTAAATCTACTTGTTCCAGCGTCTTTGATTCGATAACGAAGATGGATGATCCAACTAGATCGTTATCTGGAAGATCAGGACCTCCATCTACTTGGATTCCAGCCTCACCTGACGTAGGTTTAGTAATCAACCCCCTCACTTCATAGTAGCGTGTGGGATCATTACTGAAAGCCACCCAGTCACCTACCGATAGAGATGCCAAAGCACCTCCAGATTCAGATCCAAAAATTTCGGTTAGCTTGGGGTCAGTAGCACTACTTCCAGATGCGTAATTGAAAGAGTCAACCGCGACTCCCAGGTCTCTCTGATTCCATAAGCTCCCGCTTGAAGACTTTAGCTGCTCCGTTACAGCGCCATTATTGTTGACGCTGACTTTCACCTCTAGAGATTTAGCACCGGTTGCGACTAATCTGAACTTCGGGTCTCCATCCACATAAGTTACTCGAACGCCTGATACGGCAGACTCAATCTCACTGGAAACCATCTCTAACCCATTACCTGATCCCGCGGCAAATTCAACCTCAGTGGTGTGACCATCGATGGTAATAGACCAAGTCGTTTCGTAGGTACCTGCGAAATCAATTCCCTCCACGCTGGCTACGAATTCCCCAATCCCTAAATCCGCTGATTTCACCGAACCCAAAGCAAACGAAATCTGGTCGCCATCGTTATAACCAACTTGGATCGATTTTCGTGCAACACTCCCGTCAAGCACATTTTCGTTATTGAAGCTGACGGAATTCGCTACCCGATTTATCTCAGTTATGAGTGCCTCAGCCTCTAAATCTAGATTCGTCCTGTCTGAAATCGAATTAGTCCCATTAGAAGCCTGAACAGCAAGTTCCCTGACTCGTTGGAGCATGTCGGTTACATCGTTCGATGCATTTTCAATAACGGCAATCATCGATAATCCATCTGCCGCATTCTTTGCCGCCATGGTCAACCCTCGAATCTGAGCTGTCATGGACTCAGCGATGGCAAAACCAGCAGCATCATCTGCCGCGGAATTAATCTTCTTACCTGAAGACAATCGCTCCATGGCTGTTTGAAGCTCTTTTGCACTGCTCATAAGAGAACGCTGAGCATTCATTGAGGCTATGTTTGTATTGACGACCAAGCTCATACCTCTACTCCTTAAACGTCGTTATGTAAGCCGACTCTTCATGCCTCTTCAGGAGCCATCGAAAGAGGTCAAAAAAGATCAGCCATAACCTAAAACACGGCAAACTATTGCCTCCTACATGCGCAATCGGCCAGATATCAGAAATCTTTAGCGTTTTTTGCTTGCTTAATCGCAAGCACCAAAAGCGAACTAAAGTTGCAGGCGCCGCTTACTTGGAGCAATTTCAAGCTTCTTACTGACCATCAACTCAAAACGAATATTGTCAAGGAGAAAGAAATGATAAGAAATCTAGCAACCCTTTTAATTTTTTTGATCCCAACCATCGCACTGGCTGACAACCATTCCAGCGATGGTCTCATGCTACCTAAACGGCAAGCTGACACAGTAATGGAAGTTACTTCTGTGTCTCTGGGAGAGGAGATTTCATCAATTGACGCTATTGGCGATATGGGTGTTTATGGCAAGGTCTATGTCACCTTTTATCTTGAGGCCAATGGTAAGGTCCATGGTCGCGGAGTTGGCGCGACGGCAGATGGCACCATTCAAGGAATTTTCTCTGGGTATTGGGACCGAGATGATGGCTTAATCACGATGAGACACGTCGTCCAACTATCCGATGGAACGATGAATTTAGATGTTGTTACGTTCGACCCGCTAAAAAAAGAACTTATCGTGAGGGCACACACGCTGAAGTAATCTGATAAAACTAGAAAGTACCATTTGAAGCTGCGCCTGAGAGTCGCAAGATTTTCGAAGGCGCAAGCTCATTCTCCGTATGTCTAACTAAAGGAAATGAAGGTATGTCGATTGAGGTTAAAAGCTTTTCTGAGTCCACAGAGGTAAACGAGCCGAATAATGCAAAGGTCGAAGCGATTGTTGTAGGTGGCCAGAGAATCATGAGATTGACCTTGCAGCCCGGATGGAAGTGGTCGAGTGATATCAAACCGAATGTTGGGACAGATTCATGTCAGACCAAACATTTAGGAATAATCATTTCCGGTGAGGTACATGCCGTCCATGATGATGGAACCAGCGCGACTTATAAATCCGGTGATGCTTACTCGATCGAGCCGGGGCATGACGCATGGGTAGTTGGAAGCGAGGCAGCGATCTGCTTTGAATTCCACGGGGCTTGGGGCGAATAGAGCCCCTTTCGGATATCCTGCGCTAGGGGTATGTTGTAACTAAAGCAGCCAGAAAGAATTGTGCTCACGTTCCCATACCCCCCAATCGCTACGTAGATGAGCAATAGCGCTGACAATCCAATCGCCTTAATAACGGGCGCCTCCTCCGGCATAGGATTCGCCTATGCAGAACATCTAGCGAGCATCGGTTACAAACTGATACTAGTAGCAAAAAACGAGGAGCGGTTAACCTCAGCAACAAAACGTTTCGGGGATGCCGTCCTGTTTTGGAAATCTGTGGATCTCTCTAAGAGAGGACCTCTTATAGAGTTTGCAAAAGAAATCCCAATACCTGATCTCGTTGTGGCCAATGCCGGCATCACCATGACTGGTAGCGTGGGCACGGTCACTCAAACATCTCGCGACGAGCTCTACTATTTACTCTGTGGAGGGGTCATCGATCTCCTCGAAATCCTCATACCTAGAATGTTGGGACAAGGTGCAGGGAGAATCGTAATCGTCTCGAGCATCGCTGCACTAACCCCTATGAAAAAATCAGCTCATTACGCAAGTGCAAAGGCAGCGATTGCGAGATACGGAGATTCACTCCATGAGGAGTTAAAGGCCTCTGGAATATCCGTTACGGTATGCCTGCCTGGTTATGTTCGCACTCGAGCGCATGAAAAAGCAGGCTTGCAGCATTTGATTCATCAAATTCCCAGTTGGATGTGGATTACTCCAGAGCAAATGGTCGCTGAGACGGAGACCGCCTCTCTGAGAGGGAAATCAACAGTAATTCCAGGTCACATCTATAGAATCGTGCGTCCATTTCTGGGCAGTCCATTGGCAAATAACCTTTGGAATTTCCTAACCCGTAGACGGAGATAGGAATTTCCCCGCTCAAACAACAACCTCCCACCTCATGGATCCAAATCGAAGCCAATAACCAGAATCGAACTAAAGTTTACGCCCAATTGGTCTGTCGATAATCTTCCACATTGCAAACCAAATTTCATGTTCGCTGGAGACATGTCTTATGAAAAAAATACTGATAAGCCTTTTACTTTTCCCCATTGCCGTTTTAGCTGATCACCACAGCACTACTGCACCCGTTGAAACTTGGAATTGCTCGCTAAACGAAGGGCAATCAATGGACGCAGTCGTAAAATTGTCCAAAGCCGTTGGTGCTTGGAGCAAGTCCAAGGGCTTGAGCGATGCCCAGTGGATTTTCACTCCGTCATCAGGAGATATGTCTGATCAAGGCAGATTTATTTTGATGACTGGATGGGCAAACTGGGAAGAAATGGGCAAAGCTCTTCAAGGCTTCTTTGGGGATGGTGAAGGGGCGCAAATATTCGCAGACTTCAATGAGGCCGCGACATGCGAATCCAGAAACTTTTGGACAGTTACGAACACCTACAACCACGGAATGCAGTAAACAGCTAAGCCATGTTTCGCTTTCGCCCTGATATGGGGTGCTCAGGGTCACGGGGGGTATAACTCCCCCCGATGACTAAGGTGTGCTTGGATTAAATGCTAAGGATCCCGCACTGGCGAAGATAAAAGACTTATCCAACTGGCAGCGGTGACCCGACAATCTCCAGCGGTTAGGAGTCGCAAAAGCCAAAGAACTAAACAAAAAAACGTTGAAGATGTTGATCTCTATCTAAAACAGGAAACGTATCTACTTGAAATATATGGAATCCTCGTCAGCATTACTCAAGTTCAGACGCGCTAGCTCTCTCCTCCAAATCTGCAACCCTCTTCTTCAGATCAAAATATTGACTACGCAAGCGATCGAGTTGTCCCTTGGTTTTTTCGATATCAGATCTGAGCAAGTACCCTACTATTACCAAGTTCACAATGACTAAAAGTGCAATGAAGGTTACGGTATCCAATTCTTAATGCCCGCCATCGAGCTCAGTGCATTTCAGACACTGAATACTTCATCGATCAAAAAGACCTCTACCCCGCCGGTTACTTTGTCTTCTGACATTGCTTCCACTGTTGAAGGGTCATTGAAGACCCTCATGAATTCGTCATGGTCGTTGGTATCAAAAATCGCCAGAACTGTTTTTTCGTTGGCCGCACCCATATGAACTAGTGACACGCCTTGGGTACGGAACAAGTCTGAGTGAGATCTAAATTTAGATCTCCAGTGACCAACACTCTCCACTTCGGCTCTAACGGCGATTAACATATACCTATCTCCAATCTAGTTTTTCACCAAGTCATTCACGAAAACTACCGACCAACTAGTAGCAGCCTTGATCAACTTCCACCCTCAACAGAGTTCATGACTGCAGATCAATCAGGCTGGCCGTCCCAATTGATATCAGAAGAGTGCTTGGAGTCATAGGGGAATGCATCCTCATCATCGGGAACACCATCGTTATCATCATCGGGGTCATCGATGTCTAACAACCCATCACCGTCTCTATCAAGATAATCCAAATCGTAATCGTCAGGAATTCCATCGGAATCATGATCGTAAACCGATGCAATGAAGAAAAGGTCGCTTGAACGATCACCATATCGAGTAAAGGTTGTCCAGCCTTCAGATAATCCACCCACATGAAAAGGGGAAACATCTCCTTTATAAGTGTATGCCTTGTTCCCATTTATCGTAAGCTGACCGTCAACCGAAGCGATCTCAACGCGCGCACCGTCATTCAGGTTTACAACGGCGTTCCCATCGTCCGACACCACATCCCAAAGAGAGTCGTCTACCTCAGCACCGCCGATGGGTGTATACAAAGTTCTGTACTCACCAAGCTTGTCGGTCCTCGCCTGCAAAAACGAAACGTTGAAGGACATATTCAACGAATCCCTGAATTCCTCTGCAGAACTAAATGCATCGATGAGATAAAGATCCCTAATCCTTTCAATTTTACCGGTTTTGATCTCGTAGGCGATCTCTTCATAAATTTGATGAGGGTGACGTCCGAAAGTTTGCTGCATCGCCAAAGGCCAATCCGCATGACTTGCGATTCTCCTATAAAGCTCTACAAAAGTCTTATTCAAACCATATTTCACAACTAAACGAGCGAACACAATTGGACGGTAAGCGTTCTGTGCCTCTCCTTCCTTAAAATGAGCCACCCAATCAAAATCCTCGGCTTTGTCTTCAAGATCGTGGAATACCCACGCGTAAACAGTCTCAAGCGAGCCGAACTCTCGGGGTTCTATCTCTCTGGGCAAATAGTATTCCGTAAAGTACTCCGGCAACATGCCAGTTATATGGTGACCAACTTCTGGTAATTGA
>Ga0255780_10002720_pt1 | contig 15722 bp, 17 predicted proteins | sample 071ome_32_FD_179978 | JGI IMG/M metagenome (GOLD analysis project Ga0255780, IMG submission 179978) | Coastal salt marsh microbial communities from the Groves Creek Marsh, Skidaway Island, Georgia - 071405AT metaG (version 2) | ecosystem: Environmental > Aquatic > Marine > Intertidal zone >... | reverse complement strand
GCTGATCCCCGTGGATCTGATGTTAAGGACCTTGTAAACACAATCAAACACAGAGAAGCATTCAGACCGTTTGCTCCTGTGATACTGGCAGAACATGCAGAAGAATACTTTGAGGGCAGAGTAGGAGACTTTATGCAGTATGTGGCAAAGTGCAAACACCCAGAACAGTTTCCTGCTATCATACACTATGACAATAGCAGCAGAGTACAAACTGTGCCAGCTGGCAGTGAACATGGCATTAGACGTTTGTTAGAACGTTGGTATGAGGATACAGGTTGTCCTATGTTGCTTAACACCAGTCTCAATATCAAAGGCGAACCTCTAGTAAACACTAGAGAGGATGCAATTCGTTGGACTAAAAAATACGGAGTAGATGTGTGCGTACCCTCGGTATAGTAGGTGGAGGACGTTGGGCAAGAATCATTGATCGTGTTGCTGGCGCCAATGATTACGTCACACAGTTTTACACACGCAATACCAAAATGGGCAGCGTGAACAGTTTGATGGATTTAGATAGCAGTCACGTTTGGGTTGCTAATTTGCCAGATGATCACTATCACACTGCGAAAGAATTAATTGCACAAGGACGTCATGTGTTGGTAGAAAAGCCTTTTGTTCGCACTGTTGAACAGCATGATGAATTAGTCGAACTGGCACAAGCACAGGGCGTTAAGTTGGTTGTTGGCGTAGAAATGACATACAGTAGTCGTATTGCAGAGATTGCACAAACTGTAACTGCACAACCCAAAGCAATTGACATTGTGTGGAGCAGTGCAAATCGTATACAACGTCACGGTGAAATGTACTACAGTGATCCAACTATCAGTGTGCTAGAAGATATTGGACCACATGTGCTGAGTATACTAGACACTATATTGGTTAGTAAAAAATGTCAAGTACTCAAAACTACACAAACAGATACTAGTATACTTTGGTTGTTAGACATAGACGGCACTATAGTAAATGTTGAATTTTCCAGAGACAGCAACAACACAAGAACAATAGTAATTGATGGAGAGTTTTACGACTTCTCAAAAGACGATGGCCTAACACTGGACAGACAACTGGACAACTTTGTAAATGGTGAACGTCAATACAACACTGCTGAAGATACACGTTGGATCACTCAAGCAATTGAACACAGTACACAGCAATTGATGCCGCAGCATTTAGAAATTGTGAGGCACAACACTCAAGCAGACAGAGCTGGTATTGTAGGTTTGTATGTTGCCAAAGACATATTAGAACTGGATGGATATGCTCGCAGTAGATATGATGAAAGACTGTATACTATATTAGATCAAATAGTACAAGTCATTGATTGTTATGCACACAGTCCTTTTGTTACACAGAGTGAAATACAGCGCAAGCTCAACATCAGTAAGCAGCAACTGATTAAAATTAATAAGATAATGCGCAACAGTGACTTTGTACAACAGGTGATCACAGGTGATATTCGCAACAGTCAGTATTGGAAAAATACTATCATACCTTTGAATCAAACTGGAACAATACAAAAAGTATTAAACAATGAATACGCATATCCACATAGAATTGGATTGCACATTGGACAAAGCTGTATGTTTTGGTGTCATTTTTGTGGACGCAACATGGAAACAAATGCTGCATACAAAAAGACTCCGCTTAAAGAAGCAACACCACACTTGGTCAATTTGATTAAAACTGCACCCAACGACGATCCTTACAAATTTTATCTCAGTGGCGGATTAGAAACATTGACCAATCCTGATCTCATGCAGTTGATACGTGCAGGCGCTGATCGTGGATTTAGATTTAGTTTGTACACCAATGGCTTTATGCTAACTGAAAAGTATTTGGATAACAATCCAGACATATGGGATTTAGAAGTATTGCGCATCAGTTTGTACGGTAGCAATCAAGATGTGTACACTGAAGTAACCAAACACAAACAAGGATTTACAAGAGTAAAACAAAATGCAATTGACTTTTTGAAATATAGAAAACGACACAACAAACAATTGCGCTTTGGATTTAATTATGTAATATTACCTGGGCTTGAAGAAGACTTGCTGCAAGTACTTGATTTTATTGAAGAAATTAATGCAGCAAGTGACAGTCAAGTGGACTTTATTACGCTGAGAGAAAACTTTAGAGAGCCAACTGACTCCGCAACGTTTGGAGATAGAACCAAACTAAAACAAGTGTTTGAAACTGTAGAACGTAGGCGTACAGGTGATCTGCTGAACAAGCTGCACATCGATTATGGCTACGCACTAAACGCACTGAGCCAAGGTGTCGATGCTCCTACTATGCACTGTATCACTTATGATCAAATGTTGCCTAAAGGTTTCCCGCAAGTTGATTTGGTTGTGGATGCATATGGATTGGTATACCTGTGCAGAGAAGCAGGATTTTTAGATAGGCCCAACAACGATAGATATATAATTGGAAAAGTAACAGCTGATACCACACTGGAACAAGTTGTACAAACATGGATAAGTCAAGGTAAACCAATTGAACTACAACCTGGCGACACAGAATTTATGGACAGTTACGAACACATAATAAGCCTTATGTTGAATCAAAGCATAGCAGACAGTGAGTATGGTATTCCTGAAAGTCAAGGACCTATTAAAGCTAAATCAAACACAGTGAACACAGTTAGTGTGCAAGCATTTTATCAAGGAGACACCAGTGCCACAGTCAATTAGAGATTATTGCAACAACTATCCCAGAGACACAGTGTATTGGTGTATGGGCAACGAACCTGTGCTACCTTTGGTGATGAACTGGGTTAAAAGCGCCAGTAAATGTGGAATACCCATGCTGTACATAGCATTGGACCTACAAACATATCATGCCATGAGCCCTGTGTGTCCAACTGTACACATTCCACAAGGTGATCATCATGTTTTTGTGTATAAATTTATCGTGGGTGCAGAAATAATGCGTCAAGGAAAAAATTGGTTTTACACTGACGTGGACTGTGTGGCACAAAACAATTATATGAACACAGTAGAACACATATTTGCCGCAGGCTATGATCAGGTATGTCAAGCAGTGAAGCACTACAAGTGGTTGGGAGATCCACACCCCTTGCACGGTATATACAACTGCGGTACAGGCATGTATGGCATGAGAGCCACACAAACAAACATAGACATTTGCGATCCTGACAAACTGTACAACAACGGATATAGAACAGACGGCACTTGTCAGAAACATGTGAACACAACTATCAAGCACAGATCAGACACACGTATACAACTGCTGGATCCCATGCTATTTCCTGAAGGCAACAGCTATGAATCAGCAGCTCCGGATTGGAATATATTTCACGTCACAGGAAAATATGCATATGAAGATTGGGACAATACCAAAAAGTATTTGGGCGATGCAGCAAAGATCGACAGCTTGAAACGTTTAGGATATTGGTACATATGAGAATACTAGTCACAGGAGCCAATGGTCTACTGGGCACAGAACTGTGTAGACAACTGCTAGAAATGGAACTTACCACTGACATCACAGCGGTTGACAACTACTATACCAGTAAACCCAGTAATCACACACAGTTTAACAGACGCAATAGATATCATTTTGTTGAGCATGATGTAACAGTGCCAAAAGTATGGGACATAGAGTTTGATCAAATATATCATTTGGCATGTCCTGCTAGCCCTGTACACTATCAAAAAGATCAAAACTACACACTAAAAACCAATATTTCGGGCATGCAACACATGTTGGATCTAGCTGAACTAACAGGTGCTAAAATAGTGCAAGCCAGCACCAGTGAAATATATGGTGATCCCACAGTGCATCCTCAACCTGAAACATATTGGGGAAATGTTAATACACTGGGACCACGTGCATGCTATGACGAAGGCAAACGTGTTTGTGAAACCATGTGTACAATAAGCAGTGTAGAAACTTCTATTGCTAGAATATTCAATACATACGGTCCGTACATGGCTGTGGACGATGGCAGAGCTATCAGTAATTTTATCGCACAAGCATTGAAAAACAAGCCAATCACAGTGCATGGTAACGGATTGCAAACTAGAAGTTTTTGTTATGTGAGCGACACAGTGAGAGCATTGATTGAGTTAATGAACACCACCACAGCTGGTCCTGTTAACATAGGTAACCCCGATGAAGTTACACTGTTGGATTTAGCAAATGAAATTGTCGAACTGTGCAACAGTAGCAGCAAGATTGTACACACTGACAGTGCAGTAGACGACCCGCAAAGACGATGTCCTGACATCTCACTGGCTCGTGAACTGTTAGATTGGGAGCCAACTGTTGATAGAACCACAGGGCTTAAATACACTATACAATACATGAGAGACCACATATGATTAGAAAATTAATTGATATCATTCTTTGGCCCTGGACAGAATACCAGGACCGTAAACGTATAAAAAAGAAAATAAAAGAGCTCAAAGACAAAGATCCTTTTATTTACGAATAGTTGACATTCAGCTTCAACTGTGTTATTTTAAAACAATATATCCACGGAGTAACGATGCTAGACGTTGTACAAATTAGCTACCACGAAACATTTGCTGATGACAATTATGATTTACTAAAAATCTTTGCACCTCATGCCAAAAGAGTACAAGGTGTAAAGGGCATATTTGAAGCTCATCAGGAGGCAGCAAGAATTGCAGAGACCAGTCACTTTTATGTGATTGATGCTGATGCTGTGATGGATGAAGAGTTTAGTTTTAGATTCAAACCCAGCAGCACAAAATATGTTTACGAAAACACACCTGAAACAAACTGTGTATTTGTGTGGCGCAGTAGAAATCCTATAAATGATTTACTATATGGATACGGTGGAGCAAAGTTGTTTCCACGTAAAAAATTATTAGAAGCTGACAACTGGCGAGTAGACATGACCACTACAATTGGTTGTCCGTTTGTTCCTAAATTTCAAATAAGCAATGTAACAGCATTTAACACAAGTCCTTTTGAAACTTGGAAAAGTGCATTTAGAGAATGTGCAAAACTTGCCAGCAGTATTATTCCTCACAGTGATAACTTGGACAATATGTATAGATTAAAAACCTGGCAAAACAAAGGTGCTGACAGACTGTATGGAGACTACTGTATACTAGGTGCCAAGCAAGGAGCAGACTTTGGATTTGAATACAAAAACAAACCTCAAGTGCTCAACAAAATAAATGACTTTGCCTGGCTGAAAGAAGTGTTTGATGATGCAACGTGAATACAGAGAAAACTCAAATCCAGCAGCCCAAAATTTGTACTGGATGAATGGCATTGAAAGTTATCTAGAACACACTGAACACCCTGAACTAGAAAAATTCAGTAAAATAAAACGTGCAATCATGTATGGTAATCCTTGGGCTATACAAGACCTTTGTGTTAAAGAAGTGTACAGAGGTACTACTCCTGACAGTATGGAATTTTTTAATTTAATTTTTAATCAATGGACAGGATACAAAGAGATCACACACAAAAAAGTTCTAAACTTTGTAACCAACAGCATACACGACGAATACATACAAAAAATCAACCACTGGAGTCAAACCTGGGGCAACAAGGCAAACCTCAATGAACACTTTAGTAGAGGACAAATGGACAGTAAACTTTGGATGGTAGACAAACTAAGTGAACTGTTTCCTCAAAAGCAAATACCTACAATTGCTCATTATGGAGGATGGTATGCTACAGTTGCACATCACTTGTTTCAACATTTTGAAATCACAAACTATTGGAATTTGGAAACAGACTACGACTGTTTGAGAATTAGCGAAGACTTTAATCGTGAACAGGTGTCAAGCAATTGGCAATTCAAAAGTATTGGAATAGATGTAAATGATATCTATTGGCGCAAAGATAAATTTTTTAGATGCAAAGCTGTGAACCAACAAGGTAAAAAAATAGAAGTAGAGATTGATCCTGACCTCATTATTAATACCAGTTGTGAACACATGAGTGAAAATTGGTTTGAACAGATACCTCAAGGCAAGACGATATGTTTACAAACAAACAATTATTTCAGTAACAAACAACACATTAATTGTTGTGAAAATTTACAAGTTGCAGTGGAAAAATATCCAATGGAAGAACTTTACTACAGTGGAGAATTGGAAACAGGTAATTATACAAGATACATGATAATTGGAAGAAAATGATTGACACACTCTCATTGAGACAACTGCAACAAGAAAGTGCTAGAGCACTGAGCAGTATGCAAGCTACCAACAATAACATTTGGCAGTTTAATAAACAAGCACACCACGACAGTCAGCGTTGGTATCGTGCTGTTATTGAATGGTATATCAATGAATACGGCGACTTACCCAGTCGTGTTGGCCCAGGTAAAGCAGTAAAGTTGATCTTAGATGAATAAAAAGAAACTGTGGATTTTTGGAGATAGCTATGGCGCTGCTCATCCTGAATTCAGCTACACATACACTGAACGTTTACATGGAGATTATGATGTTAAAATTCTGGCTGATTCTGGAACCAGTATTGATTGGAGCTTCACTAAATTATTATATACAATCAATGAAGAACCGCATACACAAGACGTGAGTGTTGTGTTTTTTCTAACTGATATTACAAGACAATACTGGGACTTTTTTGAAGATCGTGATCATTGGATAGCAAGACATTTAGCAGAAGGTTCGTGGAACCGGTTGCCTGACAGTAAAAAAGAAATATATAAAAAATATCAAAATTTTGCCCAAACATTTTTTGTTAATGCGTTTCCTCGTTATTATGAAATCAATAACAAGAAAAATATTTCATTTTTGAATATGTATGCACAACAATTTGAAAAAATAATAATTTTTCCTTGTTTTGAACCTATAGACACGGAATTTCAATTGGAAAAAAATGTAACTGTATGGAATACACCAATGGTTGAACAATGGGGTCATGGAACAGATTTTGCTGACCCTAGACCAAATCACATGCCTGAATCAGGGCATGATGAAATGTACAACAGAATAGTAGATTGGATGGAGCAACGTGTATAGCTACGATGACATACGTATGGTTCATTTAGAAGTCACACAACGTTGTCAAGCAGCGTGTCCTATGTGTGATCGTAACGAAAATGGTGGTGCGGACAATCGTCATATTACCAATGCTGAACTCAGTTTAGAAGATTGTAAACAGATCTTTCCAGTGGAATTTGTAAAACAATTAGACACTATGTACATGTGTGGCAACTTAGGTGATCCTATTATAGCAAAGGATACACTAGAAATATTTAAATACTTCAGAGAGCATAACAGTAAAATGTGGCTCTCCATGAACACAAATGCAGGAGCAAAAGATGAAATGTGGTGGCGTGAACTTGCCCAAGTCATTGGTAGAATGGGCACTGTTATTTTCAGCGTGGATGGTCTTAGTGACACTAATCATCTATACAGGCAGAATGTTGTCTGGGCTAACGTAGAACGCAACATGCGGGCTTTCATTGCAGCTGGAGGCAGGGCACGTTGGGACTACATTGTGTTTGGACACAATGAACATCAGGTCGAACGTGCAGAAGAACTAGCAGCGGAATGGGGTGTAGAACGTTTTCAAAAAAAGAAAAGTGCTAGATTTTTTACTGCTAACAGTGAGCAAAAAGATGTACACCAAGCTCGTAATCGCAAAGGTGAACAAACACAAGCTATTGCTAAACCAACTCGAGTTGAAAATCAAAATTTAGCACTGCTCAAACAAAAAGAAATTGAAAAAACATACGGCAGTATGCGAGACTATTATGATAAGTGCAGTATAAATTGCAAAGCCATTGAGAAAAAAGAAATCTTTATTACAGCAGAAGGCTTGCTAATGCCTTGTTGTTGGACAGGCGGACGCATGTACAAATGGTGGCACAAGGATTATCGTGTGGAACAAATATGGGATCATATTGATCGTGCTGGCGGCAAGCAAGCAATCAGTGTGCTAGAGCATGGTATCAAAAAAGTGATGCAAGGATCTTTGCTAAGTAGTATTACTGATAGTTGGACAATTGATAGCGTAGCCCAAGGAAAACTTGGAGTATGTGCTATGAAGTGCGGAACTGAATTTGATCCATTTGCAGAGCAATTTAAATGACAAAAACAAGTGATACATTTTGTATCTTACCTTGGGTACATCTTAGTACAAGACCAGACGGCAGTATGCGAGTATGTTGTACGGCTAACGCTAGCAGTGTGGGTCCTACAAATGACAAAGAACATGGCGGTATGGTAGGTGTACTAAAAGACGAAATGGGTCGTCCAAACAACTTAAATGTCAGTGACTTTTTGTCAAGTTGGAACAGTACATATATGCGTAATGTTCGCAAACAAATGATCAACGGTGAAGTACCTCCCAGTTGTGTTAAATGCTTTAAAGAAGAAGCAGCAGGACATCGCAGTAAACGTCAATGGGAAACTGCATATTGGAGAGAACGTGTTGATGTTGACCGTTTATTAGAAAATACACAAGAAGATGGCAGTGTACCGCCAGAACTAACTTATATTGACTTGCGTTTTGGTACTAAATGTCAGTTAGCATGTGTTATGTGTAGTCCACATGATAGTAGTGGATGGATTAAAGATCACAGCAATATATTTCCACAAGTACAAAACCCTACACTAAAAGATACAATGCAATGGGCAGACAAGGGAAGTATCAACGGTAGCAGTTACAATTGGCATAAAAACAATCCTGTGTTTTGGCAACAGTTTTATGAACAAATTCCTAACATGCAGCAAATCTACTTTGCTGGTGGTGAAAGTTTAATTATCGAGGAACACTATGAAATACTTGAAGAATGTATACGTCAAGGTCATGCTAGCAACTTGGAGCTACGCTATAACAGCAATGGCGTTGAGTGGAGAGATGATCTATTCGAACTATGGTCACACTTTAAGTTGGTACGTTTTCACTACAGTGTAGACAGCATACATGCTATGAACGACTACATTCGTTACCCAAGTGAATGGAAGCGTACAGAGGAAGTGTTTCATATATTAGATAAAGAAACCGGCAACAATGTAGAAGTTACTATTGCTTGTGCAGTGCAAGCACTTAACGTATACTATCTGCCAGACTTTATCAAGTGGAAACTGGAACAAAACTTTAATAAAATTAATATGTGGCCATTTGGCGCAGGAGGTGTGAACTATCACTTTGTTTATCATCCACCGCACTTAAACGTAAAAGTATTACCTGCATGGTTTAAAGCAGCGTGCCGTAAAAAATACGAAGAATTTTATCCGTGGTGGGAAGCCAATTGGGAATTAAGTATACCTAGCTGGCACCAAGGCAAAGTAGATTATGCAACTTGGCGGGCAGCAGACTATGGTATTAAAAGATTGGAAGGCATGCTCAACTTTATGGAAAGCGAAGACTGGAGTCGACGTTTACCTGAACTTGAGGAATATTTAAAATTGTGTGACAGTCAACGCAACAATAGTTTTAGTGCAACCTTCCCAGAAATGAAAGATATATTTGATGTTAAATGAAAAATTAAAACAAGCATACAATGATCACGGTATAGACAAATTTATCTATACATCACAGGGTATTCCTATACCGTTTGACCCTGCTTGGAAACGTATTGGGTTTAATATAAGTGGAGGTGCTGACAGTGCAATACTTGCTTATACAGTGTTAAAACACATAGACCAACACAATTTAGACATTGAAGCGCACACCATTAGTCATATTCGTTGTTGGACTACCAGACCTTGGCAACGCACTATAAGATTACGTGTAATACAAAAGTTAAAAGATTATTTTCCTAATATTAAAATAGTAGAGCACGAAAACTATATACCTGTAGAAATTGAAATGGGTGTTGCTGGCAGTGTTATTCCTGTTGATGGAAAAATGAAAAGTGGTGATCAGATTGAAAATTCTAGCTATGCTAGGTATATTGGATTCAGATTTGAATTGGATGCTGCATATTGTGCAACAACTAGAAACCCGCCGCACTTGAATAAAAATGGTGGCGATCCTGGTCGTGACTTGGCATTGGACTCAATAGATTTTGATCAAATGGTTTATGGACCTTATCATACTGGTATATTTCCAATGCAGGTAAAACCTTTTATGTATTATACAAAAGATCAAGTTATATGTGAATACTTTGTGAACAATGTTGAAGAACTGTTGAATACTACTCGTAGTTGTGAAGGTGAAACAGGATGGATGCGGGATGCAGCCGTTGCACAAGGAATCAACAACAAGTTGGTAGAACACAGTTTTGAACAAGCATATGTGCATTACAATCCAGATCAGGAACTGCCTGACTGTGGACAATGTTTTTGGTGTTTAGAAAAACAGTGGGCTATAGCAGAAGCTGGGAGATTATTGCATGAGACATGAAGAACAAAATAGGCATTTAACTGAATTAGAAAATGGTAAGACTTTTATCGATAGTAATCTAGATTGCGGTCAAGCCTACAGTGTTTATAAATTTCATCCAGAAGTGGGAGAATTTTCTCCGTGTTGTGATGCAAGCAATGTAAAATATGATCATGAAACATTTTTAAAACTGGGTAAAGATTATTTTGAAAAGCACCCTGAGATTGTCAAAACAAAAACAGACCTGCGTAATAATATAAAAAATAACAGGTGCGAGCTGTGTTGGAAAAAAGAAGCACAAGGCATAATGAGTATGCGACAAGCATTAGGTCCACGCAACTGCCCGGAAAATCATCAAAATCCTTACTTAGATGTAGAAAAAAGTTATCCTAGTAGAATTGAATTATGGATGAACAGTACTTGCAATCTAGGATGTTTTATGTGTCATTTGGGTAACAGTAATACATTACGCAAGATTTGGCATAAAGATCCAGACGCACATGGTAACGATGGTGTAGGATTTGACCTGTGGACTCAAGGACTAGACTTTACTGTTAACCGTATGCAAGAAAAGTTTAATCAAGAACTAGAAGCGTGGGTGTGTGATAAACTCAGTGATCCATTGAACGAAGACTTGACTATTGCATATTTAGGCGGCGAGCCTACATTACACAATGAAATGTTTGAGCATGCTGATAAATTCATTGAAGCGGCAAAACACGTAATTGCTACTGATTACCAGGCAACAAGAAGGATTAGTATTGTTACCAATGGCACAAGTAAAGATGCATTGAATGTGCGTTTCACTGACATGTTTAACAAATATGCCGCTGCGGGTTGGTTTGTAAATGTAATGGTAAGTCAAGATGGAACGGATGATGCTGCACAGGTAAGACACGGTGCTAACAGTGAACAAATTATGAAAAACTACGGTAATTGGATGTCTCCTGACAGTGTTGTCAAAGAACTAACACATTTTACAGTATTGAGTAATTTAAGTTTTCCATATGTGCATAATTTGATTTACAAAATGCGTGATCTAATAGACTATCATTATGCTGACAAACCCGAAATGTTAGAACAAGATAAAAGATTGAATATTAATTTTAATCCATGCATGGACCCAAGTTGGATGCAAATACGTTACTTGCCTCGCAAGTTTGCAGTACATGCAGCCAGTGAATCAACAAAAGTACTTGAATACTTAACCAGCAAATACAATATTGATTTAGACATGGGTATTTTTAACAGTGTACTTGCAAGGACAGAAGAAAGTCCTGCACAAGAAGATGTACAAGAATACTTTGAAAAATTGCACTATGTACAAAGTGTATATAGAAAAAGTTTTCCAGAATGGGACTTTTATACTAACTTTCCACACTTGGTGGAGTTTGCAAATGATTACGGAATAGCGAGAGAATAACATGGGATTTTGTGCAGTAGACGATAAAAATGAACAACAATTGATGGTGGTCTGGGACTTGGGCCGTAGGTGTACGTATGCTTGCAGTTATTGTCCTCCACACCGCAAAAATAACTGGAGTCCAACAGCCAGTCTAGATGAATTAAAAAAGACTGCTGACAGTTTAGAACGTTACAGCAATATATACAACCAAATGCGTGATAAACCTTTTAGAGTCAATACCAGTTTTACTGGTGGAGAACCAACAGTCAATCCATCGTTCTTTCCGTTCTTGGAATACTTGAAACAAAGATACCCACAGTGGAAAAGAACATTGACAACCAATGGCTTTTACAGTAGACGTAAATTGGACATTGTAATGTCAACCACTGACTTTACAACAGTTAGTTGGCACTGTGAAGGTACGCCAGAACAAAAAGCTCAAGTGCGTGAAAACTTACAAACAATGTTGGATACAGGATACAATTATAAAATTAATATCATGTTCCATGAACAGCCTGACTACTATCAAGAATGCATTGAACTTGCACAGTGGTGTGATCGCAATGGTGTTATGTATACTCCCAGAGTAATTGGTGATCAGGGAGATGTAAAGCAAGGCTTGAAAGACAAAACAGTACACACCTACACTGATGAACAACTCAGTTGGATGAAACGATATTGGGAAGCCAAAAAAAGCGGATCTAGTACACCTGCACTGGACGCAAGTAAACCAAAGGTTGCAGCACCGCCAGGTGTGATGATGATGGCAACTGAAACACCTAAAAAGACAGTTGGACAAACAATTGGCAGACCATGTTGTGGCGGTCGTAATTTAGACCTATTGGTTGACGACGAATGGACACAGGGTACTTTTGTATACGATAATAACTTTAAAGGTTGGAATTGTATGATCAATTGGTACTTTTTATATATACATCAGGAAATTGATGTTATATGGCATCATCAAACCTGTCAGGTCAATTTAGACGGCAAAGTTGGTCCAATCAGCAGTGTGAGCAAGTTTGATGAATACTGTGATAAACTAGAAGCACAGGTAGCCACAGGACATATACCTTATATTCGTTGTCCTAAAACACACTGCGGTTGTGGATTGTGTGTACCCAAAGCCAAACACGATCAACTGGCTGACAAGATTTTCCGTTCACACGCACCAGGCATTGAACCTGACTTTATGGAAGTACAGGACATTACTGAATCAGTTGGATCACTCAAAGCATTGGTATATCAGTTTGATAAAAGGAATGGCAATGAAACAATCTGAGCAATTTGTGTGCAGTAAGTTATTTCGTGATCTTATTGTTAAATTTCCTTCTGAAGGAATTAAAAATTGTTGTAAAACACAAGATATTAATAATATACCTATAGCTGATATTGATCAAAACTATTTTACTAAAAATGAAAGATTGTTAGCAGATCAAAAAACAATGTTGTTTGATAACCAGTTGCCCAATCCAACCTGTGAAACTTGTATAAATGCAGAGCCACACAGTTTATTTCGCAGTTGGAATGAGTTTGGATGGTTAGATGATGACGATAAAAATCAGTTATATGCTGCTGACAATTTCAGGACATTTGAATTTATGCTCAGCAGTGCATGTGATTTAAAATGCGTTTATTGTGCGCCCAAGGACAGTAGTGCATGGGCAAAGGAACTGGGAGAGCCTGTACAGTCGCCCAGCCCAGAATGGAAAGCACACGTAAAAAAAGCATTGCTTGAGTATTTTGAAAATAAAAATTGGGATACACATCACATGCATTGGTTTGTGTTTAGTGGAGGAGAACCCACATATAATTTAGAAACAATGGGTTTTATAGAAGACGTATTAGATAGAGTACCCAGCACAGTTAACAAAACAGTGATATTAAATAGTAATTTAAATACAAAGCCTGTTGTGCTTGAACGTTTTTTACAGTATGTAAAAAACAACCCCCATACTAAAATTGGTATTAGTGCAAGTTTAGACAGCATTGAACAAAAGTGCGAAGCAATACGCTACGGGATCAATTGGGAACGTGCAATGAGTAATCTCAAACGCTATTTTGAATTTGACAATGTACAAGTATTTTTAAGTCCAACTGTTAATTTGTTAAGTGTACCTGACATGTTAGAATACATTGTTTATTTTAAAGAATTGTATGACAGTTATAATAAACCACTGTGGTTCAATGAAAATATGGTAGCAGAGCCTTGGCTAAGTCCTGCTAGTATGCTAGCAGAACACAATACAATGCTAGATGATGCAATTGCTTATTGCGAACAACACAGTATTGCTTATGTTAGTCATTTAAAACATATAAAACAATTGATAGGCACAGACAATACACCTGACACTCGTGATCATGTAAAAAAACATTTAGAATATTTAGAGTCGAAAAGACCTGATACTAAATGGAAAGAACTGTTTCCACACATAGAGGACATTATAAATGGACAAAGCAAATAAAATTTTAATAAGTGGAAATGCGAACTTTGGACTAGCACAAGCATTGCACAAAATATATCCAGATGCTACATTTTGCAGTAGGCTAAATGATTATGAACTAACCAATAAAAAAGGCAGAGAAGATTTTGCACAATCGAGTGTTCTTTTTGATGTAATCATAGTCAATGCTGCACTATGGCAGTTTCAGCAAACTGTGCTACTAGATGCAGTATACAAGGCACTTGTAGAAGCCAAAAAACAAGCACATATAGTAGTTATTGGTAGTACTACGGACAGAGTCAAGAACGGCAAAGCATGGCTTTACAATGCAGAAAAGAAAGCACTGAGAGATTATTCAAACACACTGGCAATAGGAGGTGTGTGGGGAGATAAACCAAAAGTAAGCTATATAAGTTTTGGAACACTCAGCAACAATCAGCACAAGCATCCTGATCGTCGTTGCATGGATATAGATCAAGCTGCTGGTTATATAAAGTGGTTGATAGATCAACCCAAACATGTTAATATAAATGAAATAAGCATAGATCCCATGCAGGACACTATGTGGTACGAGGAATAAAAATGAATATATTATTAGTTGTAGCACTGGAAGCAGAGCTACCCAATCCACCAAAAGATGCTAGCATTGTTTATACAGGTGTTGGCAAAGTACAAGCCGCAACAAAACTATCACAAGCACTGTGCAAAAGTACCAAGCCTGACTTAATCGTAAACTATGGCACAGCAGGAGGACTTCATGCGTTGGTAAAAGGAATGACTGAAATTGGTACATTTGTACAGCGTGACATGCAAGCTGAACCACAAGCACCCAGAGGTACTATTCCCTTTAGTGAACCTGCTGTGGGAGATATAAAAACGGCAGCACCTGCTATGCAAGTGCGCTGCGGTACAGGTGACAGTTTTGTAATGGAAACTGATCCGTGGTTTGTTAAAGCTGATATAGACTGTGTGGATATGGAAGGATGGGCACTGGCATATGTTGCAAAACAATATGGTATACCATTTAGAAGTTGGAAATATATCAGTGACATGGCAGATGAAAATGCTGCTGATGAATGGGCTAAAAATGTAGCTGATGGTGCAGAAAAGTTTTTGGAGATATATGGCGGATTATAATGTATGGAGCGTCAAAAGACTGTTTGAGTTAGAACTTGACGAATGTCGTAAAATGTACGAACAAACACTTGATCCTGAAATGAAAACAATGTTAGAACAGGTGATTAAATACTTGGAGATGAGATTAGATGGCACAATCCAGTGAAGATCTAAAGTGGAGTGAATACGATTTTACAAAAATACCATATGACGATATTGTCAGTGTTGGTCAACGGACTCTTTTGTATCGTGATCTTTTTACAGTATCATGGCTACTTGGTAGATTCTGCAACTACCGTTGCTCCTACTGCTGGCCCTACGCAAGAAGTGACCGTAAAGACCACCGTCCTACCGAGCTCTGCTTGCTTACAGTGGATGAAATCAAACGTCAAGCCAGACTCAACGGCTTCAATTCTTTCCACTTCTCCTTGTCGGGAGGAGAG
>Ga0255780_10002717_pt1 | contig 15730 bp, 12 predicted proteins | sample 071ome_32_FD_179978 | JGI IMG/M metagenome (GOLD analysis project Ga0255780, IMG submission 179978) | Coastal salt marsh microbial communities from the Groves Creek Marsh, Skidaway Island, Georgia - 071405AT metaG (version 2) | ecosystem: Environmental > Aquatic > Marine > Intertidal zone >... | reverse complement strand
CGCCAACCCAACCCTCCGCGCGCCGTAATCCACCCCGAGCGCGATCGCCTCGCCTCTCGCCCGTCGGCTCGCGCGCATCTCCTCCTCGATCGACGACGACGACGACGACGACGACGACGGCGGTGTCGTTCCGCCGCCGCCGCCGGCGCCGTCTCCCAACTTTTTACCAGTCTTCCACCACGACGCGCTTCGCACCACGAAACCCATCCTCCCGCGTCGACATCCAGGACGAACCGACGTGCACGAGACCGAGACCGCGGACGCCATCCCACCCGCCGGTGTCGCCGCCGCCGCCGCCGTCGCCGTCGTCGTCCCGCGCGGCGATCCGACGTCGCCCGCGTCCTCGGTCTCGTCGGTTCGTCGTTAAACGTGGGTTCTCAGTCCCATCAATCCATTCCCATACGGTTCTTCATCCTACTAAAATCCCTTAAAGTACGATCCAGTTAAACATACTATACTTTAATACTATTATAATAGACATATTATAAACACATTCAACAGTATATAGTATACACACCAACATCTCACACAGCGACGTAATCAAAGCAAAGAAACGCCCGCGCGATCGATCGATCGTCCGATCGATCGAAATCCGATCGAAATCCGATCGAAATCCCGCGAACTACTTATACGGCCGATCGATCGATCACATACTAGTACATGCGATGTTAACCATACATTATACGTACGACGACGCGCGCGTCTGTCTGCCCCCTCCCTCTAAAAAAAGAACGCTCGATCGGACCCACGGGACGATCGGACGAGTCCTTCGCCCGGTCCCGTCGGCACGGTCGGCACACCGCGAAGCAGCGCCCGACGAAAATGTTCAGCCTCTCTGCTACTCAAGCCCGCGTGGGGACGACCCCGCGGGCGACGACCCGGCGCGCGCCCTCCCGCGGGACCGCCCTCGTCGTGCGCGCCGAAGAGAAAGCGGCGGCCCCGGCGGCGGCGCCGGCACCGTGGACGGCGCCCAAGCTCAACCCGAACACCCCGAGCCCGATCTTCGGTGGGTCCACCGGCGGGTTGCTTCGCAAGGCGCAGGTGCGGATTCGATTCTCGTTCAACGATTTTTTTTTGCGTGCGTGCGATGGATGGATGGATGGACGGACGATGGACGACGACGCGACGGACGTTCGGGACGGTGAAGGGTCGGAACGGATGCGATGTATTTCGCGCGATTTGGAAATCGCGGTTTGGACGCGTCGGACGCGGGCGACGCGTTTCGAAACGGTCGTGGATTTCGCATCATCCTTCCTCGTCCCGGGTCCGCCGCTGTCAAAACAAAACAGAGCGTCGCTCTCGTTTCGGGGTATCCGGACGCGCGCGACCGGCGGGCGACGCGGCGCGCGACGACGGGGGACGGAACGAATGCGATGCGTTCGCTTCGCGTCGGTTCGCGGCGACGGCGACGCGCGGCGCGGACGACGCGCGGCGGGACCGAGACGAGGGATGCGATCGGGATCGGGCGTCGATCGTATCAGGGGTGTATCTCGGTGGAAAACCACCCGAAAAAAACCTTCCTCTGGGCGCGGGTCGCGGGTCGCGCGCGCGCGTCGCCCATCGCGTGTGAGAAGAGAAAAGAGCGCGAATGACTGACAGTGAATGCATCGATCGCTCGTTCGCGACGTCTAGGTTGAGGAGTTCTACGTGCTCACGTGGGAAGCGAAGAAGGAAGCCATCTTCGAGATGCCGGTGCGTGCGAAAAGATATCGCTCTCGAGTCGCGCGCGCGTCGAAGACGCGATCGAAGACTTGATTTTTTGACGGATGAACGCGACGAAGCGCTGAACGACGACGACGTAATGATAACGACACTGACGGTTTCGCGTTTACTCCGCGTACAGACTGGCGGCGCCGCCATCATGCGCAAGGGCCCGAACTTGTTGAAGCTCGCGCGCAAGGAGCAGTGCCTCGCGCTTTTGAACAACTTCCGCGCCAAGATGAAGCTCGACGGCTGCATCTACCGCGTCTTCCCGTCCGGTGAGGTGCAATACCTCCACCCGAAGGATGGCGTCTACCCGGAGAAGGTCAACAAGGGTCGCGTGGGTGCCAACCAAAACATGCGCTCCATCGGCAAGAACACCAACCCGGCCACGATCAAGTTCTCCGGCAAGGTCGGCACCTTCGACGCCTAGGCGGGAAACCATTGTCGCGCCACTCCGCCGCCGTCGTCGGTTCGGGCGACGCGCGCGTTTCCTTTAAACTCAAAATCATCAAAAACAAACTTAGTCGCATTTGCAGTAAGGAAAACACTGTGTATCTAACCCCCGTCTCTCGCTCTCTCTCACACTCTCGCGCGCGCGGTCGCTCGTGCTCTTTTGCTCACCGAGTCACACACACCGCACACACACGCACACACACCGCCCGCCCGCGCCGTTCACGACTCACGAATCGCCCCCCCACTCGCGTTCGCCCTCGATACAATCGCGATTCGATTCGTCTTTTCACACGACGCTATACACACACACCGTTTACCCATACGAAATCCGATCCATATCTTTTCAAATCCCACCCCTCGCCGTGGACGGGTTCGCCATCGACGCGCCCGATCGAATTCGCACGAACGGTTACTTTCACCGATCAATCTTGGAAGGACCGATCGGGATTTTTACCGATCGATCGATCGATCGCGCGTCCCGGGGGTACGCCGTGGTAGGGGTAGACGCCGATTTGACGGGTCGTGACTCGTGGTTTTACCCATAAAAAAACCTCCGTTTCGGATGACGCTGGTTCGCGCGGATGCGAGCGCGGATGGACGATGGACGACGACGATGGTCGTCGACGGTCGACGTCGACACACGACGACGCCCGAGTCCCGCGCTCGACGCGTGCACGCAGCCAGTCCACCACACGCTTCTCGTCAGTCATGCTCGCCGCTCTCACGCCCCGCGCCACCGCGCCGCGAACGACCGCATCCGTGACGTCAACACGCCGATCCGCGGGTAAGGTTTCCCTCTCGGCGGTTCGACGCCCGGCGACGACGCTCGCGCGCGCCTCCGCCGCGGACGTCGACAACGAGACGGGCATCAAGAAGATGCGCGACGGTATCAAGGAGGCGGCGCAGGAAAACTTGCTCACGCCGAGGTTTTACACGACGGATTTCGATGAGATGGAGCGGCTCTTCGCGAATGAGATCAACCCAAACTTGGACGAGACGGAGATCAACGCGATCTTGAATGAGTTCCGGGAGGATTTCAACCAAAAGCACTTTGTCCGCAACGACGCGTTCAAGGCTGCGGCGGATAACATTAAGGGTGAACCGCGCCGGATTTTCATCGAGTTTTTGGAGCGATCGTGCACCGCCGAGTTTAGCGGGTTTTTGCTCTACAAGGAGCTCGGACGCCGATTGAAAAAGACGGCGCCGGCGGTGGCGGAAATCTTCACCTTGATGAGCCGCGACGAGGCGCGTCACGCGGGTTTCTTGAACAAGGCGATGAGTGATTTCAACTTGGCGCTCGATCTCGGGTTTTTGACCAAGAACCGTCAGTACACCTTTTTCCAGCCCAAGTTTATCATTTACGCCACGTACCTGTCGGAAAAGATTGGCTACTGGAGATACATTTCCATTTACCGTCACTTGCAAGCCAACCCGGATGATCAGCTCTACCCGATCTTCCAATACTTTGAAAACTGGTGCCAAGATGAAAACCGCCACGGTGACTTCTTCTCCGCCATTCTCAAGGCTCGCCCGGAGATGATCACGACGTTCGAGTCCAAGCTTTGGGCGCGCTTCTTTTGCTTATCCGTCTACGTCACCATGTACTTGAACGACCACGGCAGAAGCGAATTCTACGAATCCCTCGGTTTGGACACGACGCAGTTTAACATGCACGTCATCCACCAAACCAACAAGACGACTGCGACCATTTTCCCGCAAGTCATCGATACCTACAACCCCGAGTTCAAGGCGCGTCTCGACAAGCTCGTCGAGATCAACACCGAGCTCGCGAAGATTGGCAAGACGGACGCCCCGGATGCGTTGAAGAACCTCCAACGCGCCCCGCTCTTGGCTGGTTTCGCCGGTGAGTTGTTCGGTTTGCTCGTCATGCCGCCGGTGGACTCTGGCTCTGTCGACATTACCAAGGTTGCGGAGAACGACCCGGCTTTCATGTATTAAGCAAAGCGCCGCGCTCTTTCGCCGGGGGCTTCGCGTCGTTTGTTTGTTTCGCGCGCGCGCGCGAGGCAAACGACGACAACCGCACTACTACTTAATGGAGCGGTGTGTCACGGATGAAGACGACACACCTTGAGGACAGACACAGAGACGAGACAAAATTTAGCACAGAGAATGGGATTTCTACAGAAGATGAAGAAGAGAGTTCAACCAAAAGTCTTCTCCGCCGAGAGACGATCGAGCGCGTCTTCCTTCGCTTCAGAATTTCAAAATTTATAGCGAGCGCCGCGCGCGCCTTCTTTACGCAACGCGCGCGTTTCCGTACATTTTACAGTCACGGCGTTCGTGCATTACAATATTCATACGAAGAAAATGCTCACACACATCACAAATCGCTCGTCGTTTCCTTCCTTTCCTCGCGCTCACGCGTCCTCGACTGAATGCATTGAAAATTTGGAAACGCGTCTTCGTTCGCACCGCGTCGTCAGATCCCGCCGCACCGCACCGTCAGATCCCGCGCCGAACGATCATGTTTCGACGGATCCGGGACCCGACGGCTCTCGAGCGCGACGCGCGGTGCGAGCACGACTTTTATCGCTCGCTCACGCAGCGGTTGGAACGCGACCTCGAGGATGCGACGAGAGAAATCGAAACGCTTCGGGACGCGGTCGCACGCGGTGGGAGCGGCGGGACGGGGCGCGCGTCGACGACGACGACGACGGCGGCGGGACGGAGCGACGGCGCGGGCGATGCGGACGCGGCGGGGATGGTGGGCGCGCGCGGGGAGGACGAAGCGCGAAGCGCGGGCGCGGGCGCGGGCGCGGGCGAGCGCCTCGAAGCGTCGAATTCGGGCGGAGAAGCGACGGCGGTGAACGCGAACGCGGTCGTGGCAGAGTTGAAGATGGCGAGAGATGCGCTCGCGGTGAAGAACGCAGAGTTGGAGGAGCTGAGGAGGCAGGCGGAGGAGCGGGAGAAGGAGACGGGGAGAGCGGAGGAGGAAAACGCGACGGAGAAGCGGCGGTTGTTGGAGGAACTGGAGGAGATGCGTGATCACATGCGCACGGCGACGGCGAGCGCGCACAAGGCGAACGCAGAGGTGAATGCGGTGGCGCATCAGAACCGAACGTTGATGGAGAAGGAGAAGCGTCGAGCGGAGGCGGCGGAGGCGAACGCGAGACGGTTGGCAAAGGAGCTCGAGGCGGCGCGGAGCGGCGCGGAACGGAACGATAGGTTGGAGACGGTGCGCGAAGACGGTGCCGAGGGATTGAGTGAGAATAATGAGCGCGATGTCGCATCGTCGAAGAGTTTGATGGAGTCGAATGCGCGCGCGGAGGAGCTTGAAGACGAGTTGCGAGTCGCCCGGGCCGAATCGGAAATGTTGCGCGAAGCCAACTCGGCGCTAGAGGTTCGCTTGCAAGCCGTGTTGGAGCGCATAGATGCGTTGGAGAGTGATATGAAGGAGGATTTGTCCCTTCAGGCGATCGTTGAAGAGAAAGAGCGCGCCATCATGGGACGTAATTACGCCGACGAAGCGGCTGTCATGTTGAGAAGGACGGCGCTCGAAACTCAAGCCATGGCGAACGCCTTCCACGCCAGGCTCTATCCCGACGGCGATCCAGAGCGTGATAAGATTGTTCGAAAACTAGTCATCGTTCACGCGGTCTTGACTGGACATCCGTTCGAGGACGCGTGCAGAGATGTCACGCGCGCCGTCCGCGCGAGGCTTCAAGTGGACGACGGCAAGCGACTCGTCATTCTCGTCAGCGAAAATCTGAGCGATTTGATCCCCGATCCCGAAGCAAAGTCGTTGGACACGAGATTGACTCTCAGAGAAACCGTGAATGGCGCGGATCTCTCACCTCGGCCGACGCACGAGAGTGCGCTGGCTTTGGAGAAGAACGCCTCTCTTCGCATCGTGTACGCGTTCGACAACGTTGACGAGGCGGGTAACGAGACGCGGGGAGATGAAAAGGCAATCACAATTCCCATTGGAGCAGCCGGAACTGCGCACGCGTTCGCCATGCAGAGTCTCTGGATCGAGGCTCAGCCGACAGGCATAGAGGGCGCTTTGAAAGCAGCGTACGCGCGACTGCGAGACGCCGAGGCGACGGCGAGCTCCGCTAAATCCCGCGCCATCACCCTTCACAGCGAGCTCATCAGGGCGAGACACCACGCCGGAAGCACCGAGCGCGCGCGCCAGCTCACGCAGCGCGAATTGGTTTTGGAGAAGCGCGAGGCGGACCTCAACGCCGAAATCATCGAATTGGAATCCGCCGCCGCGCGAGCCCGAACCGAATCCGAATCGATTCGTCTCGACGCCGCCCGCGCTGTTTCAGACATTTCCGAGCGATTACAAGTTGCGGAAGAAGAGATAGCCCGCCTTCGCGCCGTCGAGTCCGCCGTCACTCGCGCGCAATCCCGATCCAAATCCTGGCGACGCGAAACCGTCGCCCTCTCCGCCGCGGACGAGGACGTCGCGGCGCGAAGACGAGCAGCCATCGGCGCCCACCGAAACGCCGCGTCGACGTTAGAATTAGCCGAAGCTAGATTAGCGAGACTCACCGCGGCGACAATCAAGCCTCACGCACGTCCGTAGTCGTTGTGTAAGCGTTTTCAAAGAGTCTCTTCACTTTATGAACAGTTACCGGCGTCGGCGCTCCCCACTCTTCGACGAACGAACGCGCGCACCCATGAAGTCGCAATACTACCCCGACGTCAACGCCCCCGGGTACGCCGCGCAACCGCAGCAGCAACAACCGACCGTGATCGTGTTGCCCCCGCAACAGCAACAACCGCAGCGACAGTTCGTTCCGCAACAGCAACACCAACCCGTCGTTGATTCGGTGCCCACCGGCTTACCCGTCGGAACGGGCCGACCGACGTACCTCGGCGCGACGACGGGACACCACGCGCAAGTGATGACGTGTGAACACTGCGGATACAGCGGACCGGCGGACGTGGCCAAGGTGAACGGGGCGGCGTCGTGTTTCGCGGCGATTTTGACATTTGGTCTGAGTAGCGTTTGTTGCCGCGACGCATTCGCGGATACGTATCATCACTGTGCGAATTGCGATGCGGTTCTGGCGTACGCGAAGCTCGCGTGAAGAAAAACGGATTTGTGTGGATGGTTGATTAGTAGAGACGCGACGGGCGTAGAGATAGAGAAGTGTATGGATGATGTAAAAATGTACCAGTACCGGCGTTGGATTTACAAAACCGCGGCCGCGGTTAAAAGCCGAAAAATGAACCGAGCGTTGACGCCGGCGTCGCTGCGGCGTGTTTTCGCTTCAATTCCTCGTGTTCCGCGATGACAGTTTGTAGCTTTGCTTCGAGCTCGGATTTGGTGGCTAAATCGGACGTCAACGCGTCGATGTGCGCCTCGAGATCTTTGATTTTTTGCTTGGAAGCCGAAGCGGCGCCGCCGCCGAGGAGCGCTCCGAAAAAGCCTTCATCCTGCGATTCCAGCTCTTGGAGCGCCTTCGAAACGCGTTCAAGCTCGCGTTTGAGTTTTGAATTTTGCTGATGGAGCTGCGCGACTTCGGCATCCGTAGAGGAGCCGCCGCCGCCGCCGGACGAGAGTCTGAGTTCTTCGTTCTCCTTCGTAACTTTTTCTATGAGCTTTTGATACTCCGCCTCGTTGCGTTCGTAGAGTTCCGCAGACGTTTTCAGCTCATTTTCCAGTTCGGCGAGACGGTTCTCGAGCGTTTCGATGCGTGTGGCGCTCTCTCGGCTCGAGTTGGCGGAGGATTTCGTCGCGGCGTCTCTCACGCGCTCCATCTCAACCTTGACTTCCTTGAGCTCAAACTCGAGCGCCGCCACCTTTGCCGTCGATTCGCGCTCCGCCTTCGCAGAGACGCCGAGCGCCTCCGTTGCTTGCGCGAGTTCCTGGCGTAGACTGTGAATCTTACCCTCGTCTTCCTTCGCCGCGTTCTCTAATCGCTCGATGCGAGATTGTAACTCTGCCTCGCGGCGCTCGTGGTCTCGTCTCGCCTCGGCGACTCGGGTGTCAAAGTTGGAATTCATCGACTGCTCCTTCATCATCACGGCGTCGTTCTGATCCTTCGCGGCGCTAGACATTTCCTTTTTCGCGATATCCAACGCGTGCGTCACCTCTCGCACGCGAGCTTCGAGTTGTTTCACTTGCGCCTTTGCGATTTGCTCGGCGCTCTTCGCCTCTGTGAGCTCTTGAACCAAGTTGTGTTGAATCGTCGTTTGCTGCGCAATCTGTGATGAAAGCGTGCTCTCTTCCGCGTTCTTATGCGCCTCAAACTCTGCCTTGGTTGACGCGAGCTCTGATTTGAGAGTTTCGATTTCCTGCGCGCGTCGTTGTGCGGCGTTTCGCAACTCTTCTCGCTCGGCGGCAAACTTTGATTCGCATTCCGCGCGCGTCCTCCCTATCGCCTCATCCATGAGTGCCCTTCTCGCGCCCTCCTCGCCGTTCACGGCGGATGCGAGGCGTTCTGATTGCACTCGCTCCACTCGGAGCGCTTCAACGGCTGCCGCGAGCTCTTTCTTCGCCGTCTCCGACTCTTCCTTGGCCTCCACCGCCTCGCGCCTGTACGCCTCACACTTGACGGATGCCTCGCGACGCGCCTCAGCCAGCTCTCTCTCAAAGTTTTCGCGCATCGTTTCCCTCGCCCGGTTGCTCGTCTCTGTCTCCATACCAGTCGCCAGTGGTCTCTCAGCCTTCATCGGCGACGCGTTCGCGCTTCCCGAATGGCTTCCCCCGACGCTCGCTCGATCCAACTTTTGTCTCAAATCGTCCAATTTCCCATTTAAATCCGTCGTCTCACGTCTCAACCGTTCCGTTTTCGCCTTGTGCGCCGATCGTTCTTCCTCCAACGCTCGTCCAATCTTCGTCGGCGACGCCGTCGGCGTCGTACGCGTCGACGCGAACGACGTCGATCCTCTCCGGACGCCGCCCGCGTCGACGCCCTCGTACGCGCGCCTTCGGCTCAGTTCCTCGCTCAACAACCTTCTACTCGCCAAAACCTTGGCCCGAAGCGCCTCCGCCCGTCGCAGCGCCTCCCTTCGTTCATCCTCGAGCCACGTCAGCGCGTTTCGTTCCCGTCCGCGATCCGCACCGAACACATCCGCCGCTCGCATCGCGGACGAGCGAACGAATGGAAACCGAACCGAATCAAAAAGATGTGTGTTTAGTGTCCAACACTACCCGACGTCCACGCCCGCGCCCGACGAATTGCACCGCACCGAACGACGTCCGGGTCCAACGTATTCGTCTCCTTCGTCTCCGCGCGCGGAATCGTGCGCGCGTCGACGTGTGCGGCGCCGCGGAAAGGTGCGCGCGCGCATCGTGTGGAGGCTTTCGTGCGCGTTTGTTCCCCCAGAGAAAACGGGAGTTTCAGTACCCTCACCCCATTTGACGGTTTATAAATCGTCATTTGAACCGACTTGACGGTTCGTGTCCTATTTTTAACAGAAAGGGCACACCCGTCGCGCGCGCTCGTCGAGAGTGTTCGACGCGCGTCGTCGATCGATCGATCGAACGAACGGTCGTCGCGGGAGAGACGGACGAGAGGTTGCGCGCGCGCGGTAAAACGGACGAGACGAGACGAGACGGACGCGAAGGATGGTGGATCGAAGGCAAAGCGTCGCGGGTACAAAATTTAGAAAATTGTGCGACGCCGGGAGTCTCCCGGTGCGCTTGAATCACGGCGGCGGTGGTGGAAGCGGCGTGGCGTGGAAGACGGATCCGAGACACGTCGACGTCGAGGCGTACCTCCCGCTCTTCTTCGAAGGGGTGATGGAGACGGAACATCCGTACAGGACGCTCGCGGTGCGCGGGGCGGAGGAGCTCGTGCGCGCGTGCGAAGAGGAGGATCTTCTCGCGGCGATTCCTCGGTTGGTGATGCCGATGAAGCGTACGCTCGACGGCGGCGCTCCCGCCGCGGTCGCTGCGACGCTCGATCTTCTTCGAAAGCTCACGCACGCGGGTCCGAACGTCGGGCGCGCCCTCGTGCCGTATTACCGCCAGCTCTTGCCCGCGTTTAACGCGTACAGAAACCGCGGCGACGTCTTCGTCTCTCTCTCTGATCTTCGCGACGGCGATCACTGGCGCGAACAGCGCGTTGGCGACCAATCCCTCGTCGTCGAGGGCGCCGAGGTCATCGGTCGAGGTCGATCCAAGCGGTGTCTCGCTGCTCTCGTGTTGAGGACGCTTCGCGCGCTCGAAGCCACCGGCGGACTAGATTCGCTCGCGAACATAAAGTACATGGTACCGTCCTACCAATCCATCTCTGCGTGAATAAAACAGTTAAATAAATAGAGGATAAAAGCTGGCAAACGCGTTCGGCGACTCGCACCGGCGCGACCCGTGGACCCGCGTCGTTTGGCTGTTCGTTCGTTCGTCAACCGACATGCATTATCAGTCCCTCGTGATTTTAAGGTTTATAAACCTTCAAAATGACGCAAGAAGAACATCCTTCACACAAAAGTAACCGCAATCCGATCGATGCCCCCTGTTCCCCACAACCCGTCGACGACGCGCGCGGTCGCGAGGCGCATCGACGAAGACGACAAAGATGGTCGCGACGACGGTCGCGACGACGATATTTTACCCGCGCGCGGCGGCGGCGGCGGCGACGCAACGCGCGGTGAAGAGACGACGCGACCGAGCGCGCGGATTACCGTTGCCGAAGGGTCGAGTCAGCATTATCGGTTCCTCCTGGACACTCGACCGACGCGGACGCGCGTGTAAAGCGACGAAGACGCCGGAGGAGGGGTCAGACGCGGCGACCGCGGCGGCGTTGGTGGTGATTGAACACGACGCGAGGATGCGGGAGCGGGTGTCGAACGCGGCGCGAGTGCAAAGCGCGACGCCCAACCGAGTGGATGAGTTTGTGTTGCACGAAGAGCTGACGGAGAGGAAGATTGCTTGGGCGGTGCGAGCGAATGATTTTGAGTTGGCCAAGGCGCTGAAGGAGGAGGGGGCGAGGAGAGAACAGGAGCTGTCGCCGTCGGCGCAGTTGGCGGCGGCGCTGGCGAGACGACTGAGAGACCCAAACTCGGCTGAGACAGAGGTCATATGCGCGGATATCGTGCAGTTGGGCGATCGGAGGTTGGTGCCTTCGCTTTTGAGAGCGTTGTGCACGGTGGATGCTGATAACGAGGCGGTATCTCAGGCTATAGAGCACGCGATATGGATGTTGTGGCAAAAGTCAGGCAACTTGCACTACGACGCCAGACTGCTCGACGGCATTCGCGCCATGTCCATCGTACCGGATGGTTTGCCGATGGCTCGAGACATCTTTACAGAAATCATGGATGCGGATCCTGGGTTTGCAGAGGCGCACAACAAGCGCGCGACTGTCAACTATTTGATGCAGCTTTACGACTTGAGCATCAAGGATTGTGAAAACGTCCTCATACTCAACCCGCAGCACTTTGGCGCACACTCTGGCAAGGGTTTGTGTCACTTAGCTCTGCATCAGTATCAAGATGCTCTAAATAGTTTTGAAAACGCTCTATTGGTGAACCCGAGAATGGAACACGTCCAGAGGTATAAGGAATCTCTTCAAAGTATGCTCGAAAAATCGCAGCGTAAACACTTGCGAGGAGATTAATTTTGTACTGTATTTTACAAATGTAAACGAAGCACTTAATGTTTTACAACTTACCGCTACTAGTTCTAACTATCGCTACATCGACTCAATCTCTCAACGCCGCGTATACTCTCGATCTATGCGCTCGAAGAGGCTCCAACTCTTTGGCAAACGCCATGCTGTATTCGCGTTTGTCCTTTGCGCTCCTTGTTGAATCGCTCATAAACGCTCGTCTCTTTGCCTGCATCTCCTTAATCTTCGATTCGATGGAATCGAAAATCGCGTGGGAAGCCGTCTCCCCTTCTCTCAGCGCCAAGTCGACGTACTCCGTATCCAAAAGTGGTAGTCCATCGATTTGCGCTGGAGCCTCGCCGAGACAGAGCGCCTTGTCAATTGGCTTATCCTCTGGTGAAGGCCCCAAGTACAGACCCATGGCATCCATTTTCGGCGTCACTTCGGCTACGTTTTCACTGGCATCCCACCAAGTTTTTACGTCGGATGCCGTGAAGATCCCATTCGTTTTCGGAACATCTCGTGCCTCAAGATAACAATCTCCTTCTTCATCATCGTCGTCGTCGTCGTCGTCGTCGCCTCGTGCAACTTTCCACATTGAAACTGAGCCTTTGTCGTCAGCCGTGACCACGACCCACGGCGTCGTCTTACAAAGTTTTTCATCTGGGTGAATCGCGATCGGCACCGGGGCCCACACGACTCCGGTGGCTGGTGCGTCGCTCGATCGCCATTGGCCGACCACTTCGAGCGTTTCGCTATCGTGGATGCGGATATGCCCATCCCATGTGGTGAGCGCCACGAGTCCACCCATGGGAGAGTGCGAGACACAAAGCACCGCTCCGGACATGCGAACATCACAAGTGTTAGCGTCTTGAATCTCACCGACGTGGTCGCCATTCTCCAATTGAGGCTTACCCGCTCCGCTGGGCGACGCTCTGATGGACCAGACTCGAACGACTCCGTCATCGCAACCCGTGACAATGATGTTCCTCGATCCTGGATGAGGATGCCATGATAACGAATTTATCCTACTAGTGTGAGCGTCGTACCACTTACAAAGACGGCCAGTGACGGAGCTCCACACCAAAAGCCTATGGCATGCTCGTCCGCCGGACGTTGCTGTGATAATTAGACGTCCGCACTGAGTGTATTCGACAGAAGTAATTGATTTTGATTGCCATCGGAGCGTGTGTAGACACTCACCCGGTATCTCTGTCGCTTCGGCAGCCAGATCCCAGACCCTACCGTCGCCATCGAGGGATCCACTCGCGAGCTGAGCGTGTCCGCGTACTGGATGAAACGCCAAACTCGTAACGCCTTTCTTATGCGCATTTAGACCCGAAGGTATCGCGTGTTCCAGCGTCTCATTCACCGTATCCCAAACGCATATCGAGCCATCTGACGTCCCGACGGCGACATAGCCTCCAGTGTAATCGAACGCCAACGCGCTCACGTCCATGGACTCGTGTAATCCGGAGAGCTTTGTCGCTCGAATAGACACTGCTTTCGGAGCACCACTCAAGGAAAGATCGAAATGCCAAACGCCAACAAAACCGGAGTCGCCGCAAACGGCGAGCGTACCATCGCCATCTGGTGACCATTCGAGCTGGTTCACGCACCCACAGTCCACCTTGATTGAATACACGCAATCTCCGCGCGGAACGCTAAACACTTTGAGATAACCATCTCTTCCAATCGTGGCCACGTACGCGTTCAAAGGGTCGAATTTTTCGCCCTCGTCATCCACCGTAATATTTGGTTTCATGGCAAGTCTGATTATCGCTCCTTTGTGCGCGGCAACGGTCGTGATTCTACATTCTGTGAGCAACACTTGTTCCGTCCGCCTAAATCCATCCGTGAAGACGCTCAGAAATTTCTCGTCATCTTTCGCCCGCGCAACGCACGCGCGATAGAGATCCACAGCCCTCGACCACGCACACATGGCTTCTAACGCACGACCTTTGAGTACCCAAGGCGGAAACCATAAACTCCGAGTCGCGATGGCTCTATCTGCGTCGTCCGCGGCAGCACTCCATTGCCCGAGCGCCGCGTACGCCTCTCCTCGCGCATGATACAATTCCGCGTACTCAGCCGTTCCATCCACCTTGGCGTACGCCGCAGCCGCGGTATAATATTCAATCGCCCGTTCGTACTCCTCATTTGCGTAACTTTGGTCACCCAACGTCTTCAAATCCCCTCCCAACGCTAACGTTGATCCATCCTCGCCCATTCTAATTTCCAACACGCGCTTCTCTTCCCTCTCTTCATCACCCTTTTTCAACGGTGTCGGCACCGACGCCCGCATCTTCAAAACCCTCGACGACGATGATTTCATCGTCTCGCGAGCCGTCTTGTCTTTTTCAATCTTCTCTCGCGCCGTCTCGTACGCGCGTTGAATCTTTCGAAACGTTTCGTCATCGCCTCCAGTCTTGTCTGGATGGTGCGCCCGAGCGAGCGCTCTGTACGCCGCGCGAACCTCGGATTCGGTCGCGCCGACGTCGAGACCGAGCGTCGAGAAGGCTCGGGCGACGTCGCGGCGGCGGTGGGTGGTTTTACCCGGCATTTTCCTCGCGGTTTCGTCGATATCGAGCGTCGGCGTTTACGGAACAACTCAACGAAAAGGCGTTACTTTGAGCGTTTCGTTCACTGTTTGTGTGTGTTGTTTATTGACAAGTCGTGTGCTGTAGTAAGTACTGCGATGGATGGTGTGGAATTTTAAGCGTACATTTCCTTTCGCGGGTTTTCTTTTCTTCCTCGTCACCTATGTCGTTTCCTGATTGCTTCTCAGCCGAGGAGTGGCGTCGCGCGCGAGAATCCCGTCTCTAAGACGCTCATCAGAGAGAAACGCGACGTTGCAAAAATGTTTCAAACGTGGCCTGAGGAAAACCTGCTCACTTGAAGTGCATGTTAGCCGTCTCGTAGCCGAGGGTGGAGACAAGGAATGCCTTCGGATCGTAGTTGGCGTTTTTGTGGTTGTCGATGAAGTTCTTGAAGGCTTCGTTCACCTTCTCCGGCGTCTTGGAGTGGACGTCGAGGACGGCGTACCAAGCCGCTTCGGTAGCCACTTCGCTGACGGCGCGCTTCATTCTATCCATGTTGCCCGCAGTGCTCTTCTTCGTCTTCGGGAGAGACTTAGTGCTACCCTTGGTCGACTTTTCCTTATCCTTGCGTTCCTTCTCGGCAGCCTTGTGCTTCTTGCGTTCAATGCGGAGCTGAGCGGCGGCTTCCTTGGCAGCTTCCCAAGCGCGCTTCTCGTCGAGCAAACGTTGACGCTTCGCTTCGCGAGCAGCCAAGCTAAGGTTCTTCTTCTCGGTCAAGTAAGCATCACGCTTGATGACGTACTCTTGCGCTTCAAGCTTAGCGGCGGCTTCGTACTTGGCCTTTTCCTTGGCAGAGAGCTTCTTCCACTGTTCGCCGAGCTCGGCGGCTTGCTGGCGGAAGGGCACGGCATCCTTGGTACCAGCCTTCGGGCGGAACTTGCTGTCGCGGTATTCCTTGGCCCAGATGATGTACGCGGAGCGGTTCTTACGCGGAGCGTTCTTGTCCTTCTTGCGGCGCTTGCGGTTACCATCCTTGTCGTAGCGAACCGGCGGCTCGTCCTCCTTTTCATCCGGAAGCGGCACGTAGTTGCGCATTTCTGCGTAGTAGCGCGCCTTGTCCTCGTCCGCCTTGCGTTGGCACTCAGCACGCTCCGCGGCGGAGACATTCTTCCACTTGAGCGCGAGCGTCTTGGTGATGTCCGTCACCGACGCGTTCGGGTTCTTCTTTTGAAGCGCTTCGCGGTGGTTGTTCAAAAACACCAAGTACGCGCTCATCGCGCGCTTTGGCTTTTCCTTATCCCGTCTCTTACGGCGCTTTCTTTCCGGTTGGCCCGGCGGCGGGGCGGTCGCGGCAACTTTCGGTGCCATCTTTAAACGTTCTTCTGTGTCGTCGTCACGAAAATACTCCGTCAGTCACCGTAAATTATAGCTTGATCGATTGATGATTCTGATGATTCGAGCGCGCGCGCGCGTTCAAATTTTTTTCAAAAAAAAAAAAAGCCA
>Ga0255780_10002709_pt1 | contig 15749 bp, 9 predicted proteins | sample 071ome_32_FD_179978 | JGI IMG/M metagenome (GOLD analysis project Ga0255780, IMG submission 179978) | Coastal salt marsh microbial communities from the Groves Creek Marsh, Skidaway Island, Georgia - 071405AT metaG (version 2) | ecosystem: Environmental > Aquatic > Marine > Intertidal zone > Salt... | reverse complement strand
CGTCATCATCGTCCCCATCACCCACTCCGACGCCCGTCGCTTCGTCCACGCCCACCGCTCGTCCCGTCCTTCTCCGCGACGAGCGCGTCGTCGTCCATTCGCCTCGTCGCGTCGTCGTCGCTCGCGCGCTCACCGCGTTCCCCATCCACAGAGACGACGAAGAGGACGATTTCGTCGTCACCATCGTCGGTATCCCCCAACACCGAACGTCGGCGTCGGCGTCGGCGTCGTCGCGTCGGCGTCGTCGGCGTCGCGCGCAACCATTCGTAACGAAACCGAAACCTCCTCCAATTCGTCGTCGTCGTCCCGCAGTCTCGACGCTCGTTCGGTATCCCGCGTCCGGACGACGCGATATCCCACTCGACGCCGTCGTCGTCGCCGTCGCCATCGCCGCCGTCGCCGCCGTCGCCGCCGTCGTCGCCGAGTGAAGACGCGCGCGCGCACCCCTCGGTGTGGATATTTCATACCCTCTTTCATTTTGACGAGTCATGACTCGTCACAAAGCACACACACACATCTCGATGCAGAGGGTCGTCCAGGTCTGTCCGCGTCGTCAGACGTCAGAGCGCGCCAGCGAGCGAGCGAGCGAGAGGACGAGAGGACGGCGACGCGCGAGTCGGTTCCGTCGTCGTCATGGGACGGGGACGGAGACGTCGCGGTGTCGGTGACGACGACGTCGGTGAGAGGGTGAAGGATGATGATGAAGAAGAAGAAGATGGTGACGTCTCCGTAGTAGCGTCGACGACGGCGCGTTCAGACGCCGGAACGGCGACGATTCAGACGACTCAGACGTCGACGTCGGCGAACGCATCGACGTCTTCGACGTCAGAGGCCGCGGCTCGGGTCGGGCCGATCGTTTTATCGCGAGAAGAACGACGAAGTTCGTCTTCGTCTTCGTCCGCGTCTTCGTCCGCGTCCGCGTCTTCGTGGTTCGTGCGAACGGAGCGGGTGACGATGAATAACGGAAGCGAACGAACGGTGACGATCGATGAACGGTTTGAAAAGACGTGCATGAAGTGCGCGAGAGGGAGCTCGTGTTACGCGACGCACCGAGCGACGAGTGCGATCGCGGGGATGCGTACGAGGAGAGGACGAAGAGCGGCGTCGAGAGGACGAAACGGACGACGAAGAGGCGGGAAGGGTGGCGGCGAATCGAGGGATGAATCGTCGGCGGACGCGAGGGATCCGGATTCTGATCCTTTGGCAGCGTTGGAACGGCTGATTGCGGACGGGCACAGACCGACTCGGAAGACGTTCACGGCGGTGATAACGGCGCTCGGAGCGTTGGGTAGGATTGGAGAGTTTGATAGAGTGATGGATATGATTGGTGATTACGGCGATGCGGCGGACGTGGCGACGTGGAACGCGGTGGCGCACGCGCTCTGCGCGTTGGGGAACCCGAGCGGGGCGGAGGAAATCGTGGATAAGATGTGTAGTGAGGAAATCGGCGTCGGTGTCAACGACGCGACGCATCCAGAAATCATTTATACGTACGCCAAGCGCGGAGAGTCAAACAGAGTGTATCGCGTCATTCGTCGCATGTCGAGCGAGCACGGAATTTTACCGGATGAAAAGGCGTACAACGCCTTTTTACGCGGGCTGTGTGAGATTGAAGCGGCGGAGGAGGCGGAGGAGGTGCTTCGCCGATGGCACAACGAAAAATTTGATTTAGAACGCCAAAGCGAACGCGGCGGACGCGTGTCCAAGCCCACGGCTGCATCGTACGGCTTAGTCATAGATTGCTGGGTCCGCATCGGAAACATGCTCGCAGCGCGTAAACTGTTGCAACAAATGCAATGGGAGCGCGTGGCGCCGTCGCTGCCCATCTTCAACATGCTCATCGACGGCTACCTCAAGCAGGCCAACATGGGCGCAGCGGAGGGCATCTTTCGCGAGCTCGAGTCCAGCGGAACTTGGGACATGGACTCTCTGGGCATCAAACCGGACAAGGTGACATACACGCTTTTCCTGGATTACTGGGCCAACCAAGGGCAGGCGGACACGTGCGAGCGCATCTTTGCCAAGATGATCAAGTTTAAGATTGTTCCAGACGTCATCGCCTTTGGCGCCCTCGTCAAGGCGTACGCCCGATCGCGCGACACGGACAAGGCGGAAGAAGTGTTGGACAGGCTCGAAGAGGCGGAGGTGGAACCGTCCGTGGAGATTTACAGCGCCGTCATCGCGGCGCACTGCACCGTCGGAGACATGGAACGAGCGAGAGCCATCTTTGATAGAATGCTTCACGTCGGCTTGCGTCCAAACGAGCGCACGTTTGCCCACTTTGCCTGGGGATACGGTCAAATCGAAGACATCAACGGCATTACAGAAGTGGCGAGATTGATGGTTTCCAACGGCATGAAACTCAAGGGATCGAATCGGCAAGCCATCGTTCGCGCGTGTCAAGAGTGCGGCATGCGCATCAACGCCGTCGAGGCGCTCCTCGACAGAATCTCCGCCCCGGATGGCCCGCAGCGCAAGGGCGTGTGGTCTCGCGACCCGTCGGCGTCGAACACCAAGGCATCGACCACGCAATCGACGACAGACGCGTCCGAGAGATCGTCGTCGAAACCCCGAAACCAAGGCGATGACGAAGACGCTTCGTCCTGGGCTCGGGATGTCGTCGCGGCGGACGACAGACGACGCGTGCCTCGCGTGTCCACCGCGGCGTACCCGTCGTCGTCGTCGCATCACGGCCGAAGCCACCTCGCGTTCCGGCGCCGATTCAGCCGCGTCCCGTCGACGTCACAGAGTTTATTATTCCGTTTCGCCGCTATTTAGTTCTCAATCAGCCGCGAGTCGCTTTGGCGGGATCGTTAGAAGAGTCAAAATCGGCGCTCGCCCGCCCGCCGCACCGACGAGAGACGCGATGCGCGCGCGCGCGCAATGATGATCATTTCATTTACATTCCGTTTTGACGTAGACACACTTTCAACGGCACACACACGAGCAGTACCTCACACGTAAACGACTCGCGACGACTCCCGACGCGAATCCAACCAAAGAGTTGAGTCGAGTCGAGCCTACTCTTCAGTGTACGACGACGACGACGACGAACGCCGCAGAGGTACATCGACAAAGGTACGATCCTCACACGATGGCGCCGTCTTTCCGCCTTCTCGCCGGGGACGAGCTCGGGTACGTCCGCGCGTTCGTTTCAACCAAAGCGCTGTCGTCGTCGAAAAAAGCGGCGGCGGCGGCGGATGACTCTGACGAGGATGACGAATCTCTGTCGCTCGTCGGTAAATTCGGCGCGCTCGGCCGAGAGAACCGCGCGTTGAAGACGCGTCCAGTGGTGTATGATTCGTCGTCGTCGTCGCGCGAACACCAGCCGTGCGCGTGCGTGGTGACGAGAAGAGGTGGAAGGATTGAAGTGATGGACGCGCGGTCGGGCGCGTCGGCCGCGGAGGGCGAGACGCTGACGACGCGTAGCGATTTGATCGACGCCCACGGGTGGATGCCGCCGCCGAGGACGAATGACGGTGGTTTGAAAATCGTGAGCGTGTACGAGAGCGGGGACGTGGGAACGCACGCGTGGGATGCGGCGAACGTAAAGTGGACCGAGCGAGGGACGTTCAAGGCGGCGCCAAACGCGACGAGCGCCGACGCGGATGGCGCGCTCGGGAAAATCGTTCTCGGGGGCAAAGGACAAGGCGCGGACGTCGTGGTGTGGGATATCGAACACGAGAAACGGACGTACAAGGCGAAACCACCGCCGGTGAATTGGCTCGGGTACCGCGCGCCGCCGTGGGTGAGCGCGACGTGTTTCGCCGCGTCGAGCGAGTGCGTTCGATTCTTTGTCGGCACGGGTGAACATAGATTTAGACATTACGACACGCGAGCGGATAAGCGCGCGGTGTTGGATTTGGACATTGGGAACGGGGTGATAACCGCTGTGGCGAGCTCGCTCGACGGTCAAGAGGCGTACGTGGCGAACGCTCGGGGATTGTTTGAGATTGTCGATTTGCGCGCCGGAAAGACGCGAGGACGGTTCAAGGGCAACTCGGGGAGTATTCGTCAAATTTCCGTGCATCCATCGGGAACGCACGTCGCATGCGCGGGTCTCGATCAGTACGTGCGCGTGTACGACGCCCGGACGCGAAAGTGCGTCTCGACCGTGTTCGCCAAGCAACCGCTCACGTCGGTCATGTTTGACGCGCGCACGCTCGAGTACGAAGCGGCGCTCGCCGAGAAGGAAAAGAAGACCAAATCGAAGAAGAAAAAGACCAAGACGATCGCACTCACCGACGACGATGGTCGCGAGATGCTTACAAAGTTGAAGAAGAAGAAAAAGTCGTCGACAGAGCTCGACGACGAAGACGCGACAAAGAAGAAGAAGAAGAAGAAAAAGACCAAGACGGCGAGCGTTCACATCGAGTGATGACGAACACAGAGAGAGCGAGACAGAGAAGACAGAGAAGACACACCCAAATTGTAACTACCGGTAGTAGCGCTTAGTAGCGTTACGTGATATACACAATGCACAACAACAAAGAATACAGAATTGAATTTGATAATCGGAAACGCGAGCTTTAGGCTCGCTCACCCCGCCGCGCCCACGCCGCGTTCGCGATTAAACTTTCGCGCCAACGACTCCCCGTGACGCCCATCACCGCCGCCAAAAACCCCTTTACCATCCGCCCACGCGTTCGCCTTCGCCGCCTGTCTCGCCTGCGCCCACCACACGACGACGAACATCGTCATCAAAATGCACAACTTCCACAGTTTCGTCTCCACGCGCATCTTCAATCCTCGCACCCGGATCGTCTCCCCGCGCAGTAACCCGCGAACCCGCGGGTCGAGCACCGATTCGACGTCTTCCTCGTCCTCGGCGGCATCGCGACCCGTCGTCGTCGTCGTCGTCCACCGTCGTTTCGTCGACATCGATCGTCACTCTGTGACGCGGACACGTCACGCTCGACTGACTGACTGACGTTGGGATCGTACACGCGCGCCTCGATGCTCCGTCGACGCGCGTTGGCGGCGCTGTTATCGTCGCGCGCGGCGCACCGGGGCGTCCTCGCGCCCGCCGCGACAACCATGGCGTCACCGACGACGCCGACGACGCCGCCGACGACGACGCGACATCATCAGTGGTACGGCACAACGGCGAAAAAGGAACCGCCTCGTAGTAAATCACCGACGACGACGCGACCGCCGGTTGAGATACGCATCGTCGGCGCGGACGACGCGGAATCGGCGTCGGAGGATGATTCGAACGACGACGAGGAGGACGGGTCGGCGTCGTTGACACCGAAAAAAGCGGTGGAAATGTTGGATAGATTCATCGTCGGACAAGCGGACGCCAAGCGGGCGTGCGCCGTGGCGTTGAGAAACCGCTGGCGACGACACAAGATTGCGTCGCCGATGAGCGAAGAGATTGTGCCGAAGAATATATTGATGATCGGGCCGACGGGGTGCGGGAAGACGGAGATTGCGAGGCGTTTGGCAAAGATTACGGATTCGCCCTTTGTCAAAGTGGAGGCGACCAAGTTTACCGAAGTGGGCTTTCACGGACGAGACGTGGACCAGATTATTCGGGACTTGGTGGATAACGGAATCGCGCTGACAAAGCTAAAGATGCGAGCGAGATTTGAAAAAGTTGTGGCGCAGATTATTGAGAATAAAATTCTCGACTTCGTGTGCGGGGAGGGGGCGAACGACGAAACGCGAGAGGCGTTTCGGTCGTTGTATCGAGACGGGACGTTGGACGATCGAACAATCGAAGTGGAACTTCCGGACTCGGCGGGTGGGAATAACATGAAGATTGATCCGACTGGGGGACCGATTCCGATTCACGAGCTCGTCATCAAGGTGGATAAACTCTTTGGGAACCGCAAGAGCACGACCAAGCGTAAAATGACCGTCGCCGAGTGTAAACCTCTCATCGAAGAGATGGAGTTTGACAATTTGCTCTCTACGGAGACCATCGCCAAGGAGGCCATCTCGGCGGTTGAAAACGACGGAATCGTATTTATCGATGAGATTGATAAGATTGTATCGTCTAGTGATTACCGACACGGCGCGGACGCGAGCTCGGAAGGGGTGCAACGCGATTTGCTTCCGATCATCGAAGGTTCCGTCGTGAGCACTAAACACGGCAACGTCAACACGGATCACATTCTCTTCATCGCGTCCGGGGCGTTCCACTCGGCGAAACCGAGCGACATGTTGGCCGAGCTTCAGGGTCGCTTGCCAATCAGGGTCGAACTCAAAGGCTTGACGGAACACGATTTGTACAGAATTTTGACTGAACCAGAGATGAACATGATCAAGCAGCAGCAAGCGTTGATGAAGACGGAGGGCATCGATCTCATCTTTACCGACGAGGCGATCAAGCACGTGGCAAGCATATCTTCAAAGGTTAACAAGACGGTGGATAACATTGGCGCGAGAAGACTACACACGGTTTTGGAACGCATCGTCGAGGAACTATCTTTTGACGCGCCCGAGAGATACGCCAAATTTATCGCGGATGGAGGCTCTGGTGCGCTCGAGGTTAAAATCGGCGTCGAGGAGATTGACGCCGCCATCGGCGAAATGCTCAAGGAACAGGATTTGAGTCGTTTTGTGTTGTAAATTTTCAGATCAATTGGTTTACTTTACTTAGTTGGCGACATTTCTAAGACGCCTCAGCCGTCGCCATGGCGACGTCGACGCCCACGTCTTCCTTCACGTCCGCGTTCGTGTCGTTGTTGTTCGCCTCTTCTTCGCCGTCATCCTTACCAGCGGGTAAATCCTCAAAGGATGTGGTAGCGCTCGACGGAAAAATCAACGTCGCGTTGCTCGTCGTGGTGTCCTCCATTCTAGTCGGTCGAACGTAGCTCGTCTTGTACGTTCTCCCTCGTCGCGCGACGCACTCGTACAAACGCACGTAATACGTCTGCGCCTCGTAATTTTGCTTTTCGTGCATAGTACGCACCGTCTGTTCTGTCACTGATCGCGCGACGCACTTCGAGCACACGATTTGCATTGAGACGCCGGCGTTACACCCTTTCCCGAAACATGTCGGGAAAATCTCTGGAGGCTGACAATTCCCATGGTACAAGTGGAGACACGCCATGCACTCGTGTAAGACGCCCGAGCTCCCGGGGCCTGGAAACGCACCGCCTCGACAGCTCGTGCACACCCCGCGCGACACGTCTTCTTCGTTGGCTTGTTCATACTCTAAAAAGTAATCCTCGTACATGGAGAGCAACCTATTCCCGACATCCGTCATGGTGTGATTATCGTAATAGTTGTGCAAATTCTTAAACATCTCCGTCACCCGAATCCTGTGCTTGGCGCTCTCTCTCGATCGAAACCCACCCACGGCGCACACTTGCTTGTAAAAGTGACACGGGTCGCACGGTTTCCCCGTTCGCGACATCAACCTGTCCAAGTTGGCCCAACACTGCTCCCAATCCCGACCTCGGGTGTGATGAAACCGCATGAAATCAAACATGAAATCCTCCATTGAACACTCCACCAGTCTCGGGCGCGTCCAGGAGTGATCGATCACCGTGCCACCGGAAAACGTCGACGGCTTTTTTGGAAACGGTTGTATCTTTGCCCAAAACTCTTCCCCGTCCTCTTCGTCGTCCCCTTCGTCACCCTTCCCGTTCGGTGCGGCGGTACCACCCTCCACGCGCGCATCTCGACGACGATCCCCATCACCGTCGTCGTCGTCGTCGCCACCGCCGTTCGTTTCCATCATCACCCCAGAACCACCGGCGGTACTCTTTCCGTCGTCGTCGCGACCAGAAAGCGCTCGAGCTGTTGGTGCATCCCGCGCGTCCACGTCGCCAACCGCCGTCGGGGTCGTCGCCGTCACCGCCGCCGTCACCGCCGCCGTCACCGTCGTCGTCTCCCCGTCCCGATCGTCACGCGTCATTCCCCCGCGATCCGTCGTCGATCCGTCGTTCTCTGACGATGCGAATGCAATTTAAATTCAAAAAAGCGTTCGAGGATCGACACTCGAGGACGCCCGCCCGATCGAATCGAATCGAATCGGCATCATGTTCGGGGCGACGTTCGGGAACCTGTTCGCGAGCGGGCCGAAACTCAACTACGACGTGGATCCGGCGTTCGACGCGCGGGCGTTCGGCGTGTGGACGCACGCGCGCGGACGGTGTAAGGTGCGAACGGCGTGATGGATGCGCGCGTGATGATGGGGAACGGATGATTCGGAAACGTCGTCGACGCGACGCCGGCGACAGGACGAAGAGGGGTTTCGTTCGCGGTGCGCGCTTCCGGTTTTACTCTTTTTTTACGTACCCGACCCCGGTGAGCGAGCGAGCGACTGACTTGAACGACGACGAACTCGAGCCGACGGCGATAGGATACAAACGCGGCGGTTTCGGTGTTTACGTTTCGAGGAGACGCGCAGAGAGATCACCAGAGAGTGGCGATCGCGAGGAACGGGGTGAAGAGGTTGAAAACGATACGACACCCGAATGTGTTGTTGATGAAGGATACGATTGAGATTGAGAATGGGAGCGAGATTACGATACACATCGTTACGGAACCGGTGACGCCGTTGGAGACGCACTTGAGAGACGTGCCGGTCGGTACGGTGCAGAGAGACGAGTATTTCACCCTGGGGCTGAGAGAGGTGGCGACGGCGGTGGCGTTTTTGAGTAACGATTGCAAACTCGTACACGGCGGGGTGAGTCTTTCGGCGGTGGTGGTGACGGAGAGATTGGATTGGAAGCTTCACGGGTTTGATTTGTGTAGCGAACTCGAATCCGTCGGGCGAGGGCTCAACGGAGACGCCAAACTCATTCACGGCGCGTACTTGGTACCGGATCAGTACAAACCCGAGGAATACCGACGGGGAGATTGGGTGAGCATTCCGGAGGGCCCGCCATGGGCTATCGACGCCTGGGGTCTCGGATGTTTGATTCAAGAGGTTTACAGCGGCGGCGCCTTGCGAGGGACGGATCAACTGCGCGAGATCGATTGCATCCCGAAGGCGCTCCTCAAGGATTACCAGCGATTGCTCGGGTCTCAACCCACGCGTCGGTACAATCCGAAAAAGCTCATTGAAAATTCGTCGTTGTTCGCCAACAAACTCGTCGAGACGATTACGTTCATCAACAACTTGGCGCTCAAGGATTCCATCGAGAAGGAGCGCTTCTTCGGATCGCTGCCTCGAGTGTTGGATACCCTCGCCCCGGCACCGGTGCAAAAGAAAATTCTACCGATGCTTTGCGATGCGCTCGCGTTCAACCAAGCGCCGCACCACGCCATCTTGCCCATGCTCCTCGCTGGCGAGGAAATTCCGCGCGAAAAGTACCAAGAGTTGGTCATTCCCACCGTGTTCAAGCTCTTTGAAGTGCAAGACAAGATGGTTCGATTGGATTTGTTGGAAAACTTGAGTCGGTACGCGGATCGCGTTCCGGACTCGATGCTCGATGATCCTCTGTACGAACGCATGAGCACGGGTTTCGCGAGCCCGGACTCAAACGTACGCGAGATGACCCTTCGCGGAGTGCAGTTGCTCGTGCCGCGCCTCTCCGAGCGCGTCATCACTGCGTCTCTGCTTAGACATCTAAGCAAGTTACAAATCGACGAAGATCCGGCGATTCGAGCGAACACGACCATCTGTCTCGGTAACATTGCGCAGTACTTGAGCGCAGCGACGGCGAAGCGCGTCTTGTTGAACGCATTCACGCGTTCTTTAAAGGATGCCTTTCCGCCGGCTCGTCTCGCCGGTTTGATGGCGCTCGAACACACCCCTCAATATTACGACCCGGCTGAGGTGAGCCAGCGTCTCATTCCCGCGCTCGGTCCGCTTCTCACCGATAACGAAAAGGATGTGCGAGTCAAGACGTTTTCCATCATGTCGCTGTACGTCGATAACCTCAGGGATCATTCTCAAGCGCTCGAGCGTGGACCCGAGGCGGCGGCGGCGCATGTCGAGGAGCAACAAAAGAAGGGTCACGCGAACGCCGCGAAGCGCGCAGCCAACATGCTTTCATGGGCTGTAAACATGGCGGCGAACAAGATTGGAGGACCGGACGAGGATCACCCACCAATCGATCTTCAGAGTGAAAAGCTCATGGCGAAATCTTTCAGCTCTGCGGCTCCTCCGCCGAAACTCTACGGCGAGAGTCCGCGAACGTCGACTCAAAACACGCCCGCAACCTCGCTGGGGCCGTCCCCGGCAAAGGCAATGACGGACGCATACGATGCAAACCGCAGAAACTTGGAAGCGGCGGCGCAAAAGGTGAGCGCCTTGTCTTTGGGTCGTCAAGACGACTTTGGCGACGACGACGACACAGATGGCTGGGGAGACTTGGACGTCGTTGATCCGGCGGAAGAAGCGGCGCGCGCGAGGCTTAACGCGAGAACGTCCACCGCGAGCTTTGGGGCGGGAAGCAATAGATTATCGACTTCGTCTGCGATGACAAAGTCCTCGAGCGTCGGTAGCCACGCGAGCGATGGATGGGGAGATGACGAGGATTTGTTTGAAGACATGAGCGCGCCCGCGGCGAAACCGCCCGTCTCGCGTCCGGTCGCGCAGCAGGTTCGCCCCGGCGCGAGCATGGGCGCGCGTCAATCGAGTGGGGCACACGTGAGTATAGGTGGTGTCCGTCGCCCCGCCGCACCGCTTGCGGGTTCTAGATCCATGGGAGGCAAACCTCCACCGATGAAGCTCGGAGGAGCGAAGAGCGCGTTGACGAGTAGCAAAGACATCGATCTCGAAGCCATGCTCAACGAGTGAGGGCAATCGCGATGCGCGCAGCTGCTTTCAAATATTCTTATCACACACTAGTACTTTAGCACTCGCTGTAACTGTACAAATCCTTTGCAAACATACATTATTAAGAAACGAACGTCGTCTTTGAGAGTGTTCGTTCATCATCTTGGAAGGTCAATGAGACAACCGTACATGGAAAGATCAGCCTCAATCTGTCTCGCGAAGGTTTCCGCGATGACACCCTTCTCCGCGCGTTCGAGATCGCGCTTAATCCAGTCACCACCCTCCGCGATGGTGTTACCGCCGGCGTTCACTTGCGAAAAGAGGTATAAATCTTCCAATCGGTTGGCCAACATTCTCTCGCGCGCTATCTCCCAAGAAACCACGTACGGATTGGCTTGCGGACGGCACTCGCGCACGCAGTGCAACGCATGCTCGAGCTCAAACTGTTGCACGAACGTCAAGTATCCAACCACAGTCAAACTCGCTCGGTTGATCCCCGCCGTGCAGTGTACGTACGTCTTCTTTCCCAACGCTTGAAACGCCGCCAATTTCCGCACCGCTTCGGGTAACATTTTTGCTTGGTCCAACCGGTCGAAATCTCTCACGCTCACCTGCGTGATCATCACGCCTCGCTCGACCGCCCGTCGTCGAACGGATTCCCAATCGATATCCATCGCCTCGTGACACAGCGAGCACTGCAAGCACACGATCGCCTCTACTCCGGCTTCGTCCACCAACCTATCCACGTCGCCAGCCGAACGCGGGCAACTCCCAATCATAATCTTCGCCCCTCGCATCTCCTCTTCGCTCGGCGTCTCGATCACCTGATTGTCCCCATCCAACGTGAGATAATCCCAATTCAACGTCCAACTCCACGACCCGGGTTGCGGTGCGTCCCCGCCTCTCGGCGCTCGTTTTTCTCGCACGCCAGCCTTTTCGCTCTCCTCCGCGCGCTTCTTGTACCCGCTCTCCTCGTTCTTCATCGCGCCGGCGTCCGCGCTCTCCGTCCCAGACGACGCCGACACCGACACTCGTCTTCTGTGATGCAGCCTTCGCCAGTTCCGGGGCGAACCCTTCGCGCGTCGTGCGACGACGGACGCGTTCGGTCTTTGCAGAGTGGTTGTCAATTCTCGCATCATCATCGTCAACGAACGCTGAACGATCGCTCACGCTTATCGTTATCACGTCGCGCTGAACGACGACGCGTCGTCGCGGAGCGCGCACACACGGACGACACACACCGATCGAATCGATCCGTGGTCCAACGCGAGCGCGAACGATCGTCGTCGTCGTCGGAGTGACGCGCGCGTGACATTTTTTTTGAAAATGAAGGCATCTTGTTTTGTGTCTGTTATACTGTATACGCATACATTATCTTTTAAAAAGTGCACTCGACGCAACGCGCGCGCGCGATTGCGCGATTGCGCGACGGACGACGACGCCCGGGCGAGGAAGGCGCTCGCTCGCGCGTGCGCGATACGATCGTCGCCAAAACCATGTCGGCGTCGGCGTACTACGTCGATGACGACGATCCAGAGAAGGACGGCGACGACGCGCGAGCGTTGGCGAACGCGCGCGCGAGAAATCGAGCCACCGCTGCGAGTCTGGCGAGCGTGTGGCGACGACGATGCGAACGGATGACGACAGACTTGGAGCGGGCGCAGGAGACGTACGAGGAGATGAAACGCGAGGTGTTTCGCGGGCGAGAGGAACGACGGGCGGTCGAGGAGGAACGGGAGGAGTTGCTGAGGGAGATTGAGACGTTGCGAAGAGAGCGAGACGCGAATTTGAACGAGACGCGAAGACGAATGGTTGAGATTGAAGCGGTCACGGCGCGGATGGAGAGCGAAGAGGCGAAGAGTAGGGATTTGGAGGAAACTTTGAGGGAAGAACGGGGTCGGTGGGCGACGGAGCGGGAGAAGTTTGAGGTGGAACGGGCGACTGGGCGGGAACGAGCGGAGCGGGAGCGCGCACGCGCCGACGCGGCGGAGAAGCGGTTGGTTAAGATGGAAAAACAGGTGAAATCGGGACGGGAGGCGATGGAACGGATGCGAATCGAACATGAAGGTGAGATTGCGAGAGAGAGATCGATTCGGGAACGACTGGAGGAGGAGAGGGTGCAGTTGGAGGCGGACAGAAGACGATTTAGAGATTTCGACGCGCAGTTGAGCGCCGAACGCGTCAAGACGGTTGAGGCGCATGCGGCGTCGAAATTGGCCCAGGATTCGCTCAGGGAACAAGTTTTAAAGGCAGAGAAGGAATCCATGGAACTGAGACGCATGATGGAACAGAGATCGACCGAGATGGCGAATGCGGTGAGACAGCTCAACGAAGAGCTCGCGACGCAGCACGACGTCGTCGAGCGAGGCATGAGCGCTCGAGTGGACGCGCTTCGAGACACGATGGATGAAGAGATTGAGCGCGTGCGCGCGAACGCCAATGCGAGAATCAAAGAGGCACAGGGCAAAGTCGCGATGGCGGACGAACGAGCGGCGCGAATGGAGCGCGTGGCTGAACACGCGGAGGGCGTGTCTCGCAACGCCGTGGCCAAATTGAAGCTTATCAACTCTTCCACGACGGCGCTCGAGCGCGAATGCGAACACCTCCGAGCCAATCTGCACAAGGTGGGTGCGCTCAACGCCAAACTCACTCGGCGCATCATCGACGGTGAACCGTTCGTGCTGGACGACGAGCGAGTGCACGTCGAGAACGACGCGCCGAGATTGGCGAATATAGAGCCAAACGTCGCGACGCCGTCTCCGCCGAGCGAACGCCCGTCCAAAACTCGAAGCCTCTCCCCTCCCGCCAGTGTGGTGGACATCCAGAGCATACTGAGTGAACTAGAAATAGAGCTCTCGCAAGTCAGACGCGAGCACGATAGTCTCGCGCGCGAAATGGGTTCGACGTCGGCGGACGACGGTGAGTTGTTGTGCGCCGCGCTCGAGGATGCGCGCGAGCGACTCGAGGCGAAATCTCGTCAGGTGAAGATGCTCAATGCAGCCGTCCGCAACAACGTGCGATGAATGAATGAATGCCTGAAAGAAATGTACAAAAAACTGATAGTAGGAGTCGCGACGATACATGTGTAGAATTTGTGATACGAATGCGTAGAGCTTGAAATGACGTGATGTGTTTTGACGCGCTGGGGTTTGAAATTTTCTAGTTTTGTGAACAAACAAAAGGTGATTACTATGCTATAGACGGCGAGAGCGATCGTGTCTCCTCTTCGTCGCTTATTCGTCGAGAAGATAGTAGCATCCCGATTTCTTTTGTTCAGAGTCCAATTGAGACTCAAACTTGTTGATGCGCGGTCTGTAGTTGGTCGGATCGCGGCGGAAGGTGATTTCGAGCGCCTTGAGGAAGGCATTCATACCGGTGAGGAGGGACTGCGGCCTGTGCGCCGTTGCCTCGACAGCAGGAACACCAGAGTACACGATCACCTTGTCGGCGAGGTACGTCGCCATGATGAAATCGTGCTCGACGATAAAGGCAACCTTCTTCGCGTGCAAGATGAAACGTTTGATCACCTTGGAAGCCCACACGCGCTGCTCGGAATCCAAATAGGCGGAGGGCTCATCAATCAGGTAAATGTCAGCCGGCGTACCCATGCACATGGCCAACGCGACGCGCTGCAATTCACCACCGGAGAGGTTCTGCACAGCTTGATCCATGAGCGGATCAATGTTCATCGGCTTCATGACGTCGGAGACAAACTGCGGATGCATGTAGGATTCGCGAATCTTCTTGTGCAACAATTCTCGGACAGTGCCCGGGAACTTGGGGGAAATCTTTTGCGGCTTGTACGAGACGTTGAACTCTGGAAGCTCAATCTCTTCATCATCCGGCGCAATCAAGCCGGCGATGAGACGAATGAACGTCGTCTTACCGGTACCGTTTTCTCCGAGCAAGACGACGATTTCGCTATCGGTAAACTCGCCAGATTCGACGTTGAGCTTGAAGTCGCCTTGCGTCTTCGTCATCGCCGGGTACTCGTATCGCGAAAAGTGATCGTCGAGCTCTTCCATCGCGTCGGTGGTCACCTTGAACGTGAGCGCCTCGTCGCGGAAACGTAAGTTTTCCGTCGGCACGAAGCCGGCGAGGAAAATGTTGATACCCTCTCGCACGGAGAAGGGCATCGTGACAACCCCGTACGCCCCTGGCTTACCGTAGAGGCAGCAGATAAAGTCGGACAAGTAATCGAGCACGGACAAATCGTGTTCAACCACGATGACGTAGGTGTCTCGTTGCAACATGGAACGGATCACCCGGGACGCCTTCAAACGCTGCTTGACGTCGAGGTACGACGACGGCTCGTCAAACATGTAAATGTCCGCCTTTTGACACGCGATAATCGCCGTGGCGAAACGCTGAAGCTCACCACCAGAGAGCTTGGCGACATCGCGCGAAAGAACATTCTCGAGATCGAGCTGGTCGATGAGGAAATCAATGTTACCGAGCTGGTTTCTGTCGTCCAAGCACTTTTGCACTTCCCCTCGCACCGCCTTAGGGATGTTGTCGACGTACTGCGGCTTGATGAGAGCCTTCATGTCATCCTCCAAAATCTTGGTGAGATAGTTTTGCAACTCGGACCCTCTGAAGTGCGCGAGAATGTCCGTCCAATCAGGCGGAGACGCAAAGTTGCCGAGGTTCGGCTTGAGCTTACCCGCCAAGATCTTCAGCGCCGTCGACTTGCCGATGCCGTTCGTACCCACCAAACCCAAAACTTGCCCCGCCCGCGGCGTCGGCAACCTGTGCAGCTTGAACGTGTTCGGTCCATATCTGTGTGTCGTATCTCTCTCCAAATTCTTCGGCAAGTTGATGATCGTGATCGCCTCAAACGGGCACTTTTTCACGCAGATGCCGCAACCGATGCACAACTCTTCGCTCAAAAACGCAATCTTATCCTTCGGCGACACCTCGATGCACAATTTCCCAACCTTGACCACCGGACACGACCTCTTACACTCTTGCTTACACTTTTTCGGTCGGCACCGCTCTGGGTTCACGATTGCGATGCGATCCAGCTTTTCGTTCGGGTCTTCATCTTTACTCTTCTTACCCATGA
>Ga0255780_10002708_pt1 | contig 15750 bp, 15 predicted proteins | sample 071ome_32_FD_179978 | JGI IMG/M metagenome (GOLD analysis project Ga0255780, IMG submission 179978) | Coastal salt marsh microbial communities from the Groves Creek Marsh, Skidaway Island, Georgia - 071405AT metaG (version 2) | ecosystem: Environmental > Aquatic > Marine > Intertidal zone >... | reverse complement strand
CCTAAATTACACAGGACATTGACGCATCATCACGGTTTCAAGAGAGCCTCCCAGTGACGTCTGATGAGATGATTGCGATGCTTGAGAATTGGGGTATCGACTATACACGTGCGGACCATGTGCCGCTTAGAACGGTCGAAGATTCAAAAAAGGTACAGGATCAATTCTTGCCAAGTGAGCAAGGTGGTGGGCACATTAAAAACCTCTACTTGAGGGATAACAAGAAACGCAACATTTTGGTTGTTGCTGAACAAGATAGATCAATTGATCTAAAGACACTGCATCAAACGCTGGGAACGGGTAGGCTTTCATTCGGCTCCGCAGATCGCTTGATGGAAAATCTAGGTGTCCGGCCTGGGGCGGTCACACCTCTTTCCATGATCAACGGTGTAAAATCAGGTGTCCAAATATACATCGATAAAGCGCTGCAAGGCTGCAAACAGATTTATGTGCACCCGCTCGTAAATGATCGAACGCTGGGACTTACCCCCGAAGGCCTAAACGCCTTTTTTGCTAAGATCGATGTCATATGAGCAGGCTAGGTAGATCGAACTCAGTTCCTTTTTGTATGACAACACTAAGTTCTCCAATTTATAAAGTACTTCTCAAATGATCAAAATGGATGATGAAAACTTTACTATTAGGATAAATTCTGATCATTAATATCAAAATATCGCATCAGAAGGGTGCAGATCTAAAGAAAGATAGTTTCATTGCCCCGTCAATTCGCCCCCAAAGATCTTAGCCTTAAGTGGTTAGAGCTGTTTCAGATATGCGCACAGAAAGGATCGCTTCAGGCTGCATCTGATGAAACTGGGTTGACCATAAGCACTGTTTCGCATCATTTGCGAAATCTAGAAGATCACCTTGGGGTCGAACTGTTTAACCATTCGCGAAGGCCCTTGGTTTTGACCCCAAAGGGCCAGGCGTTCTTGCGTAATATTGAGGATGCACTATACGCTATTCGCAAGGCCAAGGCAGAAGCTTCGGCTGGAAGTGTCGCGGACGCGAGCTATCTTCGGATTGGCACAATCGAAGATTTCGAAAGTGATATTATTCCAGAACTGGCGGTATTCCTGTCCAAAAACATGTCCTCTTGTGACTTCATGTATCAAACAGAATCCAGTCACACCTTGATCGAGCAACTGCGCAATCGACATTTAGATTTGGGAATTACGACCATTCCAGAGTCAAACCTGGGCGATTTACAGGATCGCCCTGTTTTGCGCGATCCGTTTGTTATCGTCTTGCCGCGCTTAAGCGATCATTCCTTGACGGATATTCTTGAGGGGCGCACCAAACTGCCGTTCTTGCGGTTTTCCAGCAATCTGATCATCGCGCGGCAGATTGAATCGCATCTGCGGCGCCTGGGTTTGGCACGTCCTCACAAATTCGAATGCAGTAATAACCAGACGCTCATGGCGATGGTCGCGGCCGGTGCGGGGTGGACAATTACGACGCCACTTCTGTTTTCGCGGGCAAAACAGTTCCAACAGAAACTGACCATGCATCGCTTTCCAGGTAAGGGGTTTTCACGCACAATAGCTGTCGTGACAACCCCTGACTGTTCAAGATCGGTGTTGGAACTGATCGATACAAAAATGCGGGGTTTGCTGCGAGATCAGGTCATTTCAGCAGTCGTAAAGCAAACGCCGTGGCTGTCTGACAGCTTTACGCTGATAGATTAAACTGTGTGTCACGGCACAAGGATGTTGAACCGCGATCTGATATCCTGTTCTTGCTGTGGCGACAGATATGTTGGGGTATGGGTTTGCAATATCTCACGCGCTTTGATCTTTGCCCGCGTCCAAGCATCCAGAGCTCCGTTTTCTGCCCATGTGCGCGGTTCATTTCGGTCTGCGAGTGTTGGGTAAAAATAGTCACGCTCCATCGCGGCATATGTGTGTTGGCCGCCTAAAAAATGACCGTCACCCAGTACGGCGCTGCAAATTGCGTCAAACCCAAGATTTTCATCCGTCACCTCAATACCGCGCAATGCGCGGTAGGTGTTCGAATGCATTTCGTCATCCAGAACAAACCCCTCAAAACTTGCCCCCAACAGGGATGCAGTCATCCCCGAACTTTCATAGATCAGGTTGCCCCCTGCCAGCGCCGCGGCCAGTGATGTAATGCCCTTTTCCATCCCATACTGCGCATCAATTGCCTTGGCGTCTGTCATAGAGCAGGCCACACCAGACGGTAACCCAAGCCAGTTCGACAGCTGTGCAGACGCCGCGTTCAGCACCGCTGTTTCACCGCTGCCCCCCGAAAACGCACCTGTGCGCAGGTCAATGACCAAGGGCCAATTGGAAAAAATCATCGGAAATCCGGGTTGGATGGCGTGTACCATCAGTAAGCTACCAAGAGTTTCGGCAAGTGATTGCGCCAAAAAACCAGCAAGCGTTGCGGGTGCGGTCGCACCCGCCTGTGCGGCAGTTATGCAAGATATCGGAATGTTGTGTTTGATACATTCGTAAACAACATCGACCGCATCCGCGCCATAGCGCATGGGCGATATCATCGGGCTGATGTGTGCTTTTAGAAAGGGTCGCTTGGAAAACGCGCCTGCGCCGCCTGCGGCGATATCCAGCATTTCTACGATTGGGCCGACATGCTCGGCAAGGGTAAAGGATGTGGCTGTCGGCTTTGTGGTGTGTTTCAACAATGCAAAGGCGGTGTTAACGTCCAAATCAAACGTGTCAGGCACATCCGTTGCAACGCAGCAGCGTGTGAACCAGCTGACATTGGCCAGCGTGTCCTGAAGGCGCGTGAAATCATGCAGGTCTTGTAGGGTCGAGGGGCGATAGGTGCCGCTGTCCAGATCCAGTGTTTGAACCGCTGCGCCACCCGTGCCAAAGTAGACTTTATTGCCACCCACCTCAATTGATCGCGATGGGTCACGACCGTGCAGGATAAAGGTCTTGGCTGCCTGATCAATGGCCTCTTCGACCAATGCAGGTGGGAACAGGACACGCCCTTGACCATTATCCATAGCACCTATCGCCAAGAGATCAGCACGCAGTCGGTCAGGCACTTCGCCAATCCCAAGTTTTTCAAGCAGATCAAGTGCGGTGTCATAGATGCGCCGCAAATCGGAATCGCTTAGGGGTTTATATAGTCCACCAATTTGGCCGGGTGGACATGGATCAATCGCAGGCTTTGCCAGTCGCTGGGCCACGCGTTCTGTGCGTCCGCTTCGTTTTGCACGTTGTCCAGCCATACCAAATCCTTTGACGCGGGGGGATGATCACTTGATTTAGGTGCTTTCAAACCAACTTGCGCAAGCGCGATTTAATTAATGAGAAATTATCAAATTTGAATTTCGATATTTTGCGATGAAATGTCTTTTGTTTGTCCCGAACATTAATTTGGTGCGGTATCGGGTTTGAAATGTTTCGGAGGCCCCCTTCAATGAAATCCCGTACAAAAGTTGTGGTTATCGGCGGCGGAATCGCAGGCTGTTCTACACTTTATCATCTGACTCAGGAAGGCTGGAGCGACGTCGTTCTGGTCGAACGTAATGAGCTGACCAGTGGCACAACATGGCATTCGGCGGCGCAGGTGACAAATTTTGGCATGAACCAAACTATGGTGGGCCTTAAGACACACTCGATTAACCTGTATAAGAAACTTTCCGAGGATCCTGAATATCCAATTAACTATCACCATGCCGATGGTGGGATCCGATTGGCGAATACTGAGGCGCAGATGCAAGGCTATCACCATTTTGCATCAATGGCGCGGGGGATGGGCGTCAATTTTGAGGTGATCGATGCCGAGGAATGCGCCCGACGCCACCCGCTGATTTCCACGGTCAATCTGTTGGGGGGGCTTTGGGATCCGCTAGATGGCGATATCGATCCCGCGCAGCTGTGTCAGGCACTGGCCTATCATGCCCGCAAAGCAGGGGCCGAGGTCTATCGCAATACGCCTGTAACGGCCCTGACCCAGCACAAAGATGACACATGGACAGTACACACAGAGCATGGGGACATTGATTGTGATATTGTGGTGAATGCCTGCGGATACCGCGTGAATGAAGTGGGTGGAATGATGGGTGTGCATCATCCTGTGGCATCAATGGAGCATCAGTATTTCTTAACTGAGGATATTCCAGATATTGCAAAAGCAGGTCATAGGATGCCCCTGTTACGGTGTCCCATCAGTGACTATTACTGTCGCCAAGAAAAGGGTGGCTTGCTTGTAGGATTCTACGAACAAGGCTGCAAAACTTGGGGTATGGATGGCATTGATCCAAATTTTGTCAATGCGCTCTGCCCCGATGATTTAGATCGCGTCATGGATGTGTTGGCGGGTGCGTTTGAACGTATGCCTGCATTGGCAGAAACGGGTATTCGCACGATCGTAAATGGTCCGATCACCTATACAATCGACGGCGCGCCACTGGTTGGGCCGATCCCTGGAAAACGCAACGCATTCTGCATCATCGGACTACGCGCAGGTCTGGGAGAGGGGGGCGGACATGGCTGGCTATTGGCGCAGCAAATCGTCCATGGCGAGGCGTGTTACGACACTTGGGTTTTGGACCCGCGCCGGTTTACGGGCTATGCAAACGTAGAGCTTACGTCACTCAAGGCGATTGAGGATTATCAGAACGAATTCCGCTTTCATTTCCCACACGAACACCGCCCTGCTGGACGCCCCGCTAAAACAACCCCATTGACGCCTATTCTTGCTGCCGAGGGCGCAGAATTTACTGTTGTGAACGGCTGGGAACGAATGGATTACATTAAGCCGTCACCAGATTTTCACCCAACGCTGAGCTTTAACTTTGATGAAGCCTTCGACGTCGTGGCGGATGACGTAAAAAACGTGCAGGAAAATGTCGGCCTATGCGAAGTAAACGGGTTCAATCGGTTCGAAATTACCGGCACAGATCGGCACAGTTTCCTAGAACGCATGTTTTGTGGAGCCGTGACCAAACGCGACGGCCGCGTCGGCTTGGGCTATTTGTTGAACCATCATGGTATGCTGAAATCCGAGGCGACGGTTGCCAACCTGCCTGCCTCTGATCGGGGGCCTGAACGGGTTTGGTACGGATCAGCTGCGGCCAGTGAATATCACGATATGGATTGGCTAACGCGACACATCAATGCGGGCGAAGATGTCCAGATTCGCTCACTGACCAATGAGCAGACCATCTTAGTTCTTGCAGGACCCAAGGCACGCGATGTGCTTTCGATTTGCGCTCGGGGAGATTGGTCTAAAGAAACCTTTCCTTGGCTATCCGTTCGCGAATGTTTCATCGGGTTTGCGCCCGCCACGGTGATGGGCGTCAGCTTTTCAGGCGAACTGGCCTATGAAATCCATGTGCCCAATGCCTCGCTTTATGCCGCGTATCTTGCCTTGCGTCAGGCGGGCAAGGCGCACGGCCTGAAATTATTTGGCGCGCGGGCAGTTGAATCGATGCGTATGGAAAAAGGATTTTTGCATTGGAAATCCGAAATCCTGACGGAATTCGATCCTTATGAAACTTCGTTGGATCGTTTCGTAAAGCTTGAAAAGGGTGATTTTATCGGTAAGGACGCGCTACTCAAGCGTCACAAAGAGGGTCTGCAAAAGAAACTTGTTACTTTAAAAGTGGACGCAACACACGCCCCAGCGCGTGGTGGGTCCTCGGTGATGCAAGGTGGCAAGGTCGTTGGGACTGTGACGTCTGGTGACTGGGGGCACAGAGTATCTATGAATTTGGCCTATGCTTTTGTTGATACAAATCTAGCAGTCGACGGAACTAAAATGCAGATGGATATGTATGGTGAGATGGTGGATGTGGAAGTTATTAAGCCCTCACCATACGATCCGAACTTTGAACTAATGCGCAGTTGAGTTAACAAGATCAAGCTGTACTCTCCAAACTACAGAGAAACTGAGATTGTTATGCCCCAAGATATCGACGCCTCATCGCGCTTTCAAGACTGCCTCCCAGTGACGTCTGATGAGATGATTGCGATGCTTGAGAATTGGGGTATCGACTATACACGTGCGGACCATGTGCCGCTTAGAACGGTCGAAGATTCAAAAATCGACATCAACGTCCCCATAGGGTGCGGTGATGCCCCTGTTTTTCCAGGTGATATCGTCGTGGGGGACGACGACAGTGTGATCATCATCCCCGCAGAAATGGCGGATGATGTGGCAGCAGAGGCATATGAGATGACCGCATACGAAGACTTTGTCGTTGAACAAGTTCGTGCAGGAAAAACGATCATCGGACTTTATCCCGCGACACAAGAAGAGAATTTAACGCTTTTTGCAGAATGGCGCGCGAAAAACGGACGCTAATTTTTGCAAATCCAGCCCGATCTTTTGCGCAAGAATCACAATGAGCATGCAAAGAGATTCGTTATAAAATTTGCCATCAGTCGTTCGGGCGGGTCTGAATATGCACTGTTGGGATGTTAAAATGCAAATCATCTGCAAACAGAACCGACACGAGGAAAATGAACCAACGCGTAAATTGTTTATGCCGCGTAAGAGCTTGCCGCATTGCGGCAAAAAACCAAACTTAAATTGACGCTAGGTTAGTGTAAAAAAATTAAAATTATTTGCCTCAGTAAAAAAATTTTACTATCCCTAAAGAAAGGATAGGAAAATGAACGAAGTGAACGCCATAAAAAACCGATCCCCGTTGTTGGGATCTCTCATTCGACAGCGCCGCAAAAAGCTGTCAATGACGATGCAAGGTTTGGCGGACACGGCTGGTGTTTCTGTGGGATATGTCAGCCAAATCGAACGCGACATGGCAGTGCCGACTTTGGGAACTTTGGCGCAGATCGCGGATGCGCTTGGGGTGGAAATTGAATATTTCATCAAATCGCAGAAACCAACAGACGCGATAAGCTGGGCAGAGGGGCGTCAGCAATTTTTTATGGATGGATCGTCGGTTCGATATGAGGCGGTCACAAACCAGTATCCGGGATCTGAACTTGCGTCTTATATCCTGAACGTACCCCCGGGGTATTCGTCAGAAACCGTTTCGCATGAAGGCGAAGAGATCATTTTCGTTTTAGAGGGCATGATCCATCAATTCCTTGATGGTCAGAAATTCGAGATGCAGGCAGGGGATTGTTTGCATTTCAATAGAATTTCCCCCCACTCTTGGACGAACCCGACCGATACCGAAGCCCGTGTCCTATGGACGGGAAAATTGAAAGTCCTGAACAAAGAAAACCGACATCACTTATCCCATTTGTCAAATTCAACCTAATAGAAATTTTTCTGGCCTCGCCAGAGATCGCAGGGTCCACGCGATATTGGACCAACCACCAACGAGCGACGATAAAACCAACAAGGAGATCGTTAAAATGTCACTAAAGACTAAACTATTGGGCATGGCAGCCGCGTTTGCTGTAACTGCTGGTGCCGCATCTGGCCAAGCGCTGGTGTATTGCTCTGAAGGCTCACCAGAAGGATTTGACCCCGCGCTGTATACAGCCGGTACAACCTTTGACGCGTCAAGCCATCCAATCTACAACCGTTTGGTTGAATTCAAAGTTGGCACAACCGAAGTCATCCCCGGTTTGGCCGAAAGCTATAGCGTATCAGAAGACGGCAAAACCGTTACCTTCAACCTACGCAAAGGCGTTAAGTTCCATTCTGCAAACGGTTTCGCACCAACACGCGATTTCAATGCAGATGACGTGATCTTTACCTTTGATCGTCAGATGAACGCCGAAAACCCATACCACTCTGTTTCTGGCGGCACTTGGGAATACTTCTCGGGCATGTCGATGCCTGATCTGATCTCAAGCATCGAAAAGACAGACGATTACACTGTCGTCTTCAACCTAACACGCCCAGAAGCACCAATCATCGCCAACATGGCAATGGATTTCGCATCAATCGTGTCAAAAGAATATGCCGACGCGATGTTGGCGGCTGGCACACCAGAGATGTTGAACCAAGCGCCCGTCGGTACAGGCCCATTCAAATTCCAGGCCTACCAAAAAGACGCGGTTATTCGTTACGTACGCAACGACGAATACTGGGGTGACAAAGCCAAGGTTGAAGCGCTGATTTTCGCAATCACACCTGATGCGTCTGTGCGTTACCAAAAAATCCAAGCGGGCGAATGCCACGTTATGGCCTATCCTAACCCTGCCGACATCAGCGCGATGCAAGCAGATGCAGGCACCGTTGTTTTGGAGCAAGAGGGTCTAAACGTTGGTTACTTGGCGTATAACACAACCCAAGCACCTTACGACAACCCAAAGGTTCGCAAAGCATTGAACATGGCGATCGACAAACAAGCGATCATCGATGTGGTGTTCCAAGGTTCAGGTCAAATCGCAAAGAACCCAATTCCACCAACAATGTGGTCTTATAACACCGCGATCCAAGATGATGCTTATGATCCCGAAGCGGCAAAAGCGATGTTGGAAGCAGAAGGCGTAAGCGGTTTGGACATGAAGATCTGGGCGATGCCAGTTCAACGTCCTTACAACCCGAACGCACGTCGTATGGCCGAGTTGATGCAAGCGGATTTCGCCAAAGTTGGCGTAAACGTTGAAATCGTGTCTTACGAATGGGGCGAATACCTATCCCGTTCCAAAGCCAAAGACCGTGATGGTGCGGTTCTGTTGGGTTGGACAGGTGACAACGGCGATCCCGACAACTTCCTAGCGGTTCTTTTGGGCTGTGACGGTGTTGAGGCGTCAAACCGCGCACAATGGTGTCACCAACCGTTCGAAGATTTGGTCCAAAAAGCGAAAATCACCTCAGACGTCGCAGAACGCACACGTTTGTACGAAGAGGCACAAGTTGTCTTTAAAGACCAAGCACCATGGGCAACCATCGCACACTCTGTCGTGTACATGGTCACACGTCCAGAAGTTGACGGTTACGTTGTGCACCCATTGGGTGGCCACATCTTTAACCAAGTTGGCTTGAAATAATACCAAAACAGGTTGGCGCATCCCGCGCCAACCTACCTTTTGATGGAAAAAACCATGTCTGCCACCCTTCCCCACCGACTTGTCGAATATTGTGATCTGGCGAAATCTTTGCAGGTTGATGCCGTGATTTTGGTCCCCGGATCAAATTTTACCCGCGTTGTTCTGCATCCCTTTATGAGCCACGAACGCCCATTTCTGTTGGCGGCCTGTGCCGACGGTCGAACCGCAGCCATCGTGCCGAACCTAGAATTGCTGAGCTGGTCTCATGTGGGATTTGACGGACCTGTGTTCGATTGGCGCGATCAAACAGGGTATGCAGATGCTTTTGCGAAATTCATGGACTATTTGAACGCGACGCGCATCGCAGTCGAAGGCCAAGTTATGCGTGTTTTCGTGTATCACGCTATGAAAAATACCGCACCCAATGTTGAAATTATTGATGCAGAGCATGACATTTCAGGCCTGCGCATGATCAAAACCGATGCTGATCTGGCTGCAATGGCAAAGGCCATCGATGTGTCCGAACGCGCATTGACCGCGACATTGGACCAGATCAAGATCGGCATGACCGAAAAACACATCGAACAAATTCTCACGCAACAAATATTCGCCCAAGGCGCACAAGATCACGCGTTTCGACCCATTGTTGCTACAGGCGCGAATTCGGCAATGCCCCATGCAAAAGCGGGCGAAACCCCCATCCGTGCTGGCGATGCGTTGTTGTTTGATTTTGGGGCGCGTTGTGATGGATTTTGCGCCGATATTACGCGCACCGTTTTCATTGACCACGCCCCCGACGAAAGCGCCGAAGTGTATGCAACCGTCTTGGCGGCCAATCAGATGGGCCACAAGGTCGCCCGCGCAGGTGTCACGGCCCATGACATTGACGACGCAGTGACGGGCGTATTGGAACAATCCCCATTCGCCGCATACATTCGCACAAAAACGGGCCACGGATTGGGACGTGATGTCCACGAGGCGCCTTATGTGATGCGCGGCAACCATATGGTTTTGCCTGCAGGGACGGTGTTCACCAATGAACCAGGTCTGTACATCCAAGGCAAACTGGGCGTGCGGATCGAAGATGATGTCGTGATCACCGAAACCGGATCACGGTCATTAACAACCTTTCCCACAGAATTGATGGTGATCCCGTGTTAAAATTCCTGACCAGCCGGCTGTTGACATTTATTCCCACGTTTCTTGGCGTCACACTGATTTCATTCGCGTTTATACGCGTGCTTCCTGGTGATCCAATCATCGTGATGGCCGGTGAACGGGGATTAACCGAAGAACGCTATGCCGAGCTTATGACTCAATTCGGGTTTGACAAACCCATGATTGCACAGTTTTGGGATTACTTTGTTGGCGTGCTGCAAGGGGATTTGGGACAATCCTATGTGACCAAGAAACCGGTATGGGACGAATTTTTTGCACTTTTTCCTGCCACGCTTGAATTGTCCGCATGTGCGATGATTTTCGCAATCCTGCTGGGCTTGCCGGCTGGGGTGATCGCGGCGGTCAACCGTGGGAAATTCTTTGACCGTGCGTTGATGTCAACGGCGTTGATCGGGTATTCCATGCCAATCTTCTGGTGGGCGCTTCTGTTGATCATAGTCTTTTCGGGAAACCTGCAATGGACACCGGTGTCTGGTCGCATTGATCTGATTTATTATTTCCCTAATGAAACAGGTTTCATGCTGTACGACGCCTTTGTGTCTGGTCAAAAAGGTGCGCTTTGGTCTGCCGTGCGTCACTTGATCCTGCCAACAATCGTGTTGGGTACAATTCCTTTGGCTGTGATTGCGCGGCAAACACGCTCTGCCATGCTTGAGGTTTTGGGCGAAGATTATATTCGCACCGCGCGCGCAAAAGGCATGTCGCCGATCCGTATCAACGGGGTACACGCCCTGCGCAATGCCTTGATCCCCGTGATCACTGTGATCGGTCTATCCGTTGGGACGTTGCTTGCCGGTGCCATTTTGACCGAGTCCATCTTTAGCTGGCCTGGTATTGGTAAATGGATGGTCGATAGCATTTTCCGTCGTGATTACCCTGTGGTCCAAGGCGGGCTTTTGTTGATCGCCGTCATGGTCATGATCGTCAATCTTCTTGTTGATGTCCTTTATGGCGTCATCAACCCAAAAATCAGGAAGCGGTAATGTCAGATATAGCTCAAAAACAGCCCAGCCGCCCCAGTGCGTTGGCAGAATTCTGGTACTACTTCCGTGAAAATCGCGGTGCGGTATTTGGGATGTGGATCTTTATCGGCTTTTTGATCTTGGCAATCTTTGCGCCCGTTTTGGTACCCTATGATCCGACCGAACAATTCCGCGAACACACACTTCAACCCCCCGTTTGGGCAGAAGGCGGATCTTGGGAGTTTGTGCTGGGCACCGATCCTTTGGGCCGCGATATGCTGTCACGATTGATCCAAGGGGCGCAATATTCGTTCTTTGTCGGGATTATCGTGGTGTCTGTTGCCGCGACAGGTGGAATTTTTATTGGTGTTATTTCGGGCTTTGCGCCGAAATGGGCAGACACGCTTATCATGCGGATCATGGACATTATTTTGGCCTTTCCGTCGCTCTTGTTGGCCTTGGTCCTGGTTGCCATCTTGGGCCCATCGTTGACCAATGCGATGATCGCGATCGCGATTGTGTTGCAGCCCCATTATGTTCGTTTGACACGGGCGTCTGTGTTGTCAGAACGCCAAAAAGATTACGTCACCTCGGCCCGTGTGGCAGGGGCAAGCAAGATGCGATTGATGTTCATTACAGTTCTTCCAAACTGTTTGGCACCGATCATCGTCCAAGCCGCGCTTTCGTTTTCAACGGCGATTTTGGACGCTGCTGCACTTGGGTTTTTAGGCATGGGCGCACAACCTCCGACACCGGAATGGGGTACCATGCTGGCCGAAGCGCGTGAATTCATCTTGCGCGCATGGTGGGTCGTCACATTCCCCGGCGTTGCAATCTTGATCACCGTTTTGGCGATTAACCTGATGGGCGATGGTCTGCGTGACGCGCTCGATCCGAAACTGAAAAGGAGCTAAGGACATGAGCTTGCTTCGTATCAGAAACTTGACCGTAGAATTTGCCACAGCATCGGGCGCGTTTCGTGCGGTGGATGGCGTCGACCAAGACGTGGATGTTGGCGAGATTTTGGCAATCGTAGGTGAAAGTGGATCGGGAAAATCCGTATCGATGCTGGCCTTGATGGGATTGCTGCCGTGGACGGCGAAAATCACCGCCGATGAATTGGTGTTTAATGGCCACGATCTGACCAAGATCAGCCCAAAAGAGCGCCGCAAGATCATCGGCAAAGACCTTGCAATGATCTTCCAAGAGCCAATGTCGTCCTTGAACCCCTGCTTTACCGTTGGTTGGCAGATCAAAGAAGCGCTGCGCATTCACATGGGATTAAATCGCAAAGCGCGCCATAACCGTGCGATTGAACTGTTTGAACAGGTCGGTATCCCCGATCCTGAACGGCGGTTGTCGGCGTTCCCACACCAAATGTCGGGCGGTATGAACCAACGGGTGATGATCGCAATGGCCATCGCGTGTAACCCCCTTTTGTTGATTGCAGACGAACCGACAACCGCATTGGACGTGACGATCCAAGCGCAGATCTTGGATTTGTTGGTCGAACTGCGCCGCGAACAGGGAATGGGATTGGTTTTGATCACCCACGACATGGGCGTTGTCGCAGAAACGGCCGACAGGGTAAGCGTTCAATACGCAGGTCAAAAGATCGAAGAGCAGCCTGTAAAAGATTTGTTTGCTACGCCGCGCCATCCCTATACCTCTGCTCTTTTGGATGCGCTTCCTGAACGCGCGGTGGACAAGTTCCTGCCAACCATTCCAGGCGTTGTCCCTGGTCAATTCGATCGCCCGCGCGGATGCCTATTTGCACCACGCTGTGAATTTGCTGATGAACTTTGCCACTCAACCAGCGCCACGCCCGCAAGCGCGTCGCTTGGTTTGGCACGGTGTCATCGTCCCTTGAACATGAAGAATAAGGCTGCGTCATGACACATCATCCGATTATGACTGCACACGATTTGGCGCGTCACTACGAAGTTGGTGGCGGAATTCTACGCAAACCGCAGACCCTAAGGGCGGTTCAAAGCGTGGATTTCCAACTTTACCCTGGAAAGACCTTGGCCGTTGTCGGCGAGTCGGGCTGTGGAAAATCCACGCTCGCTCGGCTTGTCACAATGATCGAAGAACCTACTCACGGAACGCTCGATATTGACGGGACCCCTGTCAAATCAGAGACATGGGCAAAGTTGCGCCAAACCGTACAAATCGTGTTCCAAGACCCCTATGGATCGCTGAACCCGCGTCAACGCATCGGGCAAATTTTGATGGAGCCTCTTATCATCAACCGCCCCGAAATGACCGCATCCGACCGCGAAGCCAAAGCGCGCGAGATGTTGACCCTTGTTGGATTGCGTCCCGAACATTTTGACCGCTATCCACATATGTTTTCGGGTGGCCAGCGTCAACGTATCGCCATTGCCCGCGGGCTCATGTTGGATCCAAAGATTTTGGTTCTGGATGAACCCGTCTCTGCATTGGATGTGTCGATCCAATCCTCGGTTCTGAACCTGTTGGTGGAACTGCAAGAGCGGTTGAATTTGGCCTATCTCTTTATTTCGCACGACCTCAGCGTGGTGCGCCATATCGCGGATGAGGTCATCGTCATGTACCTTGGCCGTGCATTGGAACGGGGCAGCAAAGACGAAATTTTCGCCAATCCAAAGCATCCCTACACCAAAGCTTTGCTATCAGCGACACCCGTGGCCGACCCTACGCGCAAACCAGATCGGATCAAGCTTAATGGCGAATTACCGTCCCCTTTGAACGTGCCAAACGGTTGCCCGTTTGCGCCGCGCTGTTGGAAGGTAACAGATCGCTGCCGCGCCGAAGTGCCAACATTTGCCGACACGTCGCATCAAGTGGCGTGCTTTGTTCCAGAATAACGTCTAGTCGTTCATTGCGACCATATTCGCCAAATGCGCCATCCGATGGGCAATGTCGTTAGAAACAGCGGCCTGTTGGGTGACGGCGGATGCAATCGTTTCTGTGTCGTTGTTCAAGCTTGCGACGCTGCCGATGATCCCATCCATATTTTGGGTGATCTTTTGGTTGATCACCTTGATGGTTTCGATTTCTTTGGCAATCGCTTGGGTAAACGTGGTTGCGCTATTGGCCAGATTTTTGACCTCACGCCGCGACTGAAGAAGGATATGCTCACGGGTAAGCGATATGAGTTGAGTAGAGATGAATATGCTCAGTTAAATGTGGAGCAATAATAAACCATAAAACTAAATATAGGACCCTTATCAAAAGGCTCGTTTACAACGCACAAACACAGGGAGAAAAGCGTGGCGAATAATGTAAATTCTTGGATCAATATCATTGGCAATGAAGCCGCGAATGCCAAATTCGACGAGCTCACGTCAAACTTAGATCTTTTAAACAAAAAATATGACTATGCAGATACGAGAACCGTATCCGAAGGTTTTTTCGGTAGCACAGACACTTTAGCTCATGATGATAAACGGCTGGGTGGTGCCAAATGGGCGTACATTGAAGAGGCCTACTCAGGTCAAATCGCTCTTGTTTCTGGCTGGGACCCTGCATTTGGCTTGGGCAAGGTTGTTTGTGAAATATTATCTGAGGCCGACCCAGACGTAATTGTTACAATGCGTTTTGAAGATGAAATGCCTAATTTTGTAGGTGCTTCAGCGTGGTCCTTGAAAGGTAAAACTGTCCTGCGTTCAGATTGTTGGCAAGCAACTGATATGTATGAATTCATAGATTTTAATGACCTATTAGAGTTAAACGAGGACGAGGCAGAGGACTACAGATCGTGGGATGATGTGAACGAGATGCAGGAAGAATGCCTCGAGCGCGCAAAATCCAATCTTGCAGCAAATAAGTATGAAAGCTTTATGGAGGGTTATCGCGCCCGACCTGACTAAGCCTCAGCTCTTGCAAATTTCGCTTTACAATAGCAGCTCCACTGCTTCTTTCATCTGATCTGCGTTTACATCGATATATCTTTGAGTGGTGGAGATATGAGAATGCCCTGCAAGAGCAGCTAACAATCGCACGCCCACGCCCTTGTTTGCCAATCTAGTAATATAGGTTCTGCGACCTGAATGGCTCGAGGCATCTTTAAAGCCACAGGCCTTGTAGATGTCCAAGAACAGCTGACACATCGTGTTTGGTGAGAAATAACCGCCTTTTTGACTTTCGAATAGCGGGCGATTTAAATTACTTAAGTTTTTATCTAACCCATAGTCGTAAAGCGCTTTAGCAAGGCGCTTGTTGATGTAGACTGTGCGCCGTTGCCCACCCTTGGTTTGATTGCGATCAAACGTAAACTGCGTGCGTACTGTGCCGTCTGCGTTAAACACATCTCCTAGTCTAAGCGCCGCGATCTCCTTTGCACGCAACCCTGCATAAAAGCTCATCATAAAAATTGTTGTGTCTCGGTTTACATGCCGCCGTGTCCGACAGTACTGCAAGACTTTGCGGAACTGCGCTTCATTCAGTGTCTGTGCATGTCTCATGGTGTAAAACCCTCAAATCTCATCTTCTCGCTATAAACACTGTAAAGTCTGAGGTTCTGCTTGGGCGACCGGTTTTTGCAACGTCAAAAACATATTTTTAAAAGGCTCTATCGGCCGAAATCTCATGATTTATTTGGTCTAATTGTAAAACGTGAGATTAAATTTTGAGACGTGATCTTTATCATTCAAGTCTCTCAATAAGATCAATGGTTTAAGCGATAATCTCATGTAATATGTATTTCATGA
>Ga0255780_10002686_pt1 | contig 15814 bp, 6 predicted proteins | sample 071ome_32_FD_179978 | JGI IMG/M metagenome (GOLD analysis project Ga0255780, IMG submission 179978) | Coastal salt marsh microbial communities from the Groves Creek Marsh, Skidaway Island, Georgia - 071405AT metaG (version 2) | ecosystem: Environmental > Aquatic > Marine > Intertidal zone > Salt... | reverse complement strand
TCCCGTATCCCGTATCCGTCAGCCGCATGAGCCCCCCCCGGGACCCACCTGACCATCCTGCGGAGCTCTCCTGCGGACGGAGATGGGTACGGGGACGGGGTACGGGCTCCGTCTCCGTCCGTCCTGTCAACCGCGTCCCCAATGAGCCTCCCAGGGGAACCCCCCTGCGGAGGGCTGGAGCTCCTCCTTCAGACCCCCAGCGGAAGGGCGGAGATGGGTACGGGGACGGGATACGGGATACGGAATACGGATTCCCCTGGCCACCCTGCGGACGGAGCCCGTATCCTGTATCCCGTATCCCGTATCCCGGAGTCCGAGCCCCGGGGGTCCGGCGCGAAAAACGACATAGACCCAGCCCCCACCCCCTCTAAGGCCCCCGCGCTTTTCTCCCGCAGGGATAACCCGAGCCCGATGGAGTGCCGGACCGGGACGCTCGTCCGGAAGGAGCTCCAGCTCCGGTACACGGAGCTGGTCGACCCGGACCTCAAGCTCTACCCCACCGTCCCCGCGGACCTCCCCGAAGAACGCACCAGGATCCTCTCGCGCGTCCTCGAGAAGATGGAGGCCTTCGCCGCCGTCGAGGAGGCCGGGGGCGGCGCGCGGGGAGGCGGACTCGTCCTCCCCGGCTCCCTCGAGCTCGTCCGGGACCCGCGCGACTTCGACGCCCGCGCCGTACTGACCTCCGCCGACCACTGCGGCATCTACCGCGTCACCGACGCGGGGCGCGGCATCGCCGTCAAGTACCGCGTCCTCCGACTCCTCGCCCGCCGACGCGTCCGCGCCCGCGTCCGCCAGGTCCTCTCCAACCTCAAGCACGAGAAACTCATCTGCGTCACCGTCGGAACCGAGGACAACGGAGTCGACGACGTCCAGCCCCCCATGGAGATCCCAGGACACGTCCTCATCGACGCCCGCGCCCGCACCGCCCTCGCGCAGCCCCAGCTCGCCGAGGCCCTGCGCCGCTGGGTCGCCGCCGCCGACCAGACCGGACGCGTCGACGACGGGGAGGAGACCGTCGAGGTCGTCGTCGACGAGGTCGACATGATGGCCGGCGCCGTCCTCTTCTCCTTCGCCCACGGAGACGACGACGACGGAGACGACGACGACCTCGCGGACATCGCGGACATCGCGGAGCTCGACGACGACCCCGCCGGAGACGCGTCCCCGCCCCAGGTCCGCCAGCTCGAGATCGCCGACGTAGGGACGACTTCGACGGGGACGACGCCGAAGCCGAAGACGACGCCGACGAAGACGGCGAGGTCGCGGAATCCGACGCCGACGCCGACGCCGACGCCGACGACGCAGACGCCGCCGACGACGACGAAGACGACGAAGACGAAGACGACGACGAAGACGCCAAGGACGACTAGGGGGGCGCCTCCGCCTTTTTTGAAAATCAGAATCGCGGCCTCGCGCACTCAGTACGGCTCGCTCGACCGGTTCCCCGTCAGCGACCGGGGAGCCAGCCAGGGGTCCGCCGGAGAGTACTTGACGGAGACGCCATTCTCCTGGAGCTCCTTGAGCACGGACGTCTTCTCGCCCGCGACGATGACGGCGTGCTTGAGACCCCCGATGACGAGGGTCTTCAAACGGCGGAGTCTGCGAGTGTGAGAAATGCCAAGCGCGACGAGGTAGTTGTGCGACAGGTCGAGGTGAGTGAGATTCGAGAGCGAACAGAGACTCTCGACCATTCTGTCCGTGAGATTGCACTGAGACACAACGAGACGCTCGAGCGTCTTGATCGACGCGATGACACGGACGCACTCCTCCCTGTTATTCCGGGGGAACCACACGTCGAGCTCTACCAAGGGGAGCGGGGCGATTTGCGATAGCATTTCGCCCGTGACGTCGGACCCGTTCACGGCGAGGGACCTGAGCCGGGTGAGCCCGGCGATGTGCCCGAACCCCTCGGCCGGGACCTCGATCCCCCTCAGGGAGAGACGCTCGAGGAGGCGCAGCTCCCCAATCTTCTCCCAGATTTGCGGGGAGCCGGGAGAGAGGTCCCCCTCCGTGAACTGGAGGGAGAGGCTCCGGAGGCCGGGAGGCAGACCGCCGAGGAGCGTCGCGAGCTCCTCGCCCGCGACGTCTTCGTAGACGACGAAGGTGAACTCCCGAAGTGCCGGACCACAGAGCTGCGCGAGCCCTCTGGTGATCTCCGACATGGGGGCGCCGCGCTTCGTAAATTGGACACGGGTGATGAGCTTGCCGGCCTCCCCGGCCGCCTGGTGCAGGTACTTGCAGCACCGGCGGAGAGTGCCCCACGTCTTGGGCAAATCTCCACGGGGCAGATTTCCGAGGACCTCCCCCAGCAAGTAGGGGCCCAGGTCCTCCAGCAGTCCAGAGAACGGAGATGTCATGGCGGCAAATGGAGGCCGTGGCTCGTCACCCCCCCGTTTTCCGCCTTTTCTTTGAAAACAGGGTCCGTGAACCGTCACTCCGTCGCGCCCTCGTACTTCCACACGCCGTTCTCGAAGTGGTAGAACACCGAACGGGGGACCCCGTTCGTCGTCACCACGTCCGTCACCGAGCCCGTCAGGTTGGGACGGGTGATGTGGAATGTCCCCTGGTGAGGGACGACCACGCGCTTGCTCGCCACCAGCGTCTTCTTCGACAGAGACGGGAGCGCCAGGTCGACCGAGGTCGTGACGTTCGAGGTGTCGGCGTCCAGGCGGTACTGCACGAACGTCGGGCCGGGGGTCTGGAGAGTCCACAGGGCCTCCGTGTCGCTGCCGCTGTCGTAGACCGACGCGGCCGAGGAGACCGAGACCTCCAGCGTGTTGGCCGCCGTCGTGGCCTTAAGGCGCGCGCCCGCGGCCGCGCCCTCGAGGAGCTTCGTCTCCGTGATACTGGAGGTCCCGCTCGTCCAGGTGAAACGGACCGAGTACAGGGTCGTCCCGTCCGCACCACGGACCAGACCGTACGCCCCGCGGATCGAGTCCGTCTGGAGGTCCTCGATCGTCGGCTGGGTAGCCGAGACCTCGCGGAGGTACTTGACCGAGCCGAGGTCGCGCGCCAGGCACGCCACCGCCGCGCGCGTCGGAGCCGCCGCGCCCTCGATCCGCGCGGCCTCGGCGCCGCCCACGACCACGCGGGCGAGGGCGGCGGCGTCCAGGCCCACCAGGACCGTGTCGTCCTGCGTCAGGGCCAGCGTCTTCACCGCGCTGTCCGAGACCGTCGCGGTCGCGACGGAGCCGTCGGCGTCCAGGCGAGCCACCACGCCGGTCGTCGACAGGAAGACCGCCTGGTCCAGCGACCCGACCGCCGCGTCCAGGACCGTCCCCACCGTCGCGGGGTCCGCGAGGGCGCGGGCGTCCATCAGCTCGCCGAGGCCACCGATGTCGACCACGGCGGGCGCGGCCGCAGCGAGGACCTCCGAGGCAGCGAGGCCGTCCAGGCTCCGGACCGCCGCGCCGGCCGCCGAAGGGTGCACCGTCGCGGCCACGCCGCCCGTCGTCATCGTCCGGTGCAGCGCCCAGTGGCCGAGCGTCGCGCCCGTGGGACACGACGCCACGACTCCGGCCATCGTCTCCGAGACGACCGACGAGTCCGTGTACCGGGCCAGGACCAGCGCGTCGCCGGAGCCGGCCGGGACCGTCACCAGCGTCGGGTCCCCGCCGGAGACGGAACGCACGGCGACGACCGTCGGAGTCGCGGCGTCGGTCCCGCGGACCACGAACGCCAGCCACCACCCCACCGTGTCCGCGGGGGAAGTCGCGACCGACGGGCGGACCGCGCGGACCGACCCGGACAGGATCGCGCCGGTCCCCGACTGGACGGACGCCAGGGACCCCGCGCCGGAGAGCTCCTTGTTGGCGTCGAAGACCACGCCGTAGACCTCCGTCGCCGCCCCGCCGCCGCCTGTCGCGGGGAGGGTGAAGGCCGACTGCGTCGCGTTCATGTTCTTGAGCGCGACGGCGGACGCGGCCTCGTAGGTCCCCACGCAGACCGTCCGGTTCTCCGTCGGGTGGACCTCCGCCGAAGGGGCCGTCGGGAGACTGTCCGAGACCCAGGTCTCGAAGTTTGTGATGTCCAGCGAGACGCCGAACTGCGCGTCCTCCGCCTCCGCGTTCGGCCACAGGAACCGAACGCGAGTCGAGGGGAACACGTGCGTCTCCACGGCCGTCCCCTCCCCGGACCGGACGAATTGCAGGCCGAAATCAGCATACTCGGGCATGTTGTACGCGTCCACGAACAGCCCGCCCGTCCAGGGGACGATCAGGCTCTGGTGCGTGAACCAGCCTTGTCCGATGACCTCGACGTTCCGCTTCTCGCCGGTCGACAGCGTCTTGATCGCGCCGGTGTCGTCGAGGTGAAGGAACCCGCCGCAGTTGACGCTAACGATGTTGCCGTCCATGTCCGTCGCGAATGGCGAGTGCGCAGTTTGCAGGTTGTTCAGCAGGTAGAACCCGCCGTTCGGGTCCCGCAGGAGCTGCGGGGCCTGGTACAACCAAGAGTCGTTAAAGCTGAGGAACTGATGGATCTTGCTGTAAGTACCGGTCGCCATGTCCACCACGGCCGTGAACACGAAGTTCCCGGGTTCATAGGTGGACCCCGGATTGAGCGGTTTCCCGGCGTAGGACATGCTGTTCTGAAGGGCCTGGTATTCGCGGGTGCTGGCGGTGTTGCTGAACCCGTTCAGCTGCAGGAAGCACGTCGACGAGCCCGACACGGACTCCAGGGAGACGTGTTTGTCGGTGCTAACTTTGGTGTGACGGATCACCCCGGAATCCAGCACGTGCATTGCGTCGGAGCTGTCCATGGTGACACGCCAGACGTCGCTATGCAGTTCGAGACTCGTCGAAGCCTTGGTGTCCTGGCGAATGACGCTCCCGTCCTTGGGGCTCAGGAGGTAGTTGGCGTAAGTCCCGTCCCACCGCGAGTTCATCCCGAGGGTCGCCAGGACCGCGTAGACCCGGTCGACCGTCGGCGCAGCCAGCGCGATTCGTGGCGAATATTGCAAGGTGCCGAAGACTCCCGTCTTCGCGAGGACGCCCTGCGAGAGGATGCTCCCGAGCCTGGAGGTCTTGATGACATAGACGACGCCTATGTGGGAATTGGTACTCGTGTTCGACTGGTTGAAGATCGTCTGGTTTGACGCCCGGTCGTAGATCTCGTGGTTTATCCTGTGGACCATCTGGCAGGCCGTGTACACGGCGCCGTCGGGCCCGATCGTCATGTCAAGGGCCTTTTGTCTGTAGTTCTGGTTATCCTGCGGACGGCTCTGGAGGTACGCGAACTCGACGGCGCCGGTCGTCGCGTACCCGACGAGCATCGTCCCGGTGCCGTAGTACGTCGTACCGACGTTCGCGACGACGGTCGCGCTCGGCGTGTCGGTCGGGAGCGCGGTCCCGGAGAAGACCCGCGGGGCGACCACGGCGCCACTCACCGAATCACGCGGGATCTCGCACGGCATGTAGACGCGGATCGCCGGCGCGGCGGGGTCCGACTTGTCGACGACGACCTTGTACTTGTGACGGTTTTGAATCGCGTTGTAGCTACCATCGTAGCTCGGCGGGAGGACCGCCACCCACGCGACCTTGCCCGTGGAGTCCCACTTGACCAGTCGGACGGGGATCTGGTTATATGTCGTATTATACAAGTACGAGCTCGGCATCTCGGAGCCCGTCATGGTGAAGTCCGAGTCCGTTCCGTCCAGGTTCGGGATGCGTGCGGGACTCGAGAAGCTGTTGTTCGCCGACAGGATCGCGACCGTGAACGCGTCGACGCCCGTCCCGAACGTGTCGGTGCTCATGGCGCGCAGACTGTGATCGTTCCCGTAGACGGCGCCCCCGCCCGTCGTGGCCGCGTTGCGACTCGGGTCTTGCAGCGCGAGGAGCCGGTTCGCGTTCAGGTTCCCGGGGACGCGCGTCACCAGCGGGAACGGTCCGGTCATGGTCGCGACGTCGTTCGGGTACGTGACCGTCAGGGGGTCGCCTACGGCGTTGTGCGTCGAGGCGATGAGCCCGGCGGGGTCGTCCCGCGAGCCGCACGTGACGCTGGCGAGGTACCCGCCGTGGCGGTCCATCTCCAGGAGTGGCACGGCCTCGTCGCTGATGCTCGAGGCCATCTCGGCGCACGCGACCGCCGCGCCGTCGGCCGCGAAGCTCGCGAGGAACGCGTCGACGGTCCCGGTCGCGGGGCTCGGCTTCAGCGGCGCGACGGCACCGGGCGTCGACCCGTCCTGGAGGTTCAGGATCTGCAGGCCGGTCTCCTCCGCCAGGACCGGCCCGTACGTCCCCGTCACGAAGACCCCGCCCGCCGAGGTCACGCGGACCTTGGCCTTACCGATGGTCGTGCCGGTGAAGGCCGGTCCACCGAAGGTCGTCGCGCCCGTCGCGACGTCCAGGACGAAGACCGACGCCTCCTTCGCGGAGGTCTTGACCAGCGCCACCGCGCGCTCGTTGCGGACGTCGACGTCCATGTCCAGGAGCTCCGCGCCGTCGCCGCCCAGGCGCGCGGCCCACGCCAGCTTGCCGTCATCGCCGGACCGCGCCACGAACGCCCCCGACGGGCCCGCCAGGTCCGCGCCCGCGTCGGTCCGCCACTGCAGCCCGCCGATCTCGAGGTCGCCGTCCGTGTCGGTCACGTACAGACGCAGCTTGGTCGTCGCGGGCGTCGGGCTCGCGAACGCGATCTCCTGGGTCCCGAAGCCGTACGGGTCGCCGGCGCCGGTCATCTTCGGCTCGTCGGCCGACGACGTGTAGTGCTGGACCCACGCCGCGCCGTCCCAGTAGTCGACGCGGACGCGGAGGGCGCGGGGAGCGGACCTGAGTATCCACCGCAGGCCGTGGAAGACGCGGGCCGGGAGACCGCGGTACCCGTAGTCGATATCCACGGAGTACGACGTGCTCGACGCGTAGGCGGAGCCGGTTTTCGGCCACCCGGCGTATGACGTGGCTTCGGGACCCGTACTCGCGACAGAGGTCACGTTGTTCCCATACCCCGTCACGCGCGCAAGGGTCTCTTCGTACGCCGAGTCCTTGACGTCCCCGGCAGTCTCGTATGTGGTCAGATATCCCGGATGTGCCGGCCCCCAGCCGGTCGCGCCGTAGACGCGGACGTCCGAGCCCGTGTATGTCCCGGAGAAGTACAGGTTCCGGTCGCGCGTGACGAACCGCCCGGCGTCGACGTCCGACGTCTTGCCGCCGGCCAGGAACGGGAAGTCGAAGGTAGGTTCCGTCATATTGGATTGAACGTCATTTACGTTAAACGTCGTCATAGCGATCCCCCGCCGCCCCGGGTACGCCCCGATGTTGATAAATGTGCGATCCACGATGTTGCTCGAGCTGCTGCTCCCGTTGCGGTACGAGACTTTCAAGGCGGTCGAGAGCCCCTGGATGTTGACGACGTGGCCGACGGTCTTGCGCTCGGGCGTCGCGTTCCCGAGGCCCGCGACGTCGATCGAGGTCGACAGGACGCTGTGGATCGACGGGGAGTAGACCGGCGCGCGGTACGTGGTCCACGACAGCGTGTCGTCCCCGTCGTTCATCACCTGTGACCATTCGAACTGGATCCCGAAGCGCCCCGCGAGGATGTCCGCGGCGTAGTAGTCGACGTAGATCGAGGAGGTCGAGTTCGCGTCGGAGACGCTCTGGTTCGCGAGCGTGTAGATCCGCCCGGCCTTGCTGGCGTCGATGGCCATCGCGACGGTCGTCATCGCGCTCGTATTCCGCATGCTCGCCGCGCAGAGCGCGACAGACGCGGGCGTCAGCTGGAGGTCGGCCGTGACCGCGACGAACATCCGCTTGGCCCAGACACACCGGCCCGTCTCGGCGTTCCAGATGGCCAGGAAGACGACCGAGTTGCCCTCGATGTTCTCGTTGGACTCTACGATCTTCTGGTGCGGCATGAGCCAGATCTCGCTGAGCGTCCCGTTCAGGTTCGGCATGCGGACCGGCACGCCCATGGTGTGCGGCACGGTCCCGGCGGCGAGGAAGACGCCGTCCTCACGGGCCGTGGCGGTGATCTGCATGTCGCCGCTGACGAGCATCGACGCCGCGACGCGGATGTCCTTGGTCTCCTGCGAGGCGGGATCGAAGGTGTACGACGGGACGATGTCCGTATAGTCTCTGTTCCCGAGGACCGGCGAGTCCCAGAACGGCCGGCGGAACATTTTCCGTGAAGTGAGGTTCCAATCCAGAAGGTCATCCCGACTTGTCGGAACAACCCCTTCGTACACCTTCCAGTCGTGCGCGGTCCAGTTGCGGGCGTTCCAGGAGCTCTGCTTGTAGCGGAGCATGATGACGCCCGTCTTCAGGACGGCCTCGCGCGGGATCGTGAAGGACGCGTCGGCCCAGGTGAAAGACGACATGCTCGTGTTGAACTCGAGCGGCTGCAGGTCCTCGGTGACCAGCGACGGGTTGTCGAACTTGATGAAGACGACGACGTCCGACTGGTCCGTGCTGGGCCCGGTCTTCATGTCGAAGATCTGGAAGTCGAACAGGCCCCCGTTGACGCCGCGGATGACCGGCGTCCAGCTGAGGAACGGGATCGATGCGCCGTCAGTGCTCGATCCGCCGATTGCGCCGTCGATGCGGAACAGGTACGAGTTGGCCCCGACGTTCGCGGGCGCTACCCCAAACGCTCCGCTGACGGATTGGACGCGGAGGACGTAGTTCTGCGCGACGCCCGCGCGGTTCCCCTGGAAGTTGACCGCGAGCATGGCGTCCAGGTTGCCGAACTTATCGGGGTTCCAGCACGTGAAGCCTTCATTGTAACCTCCGAGAAGATTCCGTCCATCCATGTAGACTGCAGTGTAGAGGGCCCCGATCGTAAGGTTGCTGGTCGCCTTGTGGACGCGCAGTTTATTGCTTTTATTGTAGAAGATCGCCGCTGCCACGGTAGAAGAGTTGTTGTGGACGATCATGTCGAATAAGCTGCCGTAATCCCTTGTCGTGTAGGCTACTCCTCCCGGCAAGTACAGTACATTGTACGCACTATTGGTGTTGAGCAAATCGCTTCTTCCATCAATACCCCGCTGGAATCTGTTGCGGTTGGTTGCGTCTGGACGGTACGGGACCAACCCGTAGTTCCTCGAGTTCAGCACATACCCTCCGGCCGAATTCCAGATTCCGTAACCCGTTCCGTAACTATGGCCGGAATACTGGGGTTGAACCCGGCTCCCCCCCCCAAAGTCGTACGTCACGTTTGTAGTCGCGAAATACCGATGATAGAGACGCGGCCCAGTCTCTACAGAAGAGCTAGTGCCACCGTAGTCGCGTGGGTTCGTGAGGTACATGTCGTAATACGCCGTGTAGTAGTAATTCCTACTGGTGCTGTAGATAGTATGCCGGCGTTCCGCCCTCACATAGACATAGCTCGTGTTCTCTGCGAACATGGCTCGAATGCTGGTGTCGTCATCGTTCCAGAACTGCGTTGAGATGAAGGGGTGAATGACGATCGGGGTCCCGGTCGGGTCGCAGATCTGGTACGCGTGAATCACTCGTCCGTCCTTTTCGGCGTTAGTGGACCCGAAATTCTCTGCGTAGCAGCTGTCGTAGAAGTCGCGATAGGTGGTGAGGTCGATCTCCCCGGTGTGCTGGTGACGGGCGTAGATCCTGCGATATCCCGCGACCTGGCGGTGCCCGACGTGGAAGACGACGTGCGTCCAGAACCGGTTCTGGCTGTCGCGGAAGGTCCGGCTGCCCATGTAGAGGAAGGGGAGCTCGTCGCCGGGTCCCGCGAGGGGGCGCGCGTCGCGGTACGACGTGATCTGGCCGCCCGTCTCGCCGTCGGCGATGCCGACGCCGACGGCCTGCTGCTGCGCGAGGAGCCGCGCCTCGATGGCGAGCTGGTTGTCGCGCGCGGACGCGAGGGCCCCGGCGTCCTGCAGCGCGCGGGTCTTGCGCGTGACGGTCGCCTGGTCGACGACCGTGTGCGTCAGGTGCGTGAGCGTCTCGCCCTCGTACTCGACGAGCTGGTTCTCGTCCCCTGCCACGGGCTTCTTGACGAGGAGCGAGGGGCCCGAGTCGCCGCCGCCGACGCCGACAGCTCCGCCGATCTCCCCGTTGAGGACCTCGACCTGCTCGGCCAGGCCGACCAGGGAAACGGGCTGAGCTGACATCCCGAGGACGACGTTTCTACTCGGGGCACGGAAAAAGGTTCTTACGCGGCCACCGCGAGATGGCGCCGCGGTCTCGAAGTGCGAGAAGCTCAATGACGAGACATTCAACTGCGGTTCACGTCTTGCTCCCGCCGACGCTCCCGCCCGTCACCTCCGCCCTGCTGCCCTCGCCGTCGACGAAGATCCCGTGCACCTGGTTGTCCTCCACCTCCACGTCCTTGAGCACCGCGTGCCCGCCGTCCAAAGCGGTGATTCCGTGCTCCGCCTTGCTCCCGCTCACGCTCCCGCCCGTCACCTCCGCCCTGCTGCCCTTGCCGCTGACCCAGACCCCGCTCTTCTGGTTTCCCTCGACCCGCACGTCCTTGACCACCGCGTGTCCGCCCTTCTCAGCGGTGATGCCGTCGAACTTGTTTCCGCTCACGCTCCCGCCCGTCACCTCCGCCCTGCTGCCCCAGTCGAAGACGGCGACTCCGCTCATCCCGTTGTCCTTGACCTCCACGTCCTTGACCACCGCGTGCCCGCCGAGCTCAGCCACGATGCCGTGGTCCCTGCTCCCGCTGACGCTCCCGCCCGTCACCTCCGCCTTGCTACCTCGGCCGAAGACGGCGACCCCGCACCCCTGGTCCTTCACCTGCACGTCCTTGACCACCGCGTGCCCGCCGAGCTCAGCCACGATGCCGTCATAGATGCTCCCACTGACGCTCCCGCCCGTCACCTCCACCTTGCTTCCCTCGCCGTCGACTCCGCCGGCGACGAAGATCCCTCTCACATGGTTGTCCTTGACCTCGACGTCCTTGAGCACCGCGTGCCCGCCGTTCTCAGCGCTGATGCCGTGGACCTTGCTCCCGCTCACGCTCCCGCCCGTCACCTCCGCCTTGCTGTCCTTGCCGGCGACAAAGACCCCGCTCTTCCGGTTGTCCTTGACCTCGACGTCCTTGACCACCGCGTACCCGCCGTCCTGGGCGCAGACGCCGTGGCGCGTCTTGCTCCCGCTGACGCTCCCGCCCGTCACCTCCGCCTTGCTGCCCTCGCCGTCGACGAAGACCTCGCACTCCTGGTTGTCCCTGACCTCGACGTCCTTGACCACCGCGCGCCCGCTGTTCCAAACGCTGATGCCGTCGAACTTGTTTCCGCTCACGCTCCCGCCCGTCACCTCCGCCTTGCTGCCCCAGTCGAAGACGGCGACTCCGCTCTTCCGGTTGTCCTTGACCTCGACGTCCTTGAGCATCGCGTGTCCGCCTTTCTGAGCGAGGATGCCGTGGACCTTGCTCCCGCTCACGCTCCCGCCCGTCACCTCCGCCCTGCTGCCCTCGCCGTCGACGAGGATCCCGCCCGCCTGGTTGTCCTTCACCTGCACGTCCTTGACCACCGCGTGACCGCCGTTCTGAGCGAGGATGCCGTGGACCTTGCTCCCGCTCACGCTCCCGCCGGTCACCTCCGCCATGCTGCCCTTGCCGTCGACGAAGATCCCGAAGCGGGGGGCAATGACGTGGACATCCGTGAGGAAGATGCGACCGCTGTTGTAGGCTTGCAGTGAGCCGTTTATCTTACAATCATCAATGATGATCTCCCCCCCGTTGGCCACGATGACGTGGTCGTCCAGGTCACTGGAGATCTCCCCCCCCCGGATGAGGAGCCGGACGCCCGATGTGACCTCAATCGGGCGCGTGAGCCGGACCATACCGGGAACCGTTACCACGCCACTGGAATTCCCGATCCCGTGCGGGAAAAACGCGTCCTCCGGAAGGATCCGGTCCGTCATCGTCATCCGGCAGAATCGATCGAATCGTTGTGGAGAACTGCTTGGGGGGAGGCAACAGCCCCCATGGACAAGGGGGCCGAGGTCTGACTCGTCTGACCTGCCGAGTCTGTCCGACCGGTCTTCCGCGGATGTTGTCGGGGGGGGCTGGCCCGTGGCCTCACGTGGTGTCCCTGGGGTCCAGGACGACGGGCACCGTCCCGCCTCCCTCTCCGGCGACGGTGGGTCGCGCGCCGACGATGGCGCGGCACGTGGCGGCGTGGCTCGCCATCTCTTCTCGCGGGATGCCCAGGACGTTGGACGGGTCGATCCGCAGGTCGCGTCCTCCGGGTCCGCGCCACTCGGGCGGGACTTCCTCGGCGTCGGCGGCTGGCTCCGCGGCGCGGCAGGCGGTCTCGGCCGCGCGGACGGCGTCGCGGGCCTCCCGCTCGCGCTCCTCGGCGCGGGCGACGAGCTCGCGGGCGGCGGCCTCGAGGGTCCGCTGCGACTCGCGGCACGCGGCGGAGTTGCCGTCTACCTCGGCGATGACCGACTTGGCGAGGGACCCGAGGGCGAGGTCCGGGAGCGTGCGTCCGAAGACGCCGAGGAAGCCGAGTCGGAGGCTCCCGGTCCCGGTCTCGGCGTCGGGGACGCGGACCTGTGCGCGCGCGGAGGCGAGGAAGAGGTCCCGGGGGTCTGTCCCGAGTCCCGTGAGGTCGTGGGTCTCGACGTTCCCATCCTCGTCGACCTCGCGGAGGCGCCAGGCGCCCTGCGTCCGCGAGAGGGCGAGGAAGCGGGTCCCGGAGACGGTGACGTTCTCATCTACGGTATCCTCGTCGGCCGTTGCGACCTTGACGGTGACGCTCCGGTTTCCGTCTAGGGTGACGGTGATGCGGGCGGATGCGGGCGCGAGGTCGAGGAGCGTGACGGGTCCGGAGTTGGTGGCGGCGGTCCCTGCGAGGGCCCATGCGAATGTCATGTCGGAGAGGACGGGCGCGATGGCATCGGTCGAGGGCGGGAGCGTGACGGTGGTCCCTGCCGTGAGGGGCAGTCCGACGATCCATGCGTCGGATTCTGGGTCGTCGCGGAAGAGCGCGGCGGGGAGGGCGGTGCCTGTGACGACGGATGGCGCCGTGTCTTCCCCGGCGGGTCCCGGCTGGGACCACTGGGCGGTGTTCCCTCCGGGCGGGACGGACCAGGTCGCCCCGTCTCCGTCGTAGGCGTGGAGGGAGAATAGCAGCGATAGGAAGTCGCGGGAGTCCCGCATCTGTTCCCAGGAGGGTCGCGCGCAGGTCTCCATGTTCTCGCGGACCTCGGGTCCGGTCGCGAGGGCGAGGAGGAGGAGGACCGCCGCTACGGCGCCGACGGCGAAGCTGAATCCGCGGAGCCAGAGGGAGCCCATCTTCCCCCTGGCTTCAAAAAAAGGGGGGGCTGCGCCCCCCTGTCCCCCGCTCTGGCGTCTCGGGGGAGCGCCCGGGGCGGAAAACAAGGACGCGGTTTTCCGCCCCGGGAGGCTGCGCCCCCCTCCTACCCGCCCGCGGGGGGGTCAGGGGGGGCGGCGCCCCCCCGCTGGACGGGGATGGTCAGGCGCATGCCGGGCTCGGGGGGCAGGCCGCGGGCGACGCGCGCGCGGGCGCGGAGGACGCGGTCCCAGAACGCGCAGACCTTGGGGCGGATCTCGCTCTCCCAGCGCGCGCGGTCGCGCTCGACGCGGACGATCTGGATCTGGTCGAGGGTCCAGAGCCAGGCCCGCGCGCCGGCGGGCTGCGCGGGGTCGCGGCGGCGCTCCCGGACCCAGGCGAGGACCTCGTCGGGCGCGGCGCCGGGCGGGGAGCGCTCGTAGCGGCTCCCGTCGCGCGTCTCGACGCCCCAGATGGCGCCGGAGTCGTCGGGTCCCAGGTCGCGCGCGTGCGCCTCCCAGACGTCCTCGTCCTCGTGCTCGTGGACGGTGGCCTCGCAGTAGTCGCAGACGTCGAGGTCCGCGACGGCGAGCTGGCCCTGGCACTGGAGCTCGTACTCGGGGGGGATGTGCCCGTCGACGAGGGCGCGGCGCCAGGGCGCCTTGAGCTCGATCATGACGCCGTCCCGGGTGATGCCGTCGGGGCTGGCGCCGATGGGGAGGCCGGAGGGGTCGACGAGGAGCCCGAACTCGTGGACGTCCCCGGGGGCGAGGCCGGCGCGCGCGCGGTAGCACCCCATGACCGTGTCCTCGTGGCGCACGCCGAAGAGGAGGGGCGGCGCGTCCCCCTGGAACGGCGGCGCGAGCTCCGGCGCGGCCTTCTGGAGGAGCAGGTCGTCCGCGGACCCGAACTTGGAGACGCCGAGGACCTGCCCGAAGGCGCTCGCGGAGACGAGCTCCTGGCGGAGCGCGAGCCACGCCTCGCTCTTCTGCGGGACGGTCGGGAGGGCGAGGAGGGCGCGGACGGTCTCGGACCGGTCGGCCGGGGGCGCGAACCCGCCCGGGGGCAGGAGGATCGTCTCCCGGACCCGGATCGGCATGGGAATGTGGGAAGTGCCCCCCCGAGCGGGCGCGGCGCGCCCTCGACGGCGGCATTCGGCGCCGGCGTCGGACGCCAGAAACCGCATGTCGGACCCTCGTTTCTGGCGCCCCCCCCCTCAAATGGAGGCGCGTCCTCCGGGGGGCGCGCATTTACCGACGCGCCGAGATGATCCGGATCCCCCCCCTCTCCGACACGAACTATGTCGCGGCCTTCCTGGCCGAGGCGAACCGCCTGGTCCAGTGCGACGCGCGGTTCGATATCCTGAACCGCGCGTGCTTCCGGATCCGGAGGGACGGGTCGACGCAACGGGACAGCCTGGTTCCGGACGCGGAGCTGAAGTTCCCCAAGGCGAACAGGGGGTGCAAGTCGCTCGCGTACGCCATCCTGGGCGTCTCGCAGGTGATGCGCGAGCGGGGCGACGAGGGGGAGGGCATCGTCGCGCGGGTCCTCGAGGAGACGAAGAGCCGTCTCACGTCGAGGCTGGGGGAACTGGGCGACCGCCTCGGGGAGAAGCTCCAGAGTGTGGTGGGCGAGAACCGGCGGACGGTCGGGGAGCTCGTCGGGTTCTGGGCGGACTTCTGCTACAGCGACGACTTCGTCGCGCCTCCCCCGCGGGCCGGCGAGGCGGGACTCGAGCGCTTCCTCGAGGAGAACCCGAGTCTGGTCGCGCAGACGGTCATCTCTCCGTCGACGGTCGCGCGGACGCTCCTGGCCCTCCGCGCGGTCCGGGAGAGGGACGTCCGCGTCGCGGAGGAGCGCGCGCAGCTCGACCTCTTCCTCCGGGGGAACCCCCAGTTCCTCCCGGTGCTCCAGCAGAACCCGTACTGGGCCGCGCGGGCGCAGCAGGACCCTCTCGCGGTCAAGCGGCAGCTCGAGGCCGCGTCCAGGGACGAGGCCGCGCACGCGCGGCGGGCGGCGGCGGACGAGCGGAGCCGGCTCGCCCTGCGCGCGGCCCCGGCCCTCCTCGCGATGCTGGAGCGGGCGGCGTGCCTCCCGGACCTGGGGGGCGCGCCCGCCGAGCTGGAGAGCCGGCTCGCGGCCGCGGCCGCGGCCGTGGAGGCGCGGACGCGGGCGGCGGCGACGAAGAGGGCGCGCGAGGAGGAGGAGCTCTCGCCGGAGAAGAGGGTCCGCAGGCTGGCGAAGCGGAGCACGCTCCCCGGGGTCCCGCCGTGCGAGAACGTCGTCGTCCGGTGCGGCGACCTCTCGGGCAGGATGCGCGTCAGCGACGACGGGACCGTCTCCATCACGTACACGGCCCGGGGCGGCGCGACCGAGACCGTCACGGGGGGCGAGTTCGAGGCCGCGGCGGGGCGGGAGAACACGAAGAATTGGAAGCAGAGCATCCGTGTCGCGGACGGCGACACGGAGACCGCCTTGCTGACCTGGGCCAGGCGCGCGGCGTCCCCGCCGAGCAGCTCGGTCGTCGAGGAGGCCCCGCCGAGCAGCCCGGTCGTCGAGGAGGCCCCGCCGAGCAGCCCGGTCGTCGAGGAGGCCCCGCCGAGCAGCCCGGGC
>Ga0255780_10002671_pt1 | contig 15843 bp, 10 predicted proteins | sample 071ome_32_FD_179978 | JGI IMG/M metagenome (GOLD analysis project Ga0255780, IMG submission 179978) | Coastal salt marsh microbial communities from the Groves Creek Marsh, Skidaway Island, Georgia - 071405AT metaG (version 2) | ecosystem: Environmental > Aquatic > Marine > Intertidal zone >... | reverse complement strand
CGAGCAGTCTGTGGTGCCGGGGACTTTTTCATCGCAGCTTTCGTTGCTGACACCTTCTTCGCTGGTGACGTCTTAGCCGGTGCTTTCTTCACTGGTGCTTTCTTCGCTGGCGGCTTCTTCGCCCCTGCAGTGACAGCGGTCGCCACCTTCTTAGCTGACGTCTTTTTAGCTGATGCCTTTTTGGCTGCCGTCTTCTTAGTGCTCGCCGATACGGCCGTTTCTTTCGTGCCAGGTGACTTCGCCGCTGATGAGGACTTCGAAGGAGTTTTCTTTGCGGCCGACTTCTTCGCTGCTGTCACTCGACGTGGTGCTGACGCAGATGCTGCTTGGCTCGTTTCGTCGGGTTGCTCCTCTGGTGCCGCCGCTGTTGCGGTGGGCGCAACAGCATCGAAAGCGCCGTCAATGCTCCTTCGTTCAGCCACAAAGCCAACGATGGTGACACCAACTTCTTCACCAATCTTCACCTGAGCACGAGCGCTCTTTGGTGGAGGATCTGCCATCAAGCGAAGTGACACATACACGCTGACGTCACCCACCCTGACATATGCGCCGTGTGAGGAGTAACGCTCGACTTGGCCGAGACGACGCGTCCCGACCGGGGAGGTTTCAACGAAGTCGAGGAACGGCATCAATTCGTTGACCGGATCTCCACCTTTTGGTGTTGCACCCTCGGTCTTTGCCTTCGCCGCAGTGTTGTTCGACCGTGTAGCGGCACCTGGAGGCGGAGTTGTCGGAACCGGCATTGGCTGACTCGCCTGCTTACTTGCCGTTCGCCTTGAGGGCTTCGCAGGCGCCGTGGAAGATGACTTCTTCGTTGCCTTTCGAGAAACCGGACCCCGCACAGGAGTTCGAGCCACAAATACCCAGCCGACATGCGGGACTGGTTTCCCACCAACGAGTCGACCCTCATCGAAGAGCCATTCGTAATCACCGTGAAATTCCTGAAAGGAGTCGTTTGACAGCACCGAGGCGCCTGCTCGATCGGCGATGGTGAGCACGAATGCGTCTCCCCGACCGATTGCCCCTGCTGGTGGGGCCACAAGTTCGTTGTTCGCAATTGCCTCATCGAATTCGTTTTTCTCTGATGGGTCGATCCGATGACCAAATGTTGCGTCGACGACGACAGTGATCATCGAATCTGGATGGTCAGCCATAAATGTGGTGACCGCCTCTTGGAGCTGCTCAAGACTCGGTCGCGAGCGTCCCTCGGTGGCGATATTTGATCCGTCAACCACATAGTGGGCTGCCGATGTTGTTGTCATGTCAATCCTCTTCGTCCCGATGTATTCGGGTCAGTAGCGGGTGCATCCCGCAAACACTTTCATGCAGACCCTCCGTGACTGTCATGTGAGGACATTCATCGGGAGCGGACTACACCGCAGCGCACTCCCCATCGTAGAGTCAGGTTTGTTCATCCCCTCATCTTTCACGGAGGCTTCATGTCAGATCGATCATTCGACGCAGTGTTTTGGGACTTTGGTGGAGTCGTCACCACGAGCCCATTTGAAGCGTTCAATTCCTACGAGGAATCCCATGGCATCCCCAAGGACTTCATTCGAGGGGTCAACACCCATAACCCTGATTCCAACGCGTGGGCCCAGATCGAACGACAGGAAATTTCCGCAGAGGTGTTCAATGAGCTCTTCGCGGCGGAATCGGAAGCGCTTGGACACAAAGTCCCCGGTGCCGATGTGCTCGGTTGTCTATACGGCAACGTTCGGCCTGAGATGGTGAAGGCGCTGAAAACCATTCACGACAGCGGTTACACGCAAGCCTGTCTCACCAACAACGTCAACCGTTCCGTTGAAGAACGATCGGATGTCTCGGCGGCGATGACAATCTTTGATCATGTCATCGAGTCATCGAAGGTCGGAATTCGCAAGCCTGAGCCTGGTTTCTACACTCTCGCGTGCGACACAGCCGGAGTGAGTCCCGAGCGAGTCATCTTTCTCGATGACCTCGGCATCAATCTCAAGCCTGCACGAGCGATGGGGATGTCGACGATCAAAGTTGTTTCTGCAGACCAAGCACTCAGCGAACTTGAGGGGCTACTTGGGATGTCGCTGCGCTAAACGCAACGGTTGTCAGCAGTATTAGAAACTGCCTTCGCTGACTCGATCGATTCGTTGCAGCAAAATGAGATCTTCATGAAGTTCCATCCAGATGTCGTGGAACGACTCGCACATGACCCCCGTGAACCGATTCACTGCCCCATCACTAATTGCGGTCAAGGCGCCCTGCAGTCGTCGCTGGTACACCCCAAGCCGAGACTTCACTGAAGCCATCGACGTCAACACAGATTCGGATTTGCCGAGAAATTCTGACAGTCGCTCAATGCATTGCGTGTCGTAGCCAGCGTCGTCATGAGCATTCGGCTCGCCATTTCGCACCTGCCAATCGGTACAAATCTGCTTGAACTCGACATTTAGTTCGAGGAACTCCTCATAGGCGCTGCTTAACCCATGTAGTGGTTCTGCGTGAGCAATGTGATCATCAATTCGAGTCCGACCAGATGGCGCAAGCATGTACATCTTTCGTGCCTCGATGTAATTCACCTGCTGATCGGCGACCAGGGCGTCCAAGACCGCTGAAAGGTCGGTACCTGTGCTGTGCCGAAGCCCATCGAGAGTTGAGAATCCCCGCATGCGCAACACCCGCAGCACATGAAGGTCAGAGGTCAACTCCGGGTCGGATTCGGCATCGAAGTCTGAAGACATCGGTTCGTCATCATTCGAAGAGGGCGGCACAACATCATCCGAGAAAAACTCAACGGCACCATTAAACATTGCTGAACCTGACCCCAGCACCGCTTGAGCCGCAGCCAGGCGAGCAACCGGCACCCTAAACGGTGAGCAACTCAGCGACGTACAGCCTGCGCCAATCAAGAACGAAATCGATCGCGGATCTCCAGCATGCTCGCCACAAACTCCGACCTTGATGGAAGGCTGTTGTTGACGTGCATCTGAGATCGCTCGCGCCAGGAGTCTTCCCACCCCGGCTTCGTCAATTACCTCAAATGGATTGTGGTCAAGAATTCCAAGCTCTCGATACCGAGGGAGCAACCGCGCTTCAACATCATCACGGCTCAGTCCAAACGTCATCTGAGTAAGGTCGTTCGTTCCAAACGAGAGGAAATCCGCATCCTGGGCGATTTCGTCAGCAATAAGCGCAGCACGAGGCGTCTCGACCATCGCTCCAATTGACACCACGCCATCGAGTACCCCATCGGTATCGACATCATTCATTGCGTTCACGACCCACCGCCGCGCTACACGGAACTCTGAGGCATCGCTGATGAGTGGAATCATGATCTCCACCTGAGGTCGCACACCTTGTTCCATGATGGAAATAGTTGCTCGGCACAATGAGCGAACCTGTGCCTGGTACAGCCCCGGACGTACCGCTCCTAGTCGCACCCCTCGCGTGCCAAGCATCGGGTTGACCTCACGAAGACTCAGTACCGCATTGAGAAGTTCGATTTCATCGGCATCAAGCTCTCCAGCTCCACTACGAGCGAGCAGTTCATCAGCAGATGGCAAGAACTCGTGCAACGGAGGGTCAAGCAATCGAATAGTCACAGGCCGTTCGCGCATCACATCAAGAAGCGCAACGAAGTCAGCTTCTTGGACCTGTTCAAGATCGTGCAGCAGTTGCTGCTGAGCACTCTCGTCATCGGTCAAGATAAACGAACGCATGATTGGCAGACGATCGTCGGCGAGGAACATGTGCTCCGTGCGACATAGCCCAATTCCTGTTGCGCCGAACTCAAGCGATCGTCGGGCATCACTAGATGCATCGGCATTCGCTCTAATCGAGACAACCCCCGCTGAAACAAGGTCGGCCCACTGAAGCAAGGTCCACAATTCGGAGGGAACTTGCTGTTGATCAGTGTCCACAGCGCCGGCATAGATCTTCCCCGAGCGACCATCGATTGAGATGAAATCTCCTTCAGAGAACTCCAGCTCACCTATGGTCACAGATGAGCCCTTCACGTCAACATCGGCCGAGCCGACGACAGCAGGAATTCCCCAACCACGAGCAACGACTGCTGCATGGCTCGACATTCCACCGTGCATAGTGACGATGCCTGCTGCTACCTGCATTCCCAGAACATCATCTGGCGTGGTGACCGGTCGTACAAGAATGACTGAATGCCCTTGGTCAGAACGCTCTAGGGCCATAGCCGCAGAGGTCACGATCTCGCCTGACGCCGCTCCGGGTGAGGCGCCAATTCCCAACCCGATCGCCGAGTCAGACACGCCCTCCATCGTGGGATGTAGCAGTTCGTCAACGAGTTCGGTCGACGCTGCCCGCAACAGATTGATGACCTCGTCAGCTGACCGAAGTGCATCGACTGCTCGCACGCGTTCGACGAGTTCCCCTCGAGTGGTGACGGACTCGTGAGTTATCGCAAGACCCCTTTGCGCATGATGAAACGCTAGCCCCATCGCAATGTTGAGGGCTCCCCGGACTTGCTTACAGTCCGATGAATACTGCATCCATGAGATCGGCGAGCTCTTGGTCGTGCACCGTCTTCGATCCGGTTGCTGGACTTCCTGATTCGTGTCGGGCGACATGACGGAAGTCGTACCCACGCTCTTTCACCCGCCAGAAGCGGTGTTCAATGAACTTCCACGCTCCCATGTTTTCGGGTTCTTCCTGCAGCCAAACAACCTCTCGAGCGTTTGGATAGAACTCCAGCACTCCAAACATTTGCTCGGTTGGGGTTGGGTACAGCTGCTCAACGCGCACGACTGCGACCGGCGACTCGCGTTGATCCCGTTCGGCCATTGCGTCCCACGCCACTTTCCCTGAGCAGAACACGATGCGCTGCACTGCGTTTCGATCGGTCACATATGGATCATCAATTACTTCTTTGAATGATCCTGATGTCAGTTCATCGATATGCGAACGAGTCTGCCGCATTCGCAGCCCCTGCTTCGGCGTGAAGATCACGAGCGGTGTTCGACGTTCACTGTGCACCTGACGACGGAGCAAATGGAAGTACTGCGACGCCGTCGTGGCGTTACACAACTGAATGTTGTCCTCAGCCGCAAGAATCAAGAACCGCTCTATCCGGGCTGAGGAGTGCTCAGGTCCCTGACCCTCGTAGCCATGCGGCAACAACAGCACAAGGCCGTTGTGCTGACCCCACTTATCTTCCGCGGCAACCAGGTATTGGTCAATCACAATTTGGGCGCCGTTGATGAAGTCACCGAATTGGGCTTCCCACATGACAAGAGCAGATGGGTTCGCCTGCGCGTAGCCATATTCGTAACCGAGTGCTGCATATTCGCTCAACAGCGAGTCGTACACCCAGAACTTCGTTGCATCATCGCTCAATGTGTCGAGTGGAACCCATTGATCGCCAGTCTCGTAGTCGACGAGGGAGGCGTGGCGCTGGCTAAATGTTCCTCGGCGCGAATCCTCTCCCGCAAGGCGCACCGGATGTCCCTCAAGAAGTAGCGATCCAATAGCGAGCGCTTCACCTGTGGCCCAGTCAATCTCGCCTGATTCGTCGAACGTCTTTTGGCGACCTTCGAACTGCTTGGCAAGTTTTGGATGTGGAGTGAAACCTTCTGGGTACTCGGTGAGGCGAGTGAACACGCGGTCAAGCACCGGACGGTCAACCCCAGTTGGAATCGGAGGAAGCACCCCAATCGGCTTGGGCGGAGGCGGCGCCTTGAACGGCTCGGCTGCCCTTGAACGAGTGGCATCAAGGGCAACCTGCAACTTCGACTGGAAGTCTGTGAGCGCCTGCTCGGCTTCGTCAACACCGATGTCGCCTCGGGTCACGAGAGTTTCAACATACAGCTTTCGGACACTACGGCGCTCGGCGATCGCGCGGTACATGAGCGGCTGGGTGTAGCTCGGATCGTCACCCTCATTGTGTCCGTGGCGTCGGTAACAGACCATGTCAATCACGACATCTTTGTGGAATGTTTGCCGGTATTCCCACGCAAGTTGAGCGACTCGCGCACAGGCCTCCGGGTCATCACCGTTGACATGGAAGATCGGGGCCTGAATCGACTTCGCAACATCAGAGCAATACACCGATGACCGAGCGAACTGTGGTGCCGTCGTGAACCCAATCTGGTTATTGATGATGAGATGAATCGTTCCCCCAACGCGGTACCCACTGATATCGCTCATCGTTAAACATTCAGCGACGATTCCCTGCCCAGCAAATGCAGCGTCACCGTGCACGAGGATCGGAAGTACCGAATAGGACAACGGTGGCTCGATTCGGTCTTGACGTGATCGGGCGATGCCCATCACGATCGGATTCACCGTCTCAAGATGGCTTGGGTTCGCTGCGAGCTCAATTTCTATCTGCGAGCCAGTCGGACTCACATATTTACCGATTGCCCCCAGGTGATATTTGACATCCCCCGACCCTTGAACAGTTTTGGGGTCAACATGCCCTTCGAACTCAGCAAAAATTGCTTCGTGGCTCTTGCCCATAATGTTGGCAAGAACGTTGAGACGACCACGGTGTGCCATTCCGATGACCGCGCCATCGAGATTGTCGTCTGCAGCGTTTGACAAGATGGTGTCAAGAATTGGAATTGCGCTCTCGGCACCCTCGATACCAAATCGCTTCGTGCCGACGTACTTAGTCGCAAGAAAGCGCTCGAACGCTTCGGCAGCGTTGAGACGCTCAAGAATTCGGAGCTTCTCTTGCTGGTTGAAGTCGGTCTGTGGACCTTCGAGGCGAGCCTGCATCCATTGCTGCTCTTCAGTGCTTTGGATGTGCATGTATTCGACGCCAATTTTTCGGCAATATGCATCACGCAATACTCCGAGCAGGTCACCAAGCCGCATTTTGCGCTTTCCACCGACTTGATCTGTTAAGAACTCTCGGTCGAGATCCCAAATGGTCAGACCGTATGTCGCCGGATCAAGTTCTTTTGGCGTTCGAGGTTCTTGCCACTTCAATGGGTCAAGATCAGCCATGAGATGGCCTCTCACCCTGTGTACACGGGTGAGTTTTGCGACAGCCATCTGCTTCGCCAGCATCGCCTCTTCGCGGTCGATCGGGTTCGCATCGATCTCCCACTCGACAGCCTCATACGGGATCTCCAGCGCATGGAAAATGTCGACGTAGAAGTTGTGCTGTCCGAGCAACAACTCGTGCACACGCTTGAGGAACAGACCTGATTCAGCACCCTGGATAATTCGATGGTCGTAGGTGCTGGTGACAGTGACAACCTTCGAGATTCCAAGCGATGACAAATTCGTTCGATCGGCGCCTTCGAATTCTGCGGGGTAGTCAATGTTGCCAACACCGACGATCACTCCCTGTCCGGGCATCAACCGGGGAACCGACTGAACGGTGCCGATGGTGCCTGGGTTGGTCAACGTGATGTTCGCACCCTGAAAGTCGTCGACGGTGAGCTTGTTATTGCGGACCTTTCGGATGATCTCGTCGTACGCGGCAAGAAAACCAGCGAACGTCATTGTGTCAGCGTCTCGCAACACCGGAACAAGAAGAGTCCGAGTGCCGTCGCCCTTGTCAACGTCAACGGCCAAACCCATGTTGACCGACGTGCCAGTAACAAGACGAGGTTTCCCATCTGAGCCCTCGACAAAACCGTTTCGCATATTTGGAACAGCATCAGCAATCGAACGGACAATCGCATAGGCGATGAGATGGGTGAAGCTGACCTTGGCCTGACCGGTGCGCTCCCGATACGAGTTGATTGCCTTGCGATTGACTTCAAGAAGTTTCGCCGGCACATTTCGGAAACTCGTTGCCGTCGGCACCGACAGACTGTTCTCCATGTTCTCAACGATTCGAGCAGCAACCCCACGAATCGGAGTTCCTGGCTCTTCCGCTACGCCGTTCTCAGACGGTGTCGCCGCGACAGGGGTAGCTGTCGGGTTCGGAGCGGGACTCTGCGCAGCAGGGGCTACCGCAGCAGGTGCCGGAGAAGGAGAAGCTGTCGTTGCCGCGCTGCTCGCCCCACTTGCCGATTCCCCGTTCTGGCGGTAGTCGGAGAAGAACTCTTTCCACGACTCGCCGACTGAGTCGGGGTCTGCGCAAAAGCGCTCGTACATTTCCTCAACGAGCCAGGAATTGGCTCCGAATGCTGCTGGTTCAGGCACACTCGTAGCGTAGTGGTGCGGAGTCACTCTGCGGGATCTTGACTCCGCAGTTCCGCAATTCGTTGTGCCAACAGCTCCGACGCAGTTCGGCCGTTTGAGATCACAACGTCGTCCGCCGCAGCAAGAAACAGCGGCATGGACATCCGGGCTCGCTGAGCAGCTTCTCCGATCGGATTCACGACACGGTGTGTTGTAGCTGGCAAATAACCATCGGTTGCAAGGTCAAGCATCTCGCCACAATTCACCGCAATTGAACCTGGGTCGCACGGAACGGCGTACCACTCGCCGTCGGTACCAAGTAGTTCAAGCCCAGTCTCGTTACTTGCAGGAAGCACTGTTAACAGGTTGATGTCTTCGTGGGCTGCTGCTCGCACGGCGCCTTCGGGCACGTCGCCTTCAAGTGGTGGGTATCGCAGAATGCGAAGGAGCGTCCGCGAATTGCCAGTCAGCATCTCAGCAACGGGCCGCGAGAGCCGTCCTGCAACCTCTTCAGGAATGTTCTGATCAATCCAGCCCAGCAGAGTCGACGCAACCTCGGACGCGATATCGCGGTAGCGCATCGCATCCTCGGAGACCTCTTTGGGGTACTTCTCGCTCCAGGGGTACACGTGAAAAAACTCTTTGAGGTCGCGAACCGATCGTCCCTTCGCCGTCTCCGCAATTTTTGGCGGGAAATATCCCTCCTGGTTGTCAGGTCCAACCGTGTACGCCTCAGCGGCACCACTCACAAAAAATTCTTCCCACTCGGCGTACAAACTTTGAACCAGTTCCCACGGAAGCGGGTGATTTGTCACCACTGCAAACCCAGTGGTCCTGAGGCTTTCGGTAAAGCGCGCAGGTGCATCCGGAGCGGTGAAGTCAACGACATCTGGAGTCATGTGAACAGCGTATAACTCCGCCACGTCGTTGTCACTGGGCAAACCATCCCACGCCGGCCAACTGGTTTCTCAAACTGTGACCAGCCCTGAAGAGAGCAGTGCCGTTAGCCTCAACAGCGCATGGCACACGAGTTCATTTACACCTGTTACAAACTTGCCCGTCACTATCCGCCCGATCGGACTGTGCTCGAGAACATCTCTCTGTCGTTCTACCCGGGTGCAAAAATTGGTGTCATCGGCTCGAACGGTTCAGGTAAATCGAGCTTGCTACGCATCATGGCGGGCCTTGACGATGGATACTCGGGTGAAGCTCGTCTGACTCCTGGATTCACAGTTGGCTACCTTTCTCAAGAGCCAGAACTCGACCCCAATAAAGACGTCCGTGGAAATGTCATGGACGGCGTTGCTGAGGTGCAATCGCTCATCGACCGCTACAACGACGTGATGGCGAAGTGGGCTGACCCCGATGCCGACTACGACAAAATTGGAAAAGAGCAAGCCGAACTCGAAGACAAAATCGCCGCCGCAGATGCGTGGAGCCTCGATCGAAACGTTGAAATCGCAATGGACGCACTGCGCTGCCCTCCAGATGACGCTGATGTCACCACGCTGTCGGGTGGTGAACGCCGCCGTGTCGCACTATGTCGATTGCTCCTCAGTCGACCCGACCTCTTGCTCCTCGACGAACCGACCAACCACCTCGACGCTGAGAGCGTCTATTGGCTTGAGCGATTCCTCCAGGACTACAACGGCACTGTCGTAGCTATCACTCACGACCGCTACTTCCTTGACAACGTGGCTCAGTGGATTCTTGAACTCGATCGCGGTCGTGGAATCCCATTTGAGGGCAACTACTCAAGTTGGCTTGAGCAGAAGCAGGCCCGCCTCGCGCAAGAGGAGAAATCGAACGAGGCTCGCCGTCGAACTCTCGAACGAGAACTCGATTGGGTTCGCATGGCTCCAAAAGCCCGCCAGGCCAAAGGCAAGGCGCGTCTGGCCGCATATGAAAAGTTGCACGCCGAGGCCGAAGCTGATCGCGACACCTCCAACCGTCTCGAGATCGCCATTCCGCCCGGTCAGCGCCTCGGAGACACGGTGATCGAAGTCAGCGGACTCACCAAAGGTTTCGGCGAACGACTCCTCATTGAGGACCTTTCGTTCTCGCTTCCCCCAGCAGGAATCGTCGGCATCATCGGACCTAACGGTGCCGGCAAGACAACACTCTTCAGAATGCTCTCCGGACTTGAAACTCCCGACAGCGGCGAGATCACCATTGGTTCAACCGTGCAGATGAGTTACGTCGATCAGAACCGTGACGATCTTGATGCCGAGAAAACTGTCTACGAAGAAATCACTGGCGGTGACGACCACGTCATTGTTGGCAATCGTGAAGTGCACGGCCGCGCATACGTTGCGAGCTTCAACTTCAAAGGCACCGATCAGCAAAAGCCAGTCGGCAAGTTGTCAGGTGGTGAACGCAATCGTGTGCACCTCGCCAAACTTCTCAAGTCTGGGGGCAACGTGCTGCTGCTCGACGAACCCACAAACGACCTTGATGTCGACACTCTTCGTGCGCTCGAAACCGGACTTGAATCATTCCCGGGCTGCGCAGTTGTGATCTCGCACGACCGTTGGTTCCTCGATCGTATTGCCACGCACGTTCTTGCGTTCGAAGGCGACAGCCAGGTGCGCTGGTTCGAAGGAAACTTCTCTGAGTATGAAGAATTCCGCCGCAAAGAATTCGGAGTTGCGGCCGATCAACCACACCGAATCAAATACAAGAAACTTGCGTGATGCCAGCAGCTGCTGTTGAAAGCGATCAGGATCTCGCAACGCGTCTTGCGGTTGAAGCTGGCCAACTACTCGTTCAGACCCGCGCCCAGTTGTTCGCTCAGGGCCTGAACCATTGGTCGGTGAAAGATGCTGGTGATGACGCGGCTCAAACCTTCTTAATGAATGAACTCCGGTCACTTCGACCTGACGATGCTGTGCTCTCTGAAGAAGGTCGCGAGGACCCCCGTCGCTTTGATGGTGGGCGCGTGTGGATCATCGATCCCCTTGATGGCACTCGCGAGTTCGCTGAACGCGATCGGGTTGATTGGGCTGTCCACATCGCTCTGTGGGAGGACGACCATTTTGTTGCGGGTGCAGTGTCGCTTCCGGCCCTTGACCAAGTGTTTGCAATGGATCCTCCACCGACGATGCCAGACATCGAGCGTGCCCGCCCCATTCTCATTACCTCTCGAAACCAAGCTCCGCCGTCTGCTCACTGGGTCGCTCGTGGGCTTGACTGTGACGCGCTTCGACTTGGATCAGCAGGCGCGAAAACCATGGCTGTCGTCACGGGTACTGCGGATATCTACGTGCACGATGGCGGGATGTACCAGTGGGATTCGGCAGCACCGGCAGCGGTTGCATTGGCAGCAGGGTTTCATGTGAGCCGTATCGACGGAAGCCCGATTGTCTACAACGCCCGCGATGCCTGGCTTCCCGATCTGCTCGTGTGCCGACCCGAACTCGCAGACCCCGTTCTGCGAGCCTTATGGGGATGACCGCACCAGATCTTCCTGCATCAGATGACCTTCGAGCGATTCGCTACCGCTATGACGGGCCAGTGGCGGTAGTCGAACTTCACCGTCCACATCGTGCAAACGCATGGAACGGCACCATGCACAGCGAACTGCTCGCAGTCATGCGCCATATCGAACACCGTGATGATGTTCGAGCGGTTGTCATCACCGGAACTCCTCCAACATTTTCTGTTGGCGGTGACTCACAGGCTCTGGGCGATCACGCCGAACGCGGTTCTTATGACACAGGACTACCAAAGGACACCGCACGACCTGGGGGCGACCTTCGGGAGGAGTTCAACGAAGACCTGTCCTGGATGTTTGGGTATCGCCTGCCAATCATCGCTGCGGTGAATGGTGCAGTAGCTGGAGTGAGTTTTGCTCTCGCGTGCTTTTGCGATCTGCGATTTGGATCGGCATCAGCAAAAATCACCACAGCGGCGCCAAAGTTAGGGCTCCCAGCCGAGTACGGGTTGTCATGGACCCTTCCTCGACTGATCGGCACCACACGAGCCGCCGACCTACTGCTGTCAGGCCGGGTCGTCACGGTTGCTGAGACTGCCGATTGGGGACTGTGGAATGAAGTACTCCCAGATGGTGAATCAACGCTGTCATCTGCAATCGCCTACGGCCATCTACTTGCGTCAACGACCGGCCGACAAGCAGTTGCAAACGCCAAGCGTCAACTTCATGAAGACATGTTGAGGGGTAATCCGGCAGCCTCAGTTGCAGAGTCCAAAGACTTACTCGATACCGCAATGGGAACTGCCGAATACCGTGAGGGCATCGCAGCATTTGTAGAACGGCGGCCGCCAAATTTCTAAGTAATCAAACGCGAGCATTCAACAAAGTTGCGAGCACAAGGTGACCAGTTGCCACATAGTCGGCAGAATGCATTAGGTGACCGTCACCGACGACCATTCCCCCATTACATCCAATCAACCGACCTCGCCAGATTGCGAGTGGGCAGCCTTCACCGAGGATGCACCTTGGGTTCTTCGCGAAGATTCGCTTGCGTGGGCACGAGGTCTTGAAGTTGTTCGAGATAACGCTAAGGCAGAGGTCCCGAAGCTGACCCGCCCAGGCAGGGTTCCGCACCTCGGCCGAATGTTCGTTGTGGTGGGTCGAATCGGTTGGGCCGTCGGCAACTGGTGGGTCCGCAAACGCCTTGGACGATTCGCTTCGACAGAGTCGTCCCGTGCCGATCTCTCTCAACGTCTTCGAGGAGCAATCGAGGCGCTGGGGGCGACCTACATTAAATTGGCACAGATCATTTCGTCGGGAGAGGGCCTGTTCCCGTCAGAACTTGTCGACGAATTCAAAAAGTGCCGTGACCAGGTTCCAGCCGAAGACTTCAACGTTGTCAAGCAAACCATCGAACGCGACCTCGGTCGGCCGATCAGCGAGGTGTTTGCCTCGATTGACTCAACCGCTCTTGCAGCGGCATCAATTGCTCAAGTACATCGCGCAACACTGCTTGACGGGACCGAGGTCGTCATCAAAGTTCAACGACCCGATGTCGCACGACTTGTCCGCACTGACTTGAAGGTGATGGCTTGGCTTGCCCCTCATCTCGTTGGCCGAATCCCCGTTGCAGCACTCGCAAATCCGCCTGCTCTCGTTGAACTGTTCGCAGAAACAATTGTCGAGGAACTCGATTTCCGCCTCGAAGCCTCAAACATGGTTGACGTTTCTAAGGTCCTTCATGATCTTGGACAGTCCCGATACGTCGTTCCTCGACCACATCCACAACTGGTGACGACGAGGACTCTCGTCATGCAGCGAATCGACGGGTTCAACTTCGACGACGTTTCCGGCATGCAGGATGCCGGCATCGACACCGAAGACGTGATCAGAACCGGCATGGTTGCCTTCATGGAAGGAGCACTCATCCACGGGATTTTCCACGGCGACCTCCACGGCGGCAACCTATTTGTGCTTCCAGACGGCCGGACAGCACTACTCGACTTCGGAATTACAGCCCGCCTCGATGATGACCGGCGACGGGCATTCCTTCGCCTCATGATGACTGCCACCACCAATGATCTCGTGGGTCAGATGGCAGCGCTACGAGATCTTGGAGCACTCCCCCACGACACCGACCTCAAAGCGGTCATCCATGATCTTCGTCTTGACGAGGCTCCAATCGACCCCACAACGCTCTCAGGTGAGGAAATGGTCGCCGAGGTTCAACGCGTGGTGAAAGCACTGCTTTCCTACGGAGCCCGACTACCTAAAGAACTCATGCTGTACGTCAAGAACATGGTGTTCCTCGACGGTGCGATTGCTCGGCTAGCCCCCGACCTGGACCTCCTCGCTGAGGTCGCCAACATTTCAATGATGTTCGCCCAGCGTCATGGCGAGCGGCTGATGACCGAAATCGGAATTGATGCCGCACGAATGCAGGTCAATCTTGACAGCGTGAAAGCTGGCTTCGGCGTCGATCTCTCGACCGACCGACTTACATATCGCGAATTACAAGAGCGCCGGGAACTCATCCAAAAGCGGATGCGTGCCCACGTAGAACGCAACCGTCGCTAAAGAAACGTCTAGTTTCATCACGTGCGAATTCTTATTGCTCGCTGCTCAGTCGATTACGCAGGGCGACTATCGGCTCACCTACCTGAGGCTGTTCGACTCATCATGGTGAAAGCCGATGGGTGCGTCGCAATTCACGCTGATGGCGGTGCATATAAACCGTTGAACTGGATGAATTCGCCAAACACCCTTGCCGACAACGGTGACCATTGGGTGGTGACAAACCCAAAGGGAGAGACGCTCACCATCAATCTCCTCGAAGTCTTCGAGGAACTAACCCACGAATTTGGCGAAGACCCAGGCCTCAAAAAAGATGGTGTAGAAGCTCACCTCCAGGAGCTTTTGGCCGCATCACCTGAGGTGATGGAAGACGGGCTACGGCTGGTTCGAAGGGAGTACCCGACAGCGATCGGACCGGTCGATTTGGTCTGCCGAGATGCAGACAACAGCGTTGTTGCAATTGAAGTGAAACGTCGAGGCGAAATCGATGGCGTCGAACAACTCACTCGATATATCGAACGTCTCCATCTCGACTCCTCGTTGGGCGAGGTGAGAGGAATGTTTGTCGCCCAAGTGATTAAACCGCAGGCACGCGTGCTCGCTGAGTCGCGTGGATTCAGGTGTGTTGAGGTTGACTACGACGCTCTCCGTGGCCTCGCACCCGACGAACTTCGATTGTTCTGAACTAAGCGTGCTGTCACTCCATTTCCACCCACCAGTATCGTGCAGGTCATGAAGCCGATCACCGGCGTCGCACAGCACTACCCGTGGGGTACCTACGACGAGATTCCGCGCGTCCTCGGTGTTGAGCCAGATGGAAAACCGTGGGCCGAGTACTGGCTGGGGACCCACCCAAACGGTCATGCAACGACCGAAGACGGTTCGCCGCTCTCATCGCTTACTGGTGAACTTTCGTATCTGCTGAAGTTACTGTCAGCGCAACATCCGCTCTCGCTGCAAACCCATCCGAATCGCGAGCAAGCCCGAGAAGGCTTCGGGCTGGGCAAGTTTGCCGACCCAAATCCAAAGCCAGAATTACTTTGCGCAATAACCGAATTCACTGCACTGTGTGGTTTTCGACCTGTCACCGACAGTGTCGCAATGCTGACTGAACTCGGTCTCCAGAACGTTGCACAACAGTTGGTCGATGAGGGCCTACGACACGTGGTTACCGGTCTTTACCGGCGAATGATCGATAGCCAACCAATTGTGAGTGCCTGCGCGCAAAGTGACCTCCGCGAGGCACAGTTAGTCACCAAGTTGCACGCTATGTATCCGGGTGATCCGAGCGTTGCGGTGTCCCTGTTGCTCAACCTCGTCACCTTGCAACCCGGCGAGGCTCTTCGTCTTGATGCTGGAAATTTGCACGCGTACGTGTCAGGTGCCGGAATAGAACTCATGGCCGCCAGTGACAATGTTGTGCGCGGCGGTCTCACGAACAAACCCGTCGACGTCGATCTGCTGCTCGAGATTGTCGACGTGAACACTCTTCATGAACCAGTCTTACCAACCGATCAGTCGTATGAGTTACCAGATGTCGGGGTTGCGCTGCGCCGAATCAATGTTGGCGACCAAATTGTCACCAACATATATTCGCTCTCAATTCGAGATGACGGCGTGTGTTGCTGCACGCCTCCCGGTGAGACGATCGATTCACGCGTTGGCTCTTGGGCGGTGGTGAGCGCTCGCTAAGCGAAGAGCGGTCGACTAACCGTTCTGGCTAAAGCGCTGCGTGCATCGCGTTGGTG
>Ga0255780_10002667_pt1 | contig 15853 bp, 16 predicted proteins | sample 071ome_32_FD_179978 | JGI IMG/M metagenome (GOLD analysis project Ga0255780, IMG submission 179978) | Coastal salt marsh microbial communities from the Groves Creek Marsh, Skidaway Island, Georgia - 071405AT metaG (version 2) | ecosystem: Environmental > Aquatic > Marine > Intertidal zone >... | reverse complement strand
ATAGCCTGCGCACAACCCGATTTCCCTCAAAGAAATAGCCCATTTCAACAGGTAACTCTCGATCACCATGAACGCACCATTTGAAACCACTCGCCTCAGAAAACACGTCAGACAGCTCGGGGATACTCTGGGAGATGTCATTCGAGCCTCTGCAGGGGAAACGCTGTTCAATAAAGTCGAGGAAATCAGACAAACATCCAAAGACGCACAGGATTCCGGGGACTTTGCAGAGCTACACACACTGCTTCGCTCACTCGATGACGACACGATATTGCTGATCGCCAAGGCGTTCAGTCAATTCCTGAATTTGACCAATATCGCCGAGCAGCATCATACAACCACGGTTGAGACGTCCGAGCAGTTCTCAGCCGCTGCCACCATGCAAAGGGCAGTTTCTCGACTGCAAGAAACCCATACACCTCGGTCTATAGCCGACGGTATGGACAGCCTCCATATTGATCTCGTGCTGACCGCACATCCGACCGAAATAACCCGGCGCACCCTCATCCACAAATTCGCGGAAATAAATCGCTGTCTCGGTAATCTCGACCGATCGTTGCTAAATCCCGTGGAGTCGACATCTGTCACTGACCGTCTCGCGGATCTGATTTCTCAGATTTGGCATACCGAGGAATTTCGGGAGTCCCGGCCCAGACCTGTCGATGAGGCCCGGTGGGGATTTGCCGTTATCGAAAATTCGCTGTGGGACGCGGTGCCCGCCTTTCAAAGAGATGTCGACGCCCTGTGTAGTCGCTACCAGTTACGTCCACGACAGCTCGACTGGAAGCCTGTACAGATTTCAAGCTGGATTGGGGGCGATCGGGATGGCAACCCCAACGTCACCGCCGACGTCACTCGGCAGGTCATACTCCTCGCCCAGTGGCAGGCCTGTGATTTGCTCATTCGAGACCTTAGCCTTTTGCAGGAGGAACTGTCTCTGGCGACCGCCACCCCGGAGATCTTCGAAGAAGCCGAACATGTCAGAGAACCCTATCGGGCAATCATCAGACGCCTAAAAGACAAAGTGGCTAACCAACGTTTAACGCTTCAAGCGGCTATTAATCAGCATCAGCCCTCCCCGGTCGCGCTAACCCTTGAGGAGCTTCTTGAACCTCTCAAACGCTGCCATGAGTCACTCCTGGCGGTGGGCATCCCGACCGTCGCCAACGGCCACCTGCTTGACACCATGAGGCGCCTGCGCTGCTTCGGGCCGCACCTGATCACGCTGGATATCCGCCAAGAGAGCAGTCGGCACACCGCGGCTCTAAGCGAACTCACGCAGCACTTACAACTGGGAGATTACGCCTCTTGGAACGAACAACAAAGGCTCGAATGGCTACAGGCGGAACTGGATAATCCTCGTCCCCTGCTACCTGAGAACTGGCAGTGTTCGCCCGAGGTTCGAGAGGTAATCAACACCTTTTATGAGATCGCGCGGACCCCGCGTGCAGCGCTGGGTTGCTACGTCATTTCGATGGCAGGCGCGTCATCTGACGTGCTCGCTGTTCAACTTCTGCTGAAAGTCACGGGTGGGCATCTGGATATTCCAGTAGCACCTCTTTTCGAAACTCTAGACGACCTGAACCGGGCACCCGACGTTATAAATACATTGCTGCAAGATGCACGCTTCCGAGACCGTACCGACCGCCGGCTAACGGTGATGATTGGCTACTCGGACAGTGCCAAGGATGCAGGCATGCTGGCAGCCGGCTGGGCACAGTACCGAGCTCAGGAAGAGCTGTTGGCGGTGTGTCAGGATTACGGGGTATCTCTTACCTTGTTTCACGGACGTGGCGGCACCATCGGCAGGGGCGGCGCGCCGGCCCATGACGCGCTGCTATCGCAGCCCCCGGGGTCTCTCCATAACGGCCTGCGGGTCACCGAGCAGGGCGAAATGATTCGCACCAAGCTGGGTCTAACACCGCTGGCGGTCAACACCCTCGGGCAATACGCGAGCGCAATCCTGCAGGCGAATCTGTTGCCACCCCCGACTCCCAGGCAACAGTGGCGTGAGTTGATGAACAAGCTGTCACAGCATTCATGCGACCACTACCGGTCTTGGGTGCGAGATGATCCCCAGTTCGTCCCCTACTTCCGTCAGGCAACCCCCGAACAGGAGCTGGCAAAACTGCCGCTGGGATCGCGGCCGGCGCGGCGGCGATCCGATGGCGGCATTGCAAGCCTTCGCGCCATACCGTGGATATTCGCTTGGTCACAAAATCGGCTGATGCTCCCGGCATGGCTCGGCGCTGGCGCAGCACTACAACAGTTGATGGATCAAGGACACCTTGAAACGCTGAGGGACATGGAGCGGGATTGGCCATTCTTTCGCTCCCGGTTATCGATGTTGGAAATGGTCTTAGCCAAGACCGATCTGTCGGTCGCCACGTTTTACGATCAGCTCCTTGTCGAGGAATCTCTGAAGGACATAGGATCCAAGTTGCGTGAACAACTTCGCGCTGACATGGAAACCCTCAAGGAGCTCATAAACAGTGAGGTCTTGTTGGCCCACAATCCGTGGGGCCGGGAATCAATCCAACTGCGAAATATCTACACCACGCCACTCAACTTGTTGCAGGCGGAACTGTTGCGGCGGGAAAGAGAAACGCCCGATCCCGAAGTAGAGAAAGCACTGATGGTCACCATCGCCGGAGTCGCCGCGGGTATGCGCAACACCGGCTAGCAGCCATTAACAGCTTGCCTGCAGCGCCGCTCCGTAGCAGGATGCGTTCCAGACGTTGGTATTGCTGTCGGATAAGCCGCCCCAAGTGGTAGGACCGCACCTATTCCCTTACCGCTAGCAGCCACCACAAAAACTAGCATTTCCGAGATGAACTCCATGGAAGATCAACAGGGTAGCGAGACCAAGGTGCTATCGGATATTCACCAGACACTCCACCAAGCGGCCGAGCGACTCTCTGGTACTCGCGTTGTCGCCTTATTTGATGATGAGCGAGATCGGCTGACTCGGTTCACTGTCTCCAGTGAGCATTTGCAGCTTGATTTCAGCAAACAACGACTTGATGCAGCCACCCTGACGGTTTTGCATGAGCTAGCCACCGAAAAAGACATGAGGGATGCCTTTGCTCGCCTTACCTCCGGGGACATCTGTAACACCACGGAGGAACGGCCGGCCCTTCACACTTTGTTGCGTGGCACCAAAGCGCAAGAGCTTCCGGATCACTATCAGGCCGTGGCGCATACGCTTGAGCGGATGAAGGCATTGATCAACGGCATATATTCGGGTGATCGCCGAGGCTTTGGGGGTGAAAAATTTACCGATGTAGTCAACATTGGCATCGGTGGCTCCGACCTAGGACCTCGCTTTATTTGTCGCGCCCTGAAAAATTCTAATGACCCGATCAACGCTCACTTTGTCGCAAACGTAGATCCTCAGGACCTTGATGAAACCTTGGCGACCCTCAACCCACAGACGACCCTGTTTATCGTCTGCTCAAAAACCTTTACCACCGAAGAGACGCTTACTAATGCACTGCGTGCTCGCGCGTGGCTCTTCGCAGGAGGCGCAAGCAAAGCCAGTATCGCTGACCACGTTGTCGCAGTGACCACCAACACCGATGGCGCAGAGGCGTTTGGCATCGCCCCTGATGCCTGCTTTCCGCTTTGGGATTGGGTTGGAGGTCGTTATTCCGTATGGTCTGCGATCGGACTATCTATTGCCGTGAATAAAGGCTGGGAGGCCTTCGCCGAGTTTCTTGAGGGCGGCCACTCAATGGATCGGCATACCCTGGACAGTAACGGCTGCGACAACCTTCCCCTGACGATGGCGCTGCTGGAATACTGGAACACAACGTATTTAGAAACCGAGACGCATCTCGTTCTCCCCTATTCTCACCGACTCGAGTATCTAGCAGATTTCTTACAGCAACTGACCATGGAGAGTAACGGCAAGTCCGTGACCCTTGAGGGAGCTACGATTTCAGATAAAACAGCACCTGTGCTCTGGGGATCAGCGGGCACCATTGGTCAACACAGTTACTACCAGATGCTGCATCAGGGAAACCGCTCTTTTGCAGCAGATATCGTGCTGCCGCTTAAAAATGGTGACGTCGACATAGATGCCCACCGTAAACTAGCCGCAAATGCCCTGGCTCAGAGTCGCGCCTTCATGCTAGGGCGAGATCAGCGAGCCGCCGCCGACCTGGCTCGATTACGGGGTCAGCCAGAAGCAATGGGTCCCCACTATGAAATGCCGGGCAATCACCCACACTCCACGCTACTTATGGCCGAGGTTAATCCGAAATCCCTGGGGGAACTTGTCGCCGCTTACGAGCACAAAACGTTTTTCCTCTCACAACTGTTTGAACTAAACGCTTTTGATCAATGGGGTGTTGAACTGGGAAAGGAAATTGGACGCCAAATCCGAGAAGTACTCGAAACCAACACCGGCTGGGAGTCACTTGATGCCTCAACCCGCTTTGGGGCGAGCGCCTGGTTAGCCGCCAATACTTCCGGTTCTAATCCAGAAAAATGAGCGGCCAGAGAAAGGCGAAAAACAGACCGGTTAAATAAACCACCACTGACAGCCCCATCGTCCAGCGATTGATGCGTCGAAGGCGCATACACGCCGCTGCCTTCACCGGGTCTATGGGACAGGGTGCATTGCGCTGCTGCCATTGGAAAAACGCCGCAATGCTTAGCACCACGCCCGAAGCGACGAACAACGGGACCTTGTGCGCGCTAAGCCAGATAATGCCAGGGATCGCAGTGGTAAGCCCCACCATAACCGCTCCCGCACCGATGGAAATAAGCAACGCGGGCAGCGCACAACAGACCAGCGTCGACGAGCTGGCAAATAGAGAGAATGTTGGACCCAGCAGGTCCCGCCAGTCGCCGCGCATGAGGATTAGTTACCCAAGGCTGCAGCGCCACGGCGCACCGCGGTAACACGATATCCAGCCTGCTCTGCCAGAGCACTAATGCTCTCATCCGACAGGGAGCCTCGCCCATAGGTCACGATGCTGAGGGCCTTGGTATCCAAGTCGACATATATTGCTGCCACTTCCTCTCGTTTGCCAAAAATCTTATTCATCGCCACCGCACAGAAATCACACACCACTCCTAGAACGTCTGCAACGATGGGCTCACCCCCTTGCGCAAGGGCTGCGTCAATCTCTGGCGTGTGCGTTAAGGTCACGGTCCCAGTTACATGTGCCTCATGCTCCCCGTCAGCTACCTCGTGCTCACCCTCGTCATGCTGGTGCATGTGGTCGTACATCTGGTCAGGAGCATCATGATCCATCATGGGGCTTGCGCCATGGGTGTCTCCGTGCTGATGGCCCGCGTGGGGGTCACCGGAGTGATTGTGTGCCGCGGCGCTAAAGGCTAAAAAAGTTGCGCATACCGCCATAAATTCTCTTATGATGCTCACGGAGAGGCCCTCCTACAGCCGAAGGGTAAAATTCGCGAGCGGTTGATGCTCAGTTATGTTGTAGCCGATCTCAACCAGTAGCGCGTTTTTAAAAAATCGAATCAGTGGCGTGACCCCAACCGACTCACGGGCGTCGGGTCGGTGATCGACTTCCACCATAAGCCACGTGTGCAAGTCCCCTGTATCGCCTTCGTATGGTGCCCAGCCGACACGGGCTGCCTGCATGAAGTTATCGCCAAAATGCCCCGCATCCAGATAGCGAGATTCATAGCTCGCGAAGTGGCGGCGAGTTTCCCAGTCAGCCATAACGCCCCCAAAATAAGCGGCGTCAGATCCCATGGAGTTACTATTGATTCCTGTAGCCAAACCGAGCCCACCGGTGAGATAAATATTGGCCTGAAAATCTTGCCCAAACCACCGTTTCGCCAACCACGTCGGTTGCACTGCGATCATCATAAAGTCGGCGTTTCTGTCCCACTCCACGCGCCCACCTACAGACAGCTTCGGTGTCGCCGTGTAGTGAACCAACGCAGCGGTTGACTGCCGATTAGAGGTTTCGATTATTGTCCAACCACCCGTGTAAGAGACTGGCCGGGCGTTTGCCTCCACGGCAAGCACCAGCGCCAACAGCAGTGGCAAGGCCAACGCAATAGCCCTCGCTGTCAACACTCCACAGGAAAGGCTCTTCATTTTTTGGTGCCACCCAATACCGCAACGAGTTCTTCCACCCGCTCCTTGCGGAGGGCCACGTCATCACCGGTTAAAGCGTGGGTGACGCAGGCGTCTACGTGCTCCCGCAACATCACCTGCTCAAGGCTAGACAACGCAGCCTTTGCCGCGCGCACCTGACGGATGATATCGATGCAATATCGGTCCTCCTCAACCATCCGGGAGACGGCGTTAATCTGTCCCGCAATTTTAGCGAGCCTTGATTGGACTGATTGCTTTGATTCTTCTTTCATACCCATACCCTAGGGGGGTATGGGTATACAGGTCAAGAACTTTTTCTGCGGACTACCACCATGCCTAAGGAACACAACATTCGTTCAATGATCCGCGGTGGCTCCAGTGACCGGCGTGGCCCCGTCCTGCCCGCGCGCGTCGGCGACCATCCGGCTCACATCCGCCAATAAGGCCTTAGCGTCATAAACAACGCCTCGGCTGATGGTTGTGTCAACACCGCCCACACGCCCCAGCTCCCCCGTCTCTCGATCAAGGTACATATGGCCGGTGCCGTAGAGCCTTTTAAAATTGGCCACGGGATTACCATCCACCAACAGGATGTCCGCACTCTTCCCGGGGGCGATTGAACCAACAGTGTCTGCCAACCCAAGTAACTCAGCACCATTCCGTGTAGCCGCTTGAATGACCTCAAGTGGATGAAAACCGGCTTCCTGCAGCAGCTCCAGTTCTCTTATGAAAGCAAAGCCATAAACCTTGTAAATAAAGCCCGCGTCAGACCCCGCCGCGACCCGTCCACCGGCATTCTTGAAATCATTCACGAAGCGCATCCACCGGTCAAAATTATGGCGCCAAGCAACCTCGTGACCGGTCGTCCAATCAAAGTGGTAGGAACCATGCAAATGTGGATCGGGCTGAAAAAACGTCGCCAGCGCTGGCCACGTGTACTGCTCATGCCACTCCGCGGTTCGCGCGCGCATCACATCGCGATTCGCCTCATAAATTGTAAAGGTGGGCACCAGCGTAAAATCGAGCGAAACCAACTCGTCAATGGTGGTGTTCCAAGTGTCGGAGTCCGGCGCTGCACTTTGAAGCCACAGGTTACCGGCTTCCCCAAACCGCCATTGCTCATCGGAGTAATTGTAATCGGCGGGATAGTGTTGGATGGTCTTATCAGTGAACATAGCTTCGGGTAGCCCATACCAATGCTCCATACTGTCCAGGCCCAGGCGAGCACTATCCATGACGTTCATGTCGTACACGCCATTTTGGTCGTGATGGCTCGCCGTGCCCATCCCCTGCGCCTGAGCTTCATCGTAAACGGCTGCCAGCGCTTCACGGGTACCACCTCGCACCTTGACACCCATAGCGCCCTTTTTCTTCACCGCCCTCACCCAATTGCGAGCAGGCTCATCCTTCGTGATAACCCCACCTATACCGGTCCCCGATGCGCCCGGGAACATGGCGTAGGGAACTATTCTCGGCGCGACGATGGCGCCCGCTTCACTTAATGTCGCCTGTTTTACGGTCCACTCTAACCCCATCACCGAGCCGACATCTCGCACCGTGGTAATGCCGTGAGCCAACCACAGCTTGAAGACATACTCGGGGGGCGTAATTGGGCCTGCGAGGCCTTGAAGCGGATTCCCGATATGGACGTGCGCATCCACAAAGCCCGGCAGGGCGGTCTTGCCACGGCCATCCAATCGGGTCTCATTTTCAACCGGCGCTGGGGTACGCGAGGTAATCGCGACAATGGTGTCGTGCTCAATGATTATGGAAACCGGACCTCGTGGGGGGGCGCCCAGTCCATCCACCAACATCACCTGATCAATGACGAGCCGATCAAAAGGCCCCTGGCCCTCACCTGGCTGCCTCTTGGGTGCAATCGCGGGTAACGGAATCCCAAGGCCCGCTGCCAGCGTAGCACCCTCCTCGCCCGGCTTTACCTCCGCGGCGCTGTTTAACGCGCCCAAACAAGCGAGTAGCACCGCTGCCTGACGCAGAGAAAACCGCTGTCGTTTCATGAGCATTCCTTAAACATTGGCTAAATCGATTTCATTACCCGCAGAATTATGACGTAACTCGTCTTTCTTTTGTGAAACGACCGCTTTCTATATAGCCCGCCGCAAACCCTTCGCGACAAACTGTACTGCAAACACCCGGCACCCCGTCATCGCCAATCACGGAGGCACTCTCTAATCACTAGCGCCCGGATGACCTAACTGCCTCCAAGCCTCATAGATAACAACCGCCGCGGCGTTGGATAAATTCATACTGCGGTTACCCGACACCATGGGAAGTCGGATCACCTGAGTTGGAGCTAGCCTATCGAGCACTGCCGATGGCAGACCCTTTGTCTCAGAACCAAGCACTAAGGTATCACCCGATTGGAATTTGAAATCCGTGTGATATGCGTGACCTGATGTCTCGATCGCAACCAGCCGTCGCACGGGAAAAGCCTGCTGGTAATCGTCCCGGGAGGACCAAACCTTTACCGTGGCGAACTCATGATAATCAAGACCGGCACGTCGCAGGCGCCTGTCGTCCATCTCGAAACCGATGGGCTCAATCAAATGCAACGCCACGCCGGTATTGGCGCAAAGCCGAATTATATTACCAGTGTTGGGCGGTATTTCGGGTTGATACAGGACAAGGTGTAGGTAGTCTGAGATCATGCATAACATCTCGCTAAATTGATCGCTTCATGATTCCCACTCATCATAAACCAAGACCGAAAGGACCCTGAAAGATGCTGTACGTCATCAACTGCGAGGACAAGCCGGACTCGTTGGAAGTGCGGTTAGCGAACCGCGAGGCCCATTTGGGCTACCTGAAAACCTTTCAGGACCACCTCATCATGGCCGGGCCGTTCCTGAACGCCAGGGAACAGCCAATCGGCTCGATGCTCATCATGGATTTTGCGAATGAGAGAATAGCAACCGACTTCAGTGCAGGGGATCCCTATTACCTCGCCGGGCTCTTTCAGTCAGTGACCATACGGCCCTGGCGCAAGACTTTGCCGACCTGATTTGGCCCGCCCGGAGAGATTCGAACTCCCGACACCCAGGTTCGAAGCCTGGTGCTCTATCCAGCTGAGCTACGGGCGGAGGGCGTGAAGAATAGGCAGGCTTAACTTGATAGTCAAGGACGCTCTGTCATACTGCCGCTCTCACCAGCATAGGATGCCATCGATGTCCGATAACTCCTACCAACCACCAAAAGTATGGACTTGGGACAGCGAGAGCGGCGGTCGCTTCGCCGAGATTAACCGTCCTGTCTCGGGCGCCACTCACGAGAAGGATTTGCCGGTAGGTGAGCACCCTCTTCAGCTTTATTCACTGGGTACACCCAATGGGGTAAAAGTCACTGTGATGCTGGAAGAGCTCCTGGAGCTGGGAGTCAGCGATGCCGAGTACGATGCCTGGCCAATTAATATTCTATCCGGTGACCAGTTTTCCTCAGGGTTTGTTGCGATAAACCCCAACTCCAAAATCCCGGCTCTGCTCGACCGAAGCGGCGAATCTCCCATACGCATTTTTGAGTCCGGCGCTATTTTGGTTCACTTGGCCGAAAAGTTTGGCCACTTTCTTCCCGCGGAGGCAGAGGCCCGCGCGGAAGTCATGAGCTGGTTATTCTGGCTGCAGGGATCAGCGCCCTTTCTGGGCGGCGGCTTTGGCCATTTTTATGCCTACGCCCCCGAAAAATGGCAGTACCCCATCGACCGCTACGCTATGGAAGTCAAGCGCCATCTGGATCTGCTCGACAAAACGCTTGCTGATCGCTCCTTTTTAACGGGCCGCGACTACACCATTGCAGACATTGCCACCTGGCCCTGGTATGGCGCACTGGCCAAGGGCCTGCTTTATGAGGCTGGCGAATTCCTTGATGTCGCGAGCTATCACCATGTGCAGCGCTGGACACAAGAGATTGGCGAACGACCCGCGGCCAAACGCGGAATTCTGGTCAACCGCGCCTGGGGCGATGAAAACAAACAGCTCCCCGAGCGCCACAGCGCCACAGACTTCGATAACATCGACTGGCAGTAGGCTTTTTTGCCCGGATTTCATGGCTCACCCCATGATTCAGTGATAGACTCCCGGCCGGCTGAGCGCTCGTCCAAAAAACGAGCGGACCAGTCGATCCAGTTCACTGCGTCGAGGGGGAGTTCGATGTCAGATATAAGCGCCGTCGCCAATGCGACTCTCTTTCATGATGAGAACAAGGACTTATTGGCACGTATGCTCGAGCAAGCGCTGCAGCAGCCCCTGTTACCCATGGAACCCGCTGCGGCAAAGCAATACATGGAGCAGGTCGCCGAGCGTGCTGCCAACGACAACAGCACCAACATCACGCTGTTTCAAATGGTACAGATGAGCAGCAGTGAATCGACCTACGTCATGCGCGTGGCACTGTTCAATAACCAACAGGCCATGGGACTGGACATCATGGATGCCGAGAACGGCCAGTTTTTTATCCCCGAAGCCTGTCCGGTTTGCCAATTGGCAGCGCCGACTCTGAATTAATCCCGTCATGACCGAGCGAGCCACCTACGTCACCCTCGTGGGCATGGTGGCCTACGCCGCGATCGCCACCGACCTCTACCTGCCAGCCATTCCCGCAATGGTTGACGCGTTTGGGGCCAGCGAAGCCCAGGGACAGCTGACGCTATCTATTTTCATGATGGGCATGGCGGCCGGGCAGCTTATTTTCGGACCGCTGTCAGATTATTACGGCCGAATACCGGTAATTACCGCAGGAACAGCGCTCTTTGTGATGACCTCGGTCGGTTGTGCTGTGGCAAATACCATGGAAATGATGTGGCTCGCGCGATTGGCGCAGGGATTAGCGGCTGCCAGTGGGCCTGTCATTGCCAGAGCTATCGTCAGAGATAAGTACCACGGCAATAGAGCCGCGCAGGTAATGTCTATGTTGGGAGCCGCTATGGCGGTGATTCCGCTGATTGCACCCACAGTAGGGGCGTGGGTGATCGTGTGGTTTCACTGGCGGGCAACCTTTGTCGCGCTTGCGGTGTTTGGCGTGCTCATTCTGCTTGGCCTGCGTTCGTTCAAAGAATCTGCACCTGCTGTTGGCAAGGGTAGTGTTCGGCTGCTGCCAGTCCTCAAGCTATTTTCAGCCTGTTTAAGCAACCGTCAATTCATTGGATTTCAAATCTGCGGAACGGCGACTTACGCCGCCATTCTGGCCTACCTCTCCACCGTCGCCTATTTCATGCGCGACGTGTTTGCGCTGCCAACAGCCTATTTTGGCTATGCTTTCGCGGCCTCGGTCTCGGGGTTTATGGCCGGCGCCCTGCTTTGCTCACGCCTCGTCATGTATCTGGGCATGCACCGGGTGATGACTCTTGGTATCACACTGTCACTGCTCGCAGCCATCAGCCAGCGTGCGCTGGCACCAGCGGGACTGGACAATGCCTGGGGACTCGCTGTGAGCTCCTGTCTTATTTTTTTTGGCATTGGCTTGACCTCCGCCAATGCGGCGATGGGCGCAGTGTCTTTATTTCCGAAAAGCGCCGGGGCTGCCTCTGCCGTTTACGGATTTTTACATTCTGTAATCGCCGCGTTAGTGGGCTTTCTTGCGGGGATTTACTACGACGGGTCGCTCATCCCCACCGCCAACATCATGCTGGTATGTGGCGTTATTGGCTTGTTCGGACTGCCACTGACTAGGGAAGATCATGCCCGCTCTGCTTCCACTTAATGGGTATTTGCGCCAAGCAAAGGACAGGGAATAATGTCTGCTGGCAATTGCAACCCTAGGACCACTCGGGACTCAAGGACTAGCCTGTGCATGAACTAAACAAAGACATGGAAGTGCTCACTCAAGCCATTATTCGCTATGCCGTAGAGCGGGTGCGAATGGATCCCCCCACTCTTGATGCGGCGCGACCGGAAGCCGAACTACAAGCCATGGTCGGTCAGACGGTCACACCTGAAGGTCTCGGTGGGCTGGAAGCCCTCCGTTTATTCACAGACGTGCTGGCCCCTGCATGCATTTCGGTTGACCACCCTCGCCTGCTCGCCTTCGTTCCCGCGGCCCCCACCGAGGCAGCCACACTTTTTGACCTTGTCGTCGGTGCCTCCAGCATCTTTGGCGGCACCTGGCTCGAGGGTGCAGGTGGCGTTTACGCTGAAAATCAGGCTCTGCGCTGGATAGCCGACCTCGCGGGATTCCCCGCAGAGGCGGGCGGCGTATTCGTCAGCGGCGGCACGGCCGGCAATTTGTCCGCGCTCACAGCAGCTCGCCACGAATGGCGACGTATTCACGAGGATAAGCGGCAGGTCAGAGGGTTAGTCATTTCCTCCCGCGGAGCTCACGCCTCCATCGCCCAAGCCACCCACGTCATGGATGCCGACCTGATCGAGACTGGGGGACATCGATTGACTGGCCAAGACGTGGCTGACGCCATCAGTGCACTATCAGCTGCGGACCGGTCACGTTTGTTCGCGGTTGCCTGTACCGCCGGCACCACCAACCTCGGCATCATTGATGATTTGGCTGGCATCGCGGATGTGTGCAAGCAATATGGGTTGTGGATGCACGTCGATGGAGCTTATGGCGCGGCCGCCTTGGCGGCCCCCTCGGTGAGGAACGATTTCAAGGGCATCGAGCGGGCCGACAGCTTCATCGTGGATCCTCACAAGTGGCTATTTGCTCCCTTCGATTGCTGCGCACTAATCTATCGGGACCCCGCGACTGCCCGCCGTGCCCACCAGCAAAAAGGCGATTATCTCGAAGTCCTCTATGACGGCGTGTGGAATCCTTCCGATTACGCGCATCACCTATCACGTCGTGCGCGCGGGCTGCCGCTCTGGTTTAGTCTGGCGACCCACGGCACCCAGGCCTACACCGAGGCAGTGGAAAAAACGATCGATGTGGCAAAGGAAGCCGCCAGCATGATCGAGAACCATCCCAGGCTTGAGATGGTGGTTGAGCAACACCTATCGATTTGCGTGTTTCGCCGCCCGGGGTGGAGCCCGGCACAATACACGGCTTGGAGCGAAAAATTGCTGGAAGACGGCCTCGCCTTTGTGACTACCACCAAACATGACGGCGAAACCGTGCTGCGCTTTTGCATTGTCAATCCACGGACGACTATCGAGGACATAAAGCTGATCCTCGATACGCTGTAGCGCATGAGCGAACAGCTCCCCTACCGCTGGGATTTGCTATCCCGCTACCGATTTATTGAGCTTGTCGCGCTCTGGGAAGGCCGCCTGACCACACGCCACCTGGTGGAAACCTTTGGTATTGGCAGGCAACAGGCCAGTAAAGACATCAATGTATACAACCGCGAAGTGGGCGTGGGAAACCTTGTTTATAACAAATATCTCAAAGGCTATGAGCCCGCCTCGACCTTTGTACCCGCGGTCACCCGCGGACTCTCCGAGGAGTATCTGCAACTACTGGCTCATCGCAGCGAGCTCCACCAAACTTTCAGCGACATTGCTCTACCGACGCATCAGGTCGATGTCCTGTCGCCCCCTGTCCGACCCGTATCCCCCGACACGCTTCGACCCCTGATGCAGGCGGCCCGTGAACGGCAGCGCATCGAAGTCGATTACGTTTCGCTAAACAACCCCGACCGCGAGGGACGCATCATCGCTCCGCACACGCTGGTATGGACTGGATTGCGTTGGCACGTCCGAGGCTGGTGCGAAAAAAATCGCGACTTCAGAGACTTTGTCCTGAGCCGCTTCCGCGGTACCCCCGAGCTCCTTGGTAACGCTCGGGTTGACCCGGCGGAGGATCACGATTGGCATCGGTTTGTCGAGCTTCAACTGATACCCGATCCCCGACTAAGCCCGGACCAGCGAGAGGTCGTAGCCGTTGACTATGGCATGTGCGATGGCCAACTGCAGGTACGGGTACGAGCCCGCTTGGTGAGCTATCTCTTGCAGCTGCTCAATGTTCACACCGGTGAACCTCTGGATGATCCCAGAGCACAGCAAGTTGTCATAGCCAATGCCGCCCAAATAGAGCCCTGGCTGATCTGAGCTTTTCTGTGACTGGGCTCACACTTCGAAATATCGCCGCTTTATCCCCGCTTCTGAACCCTCTAGAGTGACTTGTCGCTCGGTGTATTGGCAACCGACGATAAGCAAGGGTAAATGCCTACTTTGATGATGGAGATAAAGCATGCAAGTAGCGGCATCATTGGCAGAGAAAGAAGCGCTCAATATCAGCGATCGACGAGGGCGCGAAACTGCCCGACCTGGAGACTTAAACAGACTACTGAGCTTTGAACAAAACGTGACGCTGACTTCCAAAGAGCAGTTTGGCTGGACCGTCGCTTTTGTCAGACGTCCGCTATTCCAACAGGTCGAAATAATCATCGCCAACCCCGACAAAACCGAGTATCTGCAGCTGCAGGAAGACGGTTCTACCCGCGCCTTCTACAACATTCGTACCGACGATTTACGCTAGTCCTCAGCTGGCCGCCCCTCCAAGCGGCCACGTTGTTATTTGAGATGCTCCTCTAGTCAGCTACTCTTTGCCCGTTATCTAAACGCTAGGGCAGACTTTGACCACACTGGGAATAGACGGTTGCAAGCTGGGCTGGTTCGGGGTCTGGCAGGGGTCCGATGGTATATTCTGGCGACTCGAACAATCCATTGAAACCCTGCTAACCCACCATCACTGTGAGCGCGCCTTCATCGATATTCCCATCGGCCTGAGTTCTGGTGCGCGTCGGGAGTGTGATACCGCTGCACGTCAGCTGTTAGGCCGTGGATTTTCAAGCTCGGTATTTCCCACCCCGGTACGCAGTATCCTCACCGCAGCCAGCTATGAGGAGGCAAATATCCGCCATCGCAAAGCCTGTGGTCGCGGTATTAGCAAGCAAAGCTTTTTCATTCTCCCCAAGATTCGGGAAGTCGATACGCTGCTGCGGAACAATTCGGGGTGGCGAGGAAAGCTACGAGAAGCCCATCCTGAAGTGGCCTTCAACGGGTTGAACGCAGGGGCGTTGTCTCACAAGAAAAAAACCCGCGAAGGATTTGAAGAAAGACTCAGCATTCTCTCGGCCCAGGACAGCCGGGTACCCATACTAGTAGACGAAATCCTGCAACAAACCTGGCGTAAGCACCTGCTCCCCGATGATATTTTGGACGCTATTTGCCTCGCTGTGATGCCCAAGGGTGGTCACCTTAGGACGCTGCCGGAGCAACCGAGCAAAGATGCCGAGGGCCTGCCTATGGAAATTTGCTACTTCGCCCGCTGACCTGGCAAAAGGACACGCAGCGCGTCCCATACCTTGACCAAAATGACGCCTGCTATTAATCCCAACACGCCACCGACTGCCATCGGCCCCATCCACGCAACAGGCCTGAGACCGAGGGACCAGCTCTCCACCAAAACGGTTAGTGCGTGATTCGCGTGCAGTAAAATTCCACCACCCACCAAAAACATGGCCAGAGTGCCGACCACCGTCAGCGTCTTCATCAGGCGGGGAGCAAACCACAGCATCCCTCTGCCAAGCGCGCGCAGACTCCTAGCAGCGCCGGTATTTCCTGAGCGGCGCAGCAACAACAGGCCGGCGTCATCAATTTTGACGATCGCTCCCACCAGACCATACACGCCAATTGTCATCAGCGTTGCGATACCCGACAGGACCAACAACTGGATGAGGAGTTGCTCTGCCTCTACTACACCCAAGGTAAGCACAATGATTTCGGCCGACAGAATGAAGTCAGTGCGGATAGCCCCTTGAATCTTGTCCCGCTCAAAGGCAACCAAGTCCTCGGGGGAACCGGCCAG
>Ga0255780_10002665_pt1 | contig 15859 bp, 17 predicted proteins | sample 071ome_32_FD_179978 | JGI IMG/M metagenome (GOLD analysis project Ga0255780, IMG submission 179978) | Coastal salt marsh microbial communities from the Groves Creek Marsh, Skidaway Island, Georgia - 071405AT metaG (version 2) | ecosystem: Environmental > Aquatic > Marine > Intertidal zone >... | reverse complement strand
CTCTTCTCGATTTGCATACTTTATTTCTGAAAAATTAAATGTAAACATGAATGAAATAGAAGCATTAACACTAGGAAGTCATGGAGAAACAATGGTTCCAGTTCCGTCACAGTGCAGAGTTGCAGGAAAACCACTTAATGAACTACTTAGTAATGATGAGATTTCAGAATTAGTTCAAAAGACTTCTGATGGAGGTGCTGAAATTGTTGGATTACTTAAAACTGGAAGTGCATATTTTGCACCATCGTCTGCTGCAGCAACAATGGTTAAGTCAATAGTTTCAGATTCCAATGAAGTAATGCCTGCATGCTCTTGGGTAGATGGTGAATTTGGTATAAATGATGTATTTTTAGGAGTTCCAACAAAGCTTGGAGCAAAAGGTGTTACCGAGGTCGTTGAAATTGACCTTGTTGAAAGTGAACTAAATGCTTTAAAAGGCGCTTCAGAGGCTGTTAAAGCAAAAGTACAAGAGCTTAATAGCATATTAAGTCAATAAATTCAGTCTTTTTTATAAAAAAGGCAATAAATTTAGGATTTTAAGACAAATCATTAAAAAAAACTATACTTATTGATAAGGAGTTTTATAAAAACTCAAAAAAGAAAGGCTAAACAGCTATGAATAAAGATCAATTAGCAAGCGTTGTTGCTGCAGAAGTAGGGTTGTCACAAACAGATGCTAAAAAAGCTGTAGAAGCCGTGTTCGATGGCGTAACAAATGGTATGAAAAATGGCGATAAAGTAAGTATTGCTGGTTTTGGTACTTTTGAGTCAAGATACAGGGCTGCAAGACAAGGCAGGAATCCAGCAACAGGAGAAACAATCCAAATTGCTGCGAAGAATGCACCAGCTTTTAAAGCTGCAAAAGGATTAAAAGACGCTTTAAACTAAAGCACTTTAATCAAATTTGAAAAGACGACGAAAGTCGTCTTTTCTTTTTATGGAGCAAGAATACTTATATCCCCAGAAATCTTTACTTTTTCATTAAAAAGAAGATCTTCTGGATGTTTTTTTCCTTCAACAATTAATAATAAGTTTTCTGTAGAGATTTTAAATTTTAAAAATCTTTTATCTTCAATTGATGAATTTATTTGGACACAACTATCGAGGTTAAATGTTTTATCAATATCTGTAATTTCAAAATAAATGGAACTTAGATCAATATTTTTATCTGTCAGATTACTTTTGAATTGTTTAAGGATATCTTCAATCAATTGATGGTAAGGGTTTCTCTTTTAACATCTTCGATGGCTTTAGTAACCTGAATACCACGAGGACATGCAGAAGTACAATTAAATGCGGTTCTGCATCTAAATGCTCCATCTACATCTTTTAAAATTTCAAGTCTTTGTTTTGAAGCATTGTCTCGTGAATCAAATACAAATCTGTGTGCATTTACAATCGCTGCTGGTCCCACATATGTATCAGCAGTCCAGAAAACAGGACAGCTTGTTGTACAAGCTGCACACAAAATACATTTTGTAGTATCTTCAAACCTGTCTCGATCTTCAGGAGATTGCAGCCTTTCTCTCTCACCAGGCTCATCATCATTTATAAGATAAGGCATTACTTTTTTATAAGAATCAAAAAAAGAATCCATATTTACTACTAAATCTTTTATGACTGGTAGGCCTCTGATAGGTTCGATTTTAATTGGTGTACTAACTTCTTTAACAAGAACCTGACAAGCTAGCATGTTTTCCCCATTAACAACCATTGCATCGGATCCACAAACTCCGTGAGCACATGATCTTCTAAATGCTAAGCTTCCATCATCAAACCATTTAACTTTGTGAAGTAAATCTAATATTCTCTCATCAGGATGAGCTTCGAGGATATATTCTTCCCAGTGACCTTTTCTATCTGTCTCAGGGTTATATCTTAAAATGTTAACTTTGACATCCATTAGTACTTTCTTTCCTTAGGTTCATAGTTTCCAAGTTCAACATCTTTATATTCTAGCTTAACTGAATCTCCATTCTTAAATGCAAACGAGTGCTTAAGCCAATTTTTATCATCCCTTTCAACATGATCAACTCTTGAATGTGCACCTCTACTTTCTTTTCTATGAAGTGCGCTAGCAACAGTTGTATCTGACATGTCTAGTAAGTACTCAAGCTCAATCGCTTCTAAGAGCTCTGTATTAAAAACTTTACCTTTATCTGAAATAGTTACATTTTGATATCTATCACGAAGATTGGATAGTATTTTTGTTTGTTTTTCTAAACTATCCTCTGATCTAAAAATTTTGGCGTTTTCTTCCATCGAGTCTTGTAACTCTTCTCGAATTCTTGGAACTGAAAATTCAGGGCTATGATTTTTTTCCATTAAGTTTTCAATTTTATTAGTTAGATCTTCTGCAGCATTATCAGATAGTGGCATTGGTTTAGTTGATGAAACATAGTCAACCATACTTTGACCTGCTCTCTTTCCAAAAACTACTATATCTAGGAGTGAATTAGTACCTAGTCTATTTGCCCCATGTACGCTTACACATGCTGACTCTCCAGCAGAATAAACACCTGGAAGAACTGTACCAGTTGCATCGCTTAAAACCCTAGCATTTACATCTGTTGGAATACCACCCATAGCGTAGTGTGCAGTTGGTTGTACTGGAATTGGTTCGTTAATAGGCTCAATTTTTACATAAGTTCTTACAAAATCAGTGATATCTGGGAGTTTTTGCTTGATTGTTTCGGCACCAAGATGAGTTAAGTCTAAATATACAAAATCATTATTTGGACCAGCACCGTTTCCTTCGCTTATCTCTGTAGCAATCGCACGAGAGACCATGTCTCTAGGTGCTAAGTCTTTAATAGATGGAGCGTATCTTTCCATAAATCTTTCACCATCTTTGTTTCTTAAAATACCACCTTCTCCACGTGCAGCTTCTGATAGTAATATTCCAAGTCTATAAATACCAGTTGGGTGGAATTGATAAAATTCCATATCTTCAAGAGGTATTCCTTTTTGATATAAAATTCCAGGACCATCACCAGTGAGCGAATGAGCATTCGAGCTAACTTTATAAATCTTCCCAAAACCTCCTGTTGCAAAAGTTACTGCTCTAGCTTCAAAAATATGAATATCACCAGTTGCAATTTCATACGCAATAACACCTTTACAAACACCATCATCGATTTTTATATCCAGCACTTGAAACTCATCAAAAAAAGTAACTCCCATGGATACACATTTTTGATACAAAGTTTGCAAAATCATGTGACCCGTTCTGTCGGCGGCATAACAAGCTCTAAATGCTGGTGCTTCACCTTCCCTTACTGTATGGCCACCAAATCTTCTTTGTGCTATTTTTCCACTTTCTAATCTACTAAAGGGTAAACCCCAGTGTTCTAATTCAACTACTGAATCTATGGCTTCTTTACAAAGAATATCTACTGCAGGTTGGTCTGCTAAGTAATCAGAACCCTTTACAGTATCAAATGCATGCCAATTCCAATTGTCTTCTTCTACATTTGCTAAAGCAGCGCTCATACCACCTTGAGCAGCACCAGTATGAGATCTTGTGGGGTAGAGTTTTGTAATGACTGCAAGTTTCATGTGAGGAGCTGCTTCAATCGCTGCTCTTAAACCCGCACCACCAGCTCCAACAATTACACCATCAAATGAATGTTTTACAACTTTCATACTTCCCTCACAAAAGCTACCAATACATAAGTTCCTAATATAAAAAATGCAGTTGATGTTAAGTACAGTCCGTAAAGAGCAAGTTGTCTGAATGTTTTGTTAGCAATATTGTCGTGCATAACAATTCTTAGCCCATTGGTTCCGTGAAGAATGCTGAGTGTTAATAAAAGCCAATCAAACGTTCTCCAGTAGGGTGTATCCCATCTTGCTGCTACAAATTCGTAATCTAGGTTAAGAGTGTCATTAAAAACATGCATTATAAACATATGCCCAGCAGCTAAAAGAACTAAAAACAAACCACTTATTCTCATAAAAAACCAAGCATATAATTCAAAATTACTGCCATCAATAGGTGGAGTTCTTCTTCCCCAGTCAGTCCTCTTTATTGATTTCATTTTGTTTTCCAATCTGGTAGTGGCCTGACCATGCAGTCAACAACAGTTGTTCCAGCTGAACTTTTTTCTAAGCAGAGTTCAAAATAAGAATCTATCATTTTGTATGTTGTAGGAACAAATATTGCAATAAATACAACCATAGCCGTAATGTTTAGTGCCTTTTGGTAATCAGAACCTTTGCTCCAAAGATCAACAGCAATAATTCTTAAGCCGTTGATTGCATGAGCTAAGACAGCAGCCATTAGGCCTACTTCTCCAATTCTGAAATAAAAATTTTTGTAAATTGCTTCAGCACCTTCGTACACTTCTGGTCCAGCCAATATAAGAGCTGTAGATATGATGTGAAGCAATAGATAACCAAATAATGCAACTCCTGTAATCCTATGGAAGAGGTACAACCACATACCAGTTCTTCCTTTATAAACAGAACCAGTAGACACAATACTTTGATTTTGCATTATCTAATTATCCTATATTCCCAAAATAACTAATAATTATTTAGACAATTCGCCCCTTGACATTTAACTATTGAGGTAATAAATTACACCTATGTAGTTTATTAAAGGAGCAAGGGTGGAGTTAAAAATTATCGATGAACTAATAGGCGGAATGCCTTCGTGGACCGAGGATGCTAATTGCAAAGGTGCAGACGCAGATTTATTTTTCCCTGAAAGAGGAGCCTCCACTAGAAAAGCAAAAGCTATTTGTAGAGCATGCTCAGTTCAAGAAGAGTGTCTTGAGTTCGCAGTAGAACAGTCTGAAAAATTTGGCATTTGGGGAGGCCTTTCAGAAAGAGAAAGAAGACGAATTAAAAGACAGCGTGCAGCTGAATTTGATATTAGAGATGTAGGTTAAATACCAAAACTTTCTGAATATTCGCTAAAATCTCTTTCAACACCTATTTCATCACTCTTTATTATTTCTGTGATGACGTTTTCTTCATTTGTTATGAATGTGTATCTTAAAGATATGCCTGCACCATCATGAAAACATCCAAATTTTTTAGCTGCATCACCATGTGGCCAAAAATCAGATAAAATGGGAAACTCAATATTATAATGTTCAGCCCAAGCTCTATTTGTAGGACTCGCACCTACTGTTATTAGAACTGTATTTGTATCTTCTTTAATAAAAGATTCTTGATAATCTCTTAATTCACAAATTTCTTTATCGCAAACACTGCTAAATGGGAATGGCATAAAGACGAACATTGTTTTTTGACCCAAGAAGTCTTTGTCGCTGTATTTCGTTTTATCATGGTTGTATAATTCAAATTCAGGAATCTGATCTCCGATATTTAGTGACATATGTAACATCCTTTCTTAATAAATTAATATTAGCGAATTTAAATTTAAATAGGAGGTAATGAAGTTCTAGCTGCCCAAGAAATTGGGTCTTCAATTTCTGATGAGGAAGGAATAAGATCGATATTTGACATTACGTCTAAGATTGAATATTGACTTTCACTTTCGACAAGGTAATTTATGAAATCTTCTGATTTCTCATCATAATTTGAGATCTTGTTCTCAAGATCGTTTATAGTATCGTTTGTTCCTACTAAATCTAAATCTGTGACTAAATCTATAACGCTTGGATCGATGTAATTTAAAAAATCTTTAGTAGTACTTTTGATTACTTGTCTATAAAAACTTAATGGCGCAAAAATTGAATCGAATATTGAATCAAAATTGATGTTGTTAAGTTCTGGTATATTTGAAAACATTTCTTCTGGATTTGAAAAATTTGCTGGATCTAAATCAGGTTTCATTTCACCTAAGCTTTCAATTAAGCTCTCGTTACTCTGTTGCATTTGTTCAAGAATGAATAAAAAAGGTGCATTAAATTTTCCTAAAGAAAGCGCAATAAATTCGAGAGCCATTAAAGCCATAGTGGCTTCTTTATCATCAACTTCAAATTTAGTAATTCTAGATTCAAAATTTAATTTGTTTATTGCGAGACTATTGCTTTTTGGAAGAACAACTCCAAAATGACTGAGCCCCCAGGTATTCTTACTAAGGAAACCAGAAATATTTCCAAGCTGCATACCAATTAAAGATGATTGTGCGCCAGCTAAATTAAATGGACTTGAGTTTGCTATATTTAAATTACTAAAATCAAAATGTTTTACAGAATTTAAAAACCAATTTCCATATTCTTTAGAATTTAGTATTTGCAAATTTTCAATATCTTCATAGGGAATATCTAAAGACTGGTTGTTTAATTGGATTGCTCGAAAAATCTCTTCATAATTCATCTCACTATTAGAAAACAGAAAACCCTCTTCAGCTTCTTTATTGATATGATTATTAATTTGAGATGCTAGGTTCCAATTAACATCACCATCGTCATTGTTAAATAAATTAAATAGTTGAGAAAAAATATCGTCAGACATCTGATGGGCGAAGATCCAACTCAAAAACAAGTGTTATTGTTTGTGAGTTTCTTAATATCTCAATTTCTACTGTATCACCAGCTCTTTTTTGCCTTAACACTGTAATTAGACCATCTAATGTTTTTACATTTACTCCATTAATTTTTTTAATAATATCACCAGCTAATGCACCAGCTTTTCCAATCGCAAAGACATCATTTCCTGGACCATAGAGTTCTTGTATTATGACTCCAGAGAAAACTCTTGCTCCATCTTCCGCTGTGTCAAAATGCTGCGCACCTAAAATTCCAAGAAAAGCATGTAAGATCCGCCCCTCTTTGAGTAAATCATCAGCTATCCCTAGTGCTAAATTGACTGGAACTGCGAATCCTAAACCTTCTGCACCAACATCAGCAGTAGCTATAGCAGTAGTTATACCAATTAATTCACCATTATTATTTAATAATGCACCTCCACTAGATCCTCTTGTAATAGGAGCGTCAGTCTGAATCAAGCCAAATAAGGTAACTCCTGAATTCATAGCCTCACCACCCACGTCCAGTCTTCTTTCTAATGCTGAAACAACCCCAGTTGTTACTGTAGGCGCAGCGCCAAGGGTTAATGGATGGCCGATAGCAACTGCAAGGTCACCAACCTTTAGCGCTTCACTATTACCTATTGATATCGGAACTAAATTTGACACAGAGATTTTTAGTAATCCTATATCTGTGAGCCTATCAGATCCAATAATCTCACTTTCATACATCCTTCCATCTTCAAACACAACCCTTACTTGAGTTGAGTTATCAATAACATGGTGATTAGTCATTATTAAACCATCGGCAGAAATAACAACTCCTGAGCCACCACCATTTGGTAAAAATTCACCATCTTCAGACATATTTCCTACTTGTACTTGAACTATGGTTTTTGTAGCCAACTCTGCAATTGACACAATCTCTGTTGAATCTACTCTAGGCATTACGAGTTCTTTTTCAGTAACAGTTTCAGTAATTGTTACTGGTTCTGGAATGACAATCTCTTCTTCATCAAATAATCCAAACAAAAATAAAAATGATAAAACTATTCCACTTGAAATTAATGAAGCTCCAAAAACGATATTTATAGAGCTCTTTTTCTTGTCAGATTTCTTTTCAATTAAATCAGAGATATATTTCTCTTGCTCAAATAATTCTTGTTGTGAATAATTGTCTTCATTCATAAGTTCTATAATAAATAAGCAATAGATGTAACCAATATTTGTGGGAAATATTTTTTAACAGGTTTCATATAATTTTTTATTTAATTTTGTATTGGTTGAAAATTTTTTTTCATGTACTTAAAGTAATTAGGTAAATGTTATCTGTTCAAAACCTTGAGGTTGTATATCAGGATGTAATTCTCGTATTGAGAGGTGTTTCGTTTGAAATTCCAAAAGGTGAAATAGTTTCTCTACTTGGAAGTAATGGCTCTGGTAAAACCACGGTTATTAGATCAATAACTGGATTGCTTGATGTTCAAAATGGCGATATCACTAAAGGGAATATAACTGTAGATGGGGAAGACATTACTAATGCTAAACCTTCAAAGATAGTAGAGAAGGGTATAGCGCAGGTTCTTGAAGGCAGAAGAATTTTTGCTGAACTAACTGTTATAGAAAATTTGAGATTAGGTGGACATACTAACAGTAAGGAAATACCCGAAAATATTGAAAGAGTTTTAGATCTTTTCCCAATTTTAAAAGAAAGATCAAGAGGCGAAGCAGGATATCTTTCTGGCGGTGAACAGCAGATGCTGGCAATCGGCAGAGCACTGATGTCTAATCCAAATTATTTATTGTTAGATGAGCCAAGTCTTGGATTAGCACCTAAGCTTGTTGATCAAATAGCTGAATTAATTACAGAGATAAACTCACAAGGTGTCACTGTTTTGCTTGTTGAACAGAACGCAAATATGGCATTAAATGTTTCAAGCCATGGTTACATTATGGAAACTGGAAATATAGTAATGGATAATCCAAGCGATCAATTACTTCAAGACCAAGATGTGAGAGAATTCTATTTAGGATTAAATCCAGAGGGTACCAATAGAAAATCTTTTAAAGATGTAAAACATTACAAGAGAAAAAAGAGGTGGTTATCATAAACTCTTTAAAATTTAACGATGTCACTTTAAAATTCGGTGGAATAACTGCTTTAAATGATGTCAGCTTTGAAGTTAGGCCAAAAACACTTTATGCAATTATCGGACCAAACGGTGCAGGTAAAACATCAATTTTTAATTGCATTAGCGGTATTTACAGGCCTTCAGAAGGCTCCATAACATATGGTGAACAAGATATTAAAAATTTACGTCCAGATGAAATCGCAGAATTGGGTATAGCAAGAACTTTTCAAAATATCGAACTTTTTGAAAATATGACTGTACTTGACAATATATTAATTGGAGCTCACCGCCATTTAAATTATGGACCTATATCAAGTATTTTCTTTACTAAAAAAACAAGGGTTATTGAACAACAAGCAAGAAAAATTGCTGAGGATATTATTGATTTTTTAGAAATTGAACAGTTTAGGTATTCCTACATTATGTCACTTCCTTACGGAGTGCAAAAAAGGGTAGAAATTGGACGAGCTTTGGCAATGGACCCTGAAATTTTATTGCTTGATGAGCCTGCTGCAGGTATGAACAATGAAGAGACAGAGGATATTGCTAGGTTTATCATTGACATACATGAAGAAATGAAAAAAACTGTTATTTTAGTAGATCATGATATGAACATGGTCATGGACATTGCTGAGGAAGTTATGGTTCTTAATTTTGGAGAAAAACTTGCCGAAGGGAAACCAGAAAAAATAGTGAAAGATTCTAAGGTAATAGAAGCTTATTTAGGAGTTAGTGAATTATGACGTTAACAATGAATGAAATATATGATGAAATTTTAAAAGATGGTGGAATGACGCCATCAAAAAAAATAAAGCAAACCTCAGCAAGGTTTCCTGAAAAAGTAGCTATGAGATACAAAGAGTTTGGTGTATGGCAAGAAACATCATACGAAGAATTTTGGAGAAAATCTAATTATCTTTCAATGGCTTTAAAGTTTTTTGGCATTGAGAAAGGTAATTCAGTGGCAATTCATTCAGAAAATAGACCTGAATGGTTCATAGCAGATATTGGAATTCAATCTATAGGTGCTGTAAGTGTCGGTCTTTATCCTACAAATCCTGCTTCTGAAGTTGAATATTTATTGTCCCATTCTGAATCAAAAATTCTTTTTGCAGAAGATCAAGAACAAGTTGACAAGGCTTTAGAGGTGATAGACAGCTTACCATTATTAGAGAAAATAGTTTATTTCGAAGATAGGGGATTATATAGTTATGATCATCCAAAATTAATGTCATTTGATGAATTTCTAGAAATAGGAAAGTCAGAATATGAGTCTTTTCCAGACTATGTTGACCAGCAACTAGATCAAATAGAAGATGAAGATGTAGCTTTTTTAGTTTATACGTCTGGAACAACCGGCAAACCAAAAGGTTCAATGATAACTCATGGCAACATTAGTTGGGTTGCATCACAAATTCCAAATTTTTCATTAGTTGAAAATGTCAAAGCTAAAGAGCCACAGTTTCTATCCTATCTTCCATTATGTCATATTTTTGGACGCTTAATAGATTTACTAATAGCATCCCACACAATGGCAACAATTAATTTTGCAGAGTCTATTGATACAGTACAGAGTGATTTAGTAGAAATTCAACCCACTATTTTTCCTGCAGTACCACGGATATTAGAAAGAATGCATTCAGGTGCAATGGTCAGAATGCGTGACGCATCATTTATCAAAAGACAACTTTTTGCAATCTCTATGTATTTTGGAAATATTGGTGCAGAGAGAAAGTTAGAGAAGGGGTTCAACGACTTATTTGCAAACTTTTTGATTTCAATAGGTTGGATTTTATCCTTTAGAACTTTAAAGAAAAAATTAGGTCTAAGCAAGGCTGAAACAGCCATTTCTGGTGCTGCACCTATTGCTCCCGAAATTCTTAAATTTTTTATGGCATTAGGAGTACCAATTTTTGAAGGATATGGTATGACTGAAAATTGTGGTTTTGCATCAGGAAATAATGATAGAAAAATAAAATTAGGAACTGTAGGTGTTCCTAATCATGGAATGGAAATAAAACTAGCCGAGGATGGAGAGATTCTTACTCGTGGAGGTGCTGTTTTCAAGGGGTATTTTAAAGATGAACAAGCCACTAAAGAAACTATAGATAGTGAAGGATGGCTTCATACTGGTGATGTAGGTGTGTTTGATGGTGAATTTTTAAAAATAGTTGATAGAAAGAAAGATATCATCATTACAAGTGGTGGAAAAAACGTTTCACCTCAAGAAATTGAAAATAGGATTAAGATTTCTCCATTTATAAAAGACACTATAGTTATTGGCGATAGAAGGAAGTTTTTATCTGCATTAATAGCAATTGAATTTGACACTGTTTCAAATTGGGCTTTACGAAAAAATATTCCACACACTACTTACCGAGACTTATCTGAAAAAAAAGAAGTAAAAGACTTAATTTGGAAAGAAATTGTTAAAGCCAATGAGAAGACTTCATCCCTTGAGATAAGAAAATTTCGAATGATTCCAAAAGAGTTAGATCATGAAGATGGAGAATTGACAGCAACTCAAAAAATTAAAAGAAATGTTTTAATAGAACAGTTTTCTGATTTAATTGAGGAGATGTACAGTTGATAATATTTCTTCAAGCAACAGCTGAAGGATTAGCTTTAGGAGCGGTATATTCACTTGTGGCAATCGGATTTGTTCTGATATATAAAGCTATGGATGTATTAAGTTTTGCACAGCCCGCTTTAGCAGTGGTAGGTGCTGGTTTAATTAGTTCATTAGCTGTAGATAGAGGGATTCCCTTTTGGTTGGCTTTAGTCATTGGAATTTTATTAACTGGTGTAATTAGTTTAGTAATTGAACGTACTTTTTTGAGACCCATGGTTGGAGAACCGGTGTTTTCAGTAGCTATATTGACAATTGGTATCGATATATTATTAAGGACTTTTTTAGATAATTGGATTGGATTAAATCCTAGATATCTTGGAGATCCATTTCCAAGCTTTGGAAATTTTGGATCTATCAGCATTGGCGGAGTTGTGCTTAAGTATCTTGAAATTTCAGCATTTATAACGGCTGTTGTTGTAATTATTTTACTGTCTGTGTTCTTTAAGAAATCTAAATATGGTGTTGCAATGAGAGCTACATCCTTCGATCAAGAAGCTGCTCTAGCCCAAGGAATAGACGTTGGAAAAATTTTTGCATTAGTTTGGTTTATTGCTGGACTACTTGCTTCTTTTGCTGGATTCTTTATTACAGGTGGATTTAATACTTTAACTCAATTAAGTTTTATCTCAGCATTAAGAGCATTACCAGCAGTTGTTATTGGTGGGTTAGACTCAATACCTGGTGCAGTAGTTGGATCTTTAATAATTGGTCTTACCCAAGGATACGTTGCATATTTTCAAACAAATTTAGAGGGTCTAGTTGGCTTCTCGTTGGGAAGTGGATTTTCATTAGTAGCACCGTATTTAATCATGTTTGTCATTTTATTAATCAAGCCGGATGGTTTATTTGGTACTGAAGAGGTTGAAAGGGTATGAGAGGAAGGCCAAGTTTATACACTGAATACCGTAAAGAATCGGCAATATTTTCTAACTTAACACAGAAATTTTGGTTTGCTGCATTAATTTCTTTTGCCTTTAGTTTAGTTTTTGTTGCATCTGATTATTGGATTTTACTTTTAACTACAGCTTTTTTAATTTCAGTTGCTGCGTGGGGGTTAAATATTGTCTCAGGTTTTGCAGGTCAAATTAGCCTAGCACACGGTGTTTTTGTTGGTGTTGGAACTTATACTGCTTCAGTACTAGGCGGTGTTGCATCAACATACGTTATAGGTTATGAACTTGATATGATTATATGGCTTCCAATGTCTGGTGTTGTTGCTGGCCTGATTGGATTATTAATTGCTCCAATTTCTGTAAGGTTAAAAGGTTTAAATTTAGGTTTAGTTACTCTTGCTCTAGTTTTTATTGCTTCTCATTTATTTTCAAACATGAAATTTATTACTGGAGGGGCTGGTTTCGGCAGAAGAGCAGCAAGGCTTGTTTTGTTTGGATTTGATTTTGAAAATGGTCTCCAAGTCGGAGGCACTCTTCTAGAAAAAAATCAACTAGTTTATTTACTTGCATTAGTTATTTGTATTTTTGCTGGAATTGGTGTTAAAAACCTTACACGTTCAAAAACTGGTAGAGCATATTCTGCTATTAGAGATGGTGACATTGCAGCTGAAGCAATTGGGATTAACTTATTTAAATTTAAGTCTTCTGCTTTTGCGCTATCAAGTTTTTATGCAGGAATCACTGGTTCTCTGATGTTTAGTGTATCTGGAGGTGTTGAGCCAGGTGTATTTAACCTACTTTATTCAGTAACTTTTATAGCAATTGTCATAATCGGTGGAGGAGGTACAGTGCTTGGACCATTATTTGGTGCATTGTTTTTCTCCTTGCTACCTGGAGCAATACAAGCTTTATTACATACTTTTGGTCTTGTTGGTCAAGAATTATCTTTATCATTAGGGCAAATAGAACGTTTAATATTTGGTTTATTTATTATTTTATTTTTGATTTTTGAACCTAGAGGCTTATGGGGTATTTGGTTTAGGTTACGTAATTATTTTAAAGCTTGGCCTTTTTCCTACTAGATTAAGAAACTTCTAGTATCCTTAGTGCTATTAGTACTAATTTAATTAAGGGGGGGATATGAAACCATTGCGTAAGCAAGGAATCATTATTTTTTCAATTCTAGCCCTAGTTTTAGCCGCTTGTGGTGGTGATACAACTGAAGAAACTACTGTAGAAGAAACAACTCCAGAGGTTGTTGAGACTTTAGATTCTCCAGCTGTGACAACCGCTTCTAGCGTTGAAACTGGTGTTGGTGTTACTTCTGATCCGTGTCCTGAGGCTATAGGAGGAATTCCTACAGGAGCAGATCAATCTAAAGGTTGTATCTATTTAGGCATGCTTAATGACTATACAGGTCCTTACGCAGCTGCAGGTCCAGCACTCGAAACAGCACAAAGAGGTTTTTGGCTTTGGGCTAACTCAGCTGGTGGAGTTGGAGATTATAGCGTTGCGATTGTTGAGGGTACAGATACTGGATACAATCCACAGAGACATTTAGAAGCTTATAATGCTCAAAAAGAAAATGTAGCAGCTTTGGCAATGTCATTAGGTACAGTCCAAACATTATTTATCCTTGATGAAATGGATAAAGACAACATGATAGCAGCACCTATGTCCTGGTATTCAGGTTGGTCATATAAATCTGTTGATAAAGGATTAGTGGTCGAATTCGGATCTGCATATTGTGCAGACGGAATGAATGCTGTTGACTGGGCTATAGCAAACCTACCAGTTGATATAAAAACAATTGGAATTATGGGTGGAGCAGGTGACTATGGTAGTGACTGGGCTGCTGGTGTAAAATACGCAGCTGAAAAAAACGGCCTTACTGTTGCATGGGAGTACACACCTCCTTCAACAGAATTTGACGTCGCTCAAGCTGTTGGACTTATGATTACTCAGCCAGTAGATGCATACTTTCCAGCAGTTGTTCCAGGTCAAATGGCTCAAGTTGCAGGTGGTGCTGCACAACAAGGTGTGACACCAATTGCTATGCTTGCTGCACCAGCATTTAATGATGCTTTTGTTCAAGAAGGCTTTGCTTTGAAAGGACTTTTTGAATCTGGTGCGATCTATACAATGGCTTGGGTGGCTCCATATGAGTATGAATCAAATGCTCACGCAACTATGAGAGCAACATTCGCTTCAATGGGAATCGATTCTGCTAGCTCATTCCTTGTAGCTGGTTGGTCTTCACAATATCACTTAAAAGGTGTCCTAGAGGCAGCTATTAAGGGAGGAGACTTAACAAGAGCAGGAATCAGAAGAGCAGCAGCAAATGTTTATGTAGAATCTGATGGCATGATGCTTACAAGAGAATTAGGACAAGATAGAGCAGACAAAGAAAGCTTTATCAATATTCCTGATGGAAGCATTGCCAGTGGAGTTAGAATGCTAGCAAGCAATTATGTTGGACCATCTGCGGAGTCTTATGATTTCACACAGGGACCATGTTTTGCTTCTGGATAATTTGTAGTTAAAACATAACTTATTTAAAGAGCCGGCTTTGCCGGCTCTTTATTTATTTGCGAGTTCTAAAATCAAATTGTGAAAAATTTAACTGTAAAACAAAAAAAATTCTTACTTATATTTTTAATTTTGTTTATTGTTACTTCTTCAGCAGCTCTTATTCCAACAGACTATTACTTTATGTCACCCGGGCCTCCTTATCAATGGGAAATTGAATATGGTGAGGTAGAGAATTATTTATTTGAAGGTAATTTATTTCAACTTACAGTTAGAAGAGATGAAGCAAATGCACTTATTTATGCGTGGTCTTTATTGAATGAATCTTATGATTTGTATCCTAGAGAAGTAATTTTGCCAGATGGCGTTACACCAAAAGAATTAAGTGAGATAAGTATTCAAAATATGAGAACTTCAGAAAATGTTGCTATTGCAGTTGCTTTACAAAACTTAGGGTATGAAATTGATACTAAGGGTGATGGTGTTTTGGTAGTGGGTTTACTTGATGATTCGCCTGTTAAGGACAAATTGAAAAAAGGCGATTTACTGAACTCAATAAATAACATTGAGATATTTTCAGCAACAGAATTTATATCTACTTTAAGAACTTACTCCATAGGAGAAACAGTTTCTATAGGACTTTTAAGAGAAGTAGATGGAGTCAAAGATCAAATGTATATTGAAACAACATTAATAGAGCATGTTGAGTATAAGGGGGAGCCTATGGTTGGTTTTCTAGCTACAACTGTAAATGAAAGGTTTGATTTCCCCTTTGAAATAGATATTAAAACTGGCAATGTAGGTGGACCTTCGGCTGGTTTAATGATGGCATTAAATGTTTACAATAATTTAATTCCCGAAGATATTACAAATTCAATGATAGTTGCTGGTACAGGGACCATTGAAATAGATGGATCAGTAGGACCGGTTGGTGGTATCAAGCAAAAAATAATTGCTGCAAAAAGAGCTGGTGCTGAACTAATCCTTGTTCCATTAGCGAATTTTGAAGAGGCTAAAGCATTTGAGGATGACAAAACAGCAATAGTTGCTGTTGATTCTTTCGATGAAGCATTATCAGTTATTTCGCAGTATAGTTCACGTTAAACACGAGAGATAAATAATATATAACCATGGTCAATATAGGTGGTACAAATACTGGTAACGAGAGAAGAGGATTATCTTTTCTTGTTTTTGTTGGAATAATTGGTTTTTCAGTTGCTAGAGCTAT
>Ga0255780_10002654_pt1 | contig 15924 bp, 9 predicted proteins | sample 071ome_32_FD_179978 | JGI IMG/M metagenome (GOLD analysis project Ga0255780, IMG submission 179978) | Coastal salt marsh microbial communities from the Groves Creek Marsh, Skidaway Island, Georgia - 071405AT metaG (version 2) | ecosystem: Environmental > Aquatic > Marine > Intertidal zone > Salt... | reverse complement strand
CGTTCTCTCCTGCTTTTGACCCCAAAGAAAGACAAAGCTTCCTAAGACCTGATCGGGGAATGGGGCGATAGCAAGCTCATACCCTTTAAGGTAGTGAGCGGCCTTTTCTGTACTGGTTAACTCAAGAGGCGCTCCCCAATCCGTCTGGGGAAGTTCCCAATGGCCGACGGTGCCCCACTCGGTAACCATAATCGGCATTTCAACCCCAATTGAAGCGACATGTTCATGCAGCACCGTAAGCATTCCGTACACCTGGGTACTCAGAAAATCGAGATCAGGTGCCCGGGTTTGAATCAGCGAATAGGTATCCTCGCCCAATCCCGCAAGCGCCGTGGTTGTGGGGTGCAGACCATCCTCTTCATGGATCATCTTGGAAATATCGTTGACCGCATCCCAAACTTTGGGATTGGTGTGCATGAGGTTCAATTCATTGCCGATCATCCAACCAAGCAGCGCAGGATGGTTTTTATATTGACGAACGGCCAACCGTGCTCGCTCTAATTGCGCATTCACGGCATCGGTATCGTCATAGTCAAACCCAAGCCGTTCGGGCGCGATATCGAGACACAGCAATACCGTCATCCCGCGTGCGTGAGCCTCATCTAGCACACTGCCATCACCAACCCCCCAAGTTCGAATGGCATTCGCGCCCAACGACTGAAGTAGATCGAGTTTGTACACATCACCGCCAGCACCCCTCACAAAATAAGGCTCACCACCCCTCAAAAGTTGCCATCCGGTTGCAGTCTTTTGAATTTCAACCGGCACCGGCTGCCAGTCATTTTCCGGTTCCGAGGCCGAAGCAGCGGTAAAGCAGTGAGCAACAATTACCGCCAGAGTCAGTTGTTTAAATCGTTGAAGCACTGTGATTCCTTATTCATCGTCTTTATTGCTAGCACTTAGGCTCAATACGAGGCCGCTTGAACGCCAAGAAGCTCATCACCGATTTGTGAAGCTTCAAGATCCATCCGGCAACTCAGTCGAGCGGTCGAATCGCTCCCAACAAACCACTCAAAACGCCCTGGCTCGACAAACCATGATCGGCCATCGTGGTAAGCCAAATCTTGAATACCCAGCTTGAATTCGACGCGGCGGGATTCTTCAGGAGCAAGCATCACCTTTTCAAAGGCCTTTAGCTCACGCACAGGTCTCGCCACGCGCGCGACTGGATCTCGTAAATACAGCTGCACGGTTTCGATCCCAGACCGATCACCGATATTGGTGACGCTCACTTCAATCGAGATGGTGAGTGTTTGCCCGGTAACCGCAACGCTCACTGCCAACTGGTCATAGCGAAATTCGGTATAGCTTTTGCCGAAACCGAACGGAAAGAGCGGGCTAGGGTCAACGTCTAAATGGTAGGCCGTGTTACCGGTTGAATATTGCTTCGCCCCAATCGGAATATCGTCAATAAACTGCACTTCTCCTTTGAGCGGTGGTCGACCGGTATTCCCTCTTCCGTAGTAAATGGGAACCTGGCCGACACTCCGTGGCAGCGTGACGGGTAATCGACCGCTGGGGTCTGCGTCCCCAAGGAGCAGGTCAGCCACCGCGGGACCAGTACCCGACCCAGGGTGAAAACAGAACAGTACCGCATCTGCGCGCTCGGCCACGTCGGCTAACTCGAGCGGCCGCCCGGCCAGAATCACAACAATAAGTTTTTCTGCAGCATCCGCCACCGCATCGAGCAGCTGAATTTGATCGCCGGGCAAGTCCAGTCGACTTCGGCAGTGCGCTTCGCCCGATAAAATGGCTTCCTCTCCTAGCACCAATACGGTTTGAGCAGCCTTTGCTGCTATGCCTGCGGCTTCTTCAATCCCGCCCTCATCAATACCTCGACTATGGCTCAGCCCGGCACTTTCCATGAGCGAACCTTGCCATCGAGCTCTGAGCGCTTCCAGGATCGAGACGGACACTTCCGGGTCAGCATCGAATGACCAGGTACCGAGCTGCTCTTCACGTTGATCTGCAAGAGGACCAATAACCGCAAGTGAATCGCTACGATTCATGATCGGTAGGGTGCCACCCTCGTTTGTCAGCAAGACGCAGCTCTCGCTCGCTAGTTCTGTCGCACTGTGCAGCAGCGCATCAATCGCGGGCTCCATCGACTTCTTCTTTCGAGGCTCATGAAGACCTGCCAAGTGCTTGGTGGTCAAGATTTCAAGTACCAAAGCATCGAGCTGCGCTAGATTTTCCGGATCCTCATCAACAAGCTCGGCAACAAAGCGCTCATAGAGACCACTCATCATATCGATATGAACGCCAGCATTGAGCCCGAGCTGCGCGGCCTCTTTTCCATCTTCAGCCACCCCATGAATGGGCAGTTCCGCAAGCGCGGCCCAATCGCTCACAATGACCCCACTAAATCCTAGCTGGTCACGAAGGAATGTTTTAAGCAGTCGCTGATTCCCTGCGCCCGGCTGACCGTTGACGTCACTGAAACTCGGCATCACCGTCATGGCGCCCGCATCGAATGCCGCGGCAAATGGTGGGAAATAAACATTGAACAGTTCAATGTCTGAAATATAGGTGCGGTTGTAATCCAAACCGCTCTCACTCGCCCCGTAACCGGCAAAGTGTTTAGGACAGGCAAGCAAAGATTCCTCGGGCGACGCCTGCAGGCCTCTGACAAACGCCCCAGCCATGACGCTGGTCAACCAAGCATCCTCACCAAACCCCTCCGCGATTCGACCCCATCTTGGGTCGCGACACACATCTAGCATGGGTGCAAATGTCCAGTTAATTCCTCGCGACCGAGCCGCGGCTGCGGTCAACGTGCAAAACTCTTCGACCTTGGCTGGGTTCCAAGTGGCCGCAAGCCCGAGGGGAATAGGTGCCATGACTTCGAATCCATGGACGACATCACGACCGACGAGCAGCGGAATACCCAATCGGCTCTCGCCTGCCGCCGCCTGAAGGGCGTCAATTTCAGTGGGATCGACCACATTCAGCACGCTGCCGACACGCCCGGCGGCAACCGCTTCCACTAGCGCTGCCGACGCTGAATCCTCTGAGACTTGATTCAACTGGCCGATCTTTTCCGATAGCGTCATCTTGGCGAGCACATCTTGTGCCCATGCGTCTGCCGCATGGTGACGATCGGGGTCAAGCCCTTTCAAGGTACTGTGATGCCTCATGAGAGTCTGTTATCGACCTTGCGTCGACTGCCGGACAACCACGTCGCAGGAAAAGCGCGTGGGCCCATCATCAATCGATACGCCACCGACAGTTTTAATCAACCGATCAACCGCCGACCTCACCATCTGATGAATTGGCTGACGCACGGTGGTTAAGGGCGGCCAAATTCTCTGCGCCAGCGGAGTATCGTCAAACCCCACAACTGAGACGTCCTCGGGCACTCTAATATTGCGTTCTCTTGCCTCAAACAAGACACCAGCAGCCATATCATCATTACTGGCGATGATCGCCGAGGGAGGCTCGGCCTGGTCAAACAGATGACGCGCCGCCAACCGGCCGGACTCAAAGTCGAAGTGCCCGGAGACGATCAACTCTCCATCGATCGTTATGCCATGCTCACGGCAAGCTCGCTCAAATCCAGCGAGCCGAAGCCCAGTTGCTCCGTGTGAATCAATGCCTTTAATGAATCCTACTCGAGTGTGACCTTGTTCCAACACGAGCGAAGTAATGGAGTGACTCGCGGCCTCATCATCGGCAAAAACCTGAATAAAATTGGGATTCAGATCCCTCGGCGAGATTTGCGCAATCGGGACGTTTAAGTCCTCGAGCAGCATTTGTACGTCGCGAGAGTCAGCAAGCGGAACGGGCAGGACAATGCCCTCGAGACTCGACTGCCTGACAAAATCTCGAATCGTATCTAACAGCCTATTCTCTGGCTCAGTGATCGGGCGTAGCAGTAAGGAGTAGCCAGCTTGCTCGCAAGCGGCAAGGGCGCCGCCTAACACCTGTTTGATGTAACTGAATTCCTGCGGGTCTTGATACACCAATCCGATCGCATAAGACCGCTGACCCGATAATCCTCTCGCCGCCACATTGGGGCTGTAGCCCAGCTTCTCGACAGCAACAAGCACCCGATTGCGAGTGTCTTGTTGGACGTTTGGCTCAGCATTAATAACGCGAGAGACGGTCTTAATCGATACGTCGGCAAGCCTTGCTACATCATGGATTGTTGGGCGCTTCCTCATGACAGAATTCATGCGCTCTCCCCCCTTGCTCCATCATGCCAATGACGGTGTGGAGCGCGCAATGGTTTGTCACACGCGTCAGTGACATGAGCTGTCGCCGCCAGGAGCATAAGGGATCTAGGACCGCCTATCATTAGCCACCTGCCACCTTTTGCAACGCCTCGGTGGAGCTAACGTCCTCGTGGCGGTAAACCCGCGCATGCTCAATCTCCATTCTCACCGGGAAGATTGAATCATCGATCGGACCACCCGCTCGTCCCCATGCCCCACCGACCGCCACATTCAGGATCAAGTGAAAGGGGTGATCAAATGGCCAGGCAGTCCAGTCTGCATCAGTTGGCTTTTGATATCGAAAGTAGTGGGTTCCATTCATGTAAGCGTCAATACGATCAGACCCCCACACCAAGGAATAATCGTTGAAGGATTGATCAACCGGTGCAGCAACGATTCGCCCTTTGCGTTGCTCCCAATTCACCCAGTAGCCGGCTTTGGTATGAACGGTCGCGTGCACGTGATTCATCTGGTATCCAACATGCTCCATGATGTCGATCTCTCCAGAATTGGGCCAGGCATCGCAATTGGCGACCCCTTGCCAGCGCTCGCCTTCTGCGCAGTTCGATGCGTACTTAAAAGGGTCCGATGGCAACATCCAGATGGCGGGCCATGTCCCTTGTCCCGCTGGTAGACGGGCACGCACATCGATCCGCCCGTACTGAATATCAACCTTGCCCTGGGTGGTGATTCGCGCGGAGGTATAAGTCGACGCACCTTCAATCACCTGCCGATGCGCCTCGATAATGAGCTTGCCGTCCTCAACCCTTAGGTTTTCTTTGTTATCGGTATAGGCCTGGTCTTCATCATTGACTCTCCTTGGCTCCCATCGCTCGATGTTCCAAGAGGACAGGTCAAGCTCCGTACCTTCAAAGTTGTCTTCCCATACCAATGAGGACGGGTCCGGCTCGCCAAGTAAACGGGTAGGCTCAATTTCCAAAGCGCCCAATATGGGTTGGCCTTTGACCGGTACCAACCGAACGTCGAGCGCTCCGTCAGTCACTTCAATGTTGGGCAGCGTCACGGTTAGCGCAGATCTTGCTCTTCCATCTCTAAATAGCACTACATCGAGCGCATCTAGTAGCTGAGTTTCCTCAACTGCGACTGCAAAGACGCGATCACCAGCTTTCACGTCATCATCCGGTTCCGCAAAATGAAGCGTTAAGGAGTAGCTCCCTTCCGGAACAGAGCGCCCGACTGAAATAGGGCCTTCTACGTAAGATTGATAAATCGCGGGATCATTGGAGCCAAAGATCTGATCAATACGCCCTCGGCGAAGCGCTCCCTCCACCTCGGCAGGACTAAAGGTTTTTCCATCGAACTGATCAACGCTCTCACCACCGACATTGAGTCGATAGGTGTCTCGTGCTTCGCTCAGGGGCATATCCACCTCGCACCCAATTATTACTGCGAAGGCAACACACGCCATCACACGCGACATTCTGAATGTCATCTTTCAGCGATCCCCTTTCTTTCAATTCCGAGCTGAGCGCCCGAGGAAGCGACCTATCCAAACACCTTGCGGACAGCGTCTCGATAGTTGCGACTGACCTTCAACTGCTTTCCAGTTGTCAGTTCTAGCAATCCAGCGCCCTTTGGGAGCGCCGTTATGCTGACGATCTTGTCTACATTAACGACTGTCGAGCGGTGGATTTGAACAAACCCACAGGGGTCAAGCTTTTGAATCAGCTCCCGCATCGTGCTTCGCATGACGAGCGTTTCACCCTGCGCATGAATGCACATGTAGTCTCCAGCGGCATCAACCCAGTCGATGTCATCAAACCGAACCACCTTGATAACGCCGCTGTCTCGCACGAGTAATTTGCGCCGCATCCGATCTTTTTGGCCACTGTCTGCGTCGATCACGACCTCGTCTTTTAGCGAGTCGGCGGATGGCAAATACTCACTCTCATAGCCTCGTCGTCGACGCTGATAGATTCTCTCTCGCGCCCGCTGCACGGTCCGGCTTAAGCACGACTCATCGAGTGGGGCCGCGTTGTACTCGAAAATCTGCACATCAAGACTGGTGGCATCCCAGTTGGACTTGCCGGTAATGAAAAGAATCCTCGTTTCAGCGTTGGTTTGGAGCGCCTGGGCCACTTCCATCGCACTGTAACCATCAATTTGGGTATCAATGAATAGGAGATCTGGTTTCTGCTGTAGACAGGCACGGAGGGCTTCCTTACCACTCGAGCACTCAGCGATCACGTCGACACCGGGGGTCTGGTTCACCATGGATCGGACCTGAGTCATGACCTCGGGTCGGCCACAGGCAACAACTGAGTGAAGGGTGCTGTTGGCAATGGCCGGTGTCAATCGAGTTTGGGCAGCAGTTGACGCCATGAATGTTCTCCCTATTCCTTTAGGTTCGTTCCTATCGCAATGATCACTCGGCCATTCGGCAACGCTTTTCGGCACCAAGCCCTAGCAACTTTTCCTGGCGATGCCAGTCATTTCGACAACGTTCACCGCCAAAATAACCATTGATAATCAGCCTTCCACCAAGCCTCACAACTTGGGTTGCTACGAGCATTGATACAAGCGTTACTACAGGCATTGCTACAAGCCAATGACAACGTTGTCATTGCGATTTAAAAAAATACCCCCTTGCTTGAGCCTGTTTTTAAAAAACTATGACAACGTTGTCAACCCATAATGTTAACGCTGATAGGGGCCATAAGAGTTGATTCGAGGCTACCCTTCTATTGACCTATTTCATCCAGCGGTTTGCTAACTCGGCGGCTGCACGTTTGTCAGTCTCAGCCTCAAGGGACACAGTACACTGAGCGGCGAGTAACGCTTTCGCTCACCGCGTCGTTCTCGACGTCTCACTATGGATCAAAGAGACGCTGGTCGACTGAAGCGTTATCTATCGACAACCTGCGCCTTGGTTTCGGCAAGAGCTCATCGACTTAGAATGAGCCGGCACGAGAGTAGCCGAGCGAGAACCAGCGCGTCAGTGGCGCCACTAACAATTGATGCGGGCAGACGCCCGATCCTTTTTTTCGCTTCCCAGCTATCTTTTGCCTCGGGATCCGCACAGTGGAAAACGCATCCAGCACGTCCTAGTAGCTAGCACGTCCAGAGCCCTAGAAGATTTTGGCCCTCGCAGGCAGACACGCAATTTCGATAGCATTGGCCGAAAACCATTAGCCCCGAAAACTATCCTGTCAACCTGGAAACAACACAGCCAACTGCCACTTGCAACCGCGTCACCACGACTTCAATCATCCTACATCACTGCTTTTTTTCGGTGCCCGGCACATGCTTCCCAACTTCCAGCTTACGACCTAGCGTCACCCCCGCGCTCGGCTGAACAAACTGTCCCCGTCATCGCAGAAAAGCCCTCGTGGTCTCAAACAGCGTTGAGTCCCGACTCCGCATCGATAGGATTTATTGCGGACTTTTGTCGCAGTCAAGGGGACACGCGTCAGTTCCACAGTCATAAACACCACCTGAGGGGGTATTTACACCATGAAATTTAAGCGGAACCTACTCTCGAGCAGTATTGCTATTGCCATCTCAGGCAACGCGATGCCTGTCCTGGCTGAAGAGGAGCAAGGCGAGCAAGCACTGCTCGAAGAAATTGTCGTAACCGGCATCCGAGGCAGTCTCAAGCGGTCGATGGACATCAAGCGGGACTCAATGGGCGTTGTAGATGCGATCTCGGCAGAGGAATTAGGTAAGTTCCCCGACGCTAACCTCGCGGAATCACTCCAAAGAATCACAGGCGTCTCAATATCGAGGCAGCGTGGTGAAGGAAGCCAAGTTACCGTTAGAGGCTTTGGCCCCGAGTACAACCTAGTGACTTTGAACGGCCGCCAAATGCCCACGCATAACGGGGTTACGCGATCGTTTGATTTCGGCGACCTAGCGTCTGAAGGCGTCGCCGGCGTCCAGGTGTACAAGACCGGACGCGCTGACATTCCCTCTGGCGGCGTAGGTTCCACCATCAATATTTCAACGCCCAAGCCACTTGAGGGTGAAGAGACAGCCAGCATTGCTGTGAAGATGGTTCGTGATACCTCAACGCGACGCGGCGATGACGTCACCCCTGAATTCTCTGGTATTTACCTAGATCGTTTTGCCGACGACACCATCGGCATCGCGATTACAGCCACCAACCAAACCCGCAATAATGGCGTCAATGGCGCGAGCACTGGTGGCTGGTTCACCCGAGCTGGCGATGGATTCAACGGCGTCTCGGCATCCGGCGCCGAGCTCTTTGGCGATGTGGTGGTGAACGACGCGAGTCAGGTCAACCGACCACAGGATCGAACCAGCACCTACTCCATCCCCCAATCCATGGCCTACAACATTGCCGAGTATGAAACGGAACGTACTAACGGGCAGGTTGTTCTTCAGTGGGCACCCACTGACACCGTGACTGCCACCGTTGATTACATTTACTCTGAGTTCCTGCTCGAGCGGTCATACAACGACATGTCCGCTTGGTTCTCTAATGTGTCAGCCGTTTCGCAGACCTCTGAGTGGACTAGCGAAGCGAATGCCTCGCCAGTTTTCTATACCGAGGCCGTGAACTACGCAGACTTCGCGATGGGCTCAGGTGAAGATGGTCGATTAAATGAGAACAACTCGATCGCGTTGAACATCGAGTGGCAAGTCACTGATGATCTCGTCCTCGAAGTCGACTATCACGATTCAAGTGCAGAGACTGGAGCCAACGGGCCCAACGGGACCTCATCGCTCATCACTATTGCGAACTTCAACAAAGTCGGGCAAACGATTGTCACCGGATTTGATATGCCGGTCATGTTGCTTGATTTGAACTCCGGTGGTGAAGCAGACAGACCCATGTATGCCAACGATATGATCATCACCGGGAGCGTTTTCAGTAACGATGCGTCTCGAATGGATATCGAGCAGGCTCGCGCCTCAGGTACCTGGGATATTTCTGACAACAGCAGCATCGACTTTGGCGTACAAATGACTGAGGTCAAAAACCGCGCTGTGTCCAACTTCACTCAGCTAAATGCTTGGGGAGGAATCTCCGATCCCGGTGAAATCTCAGATATCGTGGTCCGTTCGACCATTGAAGGGCAGTTCGATGAGCTCTCAGGCAGCGACTACCCGGGATTGCAAACCGAATTTTTCGCAGCAAACCTCGCTGATTTGCAGACCGCAGGCGAGGCTGTGTTCGCCTCAGGGCGCTATGACTACTCTGATTTCGCGTCGGGTGTGGCCGGAGACTGCGGTACATACTATTGCGCGTCATCCACCATATGGCCTGATGACAAACGAACCACGGAAGAAACACAGTCCGCTTACGTTCGATTGAATTGGGCGGGCGACATCGCGGGCATGCCGGCCAACCTGCACACTGGTGTTCGTTGGGAAGAGACGGATGTCGTCTCGGCTGTTGATACGCCTATCTGGGAAGGCTCGAGCTGGACCGGGGGTGGTAATGAGGTCTATATCACGCAAGCTGTTGACGCAGATGGCAACATTATCACTGCGTTCGAGCCATTTGATGGCAACTACGACCTGCTGCTGCCAAGTCTCGACTTTGATATCGAGGTTGTAGAGAACGTCGTTTTGCGATTCTCGTACAGCGAAACCATCACTCGACCAAGCTATGAGGACATCAAGGGAGGTCTGACAGTAAATGGTGGCGGTCAATACTACACGTACACCGGCACACCTAATGCCTCAGGCGGTAACCCGGGATTGGTGCCCATTCAGTCTGAGAATATAGACCTGTCGCTAGAGTGGTATTACGCTGACTCGAGCTATTTCTCGATTGGCTACTTCGAAAAAGACGTCAATAACTTTATTGGTAATTCTGTCGAAGGCGACACCCTATTTGATATTCCTAATGTCATTGGCGGGCAACTTTACAATCAGGCTGTTGAAGAAAGCGGCCTCGATGCCACGGATTACAGCGCAGTTCACCAGTTCATCGTCGACAACTATCAGGACAACCCTGCAGTTGATGGTGACACCATCTTTGGCGTGGAAGGTGATCCTCTCGTTGTCCTCAACGTTACCCGCCCAGTTAACCAACAGGCTGCAAAGGTGGATGGTATTGAAGTTAACCTTCAGCACACCTTTGGTGACACTGGCTTTGGCTTTATTGCCAACGCGACCATGGCCGATGCCAATGTTGGCTACGACTATACAAACCCCTGGCAGGGCCAGTTCGTGCTGAACGGTCTCAGCGACTCAGCCAACCTCATCGCTTTCTATGACAAGGAACAGTTACAGGTTCGTGTAGCCTATAACTGGCGCGATGACTTCCTGGCGGGCGTAGGCCAGGGACAGGGCACGCTCACTAACCCAACCCATGTGAAGGCCTATGGCCAGCTGGATGTTGGCGTTACCTACAACGCCACAGAGAACCTAACGATTTACTTCAGTGGTTTGAATATCACAGAGGAAACGGTTCACGTCTACGGTCTCACTGAAAGCCAAGTGCTGCAGGCGGTTCAAGGTGGACCACGGTACGACTTAGGCATTCGCTACACGCTCTAAGCCCGGTTACCGACGTAAAAAAGCCGCTCAAATTGAGCGGCTTTTTTTTATGCTGCATCGTATAATCCTATTATAATAGTCATTTGCCTCCATCCGTCGATCAAAACAAGAGCACTGAAACCCCTTTCATGGCACGTCCCATAGAGCACATCGTTATTGTTGGTGGAGGCACCGCCGGCTGGTTAACCGCTTGTATCCTCGCGAGCGAGTTCAGAGACTCGGCTGGAACCCCATCGATCAACGTGTCTCTGATCGAGTCGCCAAATATCCCCACACTCGGAGTTGGAGAAGGCACTTGGCCGTCGATGCGCAGCACCCTGCAAACGATTGGATTAGCTGAGTCGGCGTTTATCACTACCTGCTCAGCCAGCTTCAAGCAAGGCACGCTGTTTGAGAACTGGCTATATGACGGGCATCGATACATTCACCCGTTTACGCCTCCCTTGCGAGAAGGCCATACAGACATGGGGTCAGCGTGGCTCGGCCCAGAGAGCGAGTCCTCATTTGCATGGTCCACCTGCCCGTCTGCCAGTCTTGCCTTTGGTGATCGCGCGCCCAAGCAGATCACAACCCCAGAATACGCCTTCGCAGCAAACTACGGCTATCACCTCGATGCAGGCGCCTTCGCACAGCTACTCACGCAGCACGGCGTCGAGCAACTCGGGGTTCGGCACCATCGCCTGGATATTAGAGAGACATTGCTTTCTCAGTCAGGTTCGATTGAAGCGCTCGTTACCGAAAGCGGAGAGCGCCTACAAGCCGACCTCTACATCGATTGCTCAGGCTCCAGTGCGTTGATGTTGGACCGAGCACTAAGCACGCCACTCATCGATCAGTCGCACATCCTATTCAACAACGCAGCGCTCGCAGTGCAGGTACCGCATTTGACGGAAGATGCGCCGATCGCCTCAAGTACTCGGTCCACGGCAGTCGCTGGCGGTTGGATTTGGGACATCGCGCTGAGCCACCGACGCGGCATTGGTTACGTTCACGCAACGGATTTCGTGGACGAGAGTGTGGCAGAACAAACCCTGCGATCTTATATTGCGCGTGAGTTCAATGACGCCGTTGCTAGGGCCATCACGCCACGGAAGCTGACTTTTTCACCCGGATATCGGCGCAAGTTTTGGGAGCAAAATGCGATCGCTATCGGTATGTCCTCTGGCTTCATTGAACCACTTGAAGCATCCGCATTAGTGATGGTCGAAACATCCGCCTGGAACCTTGCGAAAACACTGCCAAGCACACTTGAAGACATGTCGTCCAGCGCGGCTCGCTTCAATCAGGCAATGACTCATCACTGGGAAAAGATCATCCACTTCATCAAATTGCATTACGTGCTCAGCGAGCGCCAGGGTGAGTACTGGGATGCTCATCGAGATCCACGCTCATGGCCAAGCACGCTCAGCGATGATGTCAGCAGGTGGCGACGTCAACCCATCGATCATTCCGATGCCGATCGTGTGTCCGATCTCTTTCCGGCTGCAAGCTACCAGTATGTGTTTCATGGTATGGGACAACCGGTTGGTCATGATGCCAGAGCGAGACGGTCGGTTGCTAAAGTCAGGGCAGCGGCGCCGCACATGATGCAAGCAGTCGACAAACAGCAAAGAATGTTACAGGGCGCCATGCCAACGAACCGCGAATTGCTCGGGAAAATTGCCGTTTTTGGCCTACCCACCATATAAAGAATCCAAGGAGACTCGATTGGACGATTATCAGCTACTCGATCCAACCAAACACGCCAGTGTTCGAATCCAAAATCAAGGATCTCTCCTTAAACTGGATCGAGGGATGCTTGCGCCTGCATTCCTTGGCGAGTTCCGCTCGCTGGCCTGTGAATTCCCGATCGTGCTCACAAAGGATGGAGCGACGGGACAATTCCTTTGCGCTGCGCTGCTGGGACTATCGCCCCAGCACCTATCCTGCGTTGATGTGAGCGGTGAATGGCAAGACGCCTATCTCCCATGGTCGTTGAAGCGTCAACCTTTCCTGATTGCAAATCAAGCAGACCCAGAGGGGACAGTGACGCCAATGCTTTCCCTTGACACTGCACATCCAATGATTAGTCAGGATTCAGGGGAGCTGGTATTTGATTCGTCGGGTGCATTGACGCACGTAGCTGAAGCCAAGCTCGCAGCCCTGCGATCTATCAATGATTTTGCTGCCAAGACCGCAGAGTTTGTTGATCGGCTCGTGAGTCTTGAGCTCTTAACCGGTTTGAAAGTTCAAGGACAGACAGCCAACGGGCACGACATCGAGGTCGATGGCATTTACGGCATCGATGAAGAAGCGCTTGGTCAACTGAACGAAAGTGTTTTAGGTGAATTACATCGAGCCAATCAATTGGAACCCATTTATCTGATGGTGGCGTCCTTGGGGCGCATTAGTGCTTTCATGCGCCAGATCAATCACCAACAAACAGAGAGCCCTTAACGTTGACGCCCTCACTAGCGGCTATTCCAGAGATTGATTGCACTGAGCAAGACCTGCTTGATGCAATTAACGCACACACGGGCCCCTTTGTTGTTAGGGGTCTTGCCAATGTCTGGCCTGCGGCGCAACTTGGCGATGATCCCAAGGCATGTATTGGCTACCTAGAGTCCTTTGCCGTTGACCGACCCGTTACCGCGCTTCGCACCGATGCCGATCAACAGGGAAAAATAGGCTACTCAAGCGATTTCTCTGGATTTAACTTTGAGGCCGAACGCAAACCCCTTGGTGCATTTCTCAATGACTTACGCCGTCAGCTAGATGCACCCACGCCTAAGGACGGCCTCTATCTCGGTTCCACGAACATCGATCATTGGCTGCCGGGCTTTCGATCCATTAACGGCTTCTCAAGCCTGGATACCATGGACCCTTTGGTTAGTCTGTGGCTTGGTACCCAGAGCCATATTTCGGCTCACTTTGATTTCCCGAGCAATTTAGCCACGGTCATATTTGGAGAGCGCCAGTTCACGCTCTACCCACCAGACATGGTCGGTAACCTTCATGTTGGGCCAATGGAGCGAACGCCTGCTGGGCAACCCATTAGTTTGACTGACAGTGACTATCCACATGATGACCGGTATCCAGGTTTAGAGGTAGCGCTCGAACATGCACTGCAGGCAACCCTCGGCCCAGGCGACGCCATCTATATCCCGAGTTTGTGGTGGCATGAAATCAAATCCCGAGCGCCGCTCAATGGATTGGTCAATTACTGGTGGCGCGCTAACCCCGCCTACTTTGGCTCACCATTCACAGCACTCCAACACCTTACCTTCGTGCTGCGCTCATTACCCAAGGCCGAGCGTGAGAGATGGCGACCAATCATCGAGCACTATATCTTCGGTCCCGAAGAGGTGGTTGCGGGGCACATTCCGGACACCGCGCGTGGAATTCTCGAGAGTCCAAATCAAGAAGAGGCAACGCTGTTCAAGCGATTTGTCGCTAATCAACTGTCACCAGGGAACCATTCATCATGACTACTGACCCTCTTGTTCGTCGCGTACTAATTGTTGGCGGCGGGACGGCTGGCTGGATGACCGCGGCGGCCCTATCCAAGCTGATCGGAAAACATCTCGACATTACCCTTGTCGAATCTGACGCCATAGGGACGATCGGTGTGGGTGAAGCAACCATCCCTACTTTCATCGCGCTCCATCAGCTACTAAAAATACCTGAGGCAGAATTCCTATCCCGCGTTCAAGGGACGATTAAGCTCGGCATATCATTCGAGCGCTGGCAAACCCTTGAGAAGAACTACATCCACGCCTTCGGGACAACGGGCCAAGGGTGTTGGGCAGCAGGGTTTCATCACTTTTGGAATCGCGCTGAAAGGCAAGGCCTCGCAAAGGATTACAGCCGGTACTCGCCAGAGCTCGTGGCGGCTGAATCCAGAAAATTTGGCCATATCAAGGAAGCGCCTCTCAATTACGCGTATCACCTGGACGCAACAGCCTACGCAAAATTCTTACGAACCTTTGCTGAAGGTCACGGTGTTAGGCGCGTTGAGGGGCGAATAGAAACCGTACATACGAGCAGCGATGGCGCCATCAGCGCGGTTCAGCTTGAGAGCGGTGAGCAACTTGGCGCAGACCTTTTCGTAGATTGCAGCGGCTTCGCAGGATTGCTGATAAACCAAGCGCTCAAGACACCGTTCGAAGATTGGGGGCAATGGTTACCCTGCGATCGAGCGGTCGCCGTGCAAACAACCGCCATTGAACCTCCGATCCCTTACACGCGAGCGATCGCGCATGGCGCTGGATGGCAATGGAAGATACCGCTCCAACATCGTGTTGGTAACGGTTTGGTCTTCAGCAGCGAGTTCTTGTCTGATGATGAAGCAAGTAACCTACTGCTCTCCGAAATCACCGGTGTGCCGATCACTGAACCCAGGATCATTCGCTTTAAGACGGGACAGCGTCAACAGCACTGGGTGAAAAACTGTGTCGCGATTGGCCTCGCGTCCGGCTTCATTGAACCTATGGAATCCACCAGCATCCATCTCATTCAACGAGGCATCGTTCGGCTCATGCAGCTCTTTCCATATGGTGGAATCAAGGAGGGTGATCGCGCCGAGTTCAATGATCAGATGACCACCGAGTTTAGGCACATCCGTGACTTCATTATCATGCATTACCATCTGACCGATCGGACCGACACCGAATTCTGGCGCAGGAACCGTGCGATGGATATTCCTGAAACGCTCGCTCATCGACTGGCACTGTTTGAACAAAGCGGCAATGTTTTCCAAGGCCAATGGGATGTCTTTGGTGAGAACAGTTGGACTCAAGTGATGATGGGGCAAGGATTAAGGCCCGCCCACTATCACCCGATCGTCGACATGATGTCAGATGATGAATTGGGCGGCTTCATCAAACACCAAGAACAAAAGGTCGAATGGGTACTGCAACACACGCCATCGCATCATGACTTCCTAGACCGATATTGTAAGTCACCGGCGCCTTAGATCTTTGTAGCAAGCCAGTCGGCTGCGACCCCTTATCGAGCAAGGTCAATCGCCCCACTCCAAGGCCAACACCTCGTTCACCGAAGCCCGCGTCTTTTTTGAGCCAAAAAAAACCACGCCGAAGCGTGGTTTTTTAACAAAGACACTAAGCCTTAGTCTTTCTTCAATCTGAAAGACCAGAACACTCCTGCGCCAGCTTCGACCGTTACGGTCATCGAGTCGCTTCCCACGGTGAGTACATCGTAGGTGACAGACTCTGGCGTG